>ENA-UOVV01000145-UOVV01000145.1-compost-metagenome-genome-assembly--contig:-NODE-145-length-107032-cov-15.047356_pt1 | contig 107032 bp, 118 predicted proteins | sample MGYA00238155_ERZ761577 | MGnify/ENA primary metagenome ERZ761577 (study PRJEB28898, sample SAMN06268775) | compost metagenome | isolation source: Emeryville, CA | place: USA:Emeryville, CA...
GGGGCATGGAAATGGAGGGCTTTCCATGAGGCGTCTTCTTTCTCTTTTTTTGGTACTATTCACCTTGCCGCTTGCCGCATGCGGGCCGCAGCTTGCAACGCTGCCGGTTGCTGACTTCCCACTTTACAAGCCGAATCTCACAGGTGTTGCCGAGCCGGCGACGATCCGCGGAACGCATGAAGAAGCTCAAGGATTATTCGGAACACCCGGTACCAGCGTTGGTGTCTTTGCGATCAATGGTAAGGTTTCGTTTGAAGATGATCTTCTCACCGCGTCTATAGAGCTTGTGCCGGGCAAACAGTCCCTCGCCATTGGCTATACTCATGGCAGATACTACACCACAATTCCGGTCATGCTTGATGCGAAGCCCGGAGGACGATACGTCGTTAAGCGCGACGAAGATGTACATTGGATGGACGGACTCAAATACGACCGCATCCGGAAGTGGCTCTATATCGAGGATGAGATAACAGGCGAAATCGTTGTTCCCAAAACTCCCGACCTCATTCAAACGATAGAACAACGCTATGAACTGCCCACTGGCGCAGATGTTGCGACGATCAGGGGTACAGAAACGGATTCAGCCATCGAAATCGCCGCAGCTTTTCCTGTTTCTATCGATGGTCAGATTGTGCCAGAAGGCAGGGAGGCGAATATTCTGTCGCCTGCCAGGTGGGATCCGTCAAAACCGGTGACGCTTGTACCCGGCGTGCGCGCGATAGCAATCTTGATGCGGAGTGGTTCTGGAAATCTGTATTTGCCTGTTCTTCTCGATGTCAAACCTGGCGCTTCCTACATTGCCAGATATGAGCACAGCTTGAAGCAGTTCGATAGCCAACGCTTTTTCATTTACACGGTTTGGGTTGAAGATGTGGTAACAGGCGAGATCGTCGTTCCGAAGACGGATCTGCGTGGCAGGCGCTTATTGACATTGTAGATCAGGCCACCGTGAAGCTGATTTCGCCGGCGCTTTCCAGCGCGAGGTCGAAGGTGACTTCGCCATCATGGTCGCCTGCAAACTCGAGAGCGGTGATCTGGAAAGGACCGCTCACCGTACCGAAAGAGGGGATCACCACCTGCCAGTTTCGGATGGAGCCCGCAAAGAAAATACTTCTGACGCTTTCATCGGATGATGCGTCGCGGAAAATTCCGCGACCCGTGATCGCGGCGGAGCGGATGCCCGCCCCTTCCAGCAGCTCGCGCCAGCGGCCTGCGGATTCCGCATGGGTAACATCCACGGCGCGCGCGTTGAAGGAAATGGCGCGGGAGCGCAGGCCCGCCACCGTGGTGAAGTTCCCTTCGCCCGTGCTGTCGAGCTTCAGGAGCAGATCCTTGCCTTTCTGGGCAGTCATGCGGTTTCTCCTGTTTTTTCGGTGATGGCGCGGAAGCGGATTGTGCCGCGCCATGTTGTTCCATCCGCCTCGCGCCGCGTGGTGCTGTCGAGAAAGCGGAGATTGACGAGGTTGTGACCTTCGAGCGTGAGGGGCTTGTCATCGAGCGCCGCATGAACAGCACCAAGGATGCCCTTTGCCTCCATGCGGCCGCCGCTGCGCGAGAAGCAATGAAGCGCGAGGCGATGTTCCATGCCGCCCGGCCAGTTGCGCGTGTCATTCTCGCCGAGCACAAGGAACGGAAAGACGGCATCTCCGGGTGCATTGTCGTAAATGCGCGCACCGACCAACGCGGCAAGCGACGTATCCACCGCGAGATGTGCGAAGATTGCTTTCTGAAGGGCGAGATCGGCTGTCATACGCGGGCCTCACAATCAAGAACGAGAAAGCGTTTATCACCATCCGCATCGCGCAGCGCACGAATGCCATAGGCTCGCAAGCGCCAGAGAAGACGCATTTCCGTGGCCACATCCTTGCGGTAACGAATGGTGACGCGAAGGCGCGCGTGCGCGGCAAGCCGATCAGCGCTTACACTTTCATCTCCTCCCAGCTGCTCGACCTTTGCCCAGACAGAGAGGTCCTCGCCCCAGCTAATATTGGCACCCCCTGCTCCGTCTGCCGTGCGAAGGGGCGATTGCAGCGTCACACGCTCTCGCAATTCACCGATCACAGATGGAGCCTCCGGTAAGGCGCGATGAGCGCTGCGACCATTGCGGGAAGCTCTGCTTTCGCGCCGAGCGGAACAGGCTCGCGATTTTCAAACCAGTGCGCTGCAAGGAGCAGGATCGCCTGTTTCAGCGGCGCGGGCACTTCTGCCGCTGCCGCATGGCCCGCCGTAAAATCAATTGCGATACCTGCAAGCCGCGTTGCCGGCATGGGCCAGGCCTGACCGCGCCTTGCGGCGAGCCGAGGCGGTGTGCCGGTCGTATCCACCTCGTAGAACGCCGGATCGATCGTCAGCATCGAGCCGCCGATGGTGGCCACCCTGACCGCATCAAGGGTGAGAACCGGCGCAAGGGGGATCTCCACCGGCTGTGTCGGCCAGTCATCAAGCGTCAGCCGCCAGGACTGGGGCAGAAGCGCATAGCGGGCCGCTGCTTCGACGGCCATGCGCGCGGCGGTGAGGAGCGAGCCGAGAAGCGCGTCTTCCTCAGTTGCATCCAGCCGGAGATGAGCGCGCGCGTCAGCAAGCGCCACCGGCTCCGCTGCCGGAGGTGTCAGGAGTGTGAGAGCCATCATATGTTCCGGGATGAAGGGGGACTGTCATGGCCGGGTGGTTCCGGCCATGACGATGTTTGCGTCAGGCGACGGGCTTCAGATGCGCGAAGCCGAGAAGAGCGATAGCCGAAACGGGCGTTCCCTCTTCATGCGTACCGGTCAGCTCGACCGAGACACGCGTGTAGCGCGCCGGACCGACATAGCCGATGCGGCAGATGCAGAGATCGTCCTTGGCGCTTTCTATACGCGCGAAGATACCGCCTTCATCCGGCGCCGCGCCGAGCACTTCATGCGCCTCTTCCACCGGCAGCCAGGAGCTGCCGTCATCCGAGGCTCCGAGCACACAGGCGATGGAGAGTTCTTCCGAAAGCTCCTCCGCCGTTGCGCCGATCTCGATGATATGCTCGACCGCCTCGAAGCCCTTGCCATCAACGGGGGCGCCGTGGCGCGTTTCCGTTGTGAGCTTCGGGTCGAGCGTCTGGATGACCCTCAGGCCATTGTGAATGTCGCGCATGACGACCTCACGCCGAGAACTGGAGGAACTTGATCGCCTCGAAGTTCTGCACACCGCCGCCCACACGCTTTGTCGTGTAAAAAAGCACATAGGGCTTGGCGCTGTAGGGGTCGCGCAGCACGCGGATGCCGAGGCGATCCACGATGAGATAGCCGCGACGGAAATCACCGAACGCAATGGCCGGCGCGTCGGAAGCGATGGAAGGCATGTCCTCCACTTCCGTGACCGGATAGTTCAGAAGCGTTGGCGGCTGACCGGCGGTGAGGCCCGGCTGCCAGAGATAATTGCCATCCACATCCTTGAACTTGCGGATCGCCGCCTGCGTCGCCCGGTTCATGACAAAGCGGCTATTCGCGCGGTAGCCCGACTTCACCGAATAGATGAGGTCGATCAGCTTGTCGCCCGGATTTGATGTCGGGAAGGCGCCATCATTGCCGGTGGCGATGAAGCCGAGCTTGCCCCATTCCCAACTGCTGTCGGCGATGCGGGTATAGTCAAGGAAGCCGCGCGGCTTCTTCACCCCATCACCCGTCACGAAGGCTTCACCTTCCTGCTCTGCAAAAGCGGTCTGCACTTCTTCCGCAAGCCACTGATCGATGCTGACGGCGGAATCTTCGAGAAGCGTCGGCGTTGCCGCCGGCATGGCGTAAAGCTCCATCGCCGGGAACTCGATCTCGGCAAGGTTTGGCGCCGTGGTCTGGGGCCGCGCCTCTGTTTCGCCAACCCAGCCCGTCTGTAACCCGCCCCGCGAGAAGGGCTTCTTGTAGCTCGATGCGCCGATCTGGCGGATGCCTGCAATGGCGCGGATGGGCGAGACTTCCGCGACGATGCGGTCGATCATGCTTTCCGTTTCCGCCGGAACCAGATAACCCCCATCGGGGTCGGATTGGGCGGAGAGCGCCTTTGCCTCCAGCCCGCGCAGGTCCGGCGCCTCGCCCTTGCGGACATAGCGCTCAAACGCCCGCTTATGCTCACGGCCCGCGATGCTGCCATCCAGAGCGCCGCCGATCTCCGGCCGTCTTGCGGCGAGCGTCAGATCATCGAGCTTCTTCTTCTGCTGGTCGAGCGCGCGATTGATGCGTTCAACCTTTTCTTCCGAGAGTATGTCTGCGGAGAGTTTGCGTTCAAGTTCGCCAAGGCGTTCGTCATTGGCCGATTTGAACTCCTCGAAGGCGGAAAGAAACTCGTCCATCGCCTCGCGCACTTCGAAGATGCTCGCGCTTTTCGTTTCCGGCGCGCGCGCCTCTTCCTTCAGCGACGCACCGATGCGCGGTACGCCATCTGTCCAGTTCGACATTGTCGTCTCCATTTTCCTGTTGTGGTCGGGTCAGCTCGTGAAGAGCCGCTTGCCCAGGCGAAAAGCGCGGGCAAGCGCCTGGTCGCTGGCGGCTGCATCCCGCGATGCCTCCAGCGCCTTGAAGCCACGGTGCACGATTGTCCGGGCTTCCATCCGGCTGAACCCCGCATCCCGCGTGAGCCAGCGTTCGAATTCGCGTGTGGTAGGCCGTCCCTGCCGCTTCACCGCGCTCACCCGCGCAGCGGGGAGCATCGGGAAGGTGACGACCGAGATTTCCCAGAGATCAACTTCAATGAGGCGGCGCGTGCGGCTGGCGCGATCTGTCTCGGCTTTTACAACGTGATAGCCGATGGAAAGACCATCCACCGCGCCTGCCCGCATCAACGCCAGCACCTCGCGCGCGCGACCGATATCGGAGAGCAACTGGCCGCGCACGAAAAGGCCGCGCTCATCCTCCCTGATCTCTTCCCATGTGCCGATGACTTCATTGGGGTCGTGCTGATAGAGCAGCTTCACGCCACGGGCACCACGCTTGGCAAGCGATTTGCGGAAGGCACCGGGCATCACCACATCGCGGCCCAGATCCTCTGCACCGAAAAGAGACGCATAGCCTTCGAAACTGCCGTCAGACTTGACGGCCTTTGCCTCGAAACGCGCAGCCTTTGTCTCGCCCGCCCCGATATTCATGGCTTCGTTCACCTTGTTCCTCCGTATGGGGATGTTTTCGGCAACAAAAAAGGCGCCCCCGGGGGCGCCTCTGTTTATTTCTCTTTTCTGTCATGCCCGGCTTGACCCGGGCATCCAGGAACCGCGCGCTCCGCACCCGTTGCTACCTTCCCAGCCGCGCCTCGATCCGCGCGAGCGAGGCGTTGGCGGATTTGGTCTGTTCTTCCAGCCGCGCGGTGCGCTCCACCAGTTCGCCGATGCGCTCGGTGCGGGCCTCAAGGGCGGTGAGGCGCTCGCCCGCTGCACCCGCCCAGAGAAGGGCGGCGGCGGTCTGCATGGCGATGGTGAGGATCACGGCCAGCGGCACCCGGCGATCAAGCGACCATGCGGGCTCTTTTTTCGTGTATGCTTCCTTTTCCACTCCGCCCACCTCCATAGAAGGCCCGACATGACTTCCGACGAATGGCTGATCGTTCTCATGGGCGCGGCGCTGGCCTGCGGGCCGCTCCTCCTCGTCTGGACCGAGGAAAGGACGCGCAACAAGGGCATAGCCGTGCCCACCCTCTTCACGATCAAGGGCTATCAATTCTCGCCGCATAGCGTGTTCAGCCTCGTGATCGGGGGCATGCTGGTGCTGCTCTCCTGGCAGATGCGCGGGACGAGCCTGGGCTTCCTGTTCGTCGTGTTCGGCTTTGTTGGTCTTGCGGCTGCGGCGGGAAACATCATTCGTTCGAAGAAGCGCGGTGCTTGACGCCATAACCTGCCGCGGTTGGCTTATTGGCTAGCGGCACCCAGCTTTGGAAATGCTTCGCTTTCAAATTTGATCCAGTTCATGAAGATTTTGTGCCGTGGCTTAAGTTGGACCAGTCCTTCTTTCTCACACCCCCGGGCGAAGCAAACTTCATTGTAACAAGAAGCTTCTATCGCCCAGAACGTGGGAGGCTCCTTGGCTTCTATTTCAAGTCGCCTGCGAGTCCATTCATTCAGCTTTTGCTGATCCGGCTCACTCGTCGACCTAATGTCAATTGCCAGAGCAGTAAAATCCGAATGCAACATCACGTGATCTCTCGACTTGGGAGCAAACCCAAACACGAGATCAAGTGTTGCAAGCACCACTCCAACGAGACCCATGTAGGGTGTAATTTCCGCAAAAACTATTGACCCGCTCAGGATCACGCCAAACATCACTATTTTATGAAGGCGTTCATAGTGCGCCCTACGGCGCTGGTGGTATCGAAGCGACTTCTCAATCGCAAAATCCAGATCATTGAGTCGTTTCTCATCCATTTGCCTATTTTTTCCCGCTACCTGTTGTTGGCGGTGGACGCCGATCCGGAACACGACCGACGTTATTTCTAATAGTCATTTTTCCGCTGTTGCCGCCCGAAGATGGGCGAGGAGTAGAGGGTGTGCCCTTTCCGCCAGAGCTTCCTCCGCCCTTCTTTCCGCCTGCCATTAGAAACGCTCCTCGTTTAATAAAGAGAATCGGTTCCATAATAGCAGCCGCTTAGTGGCATGCTCAATTAGTCGCTTCGTGCTCGTCTTTTGCGCTGTAGCCGACCGCCTCACGCTTTTCGACTTCTGTAAGGAAGTCTGCGCGGGAGATGCGCGCCCATAGCGCGTCACGGTCTGCGGAAAGCGCGTCCACCTGATCGGCGTCGAACCAGAGGCGGAGATTGCCGCCATAGCGCGGGGCGAGCCAATGGGTCAGCGCGCGGGCGGTGCGGCCTGCGAGCGGCAGGATGGTGCCGCGCCAGAAGGCACGGTTCGCCTCGCGCAGATTTGCATATGTATTGTCGCCCGGGATGCCGAGCAGCATGGGCGGCACGCCGAAGGCAAGCGCGATGTCGCGCGCGGCGGCCTCCTTCGCACCGATGAAATCCATCTCCTTTGGCGAGAGCCCCATGCTCTTCCAGTCGAGGCCACCTTCAAGAAGCAGCGGGCGGCCCGCGTTGGCGGAACCCTGATAGTTCTCCGCAAGCTCGCGCTTCAGCCGCTCGAACTGATCTTCGGAGAGGTTCGCGCCTGCCTCCCCGCCCTTGTAAACCAGCGCGCCGGAAGGGCGGGCCGCATTGTCGAGCAGGGATTTGTTCCAGCTACCCGCCGCATTGTGAATGTCGATGGCGCAGGCGGCGGCTTCGAGGGGGCTCATGCCGTAATAATCATCCACCGGATTGAAAAGGCGCAGATGGAGAACGGCCCCGCGTTCCCCTGCCGGAATGGTCGTTACCCGTCCGTTGACGGAATATTCATAGGCCTCCGGCCAACCGGCGCGGCCCGGCACCGCCTTCATGCGGTCCGGGCGGAGCACATGGAGTTCGCGCGGCGTGCCATCAACTTCCACCAGCTCCAGATAGGCATTCCCCGCGACCTGCAGGAAGCTGTACCAGCTTTCAAAGAGATCATTGCCTGCCTGAACGCCATTCGGATGATCGAGCAATTCAAGAAGCGGGTGCTCTGAAAGCTCATTCGTCCCTTCATAAAGCAGCCAGGGAAGGCTTGCCGTTGCCTCCGCGATCATGCGGACGCAGCGATAGGCAATGGCGTTGCGGCGATAGCCTTCCTCTGCCAGCGCCGCATAATCGCGCGGTGTCCAGACGGCGCGGCCCTGCATGTGAAGCGCGATCATGGACGCAACGCGACTTGCCTTTGCTTCAGGCGCACGGGGGCGCAACGCGCGGGCGAGCGCGGCGAAAGGGTTTGGCATAGAGGTGATTCCTGCTTCTGGTCGTGTCAGGTGGGTCCGGGCTTTCGCCGGGATGACATTTGAAGTTGAGGGAAAGCCTTTACAGCCCCCTTACCTTTGGCTCGCCTGCCTCGCCGGTGAGCATGAGATCGGTCAGGGCCCAGACGAGCGCGTCGAGGCGGTCCGGGCTTCTGGCGCCGGGCACCCAGTCGCACATCTGGTCTTCAAGTTTCGCAAAGGCACCGACATGGTGCACAAGGCCGCGCTCATAAAGCGCTGCAATCGGCTCGGCGCGGATGCGTTTTCCGCGCGTTGCTCGCACAAGGCGGATGGCGGCATTCGGCATTTCCTGCCGCATGACACTTTCAACCATTTCGCCGCCCTGATTGGCTTCTGCGACGATGCGATCTGCACCGTTTGCGCGAACGCAGCCTGCCACACGCTTTGCCCAGGCAAGCGGCGAGAGGCGGCCCATGGAGCGGTCATCCAGCACATAGGCATGCCCGTTTGCGCCAAGGCCAACACAGACAATGCCGCATTCATCTGCCTTCGCACTACCCGATGCGGGCGGATCGACACCGACCACGATGCGCGTGAAATCGCCCGGCGCGCGGGTGAGGCGGGCGCGCTCGACCGTTTCGCGACTCCACAGTGCATCGGGGTTGTCCTCGATCAGTTCCGCCTCAAGCTCCTGCCGCCCGAGCCGCGTTCCCTCATAGCGCGAGATGATCGCCCTGAAAAAACCGTCTGCAAGGTTTGCGCGGTTCGCATGAGTGGAAGCCCGCGTCACCACCGTCTGCTCATCGCCAAGAAGCCGCTTCAGCAGCGGCATCGGGCGCGGCGTTGTCGTCATCACCTGTCGCGGGCGCGCGCCAAGGCGGAGGCCGAATTGCAGCATGTCCCATGCAGCTTCCGCATAGCGCCACTTGGCAAGCTCGTCTCCCCAGGCTGCATCAAATTGCGGGCCGCGCAGACTGTCCGGCTCGCCCGCCGAAAAGACATAGGCGACCGCCCCGTTCGGCCAGAGAAGACGTTTGCGCGTGATCTCATATTTCGGTGCGGCATCCGCCGGTGCAATGGCGCGCAAGCCCGAGGGACCGTCAATCATCACCTCGCGTGCATCAGCGAATGTCTCGCCGATCAGCGCGATGCGGCCCGCGCGGCCTGACGTGACTTCGCCTTGCACCCATTCAGCGCCTGCGCGCGTCTTGCCTGCGCCGCGCCCGCCAAGCACCAGCCATGTTGTCCAGTCGCCTTCGGGGGCAAGCTGATCATCGCGCGCCCAGAAGTGCCAGTCATTGCTGAGAAGCCTCACTTCCTGCGGTGTCAGGGAGTGCAGGAACGCGCGCCTCATCCACAGCGGCAAGGAGGCGAGCGAGGCGGCTCTCAAGAGAGATGCGGAGGGCTGCTTCTTCGGCTCGTCGCTTTTCATTGTCGGCAGAGGGGTCATCCTTCTTTGCGCGCCTCGCTGCCTGTTCTATTTCGTTGAGTTTGTCGATGGAGCGAACCAACGTGGCGATGCGCCGTGCCTGCCGCTCGCCTTCTGCTTCATCGCGCGAGACGGCGCGCTGCCGCTCCAGATCCGCAATTTCGCGGGCGATGAGCCTTGTCAGCCTTGCAGCCAGTTTCTCGGCATCTTCATCCATACCGGGCACAGCGGAGGGCGCCGCCGGTTTCTGTTCCGTCGCCATGTTGATCCATACAATTCTGGAGATGGTCAGAAGGTAGGAAGGGAGCGTGACGCTGACAAGCGGGGATATCTTTTGGCATGTCGATTTTCGCCTATGCCATACTTGCCTTACCCCTGCCAAATGAGGAAGCTCACGCGGCACCCAACAGGATGAGGCAACGAAACGGCATGAGCAGGCCGAAATATTACTGGGAAGATTTCCGCGTCGGCGAGACGGTTGAGTTCGGTAATAAGCACGTGACGAAGGAAGAGATCATCGAATTCGCAAGCGAGTTCGACCCTCAGCCCTTTCATCTCGATGAGGAAGCCGGGCGGCAATCCATTCTCGGCGGGCTTTGCGCGAGCGGGTGGCATTCCTGCGCGATGATGATGCGCATGATGTGTGACGGCTATATTCTTGAAAGTGCCTCGATGGGTGCGCCGGGCGTGGATGAAGTGCGCTGGCGCAAGCCCGTCTATGTGGGTGATACGCTGCGCATTCGCCGCACCTGCACGGAGCGCCGCCCCTCGAAAAGCCGCCCGGAAATGGGGCTCACCAAGTTTCACATTGAAATGCTGAACCAGAACGACGAGGTGGTCGTCACTTCTGATGGCTGGGCGATGTATGGCAGGCGCTATCCCGGCGCGCCTGTAGAGGAGTGAGGCTATGCCCTGGTTTGAAGATGTGAAGATCGGCACGCGGATGGAGCTGGGCAGCCACACATTCACGGAAGACGAGATCATCGCCTTTGCCAAGAAATATGATCCGCAATATTTCCACATCGATCCCGAAGCCGCGAAAAACGGCCCCTTCGGCACACTGACGGCGAGTGGCTGGCACACATCGGCCACATGGATGAAGCTGATGATCGCGGCACGGCGGGCAAATGCAGAGCCGCCGGATGCCGATGGCCGGCAGCCGCCCGCAGGTGGGCCCTCGCCCGGCTTTCTTGACATGAAATGGCCGGTGCCTGTGCGCGTCGGCGATACGATCAGCTATTCAACCGAGGTGATCGAAAAAATCGACATGCGCTCGCGGCCCGGATGGGGCATCGTGAGAAGCCGCAATGTTGGCGTAAACCAGAACGGCGAAGTGGTGATGAGCTTCATCGGCCAGGGGCTTGTTCAGCGCAGAGAGCCACGCAAGGACTGAAACAGGGAGGAACGGAAATGGCACGCAAGGGAACGGAGATCACGCTGACAAGCGGTGATGGCGCGGAAATCCTCTGCTACCACGCAAAGGCAGAAGGTACGCGCAAGGGCGGGCTTGTGCTCATCATGGAAATCTTCGGCGTGACAGCGCATATCAAGGATCTTTGCGACGACTATGCGGCGCGCGGTTATGACGTTCTCTCGCCGCAGCTTTATGACCGGCAGGTGAAGGATTTTCAGGCGACCTATTCGCAGGAAGACATCCAGACATCGCTCAAGCTGCGGGCAGAGAACAGCTATGAGAATACGGTTCTCGATGTGCAAATGTGTATCGACAAGCTGCGGGCCGATGGCTGCGAGAAAGTGTTCATCACCGGCTATTGCTATGGCGGTACTGTGAGCTGGGTGGCCGCCTGTCGCGCGAAGGGGCTTGATGCGGCATCCTGCTATTATGGCGGTGCGATCATCCAGTTCATCGATGAAAGCCCGATCTGCCCGACCATCTGCCATTTCGGCGAGAAGGATCACGGCATTCCGATGGAAGATGTGCGCAAGATCGAAAAGGCGCACCCGGAAGTGAAGGTCTATGTCTATGACGCAGACCATGGCTTCAACTCCGACCGCCGCAACAATTATGACAAGGCGGCAGCGGAGCTTGCGCTGGAGCGGACGCTGGCTCTGTTTGACGGGTCGTGACCTCTTATCAAGGCAAACAATTTCATTGCGTCATCGGGAATTGCGCCCATATGGTTTGGGGCCGTTTCAGGAAATGACAGATGACCGCACCGGAAAACCCGCTTCTTCTCGATAATCAGCTCTGCTTTGCGCTCTATTCCGCATCGCTGCTGATGACGAAGCTCTACAAGCCGCTGCTGGACGAGATAGGGCTTACCTATCCGCAATATCTGGCGATGCTGGCGCTTTGGGAAGAAGACGGGGTGACGGTGAGTGCGCTTGGCGCTCGGCTCCATCTCGACTCAGGCACGCTGACGCCGCTTCTCAAAAGGCTGGAAAAGGCGGGGCTTCTCACACGGGAGCGGAATGAGGAGGATGAGCGGCAAGTGCTTGTCCGCCTGACACAGGAAGGCCGGGCGCTGAAAAAGCGCGCGGCCGACATCCCCCGGAAGATTGTCGCGGCGACCGGCGCCAATCTGCCAGAGATCATCAACCTGCGGAAAAGACTGAAGAAATTGAGGGCCAACCTGGCCAAATGACCGCCCCGCCGGAGCGGGCGGGAAAATTCGGCAAAATATATTGTACACAATATAATTGCTTACTATATGATATGCGTAAGAGACCCCATCCGAGAAGGAGACATGAAAATGAGCATCCTCTACACGGCACATGCGACCTCATCCGGCGGCCGGACGGGTCAGGCGAAATCCGATGACGGGCGTCTTTCGGTGACGCTTGATACGGCAAAGGAACTGGGCGGCACGGGCGGACCGGGCACCAACCCGGAGCAGCTTTTCGCGGCGGGTTATTCGGCCTGCTTCCACTCCGCGCTGAAGTTCGTCGCGGGGCAGAAGAAGGTGAAGGTGCCCGCCGATTCATCGGTGACGGCCCATGTAGGCATCGGTCCCAATGAGAAGGGCCAGGGCTTCGCGCTTGATGTGGCTCTGGAGGTTTCATTGCCGGGCATAGACCGGGCGGAAGCCGAAGCGCTGGTTGCGGCGGCGCATAACGTCTGCCCCTACTCCAACGCAACGCGCGGCAATATTGATGTGCGCCTCAGCGTGGTCTGAGCGTTACGATACCCGACAACGAAAATGGCAGGAGCACGCCCGATGAGCGGCACGCAAGGCAAGAGCGGCAAGAAAACGACCGCCTATGATTTCACCTTCACGACACTCTCGGGCAAGCCCCTGCCCCTTTCGGATTTTGCCGGGCGCCCCCTTCTCATCGTCAACACGGCGTCGAAATGCGGTTTCACCCCGCAATACAAGGAGCTTGAGGCGATCTGGCGTGAACATGCTGATGACGGGCTTGTCGTGCTGGGCGTGCCGTCCAACGACTTCGCCAATCAGGAGCCGGGCAATGCGGACGAGATTGCCAGTTTCTGCGAGATCAATTTCGGCGTCGATTTTCCCCTCACCAGCAAGGAGCATGTGAAGGGGCCGGACGCCCATCCGCTGTTCAAATGGCTGAGCGCCGAGGGCGGCTTTCTCGCGCGGCCGCGCTGGAACTTCTACAAATATGTGATCGGGCGGGACGGCAAGCTGGTGGACTGGTTTGCGAGCACGACAAAGCCCGATGCGCCGAAGGTGAAGAAGGCGCTGGAGAAGGCGTTGGGGAAATAAGCACACGGGCGTCGCTTGCCGATAGAAGATGCCCCTTCCGCAAAACCGCTGCAGCGGTTTGCCCCTCCCACGAGGGGACGGTGGATCAACGGCGCTCTGGATAGAGGGACAACAGCCCTTCGCGACTGGCGGGGCAGACGCCGCGCTCCGTGATGAGGGCAGTGACGAGGTTTGCGGGTGTTACGTCGAAGCCGTAATTCACCGCCGCGCTGCCGGGGGCGGAGATTTCCACGGTGACGATCTCGCCTGCCTCTGTGCGGCCCGTCATATGCGTGACTTCGCGGGGGCTACGCTCCTCGATCTCGATTTCGCGCACGCCATCGCTCAGTGACCAGTCGATTGTTGTGTGGGGCAACGCGACATAGAAGGGCACATTGTTTGCGGCAGCAGCGAGTGCCTTCAGATAGGTGCCGATCTTGTTTGCCACATCACCGGTTGCGGTGGTGCGGTCGGTGCCGACGATGCACATATCGACGCGGCCATGCTGCATGAGGTGCCCGCCTGCATTGTCCGGCACGATGGTATGCGGAACGCCGTGGCGACCAAGCTCGAAGGCGGTGAGCGATGCGCCCTGATTGCGGGGCCGTGTCTCATCCACCCAGACGTGAACGGGGATGCCTTCATCATGCGCCATATAGATGGGCGCGAGCGCCGTTCCCCAATCCACGCAGGCGAGCCATCCCGCATTGCAATGGGTGAGGATGTTGACCGTCTCGCCGGGCTTTTCTGCGGCGCGCTTGCGGATGAGGCCGAGACCGTTTTCACCGATGCGGCGGCAGATTTCGACATCCTCATCGCAAAGACGCGCTGCCTCTGCATAGGCGGCGGCCACGCGCTCACCCGCCCCCACCTTGCCGATCGCTTCGCGCATTGCATCAAGCGACCATTTGAGATTGACCGCTGTGGGCCGCGTGGCGAGCAGCATGTCATATGCGCGGGCAAGCGCCTCATCGGACCCGTTTTCTCGCAGGGCGAGGCAAAGCCCGTAAGCTGCGGTTGCACCGATCAATGGTGCGCCGCGCACCCACATTTCGCTGATGGCGCGGGCGGCATCTTCCGCCGTCGCAAGGCGCACAAGCCGGAACTCATGGGGCAAGCGTGTCTGATCAATGATCTCGACGGACCAGCCATCCTCTGCAACGCGGATGGTCCGGTAGTGAATGCCGTCAATTTTCATCTGGACCTCCGGTTATGGCCGGGCAGTCACCCGGCTTCGGCCGGTGCATCTGCAATTTCCACGCTTGTGATGCGGCGGCCTTCCATGCCCGTGACGGTGAAGATGAGGCCATCATGCTCCACACTGTCACCCAGTTCCGGCACACGGCCGAGATACCACATGACATAGCCCGCGATGGTGGAGAAGTCATCGCCGCTCATTTCCAGCGGGCGGCCGATCTCGAATGAAAGACGCCGGACATCGGCCCAGCCTTCCACGCGCCAGCGGCCATCTTCCAGCTTCTCCAGCCATGGCTGACTGTCTTCCGCGTCCTCGGGGAACTCGCCCGCTATTGCTTCCAGTATGTCGGCAGGCGTTATCAGCCCTTCGATGCTGCCATATTCATCGGTCACGAAAGCGATGGGTGCATGAGAGGTGCGGAACATCTCCATAAGCTTCAGCACGCCCAGCCCTTCATGCACGACAAGCGGGCTCTGGATGCTGCGCTCCTCGTTGATGCGGCCTTCGCTCAGAAGGTCTTCCATCAGATCTTTCGCGCGCGCATAGCCGACGAGATCATCCGTCGTATCGCGGCAGACGGGATAAAGGCTGTGCGACGAGCGGCGAAGAATATCGAGGGTCTTTTCCGGTTCGGCGGAAAGCGAAATCCAGATGATCTCCGGGCGCGGCGTCATGATGGAACTCGCCTGCCGCTCGCCAAGGGTGAGCACGCCGCTCACCATGATGCGCTCTTCCGCACCGAAGACATGTTCTTCGGCAACAGGCGCAGAGCCGCCATTCGTGGCGAGCGCCTCTTCATCTATCCGGCCACCAAGCAGGCGAAACACGGCTTCCGCCGTGCGCTGGCGCAGCGGCACGTTTTCAAGCCGGCGCTTGCTGTTGCGCTGCATGACCTGATTAAAGAACTCGATCAGGATGGAGAAGCCGATGGCGGCGTAGAGATAGCCCTTGGGAATGTGGAAGCCGAGACCTTCCGCAACGAGGCTGAAGCCGATCATCATCAGGAAGCCGAGGCAGAGCACCACGACAGTCGGATGCGCGCTGACAAAGGTCATCAGCGGCTTTGAGGCGAGCATCATCACAAGGATGGCAATGACGACGGCGGCCATCATGACCGGCAGACTGTCCACCATGCCGACCGCGGTGATGACGGAGTCGAGCGAGAAGACGGCATCGAGGACGATGATCTGCGTGACCACCACCCAGAAGCCCGCATGGAGCTTCGGGCCGGAAGTGGATTCATGCGGCGGCTCAAGCCGCTCATGCAGTTCCATCACGGCTTTTGTGAGCAGGAATAACCCGCCCACAAGCATGATGAGATCACGCCCCGAAAACGGCCAGCCGAACACGCTGAAGAGTGGCGTTGTCAGCGTGACGAGCCACGAAATACTCGCGAGAAGCAGCAGGCGCATGATGAGCGCCAGCGAAAGCCCCAGGAGGCGCGCTTTGTCACGCTGATGGGGCGGGAGTTTATCTGCCAGAATGGCGATAAAGACGAGGTTGTCGATACCGAGCACGACCTCCAGCACAATCAGCGTGGTGAGGCCTACCCATATCGTCGGATCAGCGATCCATTCCATCAGCGTGCTTAATGTCCCTCAAAAGAACACAGTGACAGCACTTCAATATTCAGCTCTTCGAGCCGCTGCCGCCCGCCCAATGCAGGCAATTCAATAACAAAACTGGCCGCCGCAACATTGCCGCCTGCACGCGTGATGAGCTTGACCGCCGCTTCGGCGGTACCGCCTGTTGCGATCAGATCATCAATCAGCAATACACGCGCCCCTGGCTGCAGCGCATCTTCATGGATCTCGACCGTGTCGGTTCCGTATTCAAGATCATATTCCTGTGCAAGCGTCTTCCAGGGAAGTTTACCTTTTTTTCGGACCGGGACGAAACCAAGACTTAGCCGGTGCGCCACCGCGCCGCCCAGAATGAAGCCGCGCGCCTCGATGCCGGCGACCACATCAAACTTCGCCCCTTCATGGAGGGCAACCAGCCCGTCCACCGCATTGGCAAAGCCTGCCGGGTCGGAAAGAAGCGTGGTGATGTCGCGGAACTGGATACCGGGGGAGGGGTAATCCGGGATGGTGCGAATGAAATGCTTGATGGTCATCTGGTCCACGTTTTCCGAGCGTCAGGTGCCGAGAACCCGGCCTGCAACGGCATCGAGCTTCGCCACAAGGGCGGGATCGCGCTTCGAAGGAGCGGTGATAAGGGCGGTGTCGAGCACGCGGTCAAAGCCCTGCGGCGAGGGGGTGCGCTTCGGCCCGAAGCTTTCAGCAACCGAGCGGATGAGCGCGCGCGCATTGCCCGCATTCTCTTCCAGCACGCGCACGACATCCGCCACTTCTACATGGGCGTGATGCGGGTGCCAGCAATCATAATCCGTCACCATGGCGACGGTTGCGTAGCAAATCTCCGCCTCGCGGGCGAGCTTTGCTTCAGGCATGTTGGTCATGCCGATCACGGAGCAGCCCCACGAACGATAGAGATTGCTTTCCGCGAGCGTGGAGAATTGCGGGCCTTCCATGACGAGATAGGTGCCGCCTCTCGCATGGGGAATATTGTTTGCCTTGCACGCGGCCTCGATGTGGTCGCCAAGGCGCGCACAGACAGGTTCTGCCATGGAGACATGGGCAACGAAGCCCTCACCGAAAAAGCTCTTCTCGCGGGCGAAGGTGCGGTCGATGAACTGATCGACAATGACGAAGGTGCCGGGCGGCAGTTCTTCCTTGAGCGAGCCGACAGCGGAGACGGAGAGAATATCCGTCACGCCGACACGCTTCATGGCATCGATATTGGCGCGATAGTTGATGCTCGAGGGGGAATGCGGATGGCCGCGACCATGGCGCGGCAGAAAGACCATCTCCACCGTCCGCCCGCCGCTGATCGGCAGTTCGCCGAAATGCAGCTCGTCGGATGGCTCGCCCCAAGGGGTCGAGACGCGCTGCCAGCGTTCGTTTTTCAGACCCGGAAACTCATAGACGCCGCTGCCGCCGATTACGCCGAGGACTGTCTTCGCCAATGACCTATCTCTCCCGAACTGAGCCTGCCGTCCCCCGAGAAACGGGGAAAGCAGAAACGAAGTCGGACCCGATATATCAGACCGGTGCGCCGATACCATAGAAAAAGGGGCCCCGAAGGACCCCTTTCCCTTCAATCAGAAGGCATGTGCCTTAGTGAGCGTCGGCCCAGACCTTGCGCATCGCGAAATAGAGGATGCCGGTCAGCGCGATCAGATAGATCAGCACCTGAAAGCCGAGCTTGTGGCGCTGCTCAAGCTTCGGTTCGGCCGTCCACATCATGAAGTGGGTCACGTCCTTCGCCATCTGCTCGACGGTGTTGGGCGTACCATCCTCATATTCCACCTGGCCGTCCGAGAGCGGCTTCGGCATGGCGATCATGTGGCCGGGGAAGTATTTGTTGTAGGAGCCCGCGGTCACTTCGAAGCCTTCCGGCGCGTCCTCATAGCCTACCAGCACCGAATAGACATAGTCGGCACCGCCCGCCCGCGCCTTGGTGAGGAGCGAGAGATCGGGAGCGGCTGCACCGAGAGCAGCGGCGGCGGCTTCAGCATTCGGATAGGGCGAAGGGAAACGGTCCTTCGGCTCACCCGGACGCTCGTACATTTCGCCGTCGGAGTTCGGGCCGTCCATGACGGTGATCTCGGCAGCGAGAGTCTTGACCTGGCCTTCCGTGAACTCCGGGCCACCCGGCTGAGCCAGGTTGCGGAAGCTCACATATTCCATCGAATGACAGACGGAGCAGACTTCCTTGTACACCTTGTAACCACGGCGCAGAGCATCGCGGTCATATGTACCGAACACGCCCTCGAAGGACCACTTGACGTCGATCGGTGCGACCCCGTCGTCGGCTGCGCGGGCGGGCGTACCCGCCAGAAGCACGGCACCGAGCGCCGCAACAGCGGCAAGCGAGAGGGCGCGGGAGATGGTTTTCATTGTCGTTTTCACTTTCACCTCTCCCCTCAGCTTCCAGATTCGTCCTGAGCCTTCGCGGGCAGCACCGACGCGGCAATGCTTTCCGGCAGAGGCTTCGGCTTTTCCACCAGCCCGAGAACGGGCAGCACGATGAGGAAGTGCGCGAAGTAGTAGATGGTCAGGATACGCGACAGGTCCGTAACGTCGAAGCCGCCATCGCCCACAGCGATCAGGATCTTGTCCGGGGACTGGCCGCCGCAATAGCCGAGGCCAAGGCAGGTCACGAGGAAGATCCAGAAGAACTGCTTGAAGAGCGGACGGAACCGTGCGGAGCGCACTTTCGACGTGTCGAGCCAGGGCAGCACGAAGAGAATGGCAATCGCACCGAACATCAGGATGACGCCGCCGAGCTTGTCCGGCACCGCACGCAGGATCGCGTAGAAGGGCAGCAGATACCATTCAGGCACGATATGCGCAGGCGTGGAAAGCGGGTTCGCCTCAATATAGTTATCCGGCTCGCCCAGCCCGTTCGGGTTGAAGAAGACGAAATAGGCGAAAAGGATCATGAAGAGGACGAGGCCGAACGCGTCCTTGATGGTCGCATAGGGCGTGAAGGGAACGGTGTCCTTCTTCGGGTCCTTGACTTCGATACCCGCCGGGTTGCCCTGCCCCGCTACATGCAGCGCCCAGACGTGGAGAATGACCACACCGGCGATGAGGAACGGGAAGAGATAGTGCAGCGAGAAGAAGCGGTTGAGCGTCGGATCGCCGACCGCGAAACCACCCCAGAGCCAGGTCCGCAGGCTTTCGCCGACGAGCGGAATAGCGCCGAAGAGGTTGGTGATCACGGTTGCGCCCCAGAAGCTCATCTGACCCCAGGGAAGGACGTAGCCGAAGAAGGCCGTCGCCATCATCAGGAGGTAGATCAGGACGCCAAGAATCCACAGCACTTCGCGCGGCGCCTTGTAGGAGCCGTAGTAGAGGCCGCGGAACATATGGATATAGACGGCGATGAAGAACATTGATGCGCCGTTTGCGTGGACGTAACGGATGAGCCATCCGTAGTTCACGTCGCGCATGATCTTCTCGACGCTCGCAAAGGCAAGCTCGGTCGTCGGCACATAGTGCATGGCAAGCACGATGCCGGTGACGATCTGGACCGCAAGGCAGAAGCTCAGAATGCCGCCAAAGGTCCACCAGTAGTTGAGGTTCTTCGGCGTCGGGTAATCGACAAAGCTGTCATTGACCAGACGCAGGACCGGCAGGCGCGAGTCCAGCCAGCGTGTAAATCCGTTGCCGGGAGTGTAGGTGCTTTCACCGCTCATCTGTCAGCCCCCTCAGCCGATCTTGATTCTTGTGTCGGAAAGGAACTCGTAAGGCGGCACGTCGAGATTGGTCGGCGCCGGGCCCTTACGAATACGGCCTGACGTGTCGTAGACCGAACCATGGCAGGGGCAGAAATAGCCGTCATACTCGCCGCGATAGGAGAGCGGCACGCAGCCCAGATGGGTACAGATGCCGATGACCACGAGCCACTGCCTTTCCAGCTCGCCACCCGGACCGGTGCGCACGCGCTCATCATCGGATTCGGGGTGGGGAAGCGATGCCACATCAACAGCATCGGCGGCTGCAATTTCCTCTTCCGTCCGGTGACGGATAAAGATGGGCTTGCCGCGCCACTTCACCGTGATTTCCTGCCCAACGGGAATGCCGCTGAGGTCAAATTCGGCGGAGGCAAGAGCCAGCACCGACGCATCAGGATTCATCTGGTCGATCAACGGCCAGACCGCTGCAGCCGCACCGACCGCAGCGAACGCCCCTGTCGCCACATAAAGGAAATCGCGCCGTGTCGGCTCGTCCGCGTGGATTTCTGCCACGGTTCAGGTCTCCTCGTTGAATTGATCGAGTGCCGTAATCACCGCCCGGCCATCAGTTTGAAACGATGCCCCGAGACAAGGAAGCACCTTTCGACAGGCAGGACACGGCACCTTAAAAACCGCTGCATGGCACGAAAGACCGACGAATCCCCTGTTTTCGCCCCATACGTTGCGTGGTTTTGTGGCATCCAATCGGCATGTTGTCCAGCCCCGCCGCCCCTGTGGCAGGATGACGCATCGCCGCACCTCGTTTCATTTGAAGAAGCTCATGCGATTAGCCCTTTATGAACCGGACATTCCACCCAATCTGGGCACGCTTATCCGGCTCGGCGCCTGCCTCGGCGTGCCTCTCGATGTGATCGAACCTTGCGGATTTCCCTGGGGCGACCGGGACCTGAAACGGGCGGCGATGGATTATGGTGCGTTGGGTGAGGTGATCCGGCATGAAAGCTGGGAATCATTCTCAACAAACCGGCCCGCACATGCGCGAATCGTGCTGCTCACCACGAAAGCCTCCCTCCCCTTCACAGCGTTCAGCTTCAGCCCCTCGGACATATTGCTGGTGGGGCGAGAAAGTGCGGGCGTACCCGACGCCATCCACCAGGCGGCGGATGCGCGGGTGACGATCCCGATGAAGCCCCCTGCCCGCTCGCTCAACATGGCGGTGGCCGCCGCGATGGTTCTCACGGAAGCGCTTCGGCAGACAAACGGCTTTCCGGGGGCTAAGTAAGGGCGTGGTGAAATCCAGCAAGAAGAAATGACCATGACCGACGACAAGACGATCGCTGAGCGAAAGGCCCGGGCCGAGGCCTGGTTCCGCGAATTGCGTGACCTGATCTGCGCCGAATTCGAGAAGCTGGAAGATGAGCTGACCGGCCACTTCGCGGACAGGCCCGCCGGGCGCTTCGTCCGCACGCCGTGGAAGCGGGGCGACGGCACGAAGGAGGAAGGCGGCGGCGAAATGTCGATCATGCATGGCCGTGTCTTCGAAAAGGTTGGTGTGCATATCTCGACGGTCTATGGCGAGTTCTCGGAGGATTTCCGCAAGCAGATGCAGGGCGCGGAAGAAGACCCGCGCTTCTGGGCGAGCGGCATTTCCCTTATTGCCCATATGCAGAATCCGCGCGTGCCGGCCGTGCATATGAATACGCGGCATGTCTATACGACGAAGAGCTGGTTTGGCGGCGGCGGCGATCTCACGCCCGTGCTTGATGTGCAGCGGCGCGCCGATCATCCCGATACGGTGGATTTTCACGCCGCCTACAAGCGCGCCTGCGACAAGCATGATGCGGACTATTATCCGCGCTTCAAGAAATGGTGCGATGAATATTTCTTCCTGCCCCACCGCAATGAACCGCGCGGCACGGGCGGGATTTTTTATGACCATCTGAACAGCGGCGACTGGGACTCCGATTTCGCCTTCACGCAGGATGTGGGCCGCGCTTTTCTTGAAATCTACCCGGAACTCGTGCGCCGCCACATGAATGAGACGTGGACGGAGGAAGAGCGCGAAGAGCAACTCATCCGCCGCGGGCGCTATGTGGAGTTCAACCTGCTCTATGATCGCGGCACGGTGTTCGGCCTGAAGACGGGCGGGAATGTGAATTCGATATTGTCGTCCATGCCACCGACGGTGAAGTGGCCGTGAGGGATCGAGATGTTTGTCTGACATCCACCCTCCCTTTGCGGGAGGATGGTTCTGACATTCAGACCGCCACCGAATGCCGCGCCGTGCCTCTGGCGAGGTAGATGTCGAATACCGCGCAGACGGCGCGGACGAGGGGGCGGCCTTCTTCTGTCATCTGGAGGCGGTGGCCTTCGCGTTTCACGATGCCGTCTGCTTCCAGCGGGGCGAGGGCTTCGAGTTCTTCGGTGAAGGCTCCGGTATCCGTTTCATAGAGCCGCGCGATATCGTCGAGATCGACGCTCATGTCGCACATCAGCCGCTCGATGATGGCGCGGCGCAGACGATCTTCGTCGCAGAGGGCGATGCCGCGCGTGATTGACAGGCGACCTTCGCGCACAGTGGCCTTGTAACGATCAATCGCGAGTTCATTTGCGACATAGCCTTGCGGCAGGGCGCCGATGGCAGACGCGCCAAGGCCGATCAGAACGGGGGCCTTGTCGGTCGTGTAACCCTGAAAATTGCGATGGAGCTTCCCCGCTGCCTGCGCCTTTGCCATGGCATCATCCGGCAGCGCGAAATGGTCGAGGCCGACCGGGACATAGCCATGCTCGACAAGCCGCGCGGCCGCAGCCTCACATTGCGCCCAGCGTTCGGAAAGGCCGGGGAGAGACTCTTCCGGGATGAGCTTCTGATGCGGCTTCATCCAGGGCACATGCGCATAACCGAAAAGCGCGATGCGAGCGGGAGCAAGCTCGGCTGCCTTGTCCACGGTCGCAAGAAGCGTATCGACCGTCTGATATGGCAGGCCGTAGCAGAGATCCATATTGATGGCGGTGATGCCATGTGCGCGCAGCCAGTGGATCACGCGCGCCGTGACATCATAGGGCTGAATGCGGTTGATCGCGTGCTGCACACGCGGCTCGAAATCCTGCACGCCGATGGAAGCGCGCGTCACCCCCGCTTCCGCCATGGCGGCGACATAGGCTTCATCCGCCGTGCGCGGATCAAGCTCGACAGCGATTTCTGCGCCTGGCAGCAAATCAAAATGGCGCCGCAGCGTCGCCAGCGTACGGGCGAAATCATCCGGCGTCAGCAGGGTCGGGCTGCCGCCACCGAGATGGATATGCTCGACACCCATGCGCGCGGGCAGATGCCTCGCTACAAGGTCCGCCTCGGCAAGCAGCGCGTCGAGATAGTCGGCCACCGGCGCGTATTTCCGCGTTGCCTTTGTGTGGCAGCCGCAGAACCAGCACATCTCGGCGCAATAGGCGATGTGGAGATAGAGCGAGAGGGGTGCAGCAGGATCAAGCGCGCCGAGCCAGCCTGCATAAGTCTCGCCACTCACCGCAGGGGAGAAATGCGGTGCTGTCGGATAGGACGTGTAACGCGGCACGGCAACCCCGTACCGCTTGATAAGTGTGTCGCGCATGGCAAGACGCTAGGCTGCGGGACGCGCGTGGAACATGCCCACAAATGTCGCAGGGGAATTATGTCGCAGCCCGTGGCAGCTATTCCTCTTGCGCGATGACCGCGCGCAGCGAGGCTTTCAGCGTGCCGCGAGAGGCAAAGTCCCAGTCCCCGCCATAGGCAATGTCATCAACGAGAAAGGTGCCCGCATCATTGGCGGAAAGTGTGAGCAGAACACGATCCTCCCACTCAAACACCTCACCTTCGCTTTCATGGGAAAGCAACACGGTGCAGGCGAGTGTCTCGTCGCTTTCGGTTGTGCAGGCACCGGGCTTATAGGCGGTTGCCCCTTCGAAGAGCGAGGAGAAGATATCGCCCTGCAGGTAGGGCGGCTCCGAATTATTCGTGCGTATGGTGTGGCGACGTTCGGCTTCTGCGGCCTGCCCAAGCAGCCTGTCGAGTTCCGGCGATATGACGGGACGCAGACGGGTGCGCATTTCCATGTCTGGTACACCGCCCTGCCGCTCGCTCAGCACGATGTCGTAAAAAGCGGAGATGGCGGACGCCGTATCTCCGCCCGCCTCTTCATTCCCGCAGGACGCAAGAGGAAGCGCGACAAGAGCCGCCAAAAGAGCCTTGCGGATCATGCCCCCTCCTCGCGCCTAGTAGATGGTTGCCTGCACAATCGCCTTCAGGCGCTCGATGATCGAGAATTCGTCATCGATGAAATCGCTGTCGATCCACCATTCCTCGACTTCCCTCCGCACACGGCCGATTTCCGGGCCTTCGGGAACACCGGCAGCCTTTATCATCTCGCCGGTGAGCATCAGTTCCGGCTTTTGCCAGCTATCAGCCAGTGCAAGCAGCGCGCGCCACTGGAAGGCATTGCGCCCAGGGCGTTCGTCTGCCCAGCCGAGCGTCACACGGTCGCGGAAAAGCTGGCGGCCCATCAGATAGAGCGCGCGGCGCACTTCGCGCATGGAGAGGTAGCAGACGATCTTCGTCTTGTCGGTGAAAATGCCGGTCAGCCGCTCCTTGTCCTTGTTGGAGAGCTTCAGGCGCTCCGCAAGCGAGACGACACCCGCTGCATCGAGATCAACCATGGCCGCAAGACGCAGAAGCGGATCAGGCTCCATCAGGAAGAGCTGTTGCGTTTCGATTTCAACGAGGCGTTCGAGGCGGTCGAGGCGGCTTGCTTCCGGCAGAACGATGGCGAGGATGCCCGCCGCTGCCATCTGGCGGAAGGCAGCGCCTGCGGCATCCGCCGTTGCGATTTTCAGAAGCTCGTCCCGCACGCGCTCACCCGAAAGCTGGCGCAACCCCTCGCGCTTTTCCGCGCAGGCGCGAAGACCGGCACTGTCCGGCTCTCCCTTGCCGTAATAGGCATGAAAGCGGAAGAAACGCAGGATACGGAGATAATCTTCCTCAATGCGCTGATGCGCATCGCCAATAAAGCGAACGCGACGCGCCTCGACATCCTCGCGCCCGCCCAGCGGGTCATGAACGGTGCCATCCGCATCGCAGTAAAGCGCGTTCATGGTGAAGTCGCGCCGCGCGGCATCGGCTTCCCAGTCCTGCGTGAAGGCAACATCAGCACGGCGGCCATCTGTCGCCACATCGACGCGCAGCGTGGTGATTTCAAAATGACGCGTCGCGGTGACGGCAGTGATGGTGCCATGCTTTAGCCCGGTCGGCACGACCTTGATTCCCTTCGCCTCCAGCAGCGCCTGAGCCTTTTCAGGCGTATGAGTCGTGGCGATGTCCACATCCGTGACAGGAACGCGCATCAGGGCATTGCGCACACAGCCGCCGACGAAACGCGCAGCGCCGCCATCTGCGAGAAGCGCTTCCATCACGGCTTTTGTGCCGGGTTCGTTGAGCCATGCGGCGCTGGCCAGTTCTTTTTCGGCGCTCATTGATGAACGTTCCTCACTACTCTCGACACCAGGGGCACTATTATTACGGCGTGTCTCATGGCGCACCCATGAGGCATTCAGTCGCCATAAAGCCGATCATACATGTTTTTCAGCATGCCTGCCGTCGCGCCCCATATGTAATGGCCGTTATAGGGCATGGCGTAATATTCCCGCCGTTTTCCCCGCCACATGACGTTGTGGCGCTCGTGATTCCTCGGGTCCATAAGGAAGGCAAGCGGGACTTCGAAAGCCTCCGCCACTTCATCAGGTGAAATGGCGAGGGTGAAGCCCGGCCGGACAAACGCAACCACCGGAAGAATGCGAAAGCCGGTTCCCGTCTCGTAGGGGTCAAGATAGCCGACCACTTCCACATGGGCGGGGTCGAGCCCCACCTCCTCCTCCGCCTCGCGTATGGCGGCCTCGGCAGGCGTTTCGCCCGGATCGATCTTGCCGCCCGGAAAGGCGACCTGGCCCGAATGTGTTCCCAGATGATCGGCCCGCCGCGTCAGCAGCACATGCGGCCCATGATGATGCTCGACCACGCCGACCAGCACGGCAGCCGCGCGCAGCGACACACGATCCTCCGGCTCCACCCAGACATTCGTTTCCGATGTTTCTCTTGCGGGCGGATTGAGGTCATGGTCCCCGCGCAGGCCCGGCAGCCCGTTTGCGGCGAGAAGTGCCGCAAGCGGCGGCGGCTCCCGGTCTGTGCGGGACAGAATGAGATCGCGATAGTTTTTCATAGTGACCGGTCAGCTCCCCGCGCGTGGCGCTCCATCAAAACGCCACTTCATCGGCAGGCTGGAAAGGGAAAAATACACCGCCGGACCAGACACCGAACCATTTACGGCCCTCATGCTCTTCCTCGGTGCCAAGCTCCACGAGGTCATAGAAGGTCGCGCGGTTGATGAGAGCATCAAGCCTTGCGCGGACATGAACGTAAGGGGCGGGCTCGCCCGTCTCCCTGTCGAATTCGAAGCGCAGCGGATGGTCGGGGCCTGCTACCGTTTCGTCTCCGACATTGGTGGTGAAGGTCAGCACCTGATCGCGCCCCTCGCCTTCCACCTTCATGGCGACGGCCACGAAAGGCGCATCATCCACCTTGATGCCAACCTTCTCGACCGGCGTGACGAGATAATATTTCCCGTCCTCATCATGGCGGAGGATGGTCGAAAACAGCCGCACCAGCCGCTCGCGGCCGATGGGGGTGCCCATATAGAACCAGGTGCCATCCCGGGCGATGCGCATATCGAGATCGCCACAAAACTCCGGATTCCAGAGATGGACCGGGGGAAGCCCGCGTGCCTTCTTGCCCGCCTCCTCGGCGGCAGCAAGGCCTTTCAGTCCGCCCGGCGCATCGCCCGCGCCGGTCTTTTCCGCTTTTGCGGCTGTCTTTCCGGTCACGGCGGCCATAATTCATCTCCTCTTGCAAAGCAGAACAGCGATTTCGTGGCCCAGACCCCTGAATCCGGCCATATTATCGTCACTAAGGCCCGCGCCAATGGCGGCGCGACACGAAACAGGGATGTGGCACGGCGGCGGAGCCGAACTCCGCCCCTCCCCAATATGTAGGTCAATGCAGACAGTCAGTGAAGCCGACGGCGCTGCCGTCCGGGAAATCGAGGAAACGGGCGCCAAGATTGCCAATGCGCGCGAAGCGCTTGGTGAGGTGATTTTCGGGCAGGAATCCGTCATCGATCAGACGCTGGTAACGGTGCTGGCAGGCGGCCATGCGCTTCTTGTGGGCGTGCCGGGTCTGGCGAAAACGCTGCTCGTCCACACGATGGGGCAAGTGCTGGGGCTGGATGACAAGCGCGTCCAGTTCACGCCGGACCTGATGCCGGCCGATATTCTGGGCTCCGAAGTGCTGGAAGAATCAGATCAGGGCCATCGCAGCTTCCGCTTCATCAAGGGTCCGGTTTTCTGCCAGTTGCTGATGGCGGACGAAATCAACCGCGCAAGCCCGCGCACGCAGTCCGCGCTCCTGCAGGCCATGCAGGAGAAGCAGGTGACGGTGGCTGGCGTGCGCTATGAGCTGCCGAGCCCCTTCCATGTGCTCGCAACCCAGAACCCGCTGGAACAGGAAGGCACCTACCCCTTGCCTGAAGCGCAGCTTGACCGCTTCCTCATGCAGATCGATGTGAACTATCCCGACCTTGAGAGCGAGCGACGGATGCTTCTCTCCACCACCGGCGAGACCGTGGCGCAGGCGCGCAACGCCATGTCGGCGGAAGATCTGATGGCGGCGCAGCGCCTTGTACGCCGTGTGCCGGTGGGCGAGAAGGTTGTGAACGCCATTCTTGAGCTTGTCCGCGCGGCGCGGCCCGAAGAAGGCGCTTCAGCGGAAGTCGAGCGCCATGTCGCATGGGGCCCCGGCCCGCGCGCGAGCCAGGCGCTGATGCTTGCCGTGCGCGCCCGCGCGCTGATTGACGGGCGTTTCTCGCCTTCCATCGAAGATGTGACCGCGCTGGCGGCCCCCGTGCTGCGACACCGCATGGCGCTAAACTTTTCCGCGCGGGCGGAAGGGGTGACGGTTGGCGGCGTTATCGACAGGCTCTGCCGCAATATCGGCTGAACGAAAGACAGAAATGAGCCTTCTTCGGCCATATTCCAGTTCTTCCGGTGCTACCCCCCTGCGCGAGCAGGCGGAAGCGCTGTCTGAAGCCATGCCGCCTCTGGTGACAGAAGCGGAATATGTCGCTTCCACCATCGCGCAGGGTGTGCATGGCCGCAGGCGCAGCGGCATGGGCGAAACCTTCTGGCAATATCGCCGCTACCGCGCGGGCGATACGGCTTCCTCCGTTGACTGGCGACATTCGGCGCGGTCGGCGCATCTCTTCGTGCGCGAGACGGAGCGGGAAGCTGCCGAGAGCATATGGATATGGCGCGACGGCTCGGCCTCGATGGACTATGCGTCCGACTTCGCCCCCTGCACGAAGAAAGACCGCGCCACAGTGCTGGCGCTCGCACTCTCCTCGCTTCTGATACAGGGCGGCGAAAATGTTGCGCCGCTTGGTCACGGGTTCGGCGCTGCCATGGGCCGCGCCGCGCTCCGGCGAATGGCCCATGCGCTGCTTGAGGAAGAAGGCAGCGATGACAAACGATCCACGGAGAGCCTGCCGCCGCATGCGCATATTCCGCGCTATGCCCAGGTCGTGCTTATCAGCGACTTCCTTTCGCCTGCCGAAGAGATCATCTCACGCATCAAGGAATATGCGGCGGAGGGTGTGCGCGGCCATCTGATACAGGTGCTCGATCCGGCAGAAGAAGACCTTCCCTTTTCCGGCCGCACGGAGTTCGAAGGCGTTGAGGAAGAGATGCGGCTGATGGTGGGCCGCGCGCAAAATCTGCGCGGTGCCTATCGCCAGCGGCTCGAAATCCATCGCAACCGCATTATCGAAACGGCGCAGCGTGTGGACTTCACCTTTCTGACGCATCGCACGGATCGCAGCCCGCAAACGGCCCTGCTCGCGCTTTACGGCACACTCTCCGGCGCCATTGCGGCGCGCCGTGCTTCGAGAGCAGGTGTCTGATCGATGCTTGCGCTCGGGCCTATCGCCTTTGCAACTCCCTGGATGCTGGCAGCCCTTGTGGTTCTGCCCGCTATCTGGTGGCTGCTGCGCGTCAGGCCGCCACTGCCGAAGCGGGTGCGGTTTCCGGCGATCCGGCTTCTCGTCGGCCTTGTGCGCGAAGAAGAAACGCCCGCCCATACGCCGCTCTGGCTTCTGCTTCTGCGCATGGCGATTGCGGCGCTCGTCATTCTTGCCCTTGCCGACCCGATCTGGAATCCGGCACAGCGCGTTCAGGGAAGCGGGCCGCTTTTCATCATCACTGATAATGGTTGGGCAAGCGCCGCACGCTGGAATGAGAGGCGCAATGCGATGGACAGTCTCATTGCAGATGCACGCCGCGCCAATCGCCCGGTTCTCGTGACCGGCACGGCGCCGCAACTCAATCCGCAGGAACCGAATTTCGAAGCGGCGGAAGATGCAGCCGCACGCGCAAGGGCGATGGAGCCGCAGCCGATCGAGCCGGACCGCATCGGCCTGCTTGAACGCATTGAAGGAGCGGCGACACTTTCCGGCGATGTGCAGATCGTCTGGATCAGCGACGGGCTTGATTATGGCGCCGCCGCGCAATTTTCCGAGCGGCTCTCGCGTCTTGCGCGGGGCGGCAAGCTGATCCTCGTGGAGCCGGGTGCCGCAAGCCATGCCCTGGCGCTTCTGCCGCCTGAGCGCGAGGGCGGCACGGCCATACCCCGCGTGATCCGTGCGGTGCCGGGTGTCGCAAGGCAGGGAAGCGTCCGCGCACTCGACAGCGAAGGCGGCATACTCGCCGACGCGCCTTTCACCCTGTCGGCTGGAGAAACAAGCGCGCTGCCCGAACTCGACCTGCCGCTTGAACTGCGCAACCGTATCGCGCGGCTCGAGATTGGAGGCGAGGCGTCTGCCGGTGCGGTGGTGCTGGCGGATGATCGCTGGCGCCGCCGCAATGTGGGCATTGTTTCGGGCCGCTCAAGCGAGGTCGCGCAGCCGCTTCTTTCCGATGTTCATTACCTTCGCCGCGCGCTCGCACCCTATGTCGAACTGCGCGAAGCAGAAAGTGCAGGCACACCGGGAGAAGCGATTGACAACCTTCTTGCCGAGCCGCTTTCCGTTCTCGTGCTTTCAGACATTGGCAACCTCTCGGGCAGGGCGCATCAGCGTGTGGCCGAGTGGGTGGAGCGTGGGGGAATGCTCATCCGCTTTGCAGGCCCGGGCATGGCAGAGCGGAGCGATGATCTCATTCCCGTGCCGCTGCGCAGCGGCGGGCGGGCACTTGGCGGGACGCTTTCATGGAGCACGCCGCAGAGCCTCGCACCGTTTGAAGAGACAAGCCCCTTCTTCGGCATTGAGGTGCCCGAAGATGTGAGTGTGTCGCGTCAGGTGCTGGCGGAACCAACACCTGATCTTTCGAGCCGCACCTGGGCGCGCCTTACGGATGGTACGCCGCTTGTCACCGCCGCGCGGCGCGGTGAAGGCATGATCGTGCTCTTTCATGTGACGGCAAGCCGCGACTGGTCGAACCTGCCGATCTCGGGCCTCTTTGTGGAGATGCTTCGGCGGAGCGTTGAACTCTCCCAGGGTACCGCTTCGGCAATGAGCGACGTGCCGCGCGAGCGCGAGCTGCTTTCTCCCGTTGCAACGCTTGACGGCTTTGGCCGCCTCGGCACTCCGCCCGCAACTGCAACGCCGATCACGCTGGAGAAGTTTGAAAGCGCGGAACGGAGCCTCCGCCATCCCCCCGGCCTTTATGGAACGGCGCTCTCGCCGCGCGCGCTCAACCTTGCAACACCGTCGCTGGAACTGACGCCGATTTCCGATGTGCCGGGCGTTTCCGAAAGGCGCGTTCTGGAAGGCGCGCCGGAGCTTCGCCTCTCCTCGCTCTTTCTCGTGATTGCGCTTTTTCTCGTCATTCTCGACACGCTGGCTGCGCTCTGGGTGACCGGACTTTTCGAAACGGAGAAGATCCGCCGTGTACGCTTCTCGCGCACGCTGCCGCTGCTTCTCGCGGCGCTGCTTCTTTTGCCCGCGCCGGATGCTCAGGCGCAGCAGCAGGATGACCGTTTCGCGCTTGCCGCTACGCTTGAGACACGGCTTGCCTGGATCATCACAGGCGATGCGGAAATTGATGCCACAAGCGAGGCGGGGCTTCTCGGCCTCAGCCAGACCCTCCGTGCCCGCACCGCCTTCGAGCCCGGCGCGCCGATGGGTGTGGATTTAGAACGCGACGAGCTTGCCTTTTTCCCTCTTCTCTATTGGCCAATGTCGCCGACGCAGGAAGCGCTTTCGCCGGAAGCACTGAGCAAGATCAACGCCTATATGAAGAATGGCGGCACGATCCTTTTCGACACGCGCGATCAGGACCGCGCGGTCGGTGGTGCTGTCACGCCCGGCACGGCGACGCTGCGGCGTCTCATCGGCCAGCTCGACCTGCCGCCGCTGGAGCCCGTTCCTTCGGATCATGTGCTCGGCAAATCTTTCTACCTGCTGCACGAGTTTCCCGGCCGCTATCGCGGCGGACAGGTCTGGGTGGAAGCGTCTTCCGCTGCGGGCGGCGAGATGATGAATGATGGTGTGACACCGATTGTCGTCGGCGCGAATGATTACGCGGCTGCATGGGCGCGCGACAAGAATGGCCGTCCGCTCTATCCGGCGACGCCGGGGGGCGAGCGCCAGCGCGAGATGGCGGATCGTTTCGGCGTCAATCTTGTGATCTATGCGCTGACCGGAAACTACAAGGCCGATCAGGTTCACGTTCCCGCTCTTCTTGAGCGCCTTGGACAATAGGCGACAGCATGGCGTGGAACATTGTTTTTGAACCTCTCTTTCCTCTCTTGCTGATCCTCGCGCTTGCGCTGGCGGCGGCGGGCCTTCTCACCTATTCCGCATTTCGCCGCGCGCGCGGCACGCCGTGGCGTGTGGCTGCGGCAGCCTTTCTGACGCTCATGCTGCTCAATCCGACCATCCGCAATGAAGAACGCGAGATGGTGCCGGATATAGCTGCCATCGTGGTGGACCAGAGCCAGAGTCAGGAAATCGGTTCACGCCCCGATGAGACCAGTGCTGCGCTTGAGCGCATCAATGAACGGCTGGCACGCGAGGAAGGGATCGAGCTTCGCGTCGTCACCGCGCGCAACAACCCGCAGGATGAAACAGGCACCGCGCTTTTTGCGGCACTTGAAGAAGCCTTTGCCGATGTACCGCGCGAGCGCATTGCGGGTGCCATCTTCATCACTGACGGGCAGGCGCATGACGTACCGCGCAATGCGGGCGAACTTGGCTTCGAGGCGCCGGTTCACGCGCTGATTGTCGGGCGAAAGGGTGAGAAGGATCGACGGCTTCGTGTGATTGAAGCGCCGCGCTTCGGCATTGTCGGCGAGCCTGTCGAACTCACCTTCCGCGTGGATGAAACATCTGCAGGCGATGCGCCGACGGGAGAGCGGGCACGCGTGACCATCTCTGTTGATGGCGAAAAAGTTGCGGAGACGGATGCACCTGTCGGTGAGAATGCAAAGATTACGCTTTCGCTCCAGCATGGCGGCGCGAATGTCATCGAGATTAATGTCGAGGAAGGGCCGGACGAGCTGACCATGCTCAACAACCGCGCCGTTGTGGTGGCGAATGGCGTGCGCGACCGGCTGCGTGTGCTGCTTGTTTCAGGCGAGCCACATCCGGGCGAGCGGACATGGCGCAATCTGCTGAAATCCGATCCCTCGGTCGATCTCGTTCACTTCACCATTCTGCGCCCGCCCGAGAAGCAGGATGGTACGCCCATCGACGAATTGTCGCTGATCGCCTTTCCGACACGCGAACTCTTCGACGAAAAGCTCGACCAGTTCGATCTCATCATCTTCGACCGCTACAGGCGGCGGGGTGTGCTACCGCTCGCCTATTTTCTGAACATTGTCGATTACGTTGAAGGGGGCGGTGCTTTCCTCGCCTCGACAGGCCCGGCCTTTGCCTCGCCCTTCTCCATCTATCGCACGCCGCTCGCCGCCATCCTGCCTGCGCGACCGACAGGCAGCATAAGCGAAGGCGGCTACAAGCCCGGCGTTACGCCCACAGGCGAGCGCCATCCCGTCACCGCCGATCTGCCGGGAAGCGGCGGCCCCGACGAGACGCCTCATTGGGGACGCTGGTTCCGCTCCATCGATGCCGTCGCTGACAAGGGCGAAGTGGTGATGGAAACACCGGACGGAAAGCCGCTCATGGTGCTGGGGCGCGCGGGCGAAGGCCGTGTGGCGCAGATCATGTCCGACCATATCTGGCTCTGGTCGCGCGGCTTTGAAGGCGGCGGGCCGCAGGCGGAGGTTCTTCGCCGCCTCGCCCACTGGCTGATGAAGGAGCCGGACCTCGAAGAAGAAAATCTCTCCGCCTCTGTGCAGGGCGGCCTTCTCACCATTCGCCGCCGCACGATGGACGATGCGACACCACCCGCCATCGCCACCCTGCCCTCGGGCGAGGAGCAGGAGATCGTGCTGGAGGAAACGGCACCTGGCCGCTTTGAAGGAAGTATCGAAGCAACCGAACTCGGCCTTTACCGCATCCAGCAGGGCGAGCTTTCCGCTGTTGCCGCGTCCGGCCCGCTCAACCCGCGCGAGTTTGCCGATGTGCGCGCAACAGAGAGTGTGCTTCAGCCCCTCATCCGGCAAACGGGTGGCGGCGTCTGGTGGGTCGGGGAAGGCGCGGCGGAAACACCGGGCATTCGCTCCGTTCGCGCGGGGCAGGATGCGGCGGGCGAGACGTGGATGGGGCTTCGGCGGAACGAGCAGTATCTCGTCCATGCGGTGCATCAGGTGCCGCTGATCGCAGGGCCGCTTGCGCTCGTTCTGGTGCTTGGCTCGCTCATGCTCGCCTGGTGGCGCGAGGGGCGCTAGGGCCCGAGAGCAGGCTTGCCATCCGACAAAAAGCCGCCTAGCTTCGCGATGTTATAATATTACAAACCAACTTCCGGAGCGGACTTTCGTGACGCATCGCGATACCGAGCATGGCCCCGCGCCGCATCGCGCCTTTGGGGGTGCCTTCGCTTCCGGCATTGGCACCCGGCTTGCCGTTGCAGCGGGTGCGGGCGCGGTTCTCTGGCTCTGCGTTTTCTGGGCGCTTGCGCGATGAATGCTCTGCCCGGTCCTGTTCCCGCCCTGTCGATCAGCGATCTCACTGTCGCTTATGATCGTGTGCCTGCCGTCCACCACCTCACCGGGCGCTTCGAGCCGGGGAGCCTCACCGCCATTGTGGGGCCGAATGGCGCCGGCAAGAGCACGCTTCTGAAATCCATCGCGGGGCTTGTGCCGCCGAGTGAGGGTCGCATCACGCTTGAAGGCGGCGGGCGGGATCGCATCGCCTATCTGCCGCAGCTTGCCGAGATTGATCGCAGCTTCCCGATCAGCGTGTTCGATGTCGTGTCGCTCGGTCTCTGGCGCGAGGCGGGGCTTTTCCACGCCCTCACCCGCGAGAATGAACGCCGCGCCCGCGCCGCCATTGCGGCGGTCGGCCTGGACGGCTTCGAGCGCAAACAGGTCGGTACGCTCTCGGCGGGGCAGTTGCAGCGCGCGCTTTTTGCGCGGCTCATGCTGCAAGATGCGGGGCTGGTGCTGCTTGACGAGCCTTTCGCCGCTGTTGATGAGCGCACGGCTGGCGATCTTCTCAGCCTTGTTGCCGAATGGCACCGCGAGGGCCGCACGATCATTGCCGTGCTGCATGACATCGAGCGCGTGCGCGAGGCATTCCCCGACACGCTCCTCATTGCTCGCGAACCGGTTGCGTGGGGGCCGACGCAGGAAGTGCTGACGCCCGACAATCTGCGCCGCGCGCGCTATATCTCCGATAGCTGGACGAGCGCCGCATGATCTATGACGCGCTGATCGCACCCTTTGTCGAATATGGTTTCATGCGCCGCGCGCTTGTCGCCTGCCTCGCGCTGGCGCTGGGGGGTGGGCCTGTCGGCACGTTTCTCGTGCTGCGCCGCATGAGCCTGATGGGCGATGCGATGAGCCATGCGATCCTGCCCGGTGCAGCGATTGGCTTTCTCATCGCGGGGCTTTCGATCTGGTGGATGAGTGCGGGCGGGCTGGTTGCCGGACTTTCCATCGTTCTGCTCGCCGCTATTGTGAGCCGTACCACGGCGCTCAAGGAAGATGCGAGCCTTGCGGGCTTTTATCTCATCAGCCTTGCCGCCGGCGTGCTGATCATTTCGCTCCGGGGGTCGAGCGTTGACCTGCTGCATGTGCTTTTTGGCACCATTCTTTCGGTAACGGATGACGCACTGCTGCTGATTGCGAGTATTGCGACCCTTACGCTTGTGACGCTTGCCGTGATCTACCGCCCTCTCGTCATCGAATGTTTCGACCCGGCCTTTCTGCGCGCGACAACCGGCGGCGGCACGCTCTGGCATTTCATCTTTCTCGCGCTGGTGGTGGTGAACCTTGTGGCGGGGTTTCAGGCGCTCGGCACGCTGATGGCGCTTGGCCTGATGATGCTGCCCGCAGCGGCGGCACGCTTCTGGGCGGGGGAAGTCTGGTCGCTTGCCGCCCTTTCCACGCTGCTTGCCTTTCTTTCCGGGCTTGTCGGGCTACTTCTCTCCTATAATTTCAACCTGCCCTCCGGCCCTTCCATCGTGCTGACCGCGGGGGTCATTTATGTCGGGTCGATTGCCCTCGGCACACGCGACAGCCTGCGCACACGCTATTTTCCGCGTGCGCATTTCCACGATTGAGGAGAGTGGCGATGAGGAAGCTGATTGCCCTGTGCCTGTCGCTGACGCTGGCGGCTTTTGCAGCGCCTGCACAGGCAGATGAGGCACCGCTCAAGGTGGTGGCGAGCTTCAGCATTCTCGGCGACATGGTGAAGAATGTCGCGGGCGCGCGGGCGGATGTGACCGTCATTGTGGGGCCGGACAGCGATGCCCATTCCTTCGAGCCCGGCCCCGGCCATGCAAGCGCGCTGGCGGAAGCTGATCTTCTTGTCATCAACGGACTTGGCTTCGAACCCTGGCTGGTGCGGCTCGCCTCTGCCGCGCGGAGCAAGGCGACCTATGTTGTCGCAAGCTATGGCGTGTCCGCGCGGCTGCGCGCGGCGGATACGCATGACCATGCGCATGAGGAAAATCACGCACCAACGTCGGATGGCGATTTTGATCCTCATGCGTGGCAAAGTCTTCGCAACGGCATCATCTATGTGCGCAACATTGCAGAGGCGCTCGCCAAGAAAGACCCGGCCCATGCGACGCTTTATGAGGCGAATGCGGAAAGCTATATCGCGGAGCTAAGCAGGCTTGATGAATGGGTACGCGCGGAGATCGGTCGGCTGCCGCCGCAGAAGCGCAAGGTCATCACCACGCATGATGCTTTCGGCTATTTTGGTGCGGCCTATGGCGTGAGTTTCATTGCACCTGTCGGCCTTTCCAGCAATGCCGAACCGAGCGCGCAGGCGCTTGCCGGACTTGTGGATCAGATCCGCCGTGAACAGATCCGCGCGCTTTTCATGGAAAACATGACAAGCCCGCGCATGATGGAAGTGATTTCGCGGGAAACCGGCGCGGAGGAAGGCGGGACGCTTTATTCCGACGCCCTTTCCGCTCCCGGCGGCCCCGCCCCGACCTATACGGCGATGTTCCGGCATAACGTGCCTGCCCTCATCGCAGCCATGCAGAAGAATTGAAGCAATCGGGAAGCGACCCGTGCCGGGTGTGCGGCTCTGGATTGCTTCGCTTTGCTCGCAATGACGAATGGTCAGGAAGCCTTTGCTGCCCCGTTCTGAGGTTTGGTAATCGGCCCTTTCGCATGGGCAAAGGAGCCGAGATCAAGCTCGCGGAAGAGGAGGCGTGACGGGTCAACGGGACCTGGCATGGTGAGCCGTCCGGGCGGCACGGGGCCGAAGCCGACCTTCGCATAGTAGGGCGCATCTCCCACGAGGATCACCAGCCTGTAGCCGAGCTTCTTTGCGTCGGCGAGACCCCTCTCCATCAGCTTGATGCCGCAGCCCTTGCCCTGCAGCGCCGGGTCCACGGCAAGCGGTCCGAGCATCAGGCCGGGCACGCCGCCAATATTGACAGGCCAGAAGGTGAGACTTCCCACCATGCGCCGCTCTGCCCCCTCGCCCGCAAAGGCGACATAGCAAAGTTCCGGCACGGGCTGATTGCCCTCACGCAGGCGCTGGGCCGTCTTGGCGTAGCGGCCCGGGCCGAAAGACAGGTCAAGCAGGGCATCAATGGCGGCCCGGTGCTCCGGCCGCTCGGCTTCGATCTCGAACATAGGACTGTAATCTCTCAGATCAGCGAAGGGTTTCGAGGGCAAGGCGCTTACCCCTCGCTGCCGCTTCCGCTCAGGCGGAAGGGGGAACGGTGCAGGCGAGCGCGGACAAGAGGCGGCAAAACGCCCCATCCATCATTCGTCGTCGCTGCTGTGCCAGGCTGTAACCCATGCGCCGTTCCTCGAGCCGAAGCCCCTGCTCCGGACGAAGACGCGGATAGCATGGGAACAGGCGGTCGTAAAGCGGCATCAGAAAGCCCCTTCCCGCACCCTGCCCGGTTAAAAGGGCTGGAACCGGCGGCGGTCCATCGGCTAGCTTGCCCGCCAACAAGATCACGCACCGAGAGGAAGCATCATGGGAATTCTTGAAGGTAAGGTTGTTCTCGTCACAGGCGCTGCCGGTGGCATTGGCAAGGAATGTGCGCTTATCGCCGCGCGGGAGGGTGCCAAGGTTGTGGTGAACGACCTCGGCGGCAGCGTGAAGGGCGGCGACGCGGGCGATGCCAGCGCCGCGCAGCAGACCGTCAACGAGATCAAGGCAGCCGGTGGCGAAGCCGTTGCCAACTCCGACAGCGTGGCGCTCAAGTCGGGCGCGGAGAACATGATCGCGCAGGCGCTCGACACGTTCGGCGCGCTTCATTCGATCATCAGCCCGGCGGGCATTCTGCGCGACGGCATGTTCCACAAGATGCCGGATGAGGACTGGGATGCCGTTCTCGAAGTGCATCTGAAAGGCAGCTACAACATCACACGCGCGGCGATCAATCATTTCCGCGAGCAGGAAGAAGGCAACTTCGTTCTCTTCACCTCGACTTCCGGCCTTATCGGCAATATCGGTCAGGCGAATTATGCGGCGGCGAAGATGGGCATTGCCGGTCTGTCGCGCATTATCGCCATGGAAGGCGCAGCCAAGAATGTGCGCTCCAACATCATCGCTCCTTTCGCCTGGACGCGCATGATCGCGACCATTCCGGTGAAGGACGAAGAGTCGGCCAAGCGTGTGGAACGCATGAAGAATGCGATGCGCGCCGAGCAGGTCGGTAACTTCGCTGTTGCCCTTGCCTCTCCTGCCTGCAAGGCAAGCGGCCAGATCTTCGCCGTGCGCGGCAATGAACTCGTGCTGTTCTCGCAGCCCCGCCCCGTCAAGAGCGTGGCACGGATTGATGGCTGGACGCCGGAAACCATTCTCTCCCATGCCTTCCCCGCCATGGAAGGCGGCTATACCGATCTCGGCAATACGGGTTCGGTGTTCACCTGGGAGCCGGTGTAAGCGCCGCTTGCGAGCCACAAACGGAAAAGGCGGGCCATGTGCCCGCCTTTTTTATTCTTCCTCCGCGAGCAGCCACGGCGCTTTCCCCGGCCCGAACTTTTCCACCATGAAATCCACAAAGGCGCGGACCTTGGCGGTGACGTGCCGCGAATGGGGATAGATGGCGTGGAGCGTCAAAGGGGCCACTTTCCAATCCGGCAGCACACGGACGAGTCTTCCGCTTTTGAGATGGGTGCTGCAGATGAAATCCGGCACCAGAGCAAGGCCCAAGCCTGCGGCAAGCGTTTCCAGCATCGCATCTGCATTGTTGCAATAGAGGCGTGCCTGCAGGTCCACTTCTTCACGCTCGCCTTTTGCGTTTTCCATTTCGAGATGGTTTGAACGCGCAAGCAGCGTGTAGAGCAGGAAAGGGTGGCGGGTGAGATCGGCCGGACGGCGCGGCACCCCCTGTTTTTCAAAATAGGATGGCGCACCAACGACATATCGCTGCACAGGCGCAAGCTGGCGCGCGATCAGGCTTGAATCCGTGAGCGCCGAGATGCGCACGGACACATCAAACCCTTCCTCGATGAGATCAATGCGGCGGTCATTGAGATCGAGCGCCACGGTAAGCTCCGGGTAGCGCGCCAGAAACTCCGGCAGCACCGGCCCGAGCTGGCGGATGCCGAAAGTCATGGGCGCGTTGATGCGCAGCGTTCCGCGCACCGCTCCCTCGATGCAGTTTGCATCTTCTGCGGCCTCTTCCGCTTCCGCGACGATGCGTTGCGCGCGCTCCAACACTACGGCACCTGCCTCGGTGAGGCTGATCCGCCGCGTGGTGCGGTTCAGAAGACGGACACCCAGTTCGTCCTCAAGCTGGGACACCTGCCGGCTCACCATGGATTTCGAGAGGCCGAGCGCATCCGCCGCCGCAGTGAAGCTGCCAAGCTCCGCCACGCGGGCAAAAATCACGAAGCCATTGAGATCGACCGCCATCGCCCTATCTCATTGTCAACTGTGTAGAAACAATCTGTTTCAAAATCGAGAGATTATCTCTCCAGTGAAACTGATTAGATATCCGCTATCGAATTGAAGCAATGCCTTTCGACCTCAAAACCTCGCAGGGCATCCCGGATGAAGGAGGGAAGACATGAGCAGCAAGACGAAAATCCTGGTCCTTTATCACAGCTCCTATGGCCATATCGAAACGCTGGCCAGGGCCGTGGCGGAAGGCGCGGCAACCGCCCCCAATGTGGAAGTGACTGTGAAGCGCGTGCCGGAAACCATGCCGGTGGACGCCATGAAGAATGCGGGCATGAAGGTCGAGCAGGATGCGCCGGTGGCTAGCCCCCAGGAACTGGGCGAGTACGACGCCGTGATCTTCGGTACCCCCACCCGCTTTGGCAATATGTCCGGGCAGATGAGGAGCTTCCTCGATCAGACCGGCGGGCTGTGGGCGAAGGGCGCGCTCGTCGGCAAGGTGGGCAGCGTCTTCACCTCCACCGGCACGGGTGGCGGCAACGAGACGACCATCACCTCGTTTCACACCACGCTTCTCCATCACGGCATGGTGATTGTGGGACTGCCCTATTCCGTCGGCACCGAGCTGTTCGACATTTCGGAAGTGCGCGGCGGTTCGCCCTATGGCGCAAGCACGCTGGCCGGGGGCGATGGCAGCCGCCAGCCGAGCGAGAAGGAACTGAGCCTTGCCCGCAAGCAGGGCGCCCATGTCGCCGCGATAGCCGCAAAGCTCTCGGCGTAATCATTCAGACGGAGAAGCTTCGAGTGGACCTGTAGCCGCGTATCGAAGCTTCGGACCCGGCCGGCCGCTTTCCCCTCCCTCCCCCGGGGGCTGGCCGGGTTCCCCTCTTTCGGGAAAGCGCAGGAACAACGACCATGATCGAGATTCGCGATTTCAACAGCCTTGGCGGCGCTGACCATGGATGGCTCGTTGCCAGGCATCATTTCTCCTTTGCGGGCTATTACGACCCGGCGCGTATGGGCTGGGGTGCGCTGCGCGTGTGGAACGACGATCTCATCCGCGCGAAGACGGGCTTTCCGCCCCACCCGCATCGCGACATGGAAATCATCACCTATGTGCGCGAAGGCGCGATCACGCACCGCGATCATCTGAACAATGAAGGCCGCACTGTTGCGGGCGATATTCAGGTGATGTCGGCAGGGCGCGGCATCCAGCATGAGGAATGGAACCTCGAAGATGAGGATACCCGCCTCTTCCAGATCTGGATCGAGCCGAACCAGCAAGGCATTCGCCCGCGCTGGGAGACGGCGACCTTCCCGAAGGACGCACGCAAGGGCAGGCTCGTTCCACTCGCAAGCGGCAAGCCGGATGCACCGGCTGAAGCGCTCTGGATTGCGCAGGATGCCGAAGTTCTTGGCGCAACGCTGGATGCAGGCACGGAAGTGACACATCTTCTTGGCAGGGAGCGTCTTGCCTATCTCGTGCCTGCAAAAGGACGGATCAAGGTGAACGGCGTTGAAGTGTCCGAACGCTCCGGCGCTGCGATCCGTGATGTTGAAACGCTCACGATCCGCGCGATTGATGATGCCGAGATCGTGCTTGTGGACCTGCCGCCTGAAGACTAGGCGGCAGCCGCAAGAGACAGCATCCATAGTGAAGGGATAAAGAATGGGACTTCTGATCGACGGGAAATGGACCGACCAGTGGTACGACACCAAATCCACGGGCGGCGCCTTCAAGCGGCAGAAGTCTTCTTTTCGCAACTGGGTAACCAAGGATGGTGAGAGCGGCTTTCCGGCAGAGGCAGGCCGCTACCACCTCTACGTGTCGCTTGCCTGTCCCTGGGCGCATCGCACGCTCATCTTCCGCAAGCTGAAGGGGCTGGAAGACAAGATCAGCGTGTCCGTGGTTGATCCGCTGATGCTGGAAGAAGGCTGGACGCTCCGCGGCGCTGAACCCGTGCAAGGTATGGGCGGCGCCGAAGCTGGCGACAGCGTGAACCGCAAGGAGCGGCTTTATGAAATCTATCTGCTTGCCGACCCCGCCTATACGGGCCGAGTGACCGTGCCCGTTCTCTGGGACAAGAAGCAGAAAACCATCGTTACCAATGAATCGTCCGAAATCATCCGCATGTTCAATTCCGCTTTTGACGGGCTTGATGGTGTGAACAATGAGATTGATTTCTACCCGGAAGACCTTGTCAGCGAGATCGATGCGATCAACGAAGCCGTCTATGCGAATGTAAATAACGGCGTGTACAAGGCGGGTTTTGCCACGGCCCAATCGGTTTATGAGAAGGAAGTTGCCGCGCTATTCGATGAGCTGGACCGGCTCGAAGAATTGCTCGGCCATCATCGCTATCTTGTCGGCAAGCGACTGACCGAAGCCGACTGGCGGCTCTTCACAACGCTTGTGCGCTTTGATGCAGTCTATCACGGGCATTTCAAATGCAATCTGCGGCGCATTGCTGATTACCCGAACCTCTCAAACTATCTGCGCGATCTTTATCAAGTGCCGGGCATAGCGGAGACCGTGGATTTCACCCAAATCAAGAAGCACTATTACGGTAGCCACAAAACGATAAACCCCACCGGCATTGTGCCGGCGGGGCCAGTTCTCGATCTCGATGCGCCGCATGACCGGGCGCGCTTCGGCTAGTCAGTCGTCCTTCTCGACAGAAACGATGCCGTAGCTGATAGCATGCAGCTTGATGTCATATTTCGTGCCATCAACGGTTTCTGCGTCTTCGACTTCCCAGCGGTCGTCATCCTTGTCGAACTCGATTTTCTCCCAATTCACATAGCCCGCATCGCGCAATGTCTGCTCGATCCGGGTGCGCTCCTCCGGCGTCGGCTTGCGATCATCAGCAAGGGCTGCGCCCGTGAAGGTCGGAAGCGCGAGAGCAAGGGAAAGGGCTAAGGGAACCAGTTTCAAGAGAGCCTCCATTTTTTCATGGGCGTCGGGTTCGGAGAAACGGGGATCGAAAGTTCATCAGGGCAATGCCCCGTCGCGTGATTTCAGCACGCGTTCCATAGCGACATCGGGATTGCGCGCATTGTTGCAGGGACGGGCGGCCCGACAACGGCAACTTCATCCCGTTCTCCGTTTCACGAAGAGAGATAGACCGCAAATGTGGTAGAAAAAGAGGTGGCCGCTTCTAACCCCTCGCCCTTAAACTCGTGCGCGAAGAAACACAAAAAGGGGGCAGTGCGGTGAGCGGCTTTTCTGATTACGGCAAATATGACGGTCTCGGGCTTGCGGCTCTGGTCAAGCGCGGAGAGGTGGCGCCTGTGGAGCTTCTTGATGAAGCGATTGCCCGCACGGAAGCGATCAATCCGAAGATCAATGCCGTCATCATGAAGCACTATGATGAAGCGCGTGCGCAGATCGCCCGTGGCCTGCCGGATGGTCCTTTCAAGGGGGTGCCCTTTCTGCTGAAGGATCTCCATCTCCTTCTCGAAGGCACGATAACGACATATGGCTCTGCGCTTTATCAGGGCTATCGCGCCGGACACAACTCAACGCTCACGCAACGCTATCTTGATGCGGGCCTCGTCATATTCGGCAAGACGAACTCGCCCGAGTTCGGTCTTGCAGGCACGACGGAACCAAGGCTCTACGGACCGACGCGCAACCCCTGGAACCTTGCCCATTCAGCAGGCGGGTCATCGGGCGGCGCGGCGGCGGCTGTGGCTGCGGGCATTCTTCCTGTCGCCAATGCGAGCGATGGCGGCGGCTCCATCCGCATTCCCGCCTCTGCCTGCGGATTGTTCGGCATGAAGCCCACACGCGGGCGCACGCCCATGGGGCCGGATCGCGGCGAAGGCTGGGGCGGCATGTCGATTGCGCATGTCGTGTCGCGCAGCGTGCGAGACAGCGCCGCCATGCTGGACGCAACGGCGGGCGATGCACCGGGCGACCCCTATGCAGCTCCCGCAAGGGCCCGCCCCTTCCTTGATGAAGTGGGCGCGCCCACAGGCAAGCTCCGCATCGCCTTCTCGACCCGCAGACCCAATGGCACCGAAAGCCACCCCGATGTGGTGACGGCGGTGGAAGAAGCCGCAAGGCTCTGCGAGTCCCTCGGCCATATTGTCGAGGAAGCGGCCCCCGAGTTTGATCCCGAGAGCATGTCGAAGCATCAGGCGACGATTGTGGGGGCGAATGTCGCGCTCACGCTTCGCCAGCGTGCCGCGCAGCTTGGCCGCGAGATCGCCGCGGACGATGTCGAACACATCACATGGCTGATCGCGCAGGCAGCGGGCCTGCGCAACAGCGTGGACTATGCGGAGGGGACGCTCTTCATGCATCGCCTCGGCCGTCAGATGGCTGTGTTCCATGAGACTTACGATGTCTATCTGAGCCCCACGCTCCACCTGCCGCCGGTTGAACTCGGCAAGCTCGACATGATGGGCAAGGATATCGCCGCCTATCTGCGTCTCAGCAGCGACTACATGCCGGGGACCGCGCCTTTCAACATGACAGGTCAGCCTTCCATGTCGGTGCCGCTGCACTGGAATGCGGCGGGCCTGCCCGTCGGCACCATGTTCACGGGACGCTTCGGTGATGAGGCGACGCTTTTCCGCCTCGCAGCGCAGCTTGAGGAAGCAAAGCCTTGGGCAGACAGGCGGCCTGCACTCTGATCTACCAGAACTCGGCCGGCGCAAGCTCGCCTGTCGCTTCGGCAATGCGACGGCGGGTGGAAGGCGTTACATCCTCCGGCAATGCCGAGAGCGGAAAGAAACCGCTTTCGGCAATTTCCGGCGAGCGGCTCGGCGCACGGTCATAGGCACCATGCGCCACTGCATAAAGCGCGACATGGTCTGATTTGAACTCGCGGAAATTTGCGTAAAGGCCAACGAGGCGCGCCTCGCCGGTCAGCGTCACCCCGACTTCTTCCTCCAGCTCACGGCGAAGTGCGGTGAGCATGGTCTCGCCCCGCTCGACACCGCCGCCCGGCAGATACCAGCCCGGCACATAAGTATGCCGGATGAGAAGCACCCTCCCCTCCGCATCAAAGACGACGCCGCGCACACCCGCCGTGAGCGGGCGCCGGATGCGCCAGTAGAGGCGGAGAACGGGCCGGGCAATTTTCCAGAGAAGCGCGCGATGATGAAGCATGGCGGGAGACTAGCATGGGCGCAGGCGGCCTGCGCGCCCCTCCTCTTTAGATGTCGTCAACTATCGCGGCCCTAATCTTGACCCGTCCGCCTCTTGCGGGCGTTGTGCGGGGGACAAATGGGCATTCTCTCCCTTTTCAGTCGGAGAAAATCACTGGAGCCGCCAAGCGCGGAGCCGGCTCCCTCCTTCACGCCCGCTGCCATGGATCGCGCCTTGCGCGCTGCGACGGCCGCGCAGGGGTTATATAGCGCCGCAGAACTCGGGCGCGGGATCGCGACTGCACTTTCAACAATCGAAACATCCGTTCTCGCCATTGACGAGATTTCGGGGAAGCTCCGCGAAGCCGCAGAACTCGTCGCGGATGCTGCTACCAGCGCGGATGACGGCCGACGTGCGCTCCTCGCCGGCCATTATGACGAGCTGCGCGAAGAGATCGACGCCATTGCCGGTTCGGCGACGCATAACCGCATCAACCTCATTGCGGGGCGGCGCATCAGTGGCCAGCACATGACTTTCGACATTGCCTTTGATGAAGACGGGCGCTCCGGTATCGCTATACAGGTGGCGAACCTCACAACTGCGATGGACGGCCTCGCCCTCTCGCCGCCCCGCGACGCCTTTGCGAGTGACGAAGAGATTGCCCGTATTGCAAGCGAGATTGAAGCGGCCCGCCTCACCACCGCCAAAGTGAGCGAGCGCTTTGCCGATCACGCGGCGCTTATTTCAGAGCGGCTTGCCCGCCTGATCGAAATGGCGGGTGCCCATCGGATCGGCACATGGCTCCCGACAGGGGCGGATGCGGCGGAGGAAACCGTGCTCGCGCTCGATCCCGCTATGGCGGAAGTCGAAGGCAAGCTGCGCGACCTCGCCGAACGTCTTCAGGCCAATAAAGAAGACTGACCGCATACTCCTGCTTTAACGATCTCTCAACTCCTCCGCCTGCGGAGGAGAGCTTGTTTCCCCGCCATGGTTTCCCTTTTTTAAGACCTCGCCATTAAGGTTGATACACGCGAAAGGGGGCGCGGCGGAAAACCGCCCGTGCTTCGCGAGGTGGGGGTTCGGGGCATGGCCCAATCAGTATTCGACAAGATCAGCGTTCTTGTGGTGGATGACAGCGCCTATATGCGCCATCTCCTGCATACGCTTCTGCAAGCACTCAATGTTTCCGAGATTCATCTTGCCATCAATGGCGAGGAAGCCTGGGAGCTTCTCAACAGACATGAGCCGGACATCGTGATCACCGATGCGGCGATGGTTCCCGGTGACGGCTTCATGTTTGCAAAGCGCCTGCGCAGCCTTCGCGGGCGCGCGCTCGGCATGATCCCGATCATCATGGTTTCGGGTCATACCGACATCGCCTCTGTTGAGCGGGCGCGCGATATTGGCGTAACCGAATTTATTTCCAAGCCTATCTCACCGCGCGGCCTTTATGAGCGGTTGTTGCAGGTGATTGATCGCCCTCGCCCCTTCGTGGAAACGCCAACCTATTGCGGACCGGACCGGCGACGGCGCAACGCGCCCTATGCCGGTGAGGATCGCCGTGGCGCCGTGGCGCTGGTCTGAGGGGAAAGGCAATGAAACACAGCAAGATCGCTTCCCGGCTGGCGGGCCACGAAACAGACGGCGGTGAAACTCCGCCCGAAGTGCGTTTCGTGCGCGTGCCGTCGATCGCCGAACGCAAGCTTGGCAGCGAATATGTCGCGCCGATGCGTCTTGATCCGCGCATTCTGGATCAGATGCAGGCAACGATCCGTTCGCTGGAATCAAAATATGTGGAAACGCTTTCCGCGCAGGTCTCCATGCTTCAGGTTCTGGCAGAACCAGCCTGCAAGGGCGACAGGGAAGCCCATGATCGCCTCTATGCAATTGCCCATGATGTGCGCGGTCTTGCAGGCACATTCGGATTTGCAATGACGGGCCGCTTTGCGGACTCGCTCTGCCGTTATCTCGAACAGGGTGGCCACGGCAAACATGACAGCACAGTGATCCGTTTCCATGTCGATGCTATACGCGACACGCTGGAAAGCCCCGGCACGGACGTTACGATCTCCACCGAGACGCTCGATGCGCTCGAGAAGCTGATCGCAGCGAACCGCGAGAGCATGAGAGCGGCGGGATGACAGAGGAACCGACAAAGGCGGCACCGGAGTTTTTTCACCGCCTGAAGGTTCTCGTCGTCGAGGACAGCGCCGAAATGCGGCGGCTGCTTGAAGCTCTTCTTCATTCCATGGGGATCGAACAGGTCGTCCTCGCGCAGGATGGCGCACGAGGTCTTGCCGCTTTCGCGACGGAACGACCGGACATCATCATTACCGATGGCGCCATGAAGCCGATGGATGGCTATGAGATGACACGGCGTATCCGCGCGAGTGATCGCGGTGCGCAAGCTAATCCCGATGTGCCGATCCTGATGATCTCCGGCCATGTGGATCGCGTCTTTGTGACCCATGCGCGCGACCAGGGCGTGACCGATTATCTCGTCAAGCCGCTCCTTGCCGATGTGCTTTACAAGGCTATCCTTGCCGCTACATCCACACCCATCCATTTTGTGGAAAAGCCGGGTTATCGCGGTCCTTCCCCGCGGCGTTCGCTTGATGCGCGCCTGCCGGAACCGCCCTTTCGCTGACCGCTCCGTCACCCGACTCCCATTTCCCTCCCAATCGCGGCACACTGCGGCAAGTCTTGTTCAGAGGGAATCATGTTTCAGCGCCTTGTGACTTCACTTCGTTTCCGCCTTGTGGCCCGCCAGTCCAAGATCGAGCGGCAGGCAGGCGCGATCCCTTATGCGATAGTGGACGGGCAGATTGCCGTGCTTCTCATCACGTCGCGTTCCGGCCGCTGGATATTCCCGAAGGGCCGGTTGATCGATGGCTTGCAACCGCATGAGACAGCGGCGCACGAGGCGCGCGAGGAAGCGGGCGTTGAAGGTGTCATCAGTGACAAGCCGCTCGGGTGCTGGCGTACGCTCAAGCGGCGCGGTGTGCGGCTCTTGCCGCTGGAGGTTGATCTCTATCCGCTGCGCGTGACGAAGCAACTGGACGCATGGAAAGAGCAAAGCGAGCGTAAGCGGCACTGGGCGAGCCTGCGCGAGGCGCAGCGTGTGCTCTCCGACTCCCGCCTTGCCGATATAGCGATGAAACTGAAGGAACTTGGCTGAGTGCTGATCAGAAGCTGATCAGCGTCACCATCAGCAGGTAGAGCCCCGCACCGATACCGCCTGCAGCGGGCACGGTGACAACCCATGCCGTTGCAATGCCAACCACGTGACGGCGGCGCACGAGGCGGCGCTTCTCCCGGCTTGCCTGCTTTCTGATCGCCTCTTCCGGGGTGCTGGAGAGCGATTCCGGCTGCGAGGCCTTCGGCTTGGGCGTGCTCGCCTTGTTGGCCCCGATGCGGAGATTGACCAGTTGTTCCCGCAGGAAGCCGACACCGAAAATCCCGCCGATGGCAACATGGGTGGACGAGACAGGAAGCCCGAGGGCCGAGGCGACGAGCACGGTGATGGCGGCAGACAGCGCAACGCAATAGGCGCGCGGGGCGTCCATCTTGGTGATCTTCTCGCCCACAGTGCGGATGAGGCGCGGTCCGAAAAGGGCAAGACCCAGCGAAATACCGATAGCGCCGATCAGCAGCACCCAGAGCGGCAGCGCGACGTTACCCGAAACGGCATCTCCCGTTTCAGCGGCGACTGCGATAGCGGCAAGCGGGCCGACGGCGTTCGCCACATCATTTGCCCCATGCGCGAAGGAAAGCAGCGCAGCAGCAAAGATAAGCGGCAGAGTGAAGAGGCCCCCGACCTGCTTGCGCTTGTTCTCGATCTTTGCGGCGCGGCGGGCCACCCAGGGCCGCGTGGCAAATGTGCCGATCACGACGCCCGCAAGACCGATGGACCAGACAACACTTATGGGCGGCTGCCAGACATTCGACAGCCCCTTGAGCACGAGATACATGCCGAAAACGCCGACCATGAGGCCGATCATCACCGGCACCCATTGTCGCGCGGCGCCGATCCGGTCCTCGCGGAAGAGAACGCGCCACTTCACAAAGGCGAGAAGCGCCGCCGCGATCACACCGCCCATCAGCGGCGAGACGACCCAGCTTGCTGCAATGGCGCCAATCATCGGCCAGTTGACGGCAGCTACACCGGCAGCCGCAATGCCCGCGCCGACGACGGCACCGACAATGGCGTGTGTGGTGGAAACGGGTGCGTTCAGGAAGGTGGCAAGATGCGTCCAGACAGCAGCCGCCAGAAGCGCCGACATCATCAGCATGACGAAGTTGCGGACTTCCATCGTTGCCGGTGGCTCGATGATACCCTTGGAGATGGTGTCCACCACATCACCGCCCGCGAGAATGGCGCCTGCTCCCTCGCAGATCGCGGCAATGAGAAGCGCTGCCCCGAGCGGCAGCGCCCTGCTGCCCACGGCGGGGCCCATATTATTGGCAACATCATTCGCGCCGATATTGAGCGCCATATAGCCGGCGATCACACCGCCAGCGATGACGAAGACGCTGAGCGGGCCAACAGGCGCAAGGCCGCTCATGAAGAGGAAAACGGCTACCAAAAAAAGGAGAGCAAGGCCCGGTGCGGCAATAGACCGTGCAAGGGCATACGTCGCTTCTTCCAACCGGCCGACCTTTTTCAGGTCTTTATCAAGCGCGCTTTTGGGCACGTATCCCCCAACAGAGCCATTTTCCAGTCAGGCGTTCACTTCGGGGAGTGCTTATCATCCCCCGGCGCGCGCGCCTAGTGTTTATGATGTTTTTCCGGGTTCTGTGTGAAGGAAATCATTCGGGTGGCAGAAGGGGCCAATCCACGATCCGGCCCTCCAGATCTTCCATATCCGCGTCATCCTCATGAAGGAACCGTCCGTAGACGGACATGCCTGCCAGCCGCACGGCCTCATACTCGCCCGAAACAAGCGGATGCCACCAGGGCAGGTCCTTCCCGTCCCGCACCAGCCGATAGGCGCAGGAAGGGGGCATCCATTCTATATCTTCGAGATTTTGGGGCGTCAGCGTCACGCAGTCGGGCACCCGCACCGAGCGATTCGCGTAGTCGGTGCAACGGCAGGTTTCCGCGTCCAGCAGGCGGCAGGCGATGTCGGTATATTCGATCTCGCCCGTATCCTCATCCTCAAGCTTGATGAGGCAGCACTTCGCGCAGCCGTCGCAAAGGCTTTCCCACTCCTCGCGGGTCATCTCGTCGAGGCGCTTCACGCGCCAGAAAGGTTCCGTCGTGCCGGTCATTCCGGGACAGAACCCCGCCGCGCCCGTTTTGTCAAAGGGGGACAATGACGCGCCCCTGCTTTGCCCCGATCCCGCCCTATTCACTGCACAAAGCTCTGACAGTCTCATTTTGGTCCGAAGGAAGCTGGCACGCCACTCGCATGAAACAGCTTAACGATGGACGCCCCTGATGGGTCTTGCGAGGCATTTACCTTGTCCGACGATGATGACATCGATCCGCACTACCCGATGCGCGCGCAACTGCGCCGCGCACAGGAAGCGCGTGATGCATCGACGGATCCGGGACAGGAGGACGAGCCGGACCTGAAGGGGCCGAAGCGGCCGCGCAGCCGCCTCGGGCGATGGGCAGGGATTCTGTCCTTTTCCCTCACCGTTTTTGCGGCGGGTTTTGCGGCCCTCGCCTTTCTCACCCTTCCCGATCTTCACCGTACACTTGAGCGTGGACAGGTTGAAACGCTCTCGATTCGCGTTCTGAATGCGAGCGGCGAAGAAATCGGCCAGCGAGGGCGTCGCACGGCGCCGACTGTGCCGCTTGGCGAAATGCCGCCCTATCTCATCAAGGCTGTTCTCGCCACCGAAGATCGGCGCTTTTACGAACACAAAGGCTTTGACGCACGCGGCATCACGCGGGCCATGTGGAGCAATCTCAAGGCCCTTTCCTTTGTTGAAGGCGGCTCCACCATCACGCAGCAGGTGGCGAAGAACCTCTATCTCGATAATCGCCGGACCCTGTGGCGCAAGGTGCAGGAAGCGCTGATTACCGTGTGGCTCGAAAACAATCTGAGCAAGGAGGAGATCCTCACCCTCTACCTGAACCGCATCTATATGGGTGCGGGCAGCTACGGTATGGATGCCGCGTCCCATTATTATTTCGGCAAGTCGGTGCGGGATGTATCGCTTGCAGAAGCTGCCATTCTCGCTGGCCTGCCGAAAGCGCCGAGCCGCTTTGCGCCGACAAATGATCTCGACCGCGCCCGGGCGCGCGCCAATCAGGTTCTCGACCGCCTCGTTGCATCTGGCAATCTGACCGAGAAGGAAGTCGCCGGCGCGCGCGAACATCCGGCGGAAGTGCTGCCGCGCACGCAGGAAGCGGGCCGCGAATATTTCGTGGACTGGGTGAGCGAGCGCGTGCGCGAACTTCTGCCCGACACAACGGGACGGATCACCGTTCACACCACACTTGATTCCAAAAGGCAGCAAGCGGCGGAAGAAGCCGTACGCAAGGCCGTGGCCGAAACGGGCGGTGATCGCAAGGTCAGTCAGGGATCGCTTGTGGCGCTTGGCCCCGACGGCGCGGTGCTCGCCCTTGTCGGCGGCACGTCCTATGTCGAGAGCCAGTTCAACCGCGCAACACAGGCAAAGCGCCAGCCCGGTTCCGCCTTCAAGCCTGTCATCTATCTCGCGGCGCTGGAAGCAGGCTTCACGCCGGAGACACAGATCGCCGATGAGCCGGTTTCATTCGAGGGCTGGGAGCCGCGCAACGCGACCGAGCGCAACTGGGGCACGGTGACGCTTGCGACGGCGCTTGCCAATTCGATCAACACGATCACCGTGAAACTCGGCGAGCGCGCAGGCATGGACCGCATTCTCGGCGCGGCTGAAAAGCTCGGCATCGAAGGCCCGCTGCCGCGCAACCTCTCCATTGCGCTTGGCAGTGCTGAAGTGTCTCTTCTCGAACTTACTTCCGCCTATTCCGTTTTCGGCAATGATGGCAAGCGCAGCGCGCCCTATGCGATCCGGCGCATCGAAGCGGAAAACGGGGACGTTCTCTATGCCCATGAGAGCGCGCCGGTGCAGGTCATCACCGCAGAGCAGGCGCGCGACATGACCTATATGCTTCATCAGGTCATCGCAGGCGGCACGGGCCGCGCAGCGGCTCCTTCCGGGCGGCTTGCGGCTGGCAAGACGGGCACCAGCCAGGACAACCGCGATGCGTGGTTTGTCGGCTATACCGGCCATCAGACGGTGGGTGTCTGGTTCGGCAATGACGACAACTCCCCGACGCAAGGGGCATCTGGCGGGAACTTCGCAGCCCTTGCCTGGCGAAACTATATAAATGCGTCAGAAGCCGGCCTGCCGCCTGCCCCGCTGCCGGGTGCGGTGCGCTACCGGGATGCGCCCATTGTGGCGGCCACAACGCCCCGAAGCGGCTTTTTTGCCGAACTCGCCAATCTTTTCGGCGCTGCCCCGAAGCTCGAGCGGAAGAAGCAGGAAAGCTCGGTGCCGAATTTCCGCGTTGGCGGGCGCTGACCCACTGAGGGATTTGCACCTCGCGCGCTGATGGGCCATACAGACGGCCAGAAGCAACGGGTTATTCGGAAATTGGCCGCTCCTCTCCTCGCTCTTCGCGACATCCGCACCGTATTCGCCGATCAGGTTCTGATTGGCGGGGCAAGCTTTGCGCTTGCGCCGGGCGACAGGCTTTGCCTTGTCGGGCGGAATGGCAGCGGCAAGTCCACCCTGCTCCGCATTGCGGCGGGGCTGGTCGATCCTGATGGCGGCGAGATTTTCCGCCAGCCCGGCACCCGCATCGCCTATCTCGAACAGGTGCCCGACTTTGGCGGCGCAAAGACCGTCATTGATTATGCGACCTCCGGCGGCGCGGAAGCCTACAAGGCTGCGGCGGCGCTCGACGAGCTGAAGCTTTCGCCCACCGCCGATCCGTCGAAACTCTCCGGTGGCGAGGGCCGCAAGGCGGCGCTGGCGCGGGTGCTCGCGGAAGAGCCTGATATTCTTCTTCTCGATGAGCCGACCAACCATCTCGATCTTCCTTCCATCGAATGGCTGGAAGACCGGCTCTCGCAATTCCGTGGTGCCTTCATTCTCATCAGCCATGACCGCGCCTTCCTGCGGCGTCTTGCGGCGGGCTGTCTCTGGCTCGACCGGGGTGTCATCCGCCGTCTCGACAAGGGCTTCGGCGCCTTTGAGGAATGGTCGGAACAAATTCTCGCCGAGGAAGAAGTTACGCAGCGCAAGCTCGACAAGCTGATCGAGCAGGAGACGCAATGGTCGCGCGAGGGGATTTCCGCGCGGCGCACCCGCAATCAGGGCCGCCTGCGCCGCCTTCATGCGCTGCGGGCAGAGCGCGCAAGCCATGTCCAGCAGACAGGCCGGGTGGAGCTTGCCGCTGAAAGCGGGTCGTCCTCCGGCTCACTCGTCATCGAGGCAAAAAACATTACCAAGGTCTGGCCGCAGCCTGATGGCAGCGAGCGCGTGGCGGTGCGTGATTTTTCGACCCGTATCATGCGCGGCGACAAAATCGGCCTGATCGGTCCAAACGGGGCGGGCAAGACAACGCTTCTGAAAATCCTCACCGGCGCGCTTGAGCCGGACAGCGGCACGGTGCGGCTCGGCACCAATCTCACTACCGTCTATATCGACCAGTCGCGCGGCTCGCTGAACCCGGAAGCGACCCTTTGGGATACGCTTTGCGAGGGAGGCGGCGATCAGGTGATGGTGCGGGGGAAGCCGCGCCATGTCGTCTCCTATCTGCGCGACTTTCTGTTCCGTGAGTCACAGGCGCGCCAGCCCGTGAAGGCCTTGTCGGGCGGAGAACAATGCCGCCTGCTTCTTGCCCGCGCGCTGGCGAAACCTTCGAACCTTCTCATCCTCGACGAGCCGACCAACGATCTCGATATGGAGACGCTCGACCTGTTGCAGGAAATGCTCTGCGACTATGAGGGCACGGTGCTTCTGGTGAGCCATGACCGTGACTTCCTCGACCGGGTTGTCACTTCCGTCATCGCGCTCGATGGCGAGGGGCGCGCGGAGGAATATCCGGGCGGCTATTCGGATTATCTGCGCCAGAGAAAGGAACGCACCGCCCCCGCCCGACAGGTGCAGCAGGCTCCCGCTCCCAAAGCCGAGCGGCCAAAGACACAGGCAAAGCTCAGCTACAAGGATGCCCGTGCGCTGGAAGAATTGCAGGCGCGGATGCCGAAGCTTGAAAGCGAAATCGCGGCTGCAGAGGAGCGGCTTGCCGATCCCGACTTCTATACGAATGACCCGGACGGGTTCCACAAGACGAGCGAAAAGCTCGAACGGCTCAGAGCCGAACTTTCCGAAGCAGAAGAACGCTGGCTTGAGCTTGAGATGAAGCGCGAGGAACTGGCGGGCGGATAGGCCTCTCCCCTCTCCCGATTAACCAAGCGGCGAATATCCCTTTGACCTTTTCGCGATGGCGGGATTGGATGAGCTTCCTGCTGATTCACGCGCGGGGGCGCTGCGTAATCGGTATGGTTTGAGAAGCCTGGCTCCAGAAGGGAGCCGCCGGGGGGACAATTCGTGAAGCTGGCCCTGAAGCTTGTTGCGGCATTTGTCGTGGCGCTCATCCTTGGAGCGGGTTCGGCCATCCTGCTCATTCGCAGCGGCGGTCTTGGCGGCGATGTTGCCGTTGGCCCCTGGGAAACAGACCTCACCATTGGCAGCACACAGGCCGACCCCTATACGCGCGCGCGTGTTGCCGTTGCGGGGCTTCTCGCGCTCAATCGCAACGAGACGATCTATTTCACCGCTCACCGCGATGATGCGGGCGACAAGCTGCGCATTTCTTGCAGCTATAAGATCACCGGCTTCGATCCGCCTGCACGCTGGTGGAGCATCACGCTTTATGGCGAAGACCACTATCTCATACCCAATCCGCAGAACCGGTATTCGGTAGGCGGTGAAACCGTGCAGCGGAACGAGGATGGCAGTTTCGTCATCCATGTTGGCCCTGAGGAAAGGGACACGAACTGGATTCCCACGGGTGATGGTCAAAATGGGGACACATTCACCCTCACACTCCGGCTCTACAATCCTGACGACAAGGCAGCGCGTGATCCTGCCGGGATCAGCTTGCCGCAAATTGCCAAGGAGGCATGTGCGTCATGAAAACCTGGCCTTTGTGGATTGCGGGTGTAACCGCCCTTGCTGCGGTGTTTCACATCCTGACCGTGTTCGTCTTTCCCTACGGCGTGATGAACCGCGCGATTGCCGGGATCGCCGCAGAGGCCGGAGGCGTCAACAAGGCGATCTATCCCGACCGCCCCACCGCCGAGGCGCGGGGCATTGTGCGCCCGAGCCCGGACCTTCTTTATGCCGCTTGCGTCTATGATGTTTCGGACCGGCCGGTGAAGCTCTCATCCCCCGTGCCGGAGACCTATTGGTCGCTTTCCACCTTTGCCGCCAATACAGATAATTTCTTTGTGGTGAATGACCGGGAAGTCCGGGGCAAGCGCATCGAGATCATTCTTGCCGCGAATGAAGATACCGTGCCGGAGCCGGGCGTACCGTTGATCGTTGCGCCGAGCGAAAAGGGCATTGTCCTCTTCCGCTCTCTCGTTCCTTCGGATGAGGCCGTGGCCGAGATCGACACGCTCCGCAGACAGGCAAAGTGCGAACCGCTTTGAGACGCGGAAAGCTGCAACGCGTAGTAGCCCTCCCCTTCCGGCGCTGATACGATTTCGCCGCCTGAAAGAGACCGCGACCTGCCGGGGGAGAAAATCCATGAATCGCACTTTCATTCTCGGCTGCATCGCCGCTGCCGTGGCTGTCGCCGTGGCGATTGTTCTGGTGCTGCAACCGGGTGGCAGTACGTCTGGCAATCTGCGCAGCGTGACTTTTGCGACAGACTGGAAGGCGCAAGCCGAACATGGCGGCTTCTATCAGGCGCTAGCCAATGGCTATTATGAGGAAGCGGGCCTTGATGTGAAAATCCTGCAAGGCGGCCCGGGCGTGAATGTGCCGCAGCTTCTCGCCGCGCATACGGTTGAGTTCGGCCTCGGCTCCAACAATTTCATTCCGCTCAACATCGCCGCTGCAGAAGCAGGCGCGAAGGCCGTGATGGCATCCTTTCAGAAAGACCCGCAGGTCTTCATCACCCATCCGCGTGATGATGTGAAATCCGTGGCCGACATGAAGGGCAAGCCGATCATGGTTGCGGATGCGACGGTGAGTGCCTTCTGGCTCTGGCTCAAGTCGAAATATGGTTTCGATGACAGCCAGATCCGTAAATACACTTTCAACCTCGCGCCCTTCCTCACCGACAAGAACGCCATCCAGCAGGGCTACCTTTCATCCGAGCCCTATATGATCCGCCAGCAGGGCATCGAGCCGCAGGTTTTCCTTCTGTCGGACTATGGCTATCCCGGCTATGCCGCCTTCATTCTCGCAAGTGACCGCCTCATCGCCGAAGACCCGGAAGTGGTGCAGGCCTTTGTCGATGCGAGCATTCGCGGCTGGGTCAGCTATCTCTATGGCGATCCCTCGCCCGCCAATGCGCTCATCAAACGCGACAACCCGGATATGACGGATGACATCATCGCCAATGCCATCCGGCTGATGCGGGAGAACGGCATTGTCGATTCTGGCGAGACGCTCGAACTTGGCGTCGGCGCAATGACGGATGAACGCTGGCTGCGCTTTTATAACGAGATGGTGGAAGCCGGTGCCTATAAGCCGACGCTCGATCTTCACACCGCTTACACGCTTGAATTCGTCAATCGCGGCGTCGGCCTCGACTTGAAGAAGGAACTTACGGGCGAATGAGCGGCAAGCGGCCCGATGCCCCGCCTCTCCTTTCGCTCACGGGTATCGGCAAGACATATGCGAATGGCATTGTCGCGCTATCGGGCATTGATGCGTCGATCCGCGAAGGGGGCTTCGTGTCTCTCGTTGGCCCGTCCGGCTGCGGCAAGAGCACCTTGCTGCGCATCATTGCCGGTTTGATCGAAGCGGATACGGGTACGCTCTCATGGCCTGCCTCCGGCACGCGCCCTGCCGATATCGGTTTCGTCTTTCAGGATGCGACGCTCATGCCCTGGGCGCGGGCGAGCGACAATGTCTATCTGCCGCTGAAACTGAAAGGCATCTCCTGGAAGCAGGCCGAGCCTCGCGTCATGGATGCTCTTCAGCGCGTCGGCCTTGCCGATTTTGCCAATGCCTATCCGCGTGAACTTTCCGGCGGTATGAGGATGCGTGTTTCCATCGCCCGCGCGCTCGTCACCGAGCCGCCGCTGCTGCTGATGGATGAGCCTTTCGCCGCGCTTGATGAATTCACGCGCGGCAAGCTTGACGATGATCTGCTCGCCCTGTGGCAAGCGCAGCGCTTCACGACCGTCTTTGTGACGCACAGCATTTACGAGTCCGTCTATCTCTCAGAACGCGTGCTTGTCATGGGCGCGCGGCCGGGACGCATTCTTGCCGACATCGAGATTTCCGAGCCCTTTCCGCGCGGACATACATTCCGCGAATCCCCACGCTATATCGAAATCTGCGCGCAGGTCAGCGCCGCGCTGCGCGAGGGGGCCGCGATATGAGGCATCACGACACCATGCCCGCGCGGCTTGCCCGCTTTCTCGTGCCGGCAGGCGTCGGCCTGCTTTTTCTTGGCGCCTGGGAATTGCTGGTCGCGACCTATGATATTCCCCGCTTCGTACTACCCGCGCCTTCCGCCATCTGGGAGAGCTTCGTTCAGAATTTCGGGTCGCTGATGACCTCGCTCTGGGTGACGCTGCGCGTGACCATTTCTGCCTTTCTGCTTGCCGTTGTCGGCGGTGTCGGCCTCGCTATCCTCTTCTCGCAGAACCGGCATGTGGAAATGGCACTCTTTCCCTATGCTGTGGTGTTGCAGGTTACGCCGGTCGTCTCCATCGCGCCGCTCATCCTCATCTGGGTCGGCTATGACAATGTGGAGTTTGCGCTGCTGATCCTTGCCTGGATCGTCGCCTTCTTTCCCATCCTGTCGAACACGACGCTGGGCCTGCGCTCAGCCGACCATAATCTGCGCGATCTTTTCCGGCTTTACGGGGCAAGCCGCTGGCAGGTGCTGACCGAACTGCAATTGCCCTCCGCCCTGCCCTATATTCTCGCGGGCATGAAAATCTCGGGCGGCCTTGCGCTGATCGGTGCGGTGGTGGCGGAGTTCGTGGCAGGCTCGGGCTCCGGCAACGGCCTTGCCTGGCGGATCGTGGAAGCAGGGAATCGGCTCGACATCCCGCGCATGTTTGCTGCCCTTTTCCTGCTGTCCGGCCTTGGCATCCTGATTTTCTTCGGGCTGACGCTCATGGAGCAAAGGCTGCTCCGGCGCTGGCATGAAAGCGCCATTCTGCGGGAAAGCTGACGCAACGGCGAAAACCGGCCGGATTCCAGCCAACCCATAAATACTTTTTCTGGCTGTAATACATATATTTCTACACAACTATTGACGATCTTTACCGAAAAACCCATCTTAGCGCCCAATTTGCCGGGCAGAGCGTGCCCGGCATCTACCCCAGTTTGTTCGCAATCGCAGCGAAATGCGGATTGCCGATTTCGAGGATGGTCGAATGGCCCAGCACACGAGAAAGGGCGCGCAGTTCCAGTCCGTGACCGCCAACCGGTTGCAGGACGGCATTGTCGTCTATCTGACGGCGGATGGCCGCTGGTCGGAATCGTTGCAGGACGCAGCGGTCGCCGAAGGCAAGGAAGCGGCAGAAGCGCTGCTCGCGAAGGCAGAGCCTTCCGTTGCAGACAACACCGTGGTTGAACCCTATCTCTTTGAAGTCTCGCCCGAGAATGACCGCCTTTCTGCGGCGAGTGTACGCGAGATCATCCGCCAGGCCGGACCCACCGTCCGGCCCGATCTCGGCAAGCAGGCTGAGCTTGCAGACGCTCAGTGCTGAGCGGCCGCAAACTGCGTGACTGGCGGAAAAAGGTAGAGGCAAGTTTATGTATCGATACGACGAATTCGACCATCAGCTGGTCAATGAGCGCGTGGCGCAGTTCGCCAATCAGGTTGCGCGGCGTCTTTCCGGCGAGTTGACGGAGGACGAGTTCAAGCCGCTGCGCCTGATGAATGGCGTCTATCTGCAGCTTCACGCCTATATGCTGCGCATCGCCATTCCCTATGGCACACTTTCCTCGCGCCAGCTTCGGATGCTTGCCCATATCGGTCGCACCTATGACCGCGGCTATGGCCACTTCACCACGCGCCAGAACCTTCAGTTTAACTGGCCCGCGCTGAAAGATGTGCCGGATATTCTGAAGGATCTCGCTTCCGTCGAAATGCATTGCATCCAGACCTCGGGCAACTGCATCCGCAACGTGACATCCGACCAATATGCTGGCGCGGCAAAGAACGAGATCGAAGATCCCCGCATCATCTCGGAAATCATCCGCCAGTGGTCCACCTTCCACCCGGAATTTTCCTTCCTGCCGCGCAAGTTCAAGATTGCGGTTTCCGGCACGCCGGATGATCGCGCCGCGATCCGCGTGCATGATATCGGCATCCAGATCGTTCAGGATGGCGCGGGTAACATCGGCTATGAAGTCTATGTCGGTGGCGGGCTTGGCCGCACGCCGATGATCGCAAAGAAGATCGCGGATTTCGTGCCGAAGGAAGATTTGCTCGCCTATCTCGAGGCGGTCATGCGCGTTTACAACATGTATGGCCGACGCGACAACATGTACAAGTCGCGCATCAAGATCCTCGTCCATGAGATTGGCGCCGAAGAAATGAAGCGTCAGGTGGATGCCGAGTTTGCGGAAATCCGCAAGGCGGGAACGCTGCATCTGCCGCAGGAAGAAGTGGACCGTATTCAGGCTTATTTCCGCCCGCCTGCCTTCGAAACGCTTCCCGATGAAAGCACCGAGCTGAACAAGGCCGTCCTTGCCGATACGGGTTTTGCGAACTGGGTGAAGTCGAACATCGCCGCGCACAAGATTCCGGGCTATGCGATCGTCAATATCTCGCTGAAGCCCATCGGCGGTACGCCGGGCGACTGCACCTCCGATCAGATGGATGCGGTGGCCGACATTGCGGAGAAGTTCAGCTTCGACGAAGTCCGCGTGACGCATGAGCAGAATCTGACGCTTGCCCATGTGCGCAAGAAGGATCTCTATGCGGTTTACGAAGCGTTGAAGGCGCATGACCTGGCAACGCCCAACATCAACCTCATCACCGATCAGATCGCCTGCCCCGGCCTCGACTATTGCTCGCTTGCCAATGCGCGTTCGATACCGATTGCGCAGCGCATTTCTGAACGCTTTGCGGATATTGCCCGGCAGCATGAAATCGGTGAGCTGAAGATCAACACCTCCGGCTGCATCAATGCCTGCGGCCACCACCATGTCGGCCATATCGGCATTCTCGGCGTGGACAAGAAGGGCGTTGAATATTACCAGGTGACACTTGGTGGCGCGGCGGATGAAAAGACCGCCATTGGCGACATTGTCGGCCCTGCCTTCACCGAAGATGAAATTGTGGACGCGGTCGAGAAGGTCGTGAACATCTATCTCGACAAGCGCGAGGCGGGTGAACGCTTCATCGACACCTATCGCCGCATTGGTCTGGCTCCCTTCAAGGAGAACCTCTATGCAACTCATTAAGAATGGCGAGTTCATCGAGGACAGCTTCGTTGCGGTCGGCGATGAAGACGCGCTGCCGGATGGCCCGGTCATCGTGTCACTTGAGCGCTGGCAGGCGGAACGCGAGACGCTGAGCGCGCGCAACACACCGCTTGGTGTGCGTCTGAAGAGCGGTCAGGAGCCGAGCGTCATCGCTGATGATCTCGACAAGCTCTCCGTGGTCGCGCTTGAGTTTCCGGCGTATCGCAATGGCCGCGCCTATTCCTATGCGCGACTTCTGCGGGAACGCTATGGCTACAAGGGCGAGGTGCGGGCAGTCGGCAATGTGCTGCGCGACCAGTTCCAGTTCATGATCCGCTGCGGCTTTGATGCGCTGGAAGTGTCTGACAATATCACGCCGGAAATCTGGGCTGAGTGTTCAAACTTCTTCAGCCTTTTCTATCAGCCTGCCGCCGACGGCAAGCCGACCGTTCTTTCGCTGCGCCAGCGTCTTGCGGCGCGCGCGCAGTCAAGCGACACGGCCTGATCGGCCTCCCTTCGGAAGCAAAGCAAAAGCCCGGCACCTCTTTCGAGGGCCGGGCTTTTTCTTACGCAACTGATACGCAACAGAAACCTTGAATGGGCAGAGCTTCCCTGCCCCGGTGCCAATCAGGCAGCGCGGAACTTGTCGAAGGTCTCGGTGAATTTCGTCGCGTAGGGAGCAACGGTTTCACGCACCGTCGAGACAGTCAGTTCGTTCAGCTCGCGCACAGCATCGATATTCCGCTTCAGCGCGGCACGTACGTAGTCATTCTGGAGTTCGACTGCCGACTTGAGGCTGCCGGAAGTGAGCACGGCGCGGGCCGTGTGCACACCTTCTTCGAAATTGGTGCGGGTCAGCGTAACGATGATGCCGGAAGCAGTTTCGAACGGATTCTTCTGCTCGACCTTCGGAGCCGCCTTGGCGGTCGTGGTCTTTGCCGAGGCCTTGCTGGCGCGCGGCTTCCGGGTCGCCTTCTTCGTGGCTTTCGCCTTGGGGGTTGCTTCGGTCATGGTTTCTCTCCTGTGTCGCGTGGCTCGCCGGGTAGCGAGGGGGGCCCGGCTCATGCCGGCGCGCCGTATTGTGCGCTGCACAATGAGATAGTTAGCAACCGCCGCAAGGTCAAGTGATTTTTGTGCGATGCACAATAGGCCGGGGCGCTTTGAGGCAGGAAACCTAAAATCTGCTTATGGAGAAAGGAGTTAGGTCCATCTGCGGCGCGCTGTCGCAGATCAGGGAGGCAAGCGCTGCCCCGCTCCCCGCCCCCAGCGTCCAGCCCAGCGTGCCATGCCCGCTATTCACATAGACATTGCTCGTACCGGGCACCGCGCCGATCACCGGGCTGCCATCCGGCGTCATGGGGCGCAGCCCGCACCAGAACTCCGCCTGGTCGCGCAGCGGCGTCATCTGGGGATAGACCCCTTCCATCGCCGTCAGAACCGAGCGGGCGCGCGCAGGCTCCATCGTCAGATCATAACCGCCCACTTCCACCTGCCCGGCAGAGCGGATGCGATTGCCAAGCCGGCTGACAACCACTTTCCGCATTTCATCGGTGACGCTTACTTCCGGTGCATTCCCCTCAGGCGCGGGGATCGTCACCGAATAGCCTTTCAGCGGATAGACATAGGTCCGCACACCGAAGGGCGCGAGGAGCCTGCGCGTTTCGACACCGGCGGCGACAACCACCGCATCCGCCTCGATGATGCCTGCATCCGTCTCCACACCGCGCGCGTGCCCCCGTTCCGCAATGATCCGGCGCACACGCGTGTTGCGCATATAGGTCACGCCGAGCCGCTCCGCCCCTTCCGCGATCCCGCGCGAGAAGAGATAGGCATCACCCGTGCTATCAGATGCGGCATAGAGACCGCCGACGAAATCGCCGCTTTGCATGGCAGCGCCGAGTGCCGGCTCGATCTCTGTGCATTCTGCGGGCGTCAAAACCCGCTGCTCAAGCCCGTGGCGAGCGAAAAGTTCGCTCTCCTTCACCGCCGAATTGAGCGCATCCCTTTCGTGATAGATGCGCAGAATACCCCGGTTCAGGCGCTCATAATCGAGCGTCTTTCCAGCGCGTTCAAACTCTTCCTCATAAGCGGCAAGCCGCGCACGCGTGAGCAAGGCAAGTTCAAGATTGGGGGGAATACGTTCCGCCCGCGCAGACGCACGGCAGCGCAAGAGGAAGCGGAAGAGCCAGAGCCATTGCTCCGGGTCAAGTTTCGGCTTCATGCGGAAAGGTGCATCCGTCCGTCCAAGCCAGCGCAGCACCATCAGGGGCGTTTCCGGCCCCGGCCAGGGCGCAACCTCACAGGCCGAAAGCTGCGCACCATTCGCATAGCTGGTGCCAAGCCCTGCTCCTTCGCGCTCTTCCAGAAGGGTGACACGCACGCCGCGAAGCGCAAGCTCATAGGCTGTAGAGACGCCTACAATACCGGCGCCGATGACAATCACGGTTTCAGGTACTTTCACGAGCGCATCCTTGTCGTCCGGGCGCCGGTGCGGCCCCCATTTCTTACGCCTATCAAAGCACTGCTCTTTTGGCGATGCCAAAGAAAAGCTATGCGAGCCATTGGCATTGATGTCGCAGCTCGCCTAACCTCACGAAAAATACCAGACTGGGGAGCATCGACCATGAATACGCAAGCGCCCGCAACCACTTCCGTCGCCTGGCCCTTCGTGCCATCGCCGCGCGTGGTGGACGTCACCCATGCCAAAGGCTGCACGCTCTATACGCGGGGCGGCGGCGAAATCCTTGATGCGGCGGGCGGGGCGATCGTTTCCAATATCGGGCATGGACGTGCGGAGGTCGGCGAGGCCATGGCCGCCGCCATGACTTCCATGTCCTATGCGGTGCCGCCTTTTCTCACACCGGAGCGCTCGCGCCTGATGGAGCGGCTGCGTCGCTACTGGCTGCCGGAAAAACTCACCCGCACCTATCTCGCAAGCGGCGGTTCGGAAGCGGTGGATGCGGCCTGCCGCCTTGCCATCCAGCATTTCCGCGCGAAGGGAAACGAGACGCGCTGGAAGATCATCAGCCGCGATATTTCCTATCATGGCACGACCTTCTTCACGCTCGGTGTGGCCGGTCATGTCGCGCGCAAGAAGGGCTTCGAGAAACTCATCCCCCATATGCCGCAAGTGCCGACACCTTACGCGCTCCGCGCACCGGGCGGGCGGCATGATCCCGATTACGACATTGCGGCGGCGCAAGCCCTTGAAGACACGATCCTGCGCGAAGGACCGGAGACGGTTGCAGCCTTTCTTGCCGAGCCGATAACAGGCTCTTCGGGCGGTGCGCTGATGCCGGGCGCGCGCTACTGGCCGAAAGTGCGCGAGATTTGCGACCGCTATGGCGTGCTGCTGATCTCTGATGAAGTGATGGTCGGCTTTGGCCGCACGGGCAAACGCTTCGCCTGCGAACATTTCGGCTTCACACCGGACATCATGATATCCGGCAAGGGTTTTGCGGGTGGCTATGCGCCAATTGTCGGCGTGTTCGCGACGGATGAGGTGGTTGCACCGCTGGCCGATACCGGGCAGTCGCTCATGTTCTATACCTATGGCGCGCATCCGGGAGCTTGCGCGGCAGCAGACAAGGTACTGCAAATCCTTGAAGATGAAGGGCTTGTCGCCCGCGCGGCTGCGCAGGGTGCTGCTCTGATGGAGCGGCTCGAAGCCCTGCTCGGACAACATCCCAATGTCGCGGAAATTCGCGGCGAAGGTCTATTCCGCGGCCTCGAAATCGTGAAGGACCGCGAGACGCTGGAGCCCTTCCCCGAAAGCGCAGGCATTGCAAACCGCATTGTGGGTGCGGGGCTCAAGCGCGGCGTGTTTTTCTATGGCGGCGGCACCGGCGCGGTGCGCGACATTGTCTGCCTCGGTCCCGCCTTCATCGTGTCAGACTCTGAACTCGATCGCATGGCTGAAACGCTGAAAGCCGCGATTGATGATGCGGTAGGCAGCGCAAAATAACGGTACAGCCGAAAGGAACAGTCCCATGCGTTGGCGGGGCGGAAAAAGATACGGAAATATCGAGGACCGCCGTGGTGTGAGTGCCGGCCGGGCGGGTGGCGGCATCAGCATTGGCGCCATTGCCATCGTTCTGATCGGTTATTTCGTATTCGGTGTCGATCCCGCCACGCTGATCGGCGTGGTGCAGCAGGGACAGGGCGGCTACAGCACGCAGCAGGCAGGCCAGCACGGCACGCCCGATGATGAGCGCGGGCAGTTTGTCGATACGATCCTTTCCTCCACTACGGATGTCTGGTCAGCGCTCTTTGCGGCGGAAGGGAAAACCTATCGCCAGTCCGGGCCTCTCGTTCTCTATACGCAGGCAACCGGCACGCGCTGCGGCATGGGGCAATCCGCCATGGGTCCGTTCTACTGCCCGGCGGATGAGCGCATCTATATCGACCTCGTTTTCTTCGACGAACTGGCAACGCGCTATGGCGCGCCGGGCGAATTTGCACAGGCCTATGTGATCGCGCATGAGGTTGGCCATCATGTGCAGACCGTGCTCGGCATATCGCGCCAGGTGCTCGCCGCGCGGCAGAATGCCCGCAGCGAGGCGGAAGCAAACCGCTATTCCGTGATGCAGGAATTGCAGGCCGATTGCTACGCCGGTGTCTGGGCGGCGAATGCGGAAGCCGCCTCCAATGGCGGCATCGTCATCGAGCGTGGCGACCTTGAAGACGGATTGCAGGCAGCCCACGCGATTGGCGATGACACGCTGCAAAAGCGCGGCCGTGGCCATGTGGTGCCGGACAGTTTCACACATGGCACCAGCGCCCAGCGCATGGAATGGCTCCGCCGCGGCTATGACACGGGCGACCCTGCCGCCTGCGACACATTCAGCGACGCCTCGCTCCGCTAGCGACCACTCACCGTCCTTTTTCTCGTCCCTTCTTGACTCCGGTTCATTGCAGGCCTATTTGTCACCGCATGGTGACAAAAAACAAGAGACAACCCAAGACCCGCCTCCGCGATCGTGCGCAGACCGAGAAGGATATTCTGGATGCGGTCAGTCGCCTCATTCAGCGCGACGGGCTTTCCGGTGTCGGCATCAATGCCCTTGCCCGCGAAGCGGGGGCGGACAAGGTGCTGATCTATCGCTATTTCGGCGACCTTGACGGGCTCTATCGCGCCTATGCGGAGCAGAGTGATTTCTGGTGGGCGGTTGATGACATGCGAGCGGGGATGGAAGGTGCCACGAGCCTTGCCGATGCATTGAAAGCTGGTCTTCGCTGTCACGCTGCTGAAATGCGCAGGCGGCCTGTAACACTTGCCGTCATTGCCGCAGAACCTGCAAGCCGCACGGCGCTCACCATTGCGCTTGAAGAAGTGCGCGAGCGCCGAACGCTCGCGCTGATGGAGCAACTTGCCACGCGCTACGAGATACAAGAGAGCACGGATATTTTTGCTCTCGCTGCCCTCCTCGGCGCGGGGATCGATTATCTCCTCGCCCGTGCACGGACGATCCGCGTCTTTGGCGGTGTGAGTATCAAGACAGAAAAAGACTGGGAGCGGATTTTCACCGTCATGGACGCGATGATTGATGGCGCTTTCGCCGCTTCGCGCCCCAAAGGGAGGAAGAAATCATGACTGCGTCCCTCACCCGCCGCCGCCTGCTTCAAGGCGCCGGCGTGCTTACCCTTGTCGCTGTCGGTGGTGCGCTCTGGCGCGCACATGATCGCGATGTTTTCGTCGAGCCTTCAGGTGCGCCTTACGACCCATGGAAGATGTGGAATGCGCCCGAATATGCGCACAAGCCGCTCGCCCTTGTCGCTGCGGGTATTCTCGCCTCCAACCCGCACAACACGCAGCCCTGGATTTTCCGGGTGAGTGACACGCGCATCGACATTCTCGCTGATACGAGCCGCCATCTCGGTACATTCGATCCATTCCTGCGGGAAATGCATATCGGGCTTGGTTGCGCCATCGAGAACATTGTCCTCGCCGCGCCAGCGAATAGGTATGCGGTTGAGGTTGAACAGGTTGCGGGCTCCCTTGTCGATATTGCGCGCGAAAGCGTAGTGCGGGCGGCGACCGTCCACCTTACGCGCGCGGAAACCTCCACCCATCCGCTTTATGACGCCATACCGCACCGCCATACCAATCGCGCACCTTATGACCGCACGCGCGGCTTTCCGGCAGATGTGCTGCGGCAACTCACGGCCCTGCCCGATGACGAGAGCGTTGCACTTTCACTTTTCACCGAAGGCGATGGATTTGAAGCGTTGGGCCGCGCCATCATCAACGCAACGGACGAAATCGTGGCCGATCACAAGATGATCGAAGACAGCCATCGCTGGTTCCGCGACGGACCGCAGGAAATGGAGCGCGACAGAAGTGGCCTTGAGCTCGATGCGGCGGGTCTTTCGCCTGCCCTTCTTGCCGCCGCAAAGTTCCTGCCCGCTCTTCCCGCCGAGCAAAGCCACGGCACATGGGCCACACAGACACGCGACACGCATGTTCCGACGGCTGCGCTTCTTGGCATGATCTCTGTCCGTGACCGCTATGATCGGCCGCAGGCCCTTGCGGCGGGACGACTCTGGCAGCGCATTCATCTCGCGGCAAGCGCGGCGGGGCTTGCCATGCACCCGCTCAACCAGCCGGTGGAGATGGTGGATCGCGAAAAGCAACTCGGAAAGGATGCACATGCCGAAAGGCGGCTTGCCGCGATTGTCGGAAACGCATCATGGCAACCGACATTCGCCTTTCGCGGTGGCTATGCGACACGCCCTGCCATCGCGAGCGCGCGGCGAGGTGTGGAGATGGTGAGCGAACGTGTCTGAACGGCGCCCCTACTTCTTCGCCATTGCCGCAACTTCTTCCGGCAAGGGTGGCAAGGCTTCGACATAAACGGCGCTGCCCGGCAGGGCGAATTTCGCGCCTGCGCTTTCCACCGCCTGCTTCACGCGGAAGGCGAGTGCTTCCTTCAGCGCCAGCCATTCGCCCCAGACAATCGTGTTGGTGAAGCAGTAGATCATAATGTCGATGGATGACGGACCAAAGCTGTCGATCCGCACAAAAAGATGCGCTGCAGGCGGCTGTGCAAAGCCTTCCGTCGAACGGAGGTAGGATTCAATATCATCCAGAATGCGCCGCAACTGCTCATGCGTGGTGCGGTATTCAAGACCGATCTTCCACGAAATACGCCGATGCGTCATGGCGCTGAAATTCGTTACCGCATTGTCGGAGAGATGCTGGTTCGGCACATAGACGGGCGCACGATCAAAGCGGCGCACCAGCGTAGAGCGGAAGCCGATCTTCTCCACCGTGCCTTCGACAATACCGTCCACGAGAATCCAGTCGCCATAGCCGAAACGCTTTTCGACAAGAATCGAGATGCCACCGATGAGATTCTTGAAGAGATCCTGCGCGCCGAGTGCCACGGCAACGCCGAAAAGACCAAGCCCCGCAATGATCGGACCGATCTGCAATCCCCATATCTGGAGAACCGCTGCCGCACCGAGAATGACCACGCCCACCTTTGCACTGCCGACAAGCCAGCTCAAAATCTCCGGTGTCAGCACCGCGCCGAACTGACTCAGAAGATCACGAAGGGGCGCCACCGCATTGTAGAACACCCAGAAGATCGCAATGGCGATGAGCGAGCGGTTGACGTTGTTCGAAAACTCCGCGAGGTCGCCTTCAAAATCGAGATAGCGAACGGCAAAGAAAAGTCCGAGCGCGATGAAGAGAAACCTCAGCGGCGCGCGGATGGACGCGCGGAAATGCTTGCCAAAGACATTGCGTGACTGTTCCACCCATTTGTCGAGCCATTTCAGCACGAGGCGGGTGAAGATGTCGCGCAGCACATAGAAGAAGCCGAATATGGCGAAGGCGACGATGATGTCGCCGATATTCATGCCGAAGACACCGGTAGTCCACACCTCGACCACGAGTGACCAGTAGTCACGAAAGCTGTCGCTCAGATCCTGCATCTATCTCCGTCTGCCCTGTCCTGAAAATCTATAGACGCCTCACGACGTTGCGGGCGCACGTTCGCGCGTTGCCGAGAAGCGGATGTTCGGCCATTTCTCCAGCGTGTAGTTGAGTTCCCACATGCTCTTGCCCATGAAGACAGGCGCGCCATCGCGATCCGTCGCCATGTTGCCGCGATGCGCTTCCATGAAGCGCTTCAGTTCTGCCGTATCATCCGCGAGCACCCAGCGCGCCGTTTCGTAAGGTGCGGGTTCGAAATGCACATTGATGCCGTATTCCGCCGCGATGCGAGAGGCAAGCACCTCAAGTTGAAGCTGCCCGACGACACCGACAATCCAGTTCGCACCGATCTCCGGCTTGAAGACTTGCGTGACACCTTCTTCGGCAAGGCTTTCCAGCGCGCGGCGCATATGCTTCGCCTTCATCGGATCATCGAGCCGCACGCGGCGCAAAATTTCCGGGGCAAAGTTCGGGATACCGGTAAAGAGGAGGTCTTCCGTCTCGCTCAACGTGTCGCCGACGCGAATGGTGCCGTGGTTCGGGATGCCGATAATATCACCCGCATAGGCATCATCCACCAGCTCACGGTCCTGCGCGAAGAAAAGGATCGGGTTGTGGACGCCGATTGTCTTCCCGCTGCCTGACAGTTTCAGCCGCATACCGCGTTTGAACCTGCCCGAGCAGATGCGCATGAAGGCGATACGGTCGCGGTGGTTCGCATCCATATTTGCCTGCACCTTGAAGACGAAGCCGGAAACCTTCGGCTCCGTCGGCTGGACGAGCCGCGTCGCTGCAGGCTGGGGGCGCGGCGAGGGCGCGAAGCGCACCACCGCCTCAAGCAGCTCGCGCACGCCAAGCTTGCGCAGCGCGCTGCCGAAATAAACCGGCGTCATATGCCCGGCGAGATATTGCGCCACATCAAATTCGGGGCTACCACCGCGCGCGAGTTCCCATTCATCGCGGAAGGTTGCGAGTTCATCCGCATTCATAAACTCGCTCATGCGGGCACTGTCGATGCTTTCCGGCTCTTCGATGCCCCTGACGCCCGGCTTTGAATAGGGAACGAAGCGATCATTCTCCGGATCGAAAATGCCGCGCAGCAGCCCGCCCATGCCTGCGGGCCAGCCCATCGGCACCGTGTCGAGAGCGAGCTTGGAGGCGATCTCGTCCATCAGTTCGAACGGATCCTGGCCTTCGCGGTCGATCTTGTTGATGAAGGTGATAATCGGCACATCGCGCAAGCGGCAGACTTCAAAAAGCTTCAGCGTCTGCGATTCAATGCCCTTCGCGGCGTCGATCACCATGATGGCGCTGTCGGCGGCGGTCAGCGTGCGGTAGGTGTCCTCACTGAAATCTTCGTGGCCCGGCGTATCCAGCAGGTTGCAGGTGATGCCCTTATATTCAAACGTCATTACGGCGGAGGAGACGGAGATGCCGCGATCCTGCTCGATCTTCATGAAGTCGGACCGCGCCCGCCGGCTATCGCCGCGCGCCTTCACCTGACCGGCAAGATGAATCGCCCCGCCCTTCAAGAGCAGGTTTTCGGTCAGCGTGGTCTTGCCCGCGTCAGGATGGGCGATGATGGCAAAGGTTCGGCGGTTGCGAACCTGCGTTTCCACATCGCCAGATTGTCGGGCGGCGGTTTCGGTCGTGCTCACGTCTCGATCTCCGGAATATTTGCGGCGGACCCTAAACGAAAGTGCCCGGAACCGCCACCCGGGAGCGCGACGCTGGGCTGACATGCCCTTATAGTCGCCTCACCCGCATATCCTTGAGGTTTTCATGCCCGCCATCGCCAGCACCTATCTGATCTATCTTGCGGCCGCGCTTGCCGAAATCGGCGGCTGCTTCGCCTTCTGGGCCTGGCTGAGAAACGGCCATTCCATCTGGTGGCTGGTGCCCGGACTTGCCGCGCTCGCCACCTTTGCCTGGCTTCTCAGCTTCGCACCAAGCGATCATGCGGGGCGTGCATTTGCGGCCTATGGCGGTGTTTACATTGCCGCCTCCCTTTTCTGGCTCTGGATTGCGGAGGGGCAGAGACCCGATCTGTGGGATCTTGGCGGCGGCGCGCTCGCGCTTCTGGCGGCTGGCATCATCCTTTTTGCGCCGCGCAGCGCCTGAAAAGCGCCGCCGCGACAAACTGGCAGATGCGCGGGGATACACGCGTTATGCAAAAATGAGCGCATTGGCATTCAGAAAACGGAAAACAGTAATGACGACAGCCAGAGACATTCTCACGCCTCATCTTGAAGCGGCGCTCGCGGAAGCAAATGAGAAGAAGATGTCGAGCGACGCCGTTGCCCGCATTCTCTTCGAACAGGCTCTGCGCATCTGGAAGGAAAGCCGGTCGCCGGAAGATATTCGCGCGGAGCTTCTGGAAGCAGCCGACCATCTCGACCCGGATGAAGACTTCACCTTCATGCGGCCCTGACAGAGAAAAGGGTCGTCAGCCGAGCTTTTCCAGCAGGAAGTGGCGGCCCTCCCTGTCTTCAATCTCGACCACCCAGATATCGGGATCGAAGGCACGCTGCTTTTCGATATAAGCGTCTGCCTCTGCCTCGGCCTGCCGCCCTTTCGCGAGCCAGATCAGCTCGCCCTCCCCATCCCGCGCGGGGCTGTAAATCTCCGCTTCGCCGTCCAGCGTGTTTACCTTGAGAAGCACGGTGCCCGAGCCTGTATCGCCCCTGCGGACCACAAAGGCGGACACGCCAGCCACCTCGCAGCGGCGTATCAGTGCCTTGACCCAGATTTCCGCCTTCAGCCTTGGGGCCCGTTCCATCACCTGTGATCCTCAAAACCTGCGGATTTCGCCGTAACCCCGCCATTCATCAGCTTTTCCGTCCGGCGGGCAACTATGTCATTCATCCTTAACGCGTTTCCTGTTTGCGGCACCGCGCGCGGCGCATTAGACTCGCTAATAACTCATTAAGACAAGCGGGTGGGGACAGTTGTGACGAGGGGTATCGGCGTGGAACAGACTGGCAAGGCTCGCGCGCATTCTTTTGCAGCACCGCTGAAGCTTTCCCTGAAACTTCTTTCGGGACTTTCGCTTGCCGCACTCATCACCGGTTGTACGGTTATTGAAGGCGGCAAAGCCTCCAAGGAAGAGCCGAAGCCTCAATTGACAGCGGAAGCCCCTGCCGAGGCACCCCCTGCTCCGGCAGTACCGCCCGCAGCGGGCGGCGTCGGTAATGTCGCTTCTGCCAATATTCCGATCCCGCTTCCCGCGCCGCGCCCTCAGGCGGCCGTGCAGGTTGCCTCGGTTGATCCTTCTGCCGGTATTTCGGCCCTGTCCGCCAAGCCGCAGGTTCAGCAGCTTGCAGGCGTTTATGCTGATTACGGATCGGCCCTTGCCGCTGTCAGCGAAAGCCGCCTCAACACGCCGAGCGATGTACGCCGGGCGATTGCGACGCTGCGCTTCTCGCGGGCGGATGATCTGGCGGAAGGCTGGTTCGTTGCACATGCCATGGTTGCCTCGCAGGCGCCCGCTTTCGCGCAGGGTGTCCGCGATGAAGTCCGCTCGCGCGGAAAGGCTGCCGTGCTTGAAGCGCTGCGCAGCGATGACAATTACATCCTGCAAATTCGCGGTGCCCGCGATGCGACGGAAGCCGTGACGGTGGAGCTTCGCAATCAGAATACCCGCATGGCGGCGCTGTCTGCCCGTTTCCTTGAAACGGCCTATGCCTTCCAGAAGCAGAAATGGGGCATGAGCACGCCGCTGCCGGGTGCCCTGCCGGAGAGCAAGACCGCCGATGCGAGCGAGAGCCTGATGGAACGTGCAGGCGCCCTTCTCGCCAACCTGTCTCCCATCAGCCCTGCCCATGCCTATCGGCCGAGCGTGATGAACCGCATTCTCACCCTTGCCGCCTATCAGGTGATGGACGGTTCGATGGAGGCGGGCCTTGTCTCGACCCGCAATCCCACGGGGCGCTGCCTCAACTGGGCGCGGCTCAATCTCGACCAGTGCCTTGCTGCTGCCCGCTTCCCCTCGGAAGAAGCCTATTGCACGGGCAAGCATGCGGTGGAGGAAGTGCGGACCTGCTTTGCGGATGCCGTGCCATCTTCGGCACTCAACGCGCACTGACAGAGCTTGAAAGGCTGCCGGGCAACGGCATGATCGCGCGCCAGCCGATCTGCGCAATTTGAATTGAATCCGTCTCAGATTTTAACTGAATACGCCTCAAATTTGAGGCGTATTTTTATTTTATTTTACAATAATTATATTATAATTACTTGGTCTGTAGAGATTTGAAATCAACCAACACTCAATTTTCGAAGTATAAAACCCAAACTCCTTTTCAATTTTACTTATCGAATTAACAGGCCAGCAGGTCTCTACCCCACAGGATCGCCTCAGGTTCAGACGCGAAATCTTTGGGAAGGGATCGTCGCATGTCTTTTGTTCTGAGAGCCGCCTTCTGGCTCACCGTTCTCGCCTTTCTTCTGCCCGGTGCAGAAGATGAGGGCACATCGCAAACCGCTGCCCTTACGGGCGACATTTACCGGGCTGCCTATCACGAAGAGGCACCCCCACCTGATCACGCCGATATTGGCGCGGGCGAGGCACTTGCCCTTGCCGCACGCTCCGCGCAGGACGTAATGGGCTTCTGCGGGCGAAACCCGGAAGTCTGCGAGAAGAGCCATGCCCTCGCAGGTCATATCGTCCGGCAGACCACCTATTACGGAAGCATGGCTGTTGTCTGGATCATCGAGAAAGCCAGGGAGCGGCAGCAGAACAGCACCACTACTCCGTCCGCGGGTTCGCATATAGCGCAACCCCGTGCCGCTTCCGGCCTTACGGCTGGCGCCTGAAGTCACCCATCAGGTTTGCCCGTCGGCTTCCCGGCGCCTCGTATGAGGCGTCCCGGCGGCCAACAACGCCCCGCCATCCCGCAAGGATGTGCGGGGCGCTTGTTCTTTGGAGTTCATGTCGCTATGTCCTCTTCATGCCCTCCGACACCCCGCAGGCCGATATGAGCATTCAGGATCTCATCGACGATTTCGCCTTCCTTGACGAATGGGAGGAGCGGTATCGCTATGTGATCGAGCTTGGCAAGAGCCTTGAACCCCTGAGCGAGGAAGAACATTCCCCGGCCAACAAGGTGGAAGGCTGCGTCAGTCAGGTTTGGCTGGTGAATGAGGTGCGCTGCGATGATGAAGGGCAGCCCGTTCTTCATTTCAGGGGCGATAGCGATGCGCATATCGTGCGCGGCCTGATCGCCATTCTGATGCGCCTCTATTCCGACAAGCGGCCAGCTGACATTCTCAAAATTGATGCGCGCAGCGTTCTCGCGCAGCTCGGCCTTGATGCGCATCTCACGCCGCAGCGTTCCAACGGGCTTTATTCGATGGTCGAACGCATTCAGGCAGATGCGAAGGCAGCCCTCGGCGCCACGACCTAGGCTCTTTCCTCAATTCCGTAATGGGCGGCGAGCCGATCCAGCGCAATTTGCAGCACGAGCTTGCCCGCCCGTTTGGGCCAGCCGAAGCCTCTCTCCGCTGCTTCCAGGCCCTGCAAATGGCAACAGACACTCAGCAATATGTCTGAAAGGCCGGGGCCGACCGCCGCAACAGCCTGCGAAACGCGCTGCCGCGCGGCGAGAGCATGGTCTGCAATCTCGGCCGGATCGTGCTGGCGACCAGAGCCTCCGCTGATCGGCCGCGACCAGTCCGCCGTCACTCGCGGCGTCATCTGGCCGATGGTGAAATCGCGCCGCAGCCGCTCTCCCGCTTCAAACTGGCTTGCGCTCAAAAGCGGCTTGCCGTCACTCCCCTTCCGCCGCCGCAGCCAGCCAAGGGGCGACTCTCCCTCATTGACCTCGACGCTCACTTCTTCGCTGCCGAGCCTGATCTGACGCCGGGCAGGAAGCCGATGCTGCGCCTGAAACGGGTCGGCGGTATTTTCCGGTGTTTGCGCGCGGGCCGCGCCTTTTCTGCCCCCGCCTTTCATTGCGACCAAACCTTCTTGCCCGCTTCCGGCAGACGCCGGGCGATGTCGTCCAGCAGGCGATCGAAATTCTCGTCATCGCGCCGGTCTTCCACCCGGCGGCACGCATGGGCAGCCGTCGTCCTGTCACGCCCGAAATGGCGGGCGACAGAGGCAAGGCTGACGCCATACACGACATGCGAGAAATACATGGCGACCTGACGCGCTTGCGCCACCGGGGCGCGGCGGCGGGTGGGTGAGCGCATCTCGGAAAGCGGTACCTTCCACTCCCGCGCCACAACCTCCTGCACCCTTGCGACATGCAGTGCCTTTTCCGCTTCGGCCAATCCTCGACGTCTCATCACTCTCCCCTTTCGCTCACACGAGCACCCAGCGCGCCCTTTCGGGGAAATAATTTACTTATCCTGTACAAAGAGGGGATAAGTTGTGTAATATTTCCGGGAACACATACCGGGAGGCAAGCGCTGCAAACGAGGATTCGATATTTCCGGAAGGCGCGGGGACTGACCCAGACTGAACTTGCCGAAAGCCTGGGAACGACGGCGGCGACCGTTTCACGCCTTGAAACGGCGGATATGACGCTTTCGACCGGCTGGCTGGAAAGGATCGCGCAGGCGCTGGATGTCGGCGTTACCGATCTGATCAGTTCGGGGCGGGAGAGCCTTGTCTGTCAGGCGGAGCTGCGGCCGGGCGGCCTTGTCGCCTCGCTGACGGAAGCAATACCGCTTGCCCCCGCCCTTGCCGAAGGCGCGCGCGACCCGGTCGCCCTTCGTGTGGCACAGGAACTCGGCCCCTACAGCGCGGGCGACCTGTTGATCGCCGACCTGGTGCAGGTGGAGGAGGCAACAGCCCTTCCCGGTCGGGACTGCCTTGTCTCCAACGCGGAGAACAGGCGACTTTTTGGGCGCCTCGCCTTTCTGGAAGGCCGGGAATGTCTCGTCGTCCCGCCTGAAGCGGGGGCTGCAGCGCTGAAGCTTTCGGACGTGAAGAAGGTCGCGCCGGTTGTGGCGTTGATCCGCCGCTTCCCGTCCGTCAGCCGCCCACGTTCCGGCAAGTAACGGTCACGCTGCTGGAAGCGCCTTCTGCTCCGCCGCAATCCATACCCGGAAAGCACATGGGCGCAGGCGCACCGGTGAAGTGAAAGGCGATATAGGCTTCACCACCTGATGACGCATTCACGATGCCGCTCAGCTCATAGCTGCGCGTCTCGCCGCGCGAGAGGGTGATGACAGTGCCGACTGGCGGGTCGGAAAGCGGCACATAATTCTCGCCATCGAAGGTAATGTTTGCCGTGCCGCCAACATCCCCGATCTCGCATTGCGCGGAGAGATTGGCCGGCCCTTTCTCACCGCCCCTGACGGGGAAAAAGGCGCTCTCGCCTGTGCTGAGCGTTGTCGTGCCCTCTTCAAGCCGCGCATTCGCTGCGGCGGGTGCCGCCGCAAGAGGCAGGGTAATCGCGGCAAGCACGAGAAGGGTGCCACGACGCGCTGCACCACGAAACAAACCCGACAAGAACATGACCCTTTTGCTCCCTCGCAACATCCCCCGTCGTCAGTCTGCATGCAGACGGGCGATCGATCAACTTTGCGGATGGGTCAGGCGATGCGCAGGTTGGCGCGGCTTGCCAGGGCGTGCGCCTTTTCAGACTGCATGAAAGCATCATGGCCGAGCACCATGACGATGCGGCCTTCATCATTCACCAGCGGCAGGCGAAGCCAGAACTGAAAAATATTCGGCTGTTTCCACGGCGTGAGCGGCACCACGCCTTGCGCGGGACGACCGCCAATAATCACTTCGCGATAGGCCGCGTCCCAGTAATCCGTCTGATCGCCGAGATCATATTCATCGAGATAGTGGCCCGTGATCTCGACGCCGAGATAGTCGCGCAGCCGCGTGCCCGCAAGCCGGATACGCAACCGCGGCTGCGCATCATCGGTCACTTCAACAATGCTGAGAGACGGCAACATGCGGCGCAGTTCCGCCGGCTGAATATCTGCCCGCGTCGGATAGCCGCTCGGTCCTGCTTTCGTACGCCAATAGTCGAACAGCTCCTGCTGCTCAGGTACGATCAGCTGTGCCCTGATTGCCCGATCTGTCGCGTCCAGCGGACCAACCCCTCACATATGGCAGCGCAAGGCCGCCCCCCGAATCATTGCTTCGATCTTGGGGCCGGTTGCGGCGTCGTGCAAGGAGAATGGCGCAGGTCTAGCGTGTCCTGCGCTTGCGCTGGCCGCTCTGCCCCAGCCCCATTTTCTTGGCGAGACGCGAGCGCGCCTGCGCATAGTTCGGCGCGACCATCGGGTAGTCACGCGGCAGCCCCCATTTTTCGCGATATTCTTCGGGGCTGAGATTGTAATGCGTGCGCAGATGACGCTTGAGGGATTTGAACTTCTTCCCGTCCTCAAGACAGATGATGTAATCCGGCGTGATCGATTTGCGGATGGGCACGGCCGGTTCAGCCTGCTGCTCTTCCGCAGCGCTCCCGCCCAGTGCCGCCTCACTCAGTGCGGCGAATACTTTATGTATCAGGTTGGGGATTTCATCGGGGCCGACGCTGTTATGTCCGACATAGGCCGAAACGATTTCAGCGGTCATATCAATCAGTTCAGCCTTTTCAGACACTGCGCCCTCTTTATGTCCGACCCTCAAGCAGCCCCCGTCTGCACGAAGGTGATGAAAGATCAACCCCCACCAATATTGTTCAGTTCTATAACTCTTAGCCTGATTAACAATCAAGTGCTCAATTAAGAACCAACTGTTTTAGCGACGACCTGTATTTTTAATATCGGTTTTTTGAGCACTTCACAGCAGGTCAGGTGAATATGCGCTCGTTCCCTTGTCCGGGAGCAACGGCGCCGGGAGAATACTCAAATATCGGGCGCACAGTGTCGCCCCGGCGCTCCAATACAATCACTTTGCTGTTACCCGCGCTTTCCCCAGTGCGAAGAAAGCCAGGCACCCATGCGCTCTATCGCTTCCTCGCCCGGCGCGAACATCTGGTAGAAGGCGTGCCATACATGAAACATGTCGGGTGCAACTTCGAGTTCCACTTCCACACCGGCTTCGCGGGCACGCGCGGCAAGGTTGCGCGAATCATCGAGCAGCACTTCATCGTCGCCGACCTGAATGAGAAGCGGCGGGAGGCCGGCGAGGTTTCCGAAATTGGGTGAGGCGAGCGGGTCACGCGGGTCTGCGCCTGCCAGATAGACATTTGCGAGTTCCCTTATCCCTTCCGGCGTGATCATCGGATCAGCTTCCGCGCGCGTTTCATAACTGCCGGTCGCGCAGGTGAGATCGCTCCACGGGCTGATGAGCGCGGCGCCCGCCGGAAGCGGCAAGCCCTCATCGCGCGCCGCAAGGAGCGTTGCCGCAGCAAGGCCGCCGCCCGCGCTGTCACCCGCAAGCGCGATCTGCTCCGGCTTCTGTCCCCGATCGAGCAACCAGCGGTAGGCTTTCACACCATCCTTCACCGCCGCGGGAAAAGGGTTCTCGGGCGCAAGCGCATAATCCACGCTCAGCACGCGCGCCTTTGCGGCAAGGGCAATGCGCGACACGATATGGCGATGGGAAACGGAGGAGCCGATGACATAGCCACCGCCGTGAAAATAGAGAAGCGTGTTGCCCGCCCCTGCCTCATCCGTCAGCCCGTCGGGAAGGGCCCATTCCGCACCAAGGCCGCCAAGATCGGCCCGCCTGACGGTCACGCCAGCCGGGACGGGGAATTGTTCGGCATTGCCATCCATGACCTTGCGGCGATCTTCCAGCGAGAGCGCTCCCCTTTTTGCCCTTTCGCGCACCAGATGCTTCAGGCGCTCTACACTCATGCTTTCCCGCTTGATAGACATTCCCCGCTCCCTGTGGTCCGATTCACTTCATCGATTCGCGCGCGGCGATCCGATTGCTGACGCCATGCTAGCAGGCGGCGAAGGTGATGCAGCCGGAAAGATGTTCCCAAATCTCCGGCGGGCATTTTCGAGGGTCGGGTTTGAACATGCCGGAAGAAATTGCAATGACCGACACAGCCGATCCCACAGTCGCCAGTTCCATGATTGATGGTGAGGTTGCCTATTCCCGCGCCGCCTATGAGGTGCTGCTGCGCCTTGATGCGGATACGCGCAGGCTGGTCCGGCTTGCTGCCTTGGCAGAAGGAGACCGGAAGATCGGCTCCCATCTCTTCAGCAAAGATGCCGGAGCCGGACTCCGCATCGTGTTTCAGCGCAAGGGTAACAGAACGGCGATCCTCGCCCTCACCGGCAGGAGAGCAGCGTGACCAAAACCCATCAGAAAATCATCGGACCTGACGGCGAACCGCTTTTCGTGCTCGTTCCCGTGAAAGACTATGAAGCCTTGCAGCGCGCGGCGGAAGATATCGAGGATCTCCGCGCGGCGGGTGCCACACTTGCGCTTGGCACTGAAGGGCTCGCCCCTGTACCTGCAGCGGTTGCCCATCGTATCGCGGATGGGGAAAACCCGGTGCGTGTGTGGCGCGAGCATAGAGGCATGAAAGCGATCGAGCTTGCCCGCGCGGCGGGCATGAGCGCGCCCTATCTCTCGGAAATCGAGACCGGCAAGAAAGACGGCACCTTCCGCACCATGGCTGCCATTGCGCGGGTGCTTTCCGTCTCGCTTGACGATCTCGCCCCGCCTGCAGACGAGGAAGATCGCCGGGCGCGCGAGCAGGCGGCCCTTCTCGATGGCATCCATGCGCAGGTTCGCAAGCTTGTGGCGCTTGTCACCGGCCCGAGTGACTTCAACACTGCTGCCGTGCGCCGCGCGGTCACGACGCTTGCGGCGGATGCCGTTTCGCTCAAATCAGAAGGTCTCGGTTCTTCTGCGTGGCTGGACGGGATACTGGAAGGCGCGCGCACCATTCTCGACCTCGTGGATCGGGCCGAGGGCGATATCATCGACACGGCAAGGCAGGCGCGCCGCGCCCTGGAAGAAGTGGTCTCGGGGCCAGGCTTTTGCCCGGCGTCCCCCGCTCCGTCGGATGAAGAGATATTCACGTCCGCCTATGCCACACAGAGCGCGGCGGACTAGACCTCAGGCCTCGGCTACAACCGTGCCGCTTGCGACAAGCTCGGTTGCGAGCACCATATCCCAGCAATGAAGCGCGAAATCGGCTCGGTCTGTGGAGATCGTGTCGAAGAGCCCGCCGATCCGCTCAAGATCGCCCTTGCCCGGCAGCCCGCCGCCGCGGCGCATATCAACAGCGGCGACGATCAGATCACCGAACTCCTTGCGGTTCATGCCGACGGCCTTGGCAAATACGGAAAGCGGTTCGCCGCCGTGATCGCTCAGGATACGGAACATCGTCTCGCTGCGGATGCCTGCAGCGGCAGCAAGGCCATCCACCAGGCCACCTGCGTCGCCACCCAAAAGCCAGGCGAGGCGCTGTTTTTCAACCGGCACGGGACGGCGCAGGACGGACAGCGCGAAATCAAGCGGCGCATCCTCGAATGTATCCGTCAGCACATCTTCCATCGCCTCATGGATATTCTTCCGTTCTACCGTGAAGCGGTTCAGAATCTCCAGTCGCAGGGAAGATGGCACCCACCAGAAAACGAGATGCGCAAGGCGGAGTGTCAGTTCCGGGCGGGCAAGAAGCGGTGCCTGAAACTCCGGCTCGGCGGCGCTGCGGCGCGCCAGTGTTTCGATGGCGCGGTGAGACAGTTCCGCCGTGCGGTTTTCGAGAAGCGTCACAAGGATCGGTGTTTCGCCAAGTTCGACCAGCACGTCGGCAACGGCGCTGGCGAGATCGCGCCGCGCTGCCAGAAGCGTCCGGTGTTCGCGCATGCCTTCACGCGCCACATGCACAAGATCACCCTCTTTCAGCAATGTGCTTTCCGTGAGGATCGGCCGGGCGATGTCGGGTTTGTCGAGCGCGAGGGCGAGCGCCAGTTCGCGCGGGCCTTCCACCTGCGCGGCAAGGCGGTCTGCAAGGCGGCGGCGTGCGGCTTCATCGAGGCGTGACACAAGCCCGGCAAGTACCGTATCGAGAATGCTGCGTTCCTGCGGCGAGGTGAGCGAGGCCGGCAACAGCGCAAGATCGCAAAGACGGCGCAGCGCCGCGTCCCGCGTGCGGGACGGATCATCGAAAGATGCCGCCTTGATCTGCCGTTCGAGCGCCATGCGCATAGCCCTGTACTCCCGGCCCGCTGCCGGAGCGCCCATCTCACCACCCGCGCCTTAACGTCCCGTAAAGCATGAGCCATTTGCCGGGAGGCCATCATGGCTTATTGTCCCAAAGCCCATCCGGGCAGAACGGAGCCCTGCCCCATGCCACGCCTTCGCCTTGTCTTTCTTTTGAGCCTGCTGCTTCCGCTTGCCGCCTGCGGGCTCGGCCGCAGCGAACATGCGGATAAACCGAATTACAAGGCGGGTTATTCCGATGGCTGCTGGAGCGCCACATCGCAGGTACCGGGCGATCCCTCCACCATCACCCGTAATGAGGAAGCCTTCCGGGGAGATGCGGCCTATAATGCCGGGTGGAAGTCCGGCTATTCAGCCTGCCGCATCCGCGAAAGCGGCGGCTCGATGGGGATGCCGGATGTGAGCGGCCGGGGCACCGGACCACAATAATCAGACAGGAGCGTTCATGCGCCTCATCCTCGGACTGATCATCATTGCCATTGTCGCGGTGATTGCTTTTCCCGTTATCTGGTATGGCGAGGTTGACCCCTGCCGGATGCTTGCCAAGGAAATGGCGCATGAGGCTTATGGGCCGCTGGCGGAGCTGGTCGGCAATGATCCCGATGACGTGCCATCCAGCATGGAAAGTTCCATGCGGCTGGTGACAAGCCAGATGAGCGGGCGTGAATGTGTGGATGCCCTCTGGGATCGCTGGACGAGCGGCGAGAAGAGCTAGGCGCTGCTTGCGACGACAGCCCCTGCCTCCGGCAAGGCGGGCACGGGATCAGGCGCAATCACATCTTCTGCGTCGGCAATCTCGCGCCAGACAACACCCGGTATATCGTCAATGAGCGCCGCGCCGGCCACGGCGAAGGGAAGCTGGAAACCCGGCTTCGCATGTCCCGTCACCGCAGCCCGCGCGAGCACCACGGCCGCCTCGGCTGAATATAGATGAGCATGCGGTGTCTCAAGCCGCGCACGGCACCGCGCCCCCTCCGGCGTGCGCGCCTCGGCCCAGACATAGGCGCGCTCCTTTTTGAGTTGCGCCGCTGTCGGGGAAAGCCGCCCCTGGGAGAGCTTCCGCTCCAGCCGCTTGACGCCCCAGCCGCGCGCAAAGAGCTTCGCCTTGAACCCGCGCTTTTCAAGCACGCGGATCGCGCGGACGGGCAGCACTTCATAGCTTTCAAGGGTGGAATAGGCGCCGCGATGCCGTGCAGCCACAACCTCACCCCGCCAAGGGGCGAGATGAGCGGTCTCGGCTCCTTCTCCGAAATCCACTTCCACTGTTCGTTCGCCGGGGCGAGCCGGGACGAACTGCCCGTTCTTCACCGTCGTGCCTTGCTGTGTGAGAGCGGCAACGAGGCGCTTGGCCTCCTCAAGCGTCGGCGCTCCGCGCTTCACGGCGATAGTGACGGCGCGCGCTCCGCGCAGGATTTGCGCAAGGCGCTCGGCGAGCGCGTCAATGGCAGCGAAGTCGAAACCTGCCCCGGCCATCACCATGACGCCCGCACCGCGCGCCGTTTCGTCGTGGCCGGCGATGGAGGCCACCTGAGCGCGGTCGCTGGTCAGGTCAATGTAATGCGTGCCCGTTTCGATGCAGGCATTGATGAGCGAGAGCATCGCCCCTTCTTCCAGCGGAGAGGTGTTTACCACCACGGCGATATCATCGAGTGCGGTGGAGATGCGCGTCTTGTCGGCGAGCGTGAAGGTGCGCGGTTCGGCGAGGGTGGTTTTTGTTTCCCTTGAAATCGCTGCCGCGTGCTGCGCGACACCCGCGATGATGCGGCCACCCGCGACATGGAAAATGCCGCGCCGCGCTGCTGCCCGCGAGGCGAGCGCGCCTGCGAAGCCATCCACGCCGTAGATGAGAATCCGCGATTTCACCGGTCTGCTCCTTGAATGGACCGCCCTTGCCCATTCGCGCGCCATTGTTACGAAGAGGCAGCGCGGATCGCAATGCGAGGCGATACACAGCATAAAACTTATGCGCAGTAGGGTTAATTTTCTGCAGCGGAGAAGGCGTCGCAGGGTGTAAATTGCGCGACCGCGCCCCTATATGGGCAAAACTCCGCCAGCCCCACCCATTTCAGTCCCGGCAGTTCGCACTCATGCATGCACCGATCCCCGCAATCGAGATCCGTAATCTCGCCAAGGTTTACCCGGACGGCTTTCAGGCATTGAAAGGGGTCGATCTGGAGATTCAACCCGGCGAAATCTTCGCGCTGCTCGGGCCGAATGGTGCGGGCAAGACGACGCTGATCAGCATTGTCTGCGGCATCGTCAATCCGTCCTCCGGCACGGTGCGCGTAAGCGGGCACGACATTATTCGCGATTTCCGCGCGGCCCGCTCGCTGATCGGCCTCGTACCGCAGGAACTGACCGTCGAATCCTTTGAAAGCGTGCTCGACACGGTGACATTCAGCCGGGGGCTTTTCGGCCATTCGCAGAACCCCGCCTATATCGAAAAGGTTTTGCGTGATCTGTCCCTCTGGGAGAAGCGGAACAACCGGGTGATGGAACTTTCGGGCGGTATGAAGCGACGCGTGATGATTGCGAAGGCGCTCAGCCACGAACCGAAGATTCTGTTTCTCGATGAGCCGACGGCGGGCGTTGATGTGGAACTACGCCGGGACATGTGGGAGATGGTTCGGCGGCTCCGCCAGAGCGGCGTCACCATCATTCTCACCACGCATTATATCGAGGAAGCCGAGGAGATGGCAGACCGCATCGGCGTCATCAACAAGGGCGAGATCGTGCTGGTTGAAGAGAAGAACAGGCTGATGAAGCAGCTTGGCCGGAAGGAGCTTTCCGTTCACCTGCAAACGCCGCTTACTGCGCTACCGCCTGCGCTTTCCAATCGCCCTCTCGAACTGACCGATGACGGGCACACGCTTGTCTATAGTTTTGACGCACAGGCGGAGGAAAGCGGCATACCGGAACTTCTCAAAGCGCTGGGCGATGCGGGCATCGATTTCCGCGACCTGCGCACGCGGGAAAGTTCGCTTGAAGATATTTTCGTTGATCTGGTGAGGGCACGCGCATGACGTTCAATTTCCATGCAGTCCGCGCGATCTATGTTTTCGAAATGGCGCGCACCTTCCGCACCCTGATGCAGAGCATTCTCTCGCCGGTCCTGTCCACCTCGCTCTATTTCGTCGTGTTCGGGGCTGCCATCGGCTCGCGCATTCAGGAAGTGGATGGCGTTTCCTATGGGGCTTTCATCATCCCCGGCCTCATCATGCTTTCCTTGCTGACGGAGAGCATTTCGAACGCCTCTTTCGGCATCTACATGCCGAAATATTCCGGCACGATTTACGAAATTCTGTCTGCACCCATTTCCGCGCTCGAAACCGTGATTGGCTTCGTCGGAGCGGCGGCAACGAAGTCGCTCATTCTGGGTGTTCTCATCCTCATCACGGCGCGCTTCTTTGTGGATTATGAAATCCAGCATCCGTTCTGGATGGCGGCCTTTCTCGTTCTCACGGCCCTCACCTTTTCCATGTTCGGGTTCATTCTCGGCATCTGGGCCGACAGCTTCGAGCGATTGCAGATCGTGCCCATGCTGATCGTGATGCCGCTCACCTTTCTTGGCGGCAGCTTCTATTCGATTACCATGCTGCCGCCGTTCTGGCAGACGGTGACGCTGTTCAATCCGGTCGTCTATCTGGTGAGCGGTTTCCGCTGGAGCTTTTACGGTTCGTCCGATGTCGGCGTGGAGTTCAGCATCATCGCCATTCTCGGCTTCCTTGCGCTCTGCACGGGCCTCATCTGGTGGATATTCCGCACGGGCTACAGGCTGAAAGTGTGAGGCGACCAGATGGATGCCACCCGACATTTCATTTCTCGCGGACAACAGCTTCACGCTGCCGCCCTGCCATCCGGCCAGGGGCCGACATAGACTGACTGCGGACGGATGAGACGGCCCACCCGTTCCTGCTCCATAACATGTGCCGTCCATCCCGCTATGCGCGCCATGGCGAAGACACTTGTCACCGCATCGCGCGGAATGCCGAGCGCCTCGAGCAGAACAGCCGTGTAGTACTCCATATTGGTATCGATCCGGCTGCCGGGCTTTGCCTTGCGGAGCGCCGCGAGAGCAGCAACCTCCACGTCACGTGCGAAGCGGACGCGTTCGTTGCCATTGGTGAGGATCGTCACCGCCTTGTTGAACACATCGGCGCGCGGGTCGCGCACCTTATAGACGCGGTGCCCGAAGCCCATCAGCCTTGCGCCGCCTGCGAGCGCATGCTCCAGCCAGGACTCGATATTCTCGCGCGCGCCGATTTCATCCAGCATGTCGAGAACGGGGCCAGGTGCGCCGCCATGCAGCGGCCCCTTCAGCGCGCAGAGCGCGCCGACAATCGCGGAGACAGTGCCCGCCCTCGTCGCGGCGATGACGCGCGCCGTGAAGGTCGAGGCATTCATGCCGTGGTCGCTCACCGTGACCATGTAGGCGTTGAGTGCATCGATTTCTGCCGCGCTCGCAGGTTCGCCTCTCAGCATGTGAAGGAAGTCTTCGGCATGGCCCGCCTGCCCGTCCGGCGCGACGGGCGCCTTGCCCTCTGCCGCCCGGCAAAGCGCTGCCGTGAAAACGGCGGCGGCCCCCAGAAGGCGGATATGGTCGGGTGCATCTGCCTCATCCCCCAGAAGGGAGAGGCCCGTCCTCAACCCTTCCGTAATAGGCGCACCGGCCGCGAGCTGAAGCAGACCGGGGACCAGCGCGAAGGCCGCCTCCCGTGCCTCGCCAAGTGCGGCGCGCAACGCTTCGCCAGCGGGCGCCTGATCGAGACCTGCCGCCGCCCAGAGAGCGGCAACGGCACCCTCGAAATCATGGGTCGCGGCGAGTTCTTCCACATCATGTCCCGCAATGATGAGGCGGCCTGCCTCGCCATCCACATGGCTGAGGCGCGTTTCAGCGGCGACCACATTATCGAGGCCGCTGGCGCTTGCGGGGCGAAGGCCTGAGACGGGGATGGTCATGATCTTTCTCCTTTTACCAGGGGCTGCAAAGGCGGCCCGTGGATGAAAGGTGAAGATCAGTTGATTAGAGATCAATCTTGATTAAGATAATCAATATATAGAAAGAGACGCGCATGGCTGATGCTCCTGAAGGCCTTTACCTCACCGCTCGCGAGGCTGCGGCGGAGCTCGGCGTTTCGCTTGCAACGCTTTACGCCTATGTGAGCCGCGACATGATCCGCTCGGAGCCGGTGCCGGACAGCCGGGCGAAGCGTTACCGGGCCGAAGATGTGCGGGCGCTGAAACTCCGCCGCGCCCCGGCAAAGGCGGAGGCCGGAACGGGGGCCGCCGCCCTCAGCTTCGGCCAGCCGGTGCTCGATTCAGCCATCACGCTCATTGCCGACGGGCGGCTCCATTATCGCGGCTCCGATGCAACAGCACTGGCTAAAAGTTCAAGTCTCGAGCAAGTGGCGGCCCTTCTCTGGGGCTGCCGTGACACCCAGCCTTTTACAAAGGATGCCGTGTTCCACCCTTCCGAGCGACTTGCGGCCCTCGCCGCCTCGCTTTCGCGCGTGCCGAGGATCGAGCGGTGCCTTTCGCTTCTGCCGCAGGCCGCACTTGAAGATGCCGCCGTGTACAACATGACGGATCGCGGCCTTGCCGCCACAGGCGCGCGGCTGTTGCGCTATGTGGCAGCCGTGATTGCAGGCGAAGCGCCGAGCAGCAAGCCCGTGCACGAAGTGCTCACAAGGGCGCTGACGCAGGGCGAGAAACCGGCGGCCGATCTCATTCGCGCCGCGCTGGTTCTCTCTGCCGACCATGAGTTGAACGCTTCCGCCTTCACGGTTCGCTGCGTCGCGGGCACGGGCGCGACACTTTATGCCGCCGTGCAGGCCGGCATCTGTGCAGCGCAGGGGCCGAAACATGGCGGGCTTTCGGGCCGCGTCGAAGGTCTGCTTCTCGACATGGCAAACCGGCTCGATGTGGAAGATGCCGTGTTGCAGCGACTGAAAGACAATGATCCCGTCCCCGGCTTCGGCCATCCGCTTTATCCCGATGGTGATCCGCGCGCTGCCGCCCTTCTCGCCCTCACGCGGGAAAAATATGGCGATGACGCAAACTTCCACCGCGCCGAGCGCATCATCCGCGTCATGGAGGAAGCGGGCGGGCTCCGGCCCAATATCGATTTTGCGATTGCGACGGTCGGCACGGTTCTGCATCTGCCAAGGGGCGCGGGGCTCAGCATCTTCGTACTCGGGCGCACAGCGGGCTGGATCGGGCACGCCATCGAACAATATCGCACCGGACTGATGATCCGCCCCCGGGCGCGCTACACGGGTGAGACACCACGCGGAAAAATCTGATACAGGCTAAAGGTCGGCCGACGGCGAGGCGCCGCAGGGAGGGATGAATGACCGAGGCGAGAACAGCGGCTGTCGCCGGGGCGACGGGATTGATCGGTGCGCATCTGGTTCGGATGCTGGTGGCTGACCCCGAGTATGGAAAAGTCATCGCCTTTTCCCGGCGACCGCTTGAAGGCATTTCATCGCCCAAGCTGCAAACCATGGAAGCGGATTTCGAGAAGGCAGAGGAAAATCTCCGAGGCGCTCAGCTTGATGATGCCTTCTGCGCTCTGGGCACCACAATCAAGCAGGCCGGAAGCCAGGATGCCTTTCGCAAGGTCGATCATGACTACATTCTCGCCTTTGCACGGGCGGCGAAGGCAGCAGGCGCAAAACGCTTTCTCCTCGTCTCGGCAATGGGAGCGAGCGCTTCTTCCTCCATTTTCTATTCGCGGGTAAAGGGCGAGACAGAACGCGATATCCGGGCGCTTGGCTTTGAAACGCTGCATATCTTCCGCCCCGGCCTGCTGCTTGGTGAACGGGCGGAAAAGCGCTCGGGCGAAGAGATCGGCGCTGCGCTGACGCCTTTCCTCAACCCGCTGATGATCGGGCCGCTGCGTGACTATCGCTCCATCCGGGGCGAGGCTGTGGCAGGTGCCATGCGCGGAGCTGCCCTCTCCCCCGCACTTGAAAGGGGAGCGCATATCCACACCCATGATGCGATGATGCATCTTGCGAGCATTTGAATTCACGCGTCTGTGATAAGATCGCGCAAAAGAACATAAAGGGGAGGCCCTGTTTCATGGCGCAGACGCATGAGGCTGCGGAGCTTGCGGCGGCGCGCCGGGTGAGGCTCAACTATTATCTTGGCGGCCAGGCAAGCTGGTTCATCAGCCTTGGCATCCAGTTCGTCATCTTCCCCTTTCTGGTTACGCAGGTTCTGAACGAGCCTGCGGCCCGTGTCGGCATTGCGCAAATGTCGCTGATGCTGCCTTCGCTTTTCCTCATGCTGCTGGGCGGAACGGTTGCCGATCACGGCGATGCGCGCAGCATTCTCATCCGCGTGCATCTTCTGTCATGTCTGCCGCCGATCATTCTCGCCAGCATCATGCTTGCGGGCGATCTCAGCTATTCCATGCTCATCATCTATGCGCTGACAATGGGCACGATCAGCGCCTTTGCCGTGCCTGCGCGTGACAGCGCGCTGACCCGTGTGGCGGCGACAGGCATCCAGCAGGCGGTGACGCTTGCCATGGGTGTGCAGATGGGCGCGCAGCTTGTCGGCATGTTGATCGCCGCAACTGCCGCCATCACCGGCACGCCTGCCCTGCTCTTCTTTCAGGCGGCCGTCATGCTTGCGGGCCTCTGGATGGCGATGAAGCTTGCACCACTCCCGCCGACCAATGTGGCGGCCGCAACAAGCCGCCTTGCGCAGATCGTCGATGGCATCCGCTCGGCGGCAGAAGTTCCGATCGTTGCGACGGTGATCCTTCTCAATTTCGCGGTAGGGCTTTTCTATGTCGGCAGCTTCCTCGTGGCACTGCCGCTGATGATCCGCGACATCTATGACAGCACGGCGAGCGAGTTCACGCTGCGCTTTGCGCTCATCAATATCTGCTTCTGGGGCGGCACCATCGTTGCAAACCTGACGCTCTTGCGCATCGGCCATATCCGCCATCGCGGGCGGGTGATGATGGCGTCGCTGACAAGCGGCCTCATCATTCTGGCGCTGTTTCACTTCGCCATGCCGTTCTGGGTGCTGTGCCTGCTCGTTTTCTGGTGGGGCATGGGTGCCGGTACGACCATGACGATGGGACGCACCATCGTGCAGATCGCGGCAGCGGAAACGCATCTCGCCCGTGTGCTTGCCGCCTATCAGCTTGGCTTCTCCGGCGGCGCACCGCTTGGCTCGCTGATGATGGGGCTGATTGTCAGCTGGCTTGGCATATTCGATGCCATGCTGGTGCCTGCCACCATCATGGTCGGCATATTGGCCCTGCTCTATTTCTTCACGCCGATCTGGAGCTATCGGGCGGAAAGGGAATAGAGCCTCACCCTGCCAGCCGTTCCGGCTCGCGCCGTGCCGAAGCCGGATTCGAGAACTCCATCACGCCATCTTCCACCTGACCGAATTTCATCGACATGAGGTCAAGCGCGTAGTTCTGGTAGAGCTTCCACGGCTTCTTCGTTCCCTGCTTTGGGAACATGGCAATCGAGCGCTGCACATAACCCGAGGTGAAATCGAGCCAGGGTTCGGGCTGCACTTCGGGGTCATTGAGGCGCGGCGTCGCCTGCTTCATGCCGCGCTCATCCATTATGTTGAGCAGGCGGCAGACATATTCGCAGGTCAGATCGCATTTCAGCGTCCATGACGCATTCGTATAGCCAAAGGCCGAAGCAAGGTTCGGCACATCGCTATACATCATGCCCTTATAGGTCATCGTCTCTGACAGATTAACCTCCCTGCCATCAACCGTGAGGGAAAGGCCGCCCAGCACCTTGAGCCGCAGGCCCGTTGCCGTGACGATGATATCGGCTTCGAGCCCCTTGCCGGATTTGAGCAGGATGCCCTTTTCCGTGAAGCGGTCGATGTGGTCTGTCACGACGGATGCGCTTCCTGCTTTCAGCGCCTTGAACAGATCGCCATTCGGCACGAGGCAAAGGCGCTGATCCCACGGATTATAGTTGGGCGTGAAATGCGTCTCGACATCAAAGTCGGGACCAAGCTGCTCGCGCACGCCGCGAAGGATGAGGTTCTTCGCCTTTTCCGGCTTCGTGCGGCAGTAATTGTAAAAGAACATACCGAAGAGCACGTTCTTCCAGCGCGTAATGCCATAGGCAAGTTTTGCGGGCAGGTTACGACGCAGCCAGTTTGCGAGGCGATCTTCCTCCGGCCGCGAGACGACATAGGTGGGCGTGCGCTGGAGCATGGTGACATGCGCCGCGTCCTTCGCCATTTCGGGAACAAGCGTTACCGCCGTTGCACCCGAGCCGATCACGATGACGCGCTTGCCACGGTAATCGAGGTCTTCCGGCCATTCCTGCGGATGGACGATCCGGCCCCTGAAATCATTGACGCCTTCGAAGTCCGGCATATAGCCGCCTTCATAGTCGTAATAGCCGCTGCACATGAAAAGGAAGTTGCAGGTGATGCGCACGCGCTCGCCGCCCGCGCGCTCGGCTTCCACCGTCCAGGCCGCATCCTCGCTCGACCATGAGGCAGCCTTCACCATGTGGCCGAAGCGGATATTGCGGTCGATCTGGTTCTCGCTCGCCGTCTCGCGCACATATCTCAGGATTGCCGGGCCATCGGCGATGGCCTTCGGGTCCGTCCACGGCTTGAAGGAATAGCCGAGCGTGTACATGTCCGAATCAGAGCGGATGCCAGGATAGCGAAAGAGATCCCATGTGCCGCCGCTGCGATCCCGCCCTTCCAGAATGACATAGGATTTCGACGGGCAGTTTTTCTGAAGGTGATAGGCCGCGCCGATGCCTGACAGGCCCGCGCCGACGATCAGAACGTCAAAGTGCTCATGGGAGGATTGGTGCGCCATGATGGGCGAGACTCCGTTGGACGTAGGGTCATGCAGCTAGCTGGAGCGTATATCTATACTCTCTGAAGCGCATTTGCATCCCTTAATTGACAAAAAAGTAAGTAAGACGGCACACGCTTCCGGCCAGATGCGTAACCCTACTCCGTTTTTTGGGAGAGTTTCAGCACGGGGCGTGTAGTAAGCTTTCCGTACCAATATTTGCTTTTCAGGGATTCGTTGATGATGCCGCCGGCTCGCGATCATCGCGCCGATCATCGCTGGTATATGGCCGGTGTCTGGGGATTTTTCCTCGCATCTGGCATTCAGGGTGTTCTCTTTCCGTGGATCATCGCCTTTGTTCTGAATGAAAGTTCGGAACGGGTGGGTATTGCGCAGATGCTTTCCATGCTGCCCATGCTGCTGCTTGGCATGTTTGGCGGCGCTGCAGCCGACCGGGCAGAGCTTCGCAGCCATCTGATGCGGCTTCAGGCATTTTCAATCCTGCCCCCCATCGCCCTCGCGCTTTTCATCACAAACGGCATTCTCTCCTTCGAGCTGATGATCCTTTATGTGCTGGTGCTGTCCTCTCTCGGCGGCTTCATCATGCCCGCGCGCGACTCCATGCTGTCACGCGTGGCGATGGTGAGCCTTGACGGCAATATCCAGCGCGCCGTGGCCCTTGCCATGAGCGGGCAGTTTCTCGGACAAGTCGGCGGTTATCTTCTTGGCAGTCCCGCCGAATATGTGGGGGCCGCGCCGCTCCTTATCCTGCAAAGCATTTTCCTCGCCTTCTCCGTTTATGCCACGTCGCGGCTTGCACCTGCACCGGCAGCGCCGCGCGCGGGCACGAAACGCTCCCCGCTCCGTGACGTGAAAGAAGGTCTTGCTGCCGTCTGGCAGGACCAGCGCATTCGCCCCGTGCTGCTGATGATGTTCTTCTCGGGCATCCTCTTCATGGGCGTCTTCATGGTGCTCTTCCCGATTCTCATTCGCGACATCTATCACGGCAGTTCGCGCGAGATCGGCTTTGTCTTCATGTCCTTCTTTGGCGGCATCGGCATTTCCTCGTTCGTGCTGTCGCGTCTGCGGCCCATTCGCCGCCAGGGCCGCGCGATCATGCTCGCCATGTGTACGGGCTCGGCGGTGATGATCCTTGTTCATCTCCATCCGCCTGTATGGGGCGTCTATCTGCTTGCCCATTGCTGGGGTCTTGCGGCGGGCGTGTCTATGAGCCAGTCACGCGCCATCGTGCAGGAAAGCGCGTCGGATGCGCTGCGGGCGCGAATGCTTGCGGGCTTCAATCTCGGCACGATGGGCGGCGGCCCCATCGGTTCGCTGCTGACCGGCTATGTCATCCGCTGGCTCGGGCCGACAGATGCTGTGCTGGTGCCTTGCGGCCTGATGGTGCTGCTCTGGGCAGCCGTCTATTTCTTCACCCCGCTCTGGCGGATTGAAGCACCGCCGAAATAAAAACCCCGCCCGTGAAGGGCGGGGTTTTGAGTTCGCGCTGCGCGGCGCCTAGCTGTATTTGCGCTCTTCCCACCAGGGGTAGAAGGACGGCATGTCCTTCGACACCTTGCAGGGATAGTTCGCCGGGCGCTTTTCAAGGAAGGACATGACGCCTTCCTTCGCATCGGCGCTCGCGCCGCGGGCATAGATAGCGCGGCTGTCGATCTTGTGCGCTTCCATCGGATGATCGGCACCGAGAAGACGCCAGAGCATCTGGCGTGTCAGTGACACGGAAACGGCTGCCGTGTTGTCCACGATTTCGCGGGCAAGCGCGCGCGCGGCCGGGAGAAGTTCGTCCGGTTTGTGGATCGAGCGAATAAGGCCGCCCTTCAGCGCCTCTTCGGCATCAAACACGCGGCCCGTATAGGTCCATTCCAGCGCCTGACTGATGCCGACGATACGCGGCAGGAAATAGCTGGAGCAGGCTTCCGGCACGATACCGCGACGGGCAAAGACGAAACCGAAGCGCGCATTCTCTGACGCCAGACGAATATCCATCGGCAACTGCATGGTGACGCCCACGCCGACCGCCGCACCATTGATCGCACCGATAACGGGCTTCAGGCTTTCGAAGATGCGCAGCGTCAGGCGGCCACCGCCATCGCGCACGCTTTCATGGCTCCAGTCGATCTCGCCATTCGGCTTGATCGGCGTGTCGGCCTTTTCAGGCCGGTCGTCGCGCTGGGCGTAGTCGAAGGTCTTGGCACCGGCGGAGAGGTCTGCACCCGCACAGAAGGCGCGGCCTTCACCCGTAATGATGATTGCACGGACATCGTCATCCGCATCGGCCCTGTCGAAGGCGTCGATCATTTCGAACATCATCTGGCCGGTAAAGGCATTCAGCTTGTCCGGGCGGTGCAGCGTGAGGGTGAGGATATTGTCCTGCACCTCGTATTTGATTGTTTCGTAGGCCATTCTGTTTCTCCCTGTTGATCTCTTTTTACGCGAATTCCGATGTCGTGTCGCGAGGCGGCATGCAATGCCGTTGCGTCAACTGTCGCTGCCCATGAAGATAAGTTGACGTTAACGTCATCTTGCTGTGTGTTTGCGCCAAACGGCCCGAAAAATCCCGGGCCAAGATATAACAATGGACTCGCAGAAAAGCGAAATCCGGCAGGGCAATCCATCCCTGCTTTTCAGTTTGATGCCGGGAGACGACCAGCGATGCATCCGTCCATACACGCGAAGACCAACCCCGAGAAGCCTGCCTATATCATGGCCTCGACGGGTGAGACCGTCAGCTACAAGGAGCTTGATGAACGCTCCAACCAGGTTGCGCAGCTTTTCCGCGCGCATGGCCTGAAGCCCGGCGATGCCATCGCCATCTTCATGGAAAACAACGCGCGCTATTTCGAAATCTGCTGGGGTGCGCAACGCTCCGGTCTTTACTTCACCTGTATCTCGTCGCGCCTGACCTCCGGCGAAATCGAATATATCGCGCAGGATTGCGGGGCGAAGATGTTCTTCACCTCCAAGGGTCTGGAGAAGACGGCAACCGAGCTGCTGAAAGGCAATCACCTGCCGGGCGTTGAACGCCTCTTCGCGATTGGCGGTCATATTGACGGCTATGAAGATTACGAAGCCGTGCGCGACACCATGCCGAAGACACCCATCGCCGACGAAACGGCGGGCATGGACATGCTCTATTCGTCCGGCACGACCGGCCGCCCGAAGGGCATCCGTATTCCGCTTTCCGGCGGGCCGATCGATGAGGTTGCGAGCCTCACCATGCTCGTGCAGTTCCTCTATGGCATGGATGAAAATGTGCGCTATCTCTCGCCCGCACCGCTCTACCATGCAGCGCCGCTGCGCTACTGCATGACGGTCAACCGCCTCGGCGGCACGGTTGTCGTGATGGAGCATTTCGATCCGGAAGACGCGCTCCGCCAGATCGAAAAGCACAAGATTACCCACAGCCAGTGGGTGCCGACCATGTTCGTGCGTATGCTGAAGATGCCGGAAGATGTGCGGAAGAAGTACGACGTCTCATCGCTCAAGGTCGCGATTCACGCCGCCGCCCCCTGCCCCATCCCCGTGAAGGAGCAGATGATCGAATGGTGGGGTCCGGTGATCTACGAATATTACGCGGGTTCTGAAGGCAACGGCTTCTGCGCGCTCAATTCGGAAGAATGGCTTGCGCATAAGGGCTCGGTCGGCAAGCCGCTGCTCGGCAAGCTTCATATTTGCGACGAGGAAGGCAACGAGGTTCCCGTAGGCGAATCCGGCGTCATCTACTTCGAAGCGGAAGACCCGAACGCGCCACAGTTTCAGTATTACAACGATCCGAAGAAGACGCAGGAAAGCCGTCACCCGAAGCATGCGCACTGGTCCACGCTCGGCGATATCGGCAAGGTGGATGAGGATGGCTATCTCTACCTCACCGACCGCAAGGCCTTCATGATCATTTCGGGCGGCGTGAACATTTATCCGCAGGAAGCCGAGAACGTGCTCGTCATGCACCCGGCTGTTGCCGACGTGGCGGTGATCGGTGTGCCGAACGAAGATTTCGGCGAGGAAGTGAAGGCGGTTGTGCAGCCCGTCAACTGGGCGGATGCAGGCCCGGCGCTCGAAGCCGAGTTGCTGGAGTTCTGCCGGAGCCAGCTTTCGGCGATCAAGTGCCCGCGCTCCATCGACTTTGAGGAGGAACTGCCGCGCCATCCGACGGGCAAACTCTACAAGCGCCTCATCCGGGACCGTTACTGGGGCAACAAGGACAGCAAGATCGTCTGACCCTGCACATCCCCAAAAAATGATCCAGAAACGGGCGCCAGGAGGCGCCCGTTTTTGTTATCCCCACCCTCGCGGACCGGATTATCCTTTCCATGCTAGATTTTGCGCCGACTCAACCAATGGAGGCTTGTATGGGGAAAGCATGGATGGGCGGCCTGTTGCGCGGCGTCGGTTTCGCGGGCGCATTGCTGGCCGGTTTCATGACCATATCGATGGTGGCCGGAGACATTGCGCTCGCCCAGACATCGGAAATGCACACGCAGGGCCGCAACTGCCGGAACCTCGGCAAGACGAACAAGGTCTTCGAGCGGAACTTCTACGTTTATTTCGACACCAATTCGAGCCGGGTGGACCCGAAATACCAGAAGGATTTCGAGCATATCTACAATCTTGCCAAGGGGCAGAAGGCCCAGCAGATCTGCCTGTTCGGCAAATCGAGCAAGACGGGCAACGCCGCTGCCAATGCGGAACTTTCCCGCAAGCGCGCCAAGAACGTAGCGGATGCCTTTGTGGCGCTGGGCTGGCCGGCCTCGCAGATCGCCATCAATGCCGAGGGCGAGGCCTGGGGCTGGCTTGAGGAAACGATGACATGGGACGCGAAGGAAGACCGCCGCGTGCGTATTCGTCTTTCCCGCTGAGGCAGGGACAGGGCATCCCCCTCTCACATGATTCCAGGGGCTTGGCGGGCATGACTGTGCCCGCTAACTTGCCTTCCGAACGAGGCTCCCACGGGGCCGCATCAGACGACCAATCATCCAAGGGAGAATCGAATGCGCGTATTTGACACCGTTGCCGACTATGTCGCCGAGAAGGGCAAGGAAATCGGCGTCAGCGAGTGGGTCACGATCGATCAGGATCGCGTCAACAAGTTCGCCGAAGCGACGGGCGACCACCAGTGGATCCATGTCGATCCCGAGCGGACCCAGAAAGAACTCGGCATGGGTACCATCGCGCATGGCTATCTGACGCTTTCGCTGCTGCCCTACCTCATGGGCAAGATCAGCACCGTCAAGAGCGCGACGCGCGGCATCAATTATGGCTCGAACTCGGTTCGCTTCACCAACATGGTGCCGGTCGGCTCCCGCGTGCGCTGCCGTGTGACGCTGAAGGACGCCGCGCCCAAGGCTGGCGGCACCCAGCTCATCAACGAAGTGACGATGGAAATCGAAGGCCATGATCGCCCGGCTATGGTCGCCGAGACGATCACGCTGATCTTCGAATAATCGACGATCGGCCGCCCGGCTTGTCCGGGCGGCCGCTGCCACCCATATTCTCTCCATATGGAAACATCGGCAGAGCAAAGGGCCGGAGGCGACATGACGACGGACAACCTTCCGAAAAACGATGATGAGTGGCGCAAGAAGCTGACGCCGGAGCAGTATGAAATCACCCGCTGCTCGGCCACAGAACGCCCCTTCACCGGCCCCTGGCTTGACGAGAAGCGGGCAGGCACATTCGTTTGCGTCTGTTGCGACACGCCGCTTTTCCGCTCTGATACGAAATATGAAAGCGGCTCCGGCTGGCCGAGCTTCTTCGATGCCATCGGCCCGGGCGTGATCGCCACGCGGGAAGACCTGTCGCACGGGATGCGGCGGATCGAAATTCTCTGTGCGAAATGCGACGCCCATCTCGGCCATGTCTTTCCGGACGGGCCAAAGCCGACGGGCCTGCGCTATTGCACGAATGGTCACGCGCTCGACTTCAAACCGGACGCGGACTGACAGCCGCTCATGAAACTTACCCCACCCGCCTCTGCGCCGCGCGCCGAGAAAAGACCTCAGCGCGACGTGCATCACGGCATCACGCGCATCGATGATTATGCGTGGCTGCGCGACGAGAACTGGCGCGAGGTGATGCGCGACCCGGATGTTCTGAACAAGGATATCCGCGCCTATCTCGAAGCTGAAAACGCCTATACGGAAAAGGCGCTGGAGCCGCTGACGGCGCTGCGCGAAGCGCTTTTTCAGGAAATGAAGGGGCGCATCAAGGAGGACGACAGCTCCGTTCCTTCCCCGGACGGGCCTTTTGCCTATTACACGCGCTATGTTGAAGGTGCGCAGCATCCGCTGTTCTGCCGCCGGCCGCGGGGCACGGAAGGCAATGAAGAAGTGCTGCTCGATGCCAACAAGGAAGCGGAAGGTGAAGCCTATTTCCGCATCGGCGATGTGGACCACACGCCGGACCACCGCCTGCTTGCCTGGTCCGCCGACCGGAAAGGCTCCGAATATTTCACCGTTCGCATCCGTGACCTCGAAACGGAGCGCGATCTCGCTGACGAAGTGCCGGACACCTCCCCCGGCATCGTCTGGGATGCGACGGGCAAAAGCTTTTTCTACACGCGGGTTGATGATGAACACCGCCCGCTCAAGGTGTTCCGCCATGTTGTTGGCACACCTGCCACGGAAGACAGGCTCGTCTATGAAGAAAAGGATGAGGGCTTCTTTGTCGGCGTCGGCAAGACGCAGAGCGGAAAGTGGCTCGTCATTTCCTCACACGATCACCAGACAAGCGAATGTTGGCTCATTCCTGCTGATGAACCGGAGACGGCACCGCGCCTCGTCGCGCCGCGCGAAGATGGTGTCGAGTATGATCTCGAGCATGACACCACACGAAACCGCTTCCTGATCCTCACCAATGCCGACGGTGCAGAAGATTTCAAGATCGTGGAAGCACCGGAGACTGACCCCTCACGCGCGAACTGGCGTGATCTCATTCCGCATCGGCCCGGCACGCTGATCCTCAATCATGTAGCCTATAGTGGCCATCATGTTCGGCTTGAACGGCAAGGAGGCCTGCCGCGTATCGTCATTCGCCGCCTCGAAGATGGGGGCGAGCATGAGATTGCTTTCGACGAGGAAGCCTATGATCTCAATATGGGCGCGGGCTACGAATATGACACCACCACGCTGCGCTTTGCCTATAGCTCCATGACGACGCCGGCGGAGGTCTATGATTATGACCTTGAAACCCGCGAACGCGTGCTGCGCAAGCGCCAGGAAGTGCCTTCTGGTCACAACCCCGCCGATTATGTGACGCGGCGTATCTTTGCCACGGCGCCCGATGGCGAGGCCGTACCGATTTCGCTCGTTCATCGCAAGGGACTCAAGCTTGATGGCAGCGCGCCCTGCCTTCTCTATGGCTATGGCTCCTACGGCATCAGCATCCCGGCTTCCTTCTCCACAAGCTGCCTGTCCCTTGTCGATCGCGGCTTTGTCTATGCCATCGCGCATATTCGCGGCGGCAAGGAGAAGGGCTATCGCTGGTACAATGAAGGCAAGCGGGACAAGAAGCGCAACACATTTACCGACTTTATAGCCGCGGGCGAACATCTCGCGGCAGAAGGTTTCACCTCGCGCGGGCAGATCGTCGCGCAGGGCGGCAGCGCGGGCGGAATGTTGATGGGCGCGGTGGCGAACATGGCCCCTGATCTCTTCAAGGGCATCATCGCGGAAGTGCCTTTCGTTGACGTGCTGGCCACAATTCTTGATGCAACACTGCCGCTCACGCCGCCTGAATGGAATGAGTGGGGCAATCCCGTCGAGAGCCGCGAAGCCTATGACTACATCGCCTCCTACAGCCCCTATGACAATGTGCGCCCCGGCCCCTACCCGCATATCTTTGCGCTGGGCGGGCTGACCGATCCGCGCGTGACTTATTGGGAGCCTGCGAAGTGGGTGGCAAAGCTGCGGGAGGCGCGCACGAATGACGGCGTCACCCTGCTCCACATCAATATGGATGCAGGGCATGGCGGTGCCTCCGGCCGCTTCGAGCGATTGAAGGAAGTCGCGCGTGTCTATGCCTTTGCGCTCGCCGTCACCGACAAGGCATGACGCCGCCCCTAGCGCGGACGGTCGCCGATGATCGTCACGCGCTCCATGCGCCGAACGGCAGGCCAATAATCCGAAACGGCATAATGCTGGCAGGCGCGGTTATCCCAAAAGGCGACCGAATTTTCCTGCCAGCGGAAACGGCACTGATATTCCGGGATGGCAGCCTGCGCATAAAGATGCGCGAGCAAGGCGTCTGACTCCGAGCGCTCCAAGCCGACAATATGTTGCGTAAAGGCGGCATTCACATAGATGCCCTTGCGGCCTGTCTCGGGATGGGTGCGGATCACCGGATGTTCGACCATCGGATAGGCCTTGTTCATCTCCTCGATCTCTTCCGGCGTCTTTCCCATCTTCTTCATCAGTGCCCGGAAATGCGCGAAGTCGTGGATTGCGACGGCACCCTCCACCTTCTCCTTCACCTCGTCCGACAAGCCTTCATAGGCCGCATACATATCGGAGAAGAGCGTGTCACCGCCGACATCCGGCACTTCAATGGCACGCAGTACGGAACCTAACGAGGGGCACGTCCGCCATGTCACATCGCTGTGCCAGACATTTTCACGGCCTGGTCTGTCCTTGTCATGCGTGATAGCGAGGACTTCGGGATAGCCCTCCTTATGTGGCGCGAAAGGATGCACCTCCAGCTCGCCGAATTGCCGCGCAAAAGCGAGATGTTCTTCCGTGGTGATGTCCTGATCGCGAAAAAAGATCACCTTCCATTCCAGCAGCGCTTCCCGAAGCGAGGCGAGCAGGCTCGCGCTCATCGGCTTTGAAAGATCGACGCCTGAAATCTCCGCCCCGATGGCGGGCGTAAGTGGCGAGATCGTGAAGGGCGCCGCATCGGGCATGGGCACAGCCTGGCTCATGGTTTCTCCTCCCCTTGTCCTGCCGATGAGCCTAAACGCAAATCTGCGGATCGCGTTTCACAAAATTTGGCGATTCCGCATAGCGGAATTACGATGCCTGCCGGTCGGAGGAAATATGCCCCAGTCGCGTGAGGCCAAAGAGGGCGTTCAGCCCGCCTTGAGAAGTTTTCGCGTGCTTGAAGCGCTGAACGCTGCGGGCACGGCAACGCTCACACATCTCCACGAAGCGACGGGCCTGCCCAAGCCCACGCTTGTTCGCCTGCTCGATACGATGATTGCCGCCGGCTATGTGCGGCGCATTTCGCGCAGCGCTGGCTATACACTGACAGAGCGTGTTCTCCGCCTTTCGAGCGGCTTCCGGCACAATGATCTCGTGGTGGAGGCAGCGCGGCCTTTTCTCTCTGCGCTGACAGCGGAATACAAATGGCCGGTTGCACTCGCGACTTTCGACCGCGACGCGATGCTGGTGCGGATTTCGACGCGACATGAAAGTCCCTTCAGCACCGATCCGGACTGGCTCAACAAGCGGCTGCCCATGCTCGTCTCCGCGCTTGGCCGCACTTATCTCGCTTTCTGCCCGGAAGAGGAACGACGCCTCATCCTTGCCTTGCTCCGCTCATCGCGGGCGGCTGCAAATGCGCTGGCGCGTGACGAGAAATATGTCGCTTCCCTGCTCTCCACCATTCGCAAGCGCAAATATGCGACGACAGCGCCCATGCGCGGCGACCCCGCCATCGGCATTGCCGTGCCGGTGATGAGCGGCGAAAGCGTGAGCGCCTGCATCACCATGCGTTATCTCGGTGTCGCCATGAGCGAGGCAGAGGCGGTGAAGCGCTATCTCGCTCCCATGCAACGCGCATCATCCGCCATCGCGGCAAATGTCGAGGAATGGCGCAGGAAACAAAGCCCCTAGTGCGCGCGGCACCCCATCACACAAATTGCCGGTACGGGCTTGAGCGCGAGTTCTTCTTTGTGGATCGCTTCAAAACCTGAAGCAGAAAAAATGCGCTCCAGCGTGTCTGCCATTGCAAGCGCATCCGCACGGGTCGGATTTGCATGGCGTGGCTGATAGGCGATGGCGAGCATGCCGCCCGGTTTCAGCCGTTGCGCGATCTTCGTGATGAAGGCCTCCTTGTCATCAATGAACTGGATGACATTGATGCAAAACGCCTTGTCGAAAGGTGCGGTGGTGGCGGGCAGGGCCTCGATGGAACCTTCAGCGAGAATAAGACGACCGCTGCGGACAGCCTCACGATTGCGCGTTGCTGATTGCCGTATCATTACGCCGGAGCGATCAACACCGACTGCGCATATACCCGGCGCCTTCGACAGACAAAGCGCGAGGGCAACGCCGGGTCCACAGCCATTTTCAAGCACATGGTCACTTCCGCCTGGCGCAAGAAGGTCAACGACCCATTCATTGCGCATGCGGTTGGACGTACGGCTGGCAAGTATCCATCCCGCGACATGTCCCAGAACCCCGTGCGGATGGGCGAACTGGTTGAGGAGTTTCCGGCGCAGGCTCATTGATCCACGAGCCCCTTGTCGAGCCGCTCCTCAAGCCGGAGCGAAAGCCGGGTGAGAATCTCGGTTGCCGTTTCCAGCGCATTTGCGTCAAGGCCGGTGGCAAGCTCGCTGATGATTTCCGCTTCACGCGCGCGCATGGTGGCGAAAACGCGTTTTCCCTTTTCCGTGAGCGCGATAAGCGAGGAGCGGCGATGCGCCGGATTTTCGTTCACACTTGCAAGCCCTGCCTCGCAAAGCCCGTTGACCAGCATTTGTATGTGCTGTCGTGTCACTCCCTTGCTGCTTGCTATTTGCGGGACGGTCATCGGGCCTTCTTCGTGCAGGCTTTCCATCACGGCGCGCATGGCGGCGGTGACACCGAGATCATCGTGAAGCGCATCTGTCACCGCTTTCAGTCTGTTGAAGGTGTCCCGCACGGCCCGCGTAAGAGCCACAATCTTTTTCGCTTTCGGGGTCATGGTTTTTCCTTTCAGACGAGTTCAGCCTGTCCCGTCGATGTGTCACGGCTTCGCAGCCGCATGAAGGGAAGGAAGAGAAGCCACCACAGGGAGTGGCTGCGACCATCCTGACATTCGGCAAGACCGTTTTGCTGCGCGGCAAGGGCTTCGGGCGACTTGGTACGCCACGTGCCGAGAAGGCGATCCCAGATCGTCAGCACTGCCCCGTAATTACTGTCCGTTTCAGGGCGATATGACGAGTGATGCACGCGATGCACGTCAGGCGTGACGATAAAAAGACGCAGGAAGCGGTCGAGCCAGCGCGGCAGACGCACATTGGAATGGGAAAAAACGGTGACACCCGCATCCATCAGCTCATAGATCAGGAGCGCGAGAGGCGGAATACCGCAAAGGACGATGCCTGCCAGCACAAGGGGCGTTGTGACGACAAATTCCAACGGGTGGAAACGCACCGTCGTCGATACATCAAGTCTGGTATCGACATGGTGGACGCGGTGGATCGCCCAGAGGAATGGCACCTTGTGATTGAGGAAATGCGTTCCCCAGGAGAAGAAGCCGCGCGCAAGAAAGCCGAGAATGAAGACCACCGGCGCGGAAAGCCCCGCAATGTTGAGGACGCCGATTTCATTTGCCTGCGCCCAGTCAGCCGCCGCAATTGCGCCGACCGGCACGGCACCGAGCACGATGATGTTGAGAGCCGTCAGCGCCCCGTTGACCGGCCATCGCCTCAGCCGCTCCTGTGCGGCCCTATCCCGCGGCACCAGATTTTCCAGAACCGCAAAGGTGAGAAAAAGGCCGAAAAAGGCCAGATATTGCAAAAGTTCGAATTCCAGCCGGAGAAAGGCTTCGATCGCATCATAGGACATGGCCGCCCCCACATGACAAGCATATTGTCATATAAGACTACGACAACATACTTGTCAATTGGCTGCCGAACGCGTTAGCCTTGGCGTTATTTTCTTGTGATCGTTACCCCGATCTTGCTGGCGCCCACGGCGCGAATGCGGACAAGCTGGTGCGCTTCATCACGGATCGCCGTCCCGCCTTCTACCTCTATCTCATAGCCATTCGGATACTGGATTGCGGGCACGAAGATTTCTGTCTCTCCTTCGCCCTCCACCTCATAGACAAAGCGGAAGACGCCCGTTTCGCGCTTGAACTTCATCTTGAGCGGACGACCGGCGATGATGCGGGCATAGGGGCGTACGAAACCCTTCAATGCGCGACCACCGCTATTGATGTCGGCCGGGTCTTCGCGTTGATCAATGCTGTAGATGGAAAGGTCTTCCTGATTCCACCCGTCGCCGATTGCCTGATCGTTCCGGTTTGACGCCGTGTAGTTCCATTGCGCCGAGTTCATCAGCAACTGGTCGAGCGCGTTATACATGAGATCAAGCGCGATGATGTGCTTCTCCCACGGCGCGTCCGTGCGATCACCCTTCGCCCATGCCTTGTAGGCAGCGGCATCATCGAGATCAAAGGGGATGCCGAATTCACCCAGCAGCGCGGGCGCAGAAGTGCCGCCATTCAGGGTGCGTGATGCTTCTTTCAATCGGCCGAGCTGGCGAACATAGGACGCCTCGATCGCCTCTGCGCCCTCCAACGTGCGGCCCGTATAGGGATTGATCTTTACCGGGAAATCAAAACGCTTCGTGGACAGCGTCACGATGTCATACCAGTGGCTTGCATTCACGGTCCGCTCGGGCGTGTTTTCGGGGAAGCCACGCCCGAAGCCCGATCCCGGATCAAGCTCGGCAAAGAGCAGCCAGTCGTTATTGATTGCCCGCACGCGCTCTGCGACACGCGCAAAGAACGGACCCATGAAATCGTGTTCCATGTCGAAGCGATGGCCGTTGCGCTCAACAAAGAAGTTTTCATCTCCCGCTTCAATCGCGCCGCCTGCGATACGATAGGCACCGGCCCGCTCAAAGGGGCATGCGCGACCATCGCGCCAGATGGAAACGCCGTCGCCATTCACCAGCACATCGCCTTTCTTCACGACGGCGCGCTGCTCCCAGTCAATCTGCATTTCAGGAATTTCGCGGGCGAGGCCACGGGCCGCAGCGAAGCCATCAAGCACCGACCATGCAAGCCCCGGCCGCGCAGGGAACGGGTTTTTCTCGCTCGGCCCGACATGGCGATAGCTCATATATTGGCCGACATAGCCCGATCCCGGCTCGTTCAATGAATCAAAGCCGATGACATTTGGCAGATCTCTGACCCGCCTTGCGACAGCCTCCATCGCGCCAAAATAATGTTCCTGCAGAAAGTCCTGCGCAGGGCGGCCTTCAATGAGAAAGTCCGGGCAGAAAGTGTTACCGGCAAAGAAGAGCGTCCACATGATCCCGTTGGCGGGATATTTGTAGTTCTGCGACCATGTCATGGTCGGATAGTTCTCTTCCTGCCGCCCGCCGCGCGCGAAATCATATTTGTATTGCATGACATGCGCCGCACCTGCGGCATGGAACTTCGTGAAGTCGAGACCGACCGCATCGAAGAGCCAGCCCGGCGCGCCATCACCGCCCGTCATCCGGCTCCAGACATCCTGATGGAAGTCCACAAAGACATAGAGGCCGTGGTCACCCGCCATGCGGCAGAGCGTGGCGAAATAGTCGAGATAGGCCTCGTCATAGCGGCGCGAGCCTTCATGCTCGACGGCTTCCCATGTCGTCAGCAAGCGCAAGCAGTTGAAGCCCCATGCCTGAAGCCGCGCAAAATGCTCCTCCGCCTCGGCGAGCGGAAAGGGCCGGCCTACAAAGGAGACGGTCCGGTGATGCGAAAAATCGGTCGGGATATTGGTGTGTCCGTTCGGGGTGTAGGGCACCTTGCAGTCGCCACCGAGATTGACGCCGCGCAGGATGCGCCGCCTTCCCTCGACATCCCGGAACCACTCTCCGTCGATCTCCAGCCTCGGCAACGCCATCTCGTCCTCCCCTGAACGCTTGTTGATGGCGAGGATAGCGGGCACCATCGGCGCACACAAATAAAGGCCGATTCCGGGAGAGAAGATGAGCAAGACCGAGCTGCCACCCCTGCCCGCCCAGCCCGCTGGCGTTCCCTGGCCGACAGGCGACTGGGCGAAAGGCGACCTGCCCGATGATATGGACAAGGCCCGCTTTGCCCGGCTGATGGACGCAGCCTTCAGGGAGAACCCCTCACCGGAGCTGGGGGAGACCTTCGGCACCGTCATCGTGAAGGGCGGAACGCTCATCCATGAGCAATATGCGCAGGGCTACGGGCCGGAGCGCACCTGCCCTTCCTGGTCGAAGGCGAAAAGCATCACCCATGCGTTGATCGGCATTCTGGTGGGCGATGGCAAGATCGACATTCATGCGCCCGCCGATGTGCCGGAATGGTCGGCACCGGGCGACCCGCGCAAGGCGATCACGCTTGATCTGCTGCTCCGCATGTCGAGCGGGCTTGCCTTTCGCGAAGACTATGTGCCGGATCATCCATCCGATGTGATCGCGATGCTGTGGGGTGAAGGCAAAGACGACACGGCCCATTTTGCTGCGTCTTTCCCGCTTGAGCATGAGCCGGGCAGCTACTGGTCCTATGCCAGCGGCACGACGAATATTGTCAGCCGCTGCGCCGCGCGCGCATTGGGCGCCAAAGGCGAGGATTTTCACCGCTTCATGCGGGAACGGCTTTTCGATCCGCTCGGCATGAAAACACCGGTTCCGAAGTTTGATGCGGCGGGCACCTTTATCGGCTCATCCTTCTGCTTCTGTTCGCCCCGCGACTTTGCGCGGTTCGGGCTTCTCTATCTCCGCGATGGCGTGTGGGAGGGAAAGCGCCTTCTGCCGGAAGGCTGGGTGGACTATGCCCGCACGCCAACATGGCAGCAGCAAGGTGCCGAAGCGCCCTATGGCGCACATTGGTGGCTTGGCCTTGCGGGACCGGGCAGCTTTTCGGCCAATGGCTATGAGGGGCAGAACACAGTCATCATTCCCGATCTCGACATGGTGGTGGTGCGCAACGGAAAGACGCCGCTGGAACTGAAAGAGAACCCCAAGAAGTGGATTGCAGAAGTTGTGGATTGTTTCCGGTGCTAGAGTGAGAGCGCAACGAAACAGGCCACATGGCGCTGCGTCTCGTGTAGTGTGATGCCCTGTTTTCAGGATACTCACCTTGGGGGCACGCGCTTGGGCATCGTTGTCCGGTTTCCTGGCGATCTCATAACCGAACATGACCGGCGGAGGCTCACCTCCGCTGCCGAGGGCTCGCCTTTCGATATTGATTTCCGCCTGAATGAGCGGGGTATGCTGACCCCCTATCTCACGCGATGCGGCTATATGCGCGCGAGCTTCCGCTTGCGCAAATCACCCGAGGGCTGGGAAGCAATATCGCTCGACCCGGACAATGCAGGGGCCATCAAGGCCCGTGCGCGCCGGGCGGAAGATTTGTTCAAGGCGCTCAGCGCATCGCCCGACCGGGGCTGACCGGCAGATAACGACAAGAAGAAAAATGAGGGAGAGACGACAATGAACATCATGACACCCATCGCAAAACCGGAAGATGTCGGCCTGGACCCGGCGCGTCTCTCCTATATCCGCAATTATTTCGGCTCCTATGTGGACCGGGGCAAGATTGCGGGCTTTTCCACGCTCATCTCGCGGCATGGCGAGATTGCCCATCATGAAGTAGTGGGCCAGCGCGACCGCGAACGCGGGCTGCCGCTTGAGAAGGACACGATCTACCGCATCTATTCGATGACGAAGCCCATCACCAGCCTTGCGCTGATGATGCTTTACGAGGAAGGCCGTTTCCAACTCAATCATCCGGTCTCGCGCTATATCCCGGCCTTCGCGAATCTGAGGGTCTGGGCAGGCGGCACGGTGGAGTCCTATGAGACGGTGCCTTGCGAGCGGGAAATGACGATCCGCGATCTTCTCACCCATACATCTGGCCTCACCTATGGCTTCATGCAGGAGCATCCGGTTGATGCGCTTTACCGCAAGGCGGGCATTGATGGTGCTGCGACCGCTAATCTTTCGCTTAAGGAGATGGTAGAGAAGCTGGCGGAGCTTCCGCTGCTCTTCTCACCTGGCAAGCACTGGAGCTATTCGGTTGCGACCGATGTGTGCGGCTATCTCGTGGAAGTGTTGTCTGGCCGTCCCCTCGATGAGTTTCTTGAAAGCCGCATCTTCGCACCGCTCAACATGGTGGATACGGGCTTCTTTGTGCCGAAGGAAAAGATCGGGCGCCTTGCGACCAACTATTTCCGCAATCCCGTGACTAAGAAGACCGGCATCATGGATGTGGGCGATGAGACGAGCAGCTATGCAAAGCCGCCGCGTTTCCTTTCCGGCGGCGGCGGGCTTGTCTCGACGATGCGGGATTACTGGCGCTTCTGCCAGATGCTGCTCAATGGCGGCAAGCTTGAGGGCGTACGCATCTGCTCTCCCAAGACCATCGAATTCATGACCATGAACCATCTGCCCGGCGGCAAGACTATGAAGGAAATGTCGCGCTCGGCTTTCAGCGAGCTTGCGGCAGAAGGCGCAGGCTTTGGCCTTGGCTTTCAGGTGACGCTTGATCCGGCAGAGGCACAGGCCGTGGGTTCGCCCGGCAATTTCTCATGGGGCGGCGCGGCTTCCACCTATTTCTGGATCGATCCGTCAGAAAACCTGATCGCGATTTTCCTGACGCAGCTTTATCCCTCCTCCACCTATCCGTTCCGCCCGCAACTCCAGCAACTGGTTTACGGCGCGATCACCGAATAGAAGGCAGATAATGCCGCTCTGGATTGCGCTCACGATTGGCGCCGCCTTTCTGCAGAACTTTCGCTCGGCTTTGCAGAAGCGGCTCGCGGGTGAGATATCAGCGGTCGCTGCCACCTATATGCGCTTTCTCTATGGCGTGCCGGTGGCGGCGGTCTATTTCGCCACGGTGATGGTGCTGACCGGTGCAGAATTGCCGGGGATACATGGGCCGTTTCTCCTCTATGCGGGGATGGGCGGCCTTGCGCAGATTTTCGGGACGCTTCTTCTTGTCGGCCTTTTTGCCTATCGCAACTTCGCGGTCGGGAATACCTTCTCCAAAACCGAGACCGTTCAGGCGGCGCTCTTCGGCATCATCCTGCTGGGGGACTATCTGAGCGGCATTGCCTTTCTCGCCATTCTTGTGAGCCTTGCGGGGATCATCACGCTTTCCCTTGCGCAGTCTCACCTCACGCTTGCAACCTTCTGGCAGTCGCTTGGCGACAAGGCAACGCTTATGGGTGTGGGGTCAGGCGCCTGTTTCGGGATTTCGGCGGTCGCCTACCGCGCAGCCTCGCTTTCGCTTGACCATCCGAATTTTCTGGTCGCGGCGGGCTATACGCTCGTCGTGATCCTGACCTTCCAGACCCTCGTCATGACCATCTGGCTTGCCGCGCGTCAGCAGGGCGAGTTTCTTGCCTCGCTGCGGAGCTGGCGTGTGGGGTCACTTGTGGGACTTGCCGGGGCGCTTGCCTCTGCTGGCTGGTTCACGGCCATGACCATTCAGAATGCGGCCTATGTGAAGGCGCTCGGCCAGATCGAGCTTGTGTTTTCATACATCGCCTCCCGCTTCTTCTTTGGCGAGAAGACAAGCGGGTTCGAGCTTGTCGGCATTCTGCTGGTGGTGGGTGGTATTCTGATGCTGGTTCTCGTCCGGTAGCCGCGACCCCGGGGCGCGGAGGGAACCGGCCCCGGGGCGGGCGGA
>ENA-UOVV01000147-UOVV01000147.1-compost-metagenome-genome-assembly--contig:-NODE-147-length-106890-cov-15.272261_pt1 | contig 106890 bp, 111 predicted proteins | sample MGYA00238155_ERZ761577 | MGnify/ENA primary metagenome ERZ761577 (study PRJEB28898, sample SAMN06268775) | compost metagenome | isolation source: Emeryville, CA | place: USA:Emeryville, CA...
GGCGTTTCCGATCTCGATTTTGTGGATGCCTTTGAGCGCTATATGGAGCGCCTTGAGGGAGAAGGTGTGATTGAGGGCTGGCGGCTGATGCGCAAGAAGCTCGGCCTTGCACCCTCTCACCTCGGCGAATTTCATTTCATGATCGAAGTGGCGGATCTCACCCAGCTTGATGCGGCCTTTAACTGGGTGGCAACGCGCGCCGAGCCTGTCGAGGGCGATCATCACGGCGTGAATGCGCTGGTACAGAATATTGAATTCGCGCTTTATCGCGATTTCCCTGACCCCGTGCGGGAGCGCGGCGAGGAACGGTTCTGAGGGCGGCATGGACTGCACCATTCGCGAGGCGCGACCTGAAGACCGTCCGGCACTTGTGCGCCTTATGGGCGATCTGCATGAGTATGAAGCCGCGCTTGAGGAAAACCGCGCGGGACGTGAGGCGGCGGACGGGCATCTCGCCTGGGTCGAGGGGCAGGTGGCGGCATTGGGCGGCGTCATCCTTGTTGGCGAGCGGCAGGGCGCGGTGCAGGGCTTCGTCTGCTACACATTCGAGGAAGACCCCGGCACTTTCGTGAAGCCCGCCTATCGCCGCCACGCGCTCATCTGGGACATTGCGGTTGCAGAGGAAGCGCGGGGGCAGGGGCTTGGCCGGGCGCTGCTCGCCGCTGCCGAGGACGCCGCGCGCAAGGCCGGCATTTCCGAAATGCGGCTCTATGTGCTCGAAGCCAATGAACGCGCGCGCCGCATCTATGCGGAGGCGGGTTTCAGGGGGTATGAGCTGTTTCTGGCGAAGCGGCTTTGATGCGACCTCGCGCCTGTCTGCTGGCACTTGCACCTCTAAACCAAAGAAGGCAGGGGGCAGGGGAGAATACAGGCAAAGAAAAACGCCCCCGGAAACCGGAGGCGTTTTCAATTTCGGGAACCGCGAAAGGCTTACTTCCGGCCGGCAACGCCAGATTCACGCTGGGCGCGCTTGCGCGCGAGCTTGCGGGCGCGGCGGATCGCCTCGGCCTTTTCGCGGGCGCGCTTCTCGGAGGGCTTCTCATAGAAGTTCCGGAGCTTCATTTCGCGGAACACGCCTTCGCGCTGAAGCTTCTTCTTCAGGGCCTTCATCGCCTGGTCGACGTTGTTATCGCGAACGAGTACCTGCACGGGCTGATCCTGCTTCTGGTTCAATAAGTTAGTCGCGGGAACCGAGTTTCGGGCCCGCGAGGTACGCCTATCTATCAAAGGAATCGGCGCTTGTCCACCGCCGGGTATCCCAAAAACCGGCCTTTTAAGCCCGGTTTGGCTGGCCGGGGGCTGCGGCCCCGGTTGCCGGAGGCGGGTTGCCGCTTCATATTCCCCTTCATGGCCATACGCAAGATTGCCCGCATGGGCCACCCTGTTCTGCAAGGGGTGGCAAAGCCCGTTCCGGACCCGACCGCGCCGGAAGTGAAGCTCCTTGTCCGCGACATGATCGAGACCATGATCGACGCGAACGGGGCGGGGTTGGCTGCCCCCCAGATTTACGAACCCTGGCGCGTGGTGGTGTTTCAGGCACCGCCCGAGCGCGCGCCGGAGGGGATCGATGAGGAAGAGGCCTTTGACCACACGGCGCCTCTCACCGTGCTCATCAACCCCGAAATCGAGTTTCTGACCGAAGAAAAGGAAAAGGGCTGGGAGGGCTGCCTCTCGGTGCCCGGCCTGCGGGGTGCCGTGCCGCGCTATACGGCGCTGCGCTATCGCGGGGTCACGCCTGATGGCGAGGTCATAGAGCGTGTCGCGCGCGGCTTTCATGCCCGTGTGGTTCAGCATGAATGCGACCATCTGGATGGTGTTCTTTATCCCCAAAGAATGGATGATCTGACAGAGTTGATCTTCGAGAGCGAGGCCCGGGCATGGGCCGAGGCACGGGCGCGCGGGGTTTCAGAGGAGAAGGCAGATGGCTGAGACAGGGAAAACCGCTACGGGCAAAAAACGTCCCGGCACGGGCGCGCGCGTCTCCGACCATCTCGCCGAGGCGCGTGCGAAGATATTGGCAGAAGCGCTCCCCAATGTGCCCTTTGACGGCTGGACGCCGCGCCTCCTGCGCGATGCGGCGGAGCAGGCCGGGGTGACGGCGGGCGAAGCGCGGCTTGCCTTTCCCGGTGGGATCCTTGATCTCGTCGATTATTTCCTCGCCGATGGCGACCGGCGCATGACAGAGGCGCTGGCGCATGAAGGCCTTGCCTCAATGAAAATCCGTGAGCGGATCACTCATGCCGTGCGCACCCGGATCGAGGTGGACATTCTTCATCGGGAAGCAATGCGACGTGCGGTGACACTGCTTGCGCTCCCGACTTCCGGCGGACTCGGGCCGCGCACGCTTTATCGCACGGTGGATGCGATCTGGCGCGCGACAGGGGATACCTCCACCGATGTCAATTTCTATACGAAGCGCGCAACGCTTGCCGGTGTGTTCTCGGCGGTATCGCTTTACTGGTTCGCGGATGAATCCGAAGACCACCAGGATACTTGGGCGTTTCTCGACCGGCGCATTGAGGATGTGATGCGTTTCGAGCGGTTGAAGGCGGGGGTGAAGGGGGTGGCAGAAAAGCTGCCTGACCCGTTTGCCCTTCTCGGAAGGTTGCGGTACGGGCGCGGCTGATTTTCGAGATCAGGCCAGGCGAGTGCCGAGCGCGTAAAGGCGCGTGACATGGCCCATCTTGCGGCCGGGGCGGGCCTCGCCCTTGCCATAGAGATGGATGCTCGTGTCACGCTCGCTTGCGAGCACCTTCCACTGATCCACATCATCGCCGATGAGATTTGTCATCACTGCATCGGAATGGCGCGCGGGGCGGCCAAGCGGCCAGCCGCAAATCGCGCGGATATGCTGCTCGAACTGGCTGATGATGCAGGCATCCATCGTCCAGTGGCCGGAATTATGGACACGGGGCGCGATCTCGTTCACGAGAAGGCGCTGAGCGCCCGCGCCTTCCGCCAGCAGGAACATTTCAACGCCCATCACGCCCACATAATCCAGCTCTCTCACAATGCGTGATGCGATGGCGCGGGCTTCATCGGCAACGGCATCAGGAAGTTTTGCGGGGACAAGCGTCTGATGAAGGATGTGGTTCCGGTGGATGTTTTCCACGGGATCGTAAGGCGCAATCTCGCCATCGGCACCGCGCGCAACCACCACGGAAATCTCGCGCTCGAAAGAGACGAAGCCTTCGAGGATCGCGGGCGCGCGGCCGATTTCTTCATAGGCGGAGAGAGCGCCGTCCGCCGACAGGATTTTTGCCTGCCCCTTCCCGTCGTAACCGAAGCGGCGTGTCTTCAGCACGCTTGGGCAGCCAATGTTTTCGATAGCGGCGCGCAGGCTCGCTTCATCCGACACATCGGCGAAAGGCGCGGTCAGAATGCCCTGCGCCTTCATGAAATTCTTTTCGACGATCCGGTCCTGCGCCGTGGCGAGCGCAAGCGGGCCGGGGCGCACAAGGCCACGCTCGGCGAGAATACGCGCGGTTTCCGCAGGCACATTCTCGAACTCATAGGTCACGACATCGACGCTGTCGGCAAAGCGCCGCAGGGCGGCCTCGTCTTCATAGTCGGCGCAGGTGACATGCGCCGAAACTTCGGCGGCAGGCGCATCTTTTTCGGGGGAATAGATATGGACGTGAAGGCCCAGTTCGGCCGCCGCGCTTGCGAGCATACGACCGAGTTGTCCACCACCAAGAATGCCGATCGTGCCGCCGGGGGCGATGATGCCGCTCTTGTTCGACATGAGAAGCGTTACTTGTCTTCCGGCGCGCGGCCGACAGAGGCCGTCTGCCTTGCGCGGTAGCTGTCGAGCCGTTTGGCCAGCGCTTCATCGGAAAGGGCAAGAACGGCGGCAGCGAGCAGGCCCGCATTCTTCGCGCCCGCATCGCCAATGGCGAGCGTGCCGACGGGAATGCCGCCCGGCATCTGCACGATGGAGAGAAGGCTGTCCTGCCCCGAAAGAGCTTTGGACTGCACCGGCACACCGAAAACGGGGAGAGGAGTGAGAGAGGCGGTCATGCCCGGCAGATGGGCCGCGCCGCCCGCACCTGCGACAATGACTTTCAGGCCACGGTCGCGTGCGGTCTTTGCATATTCCACCATCCGCTCCGGTGTGCGGTGGGCCGAGACAATGCGTGCTTCATAGGGAACGCCGAGCGCGTCCAGCGCGTCTGCGGCGTGCTTCATGGTCGGCCAGTCGGACTGGCTGCCCATGATGATGCCGACAAGCGGCTTGCCCCCGGACTTCTTTGCCGGAACTTTCGCCTTCTGAGCGCCCGCCTTCTTCGTAGCCATCCGTCTTCCGCGCCTCGCGGGTAGGGCGGTAGCCTGAAAGCCCCGCCAGTTTCGGAAAGCGAGGGAGTATAGGAAGGTGCGCCCGTTTGGCAAGGGCGGGGGGGCCCTCACCGGGCCGCCCCGCTAAGTCCTTATGATCCGCGGAAAATCCGGGCGGCGGTGGCGCGGATGAAGACGCCTTCGCCGACGCGCAGTTCGCCGCCATTGTAAAGCTCGCGCGGTACTTCCGCCTCGATGCGGTCTTGCCGACCTTCAATGGAAAGCTCGAGCGTCACGGTCGGGCCGAAGGGCCGCACCATGCGGATCACGGCAGGCACGCCTTCGGCACGTTCGCGCGAAATGATCTCGATCTCATGGGCGCGGACATAGGCAAGCGCCGGACCGGAATAATCGGGATCGGCGCCCACAAGCGGGAAGGTGCCGCCCAGCACATCGGCCTCGCCTTCGCGCGCCGTCACCTCGAAGCGGGCAACGCCGCCCAGGAACTCGGAAACGAAGGGCGTTGCCGGTTCGTCATAGATTTCAGACGGCGTTCCCACCTGCTCCACACGGCCTGCGCGCATGATGACGACGCGGTCGGCCAGTTCGAGCGCTTCTTCCTGGTCATGCGTGACGAAGATGGTGGTAAGGCCCGTTTCGGTGTGAAGCTCGCGCAGCCAGCTCCGCAATTCCTTGCGGACCTTGGCGTCAAGCGCACCGAAAGGTTCGTCGAGCAACAGCACCTGCGGTTCGATGGCGAGCGCGCGGGCAAGCGCGACACGCTGGCGCTGGCCGCCGGAGATCTGGCTCGGAAAGCGTTTCTCAAGACCGCCAAGCTGAACAAGCTCCAGCAGGCGCTTCACACGGCGGCTGATTTCGCCGGCGCGGGGACGTTCGTTTCGCGGGCGCACGCGCAGGCCGAATGCGACATTGTCGAACACCGTCATGTGGCGGAAGAGGGCATATTGCTGGAAGACGAAGCCCACGCGTCGCTCGCGCAGCGAGAGCATGGTGGCGTCCTCGCCGTCAAAGCGGATCGTGCCTTCTTCCGTGGCGGTGAGGCCTGCAATGGCGCGCAGCAGCGTCGTCTTGCCGGAGCCGGACGGCCCGAGCAGCGCCAGCAATTCGCCGGGCTTCACCGTGAGCGAGACATTCTCCAGCGCGGCGAAATTGCCGTAGGACTTGCCAAGCTCTTCAATGTCGATGCGCACAGGCACATGACGATGCGTGTCGTTCTCAGGCACGGATGATGCTCCCTTAGTGGCTGCGGCCCGTCGCGGCAATTTCACCACTGTAGCGCCATTCGAGGAGAGATTTGAGGACGAGTGTGAAGAGGGCGAGGAAAGCCAGGAGAGAGGCAACCGCAAAGGCTGCAACGAAATTGTACTCATTGTAGAGAATCTCCACATGGAGCGGCATGGTGTTCGTCTTGCCGCGAATATGACCTGAAACGACGGAAACGGCGCCGAATTCACCCATGGCGCGGGCGTTGCAGAGCAACACGCCATAAAGCAGCGCCCATTTGATGTTGGGCAATGTCACCCGGAAAAAGGTCTGAAGACCTGTCGCGCCGAGCGAGAGAGCGGCTTCTTCATCCACCTTGCCCTGCTGCTCCATCAGCGGAATGAGCTGACGTGCGACAAAGGGGAAGGTGACGAAGATGGTGGCAAGCACGATGCCCGGCACCGCAAAGACGATCTGATAGCCATGCGAGATCAGCCACGGGCCGATAAAGCCGTAGGAGCCGAAGAGCAGGATATAGACGAGGCCGGAAATGACCGGTGACACAGAGAAGGGCAGGTCGATCAGGGTGATGAGAAACGACTTTCCCTTGAACTCGAACTTCGCAATCGCCCAGGAAGCGACGAGACCAAAAACGAGATTGGCGGGAACCGAGATCGCCGCGACAAAAAGTGTGAGGCGAATGGAAGCCAGCGCATCCGGCTCCACAAGTGCGGCGAAGAAAGGCTCCGCGCCGCGCCGGAAGGCTTCGAAGAAGACGGCAGCGAGCGGCAGGAAGATCATCGCGCCAAGAAAAGCGACGCCGAGCGTGATGAGGACGATCTTCACCGGCACAGATTCACTGATCGGTGTGCGGAAGAAGGGGCGTGGCGCAGGCGACGGGCGCGAGGGAATGCGTGTGGCATCCATGGCGAGCGGATCATAGGACATGGATATGGTTCCTCAGGCGGCGATGCCGGTGCGGCGGCGATTCCACGACTGCAGCAGATTGATCAGCAGCAGCAGCGCGAAAGAAATCACCAGCATGATGGCGGCAATAGCGGTTGCACCCGGATAGTTGAACTCCTCAAGCCGGATCACGATGAGGAGTGGTGCAATTTCCGAGACATAGGGAATGTTGCCCGCAATGAAGATGATCGAGCCGTATTCACCAACACCCCGCGCAAAGGCGAGCGCGAAGCCGGTGAGGAGAGATGGGATGAGAACCGGCAGCACGACCTTGCGCACGGTCTGAAGCCGTGTTGCGCCAAGCGTTGCGGCGGCTTCTTCCAGTTCCTTGTCGAGATCGGAAAGCACGGGCTGCACCGAGCGCACAACGAAAGGCAGGCCGATAAAGATGAGCGCGACGACAATGCCGGTCGGCGTATAGGCGACCTTGACGCCAAGCGGCACAAGCCAGCTTCCGATCCAGCCATTCGGTGCGTAGAGCGCGGTGAAGGCAAGGCCCGCCACGGCGGTCGGCAGCGCGAAGGGCAGGTCGATGGCGGCATCGAAGAGGCGCTTGCCGGGGAAATTGTAACGCACCAGCACCCAGGCAACGAGGGCGCCGAACACCACGTTGACGGCGGCGGCAATGAGCGCGGCACCGAAGCTCAGCTTCAGGGCGGCGGTGGTGCGGGGATCGAAGGCGAGGCGGCTGAATTCTTCCCAGCCAAGCCCCGCCGACCAGACGAAAACACCAGCGAGCGGGATGAGGATGATGAGACTCAGCCAGGCAAGGGTGAGGCCCATCGTCAGCCCGAAGCCCGGAAGGACAGTGGGCGAAGGGCGCGGCAGAAGCCGGGCGGTTAGTGCAGACACGCTCATGGTGTTCATGCCGTCCATTAAATCTTCAATTCTTGTTTCAGGCAGCAGGCGCTTCGGCACGTGACGGATCGGGTGTCAGCCGCAGATAGGGTTTCACTTCAACCCAGCCTGCTTTGAATTTCTTCTCCGCCGCCTCATCGCTGATGGAAGGGAGGATAATGACATCCTGGCCGACCTGCCAGTTCGCAGGTGTCGAGACAGAGTGAGCGTCAGTCAATTGCAGGGAATCGACAACGCGAAGAATCTCGTCGAAGTTCCGTCCCGTTGTCTGCGGATAGGTCAGGGTGAGGCGGATCTTCTTGTCCGGGCCGATCACGAAAACGCTGCGCACGGTGTAAAGCTCGTCATGGGCAGGATGGATCATGCCGTAGAGCTGCGCGACTGTTTGATGATCGTCGCCAATGATCGGGAAGTTGAGGCCGACGCCTCCATAATCGCGGATGTCGTCAGCCCAGCGGCGGTGCCGGTGCAGCGGATCAACCGACAGGCCAATGGCCTTGACGTTGCGCTTGTCAAATTCCGGCTTGAGCTGCGAGACGACGGAAAGTTCGGTGGTGCAAACGGGTGTGAAGTCGCGGGGGTGGGAGAAGAGAATGCCCCAGCTATTGCCAAGCCATTCATGAAACCGGATCAGGCCTTCAGTGGTGCGGGCTTCGAAGTCAGGTGCGATATCGCCGAGCTGCAATGTCATTCTGGCCTCCTGTTTGCTTTCATGATGGGAAAAGGTCCGGGTTGCCGAAACGCGATCCCTTACCGGGTGGGGTCGAGTGTGACGGCGTTGTTGCGAGGAAGCACATGAAGCTTTGTCATGCTCGAGCGACAAGGGCCCTTGCTTCAGCAACCCGGCAGTTCGGATGGGCGGTCCAGACTCCGCCCCATCCGCAGGGAGGATCGTTACCAGGTCACGCCGATGCGGGTGACGATGGCGTTGCCTTTGGTGGTCACGCCAGCGCGTTCTGCATCGAAGTTCACATAGTTGAGGCCGATACGCAGGCTGTCGTTCAGATACCAGTTGATGGCACCGGCATAGTTGTCCTGCGAGCCGCCAAGGACTGCACCGTCATTGAGGTCAACGGTGCTGAAGCGCGCTGCGACTTCCCACGCACCCGCGCCGCCATTCGACAGCGAGAAGGGATTGGTGGGCTTCACGCGGGAGAAGAGGCCGTTCTTGTAATTACGGCTTTCGCCCGTCAGCACGTAGCCGAGCTGGACATAGCCGCCGTCGAAATCGAGGCTGCCAAGGCCGGCCGTCTGATCAACCGAAGTCGTGAGATATTCAGCCTGCGCGTGGAAGGGGCCCCAGACGCCGCCAAGTTCTGCGCCATAGGAGGTGTAGGTGTCGGCAGGGAGGTTGCCTGTATCGACAAAGCGCGAGCTGTCAACAGCGGAGACTTCCGGTGTGGAGCGGAAGCGGACGGAGGTGCCGCCGAAGCCGTTCTGGCCGCCGGCGTCACGCCAGTAGCCCGAGGCGCCGAGGTGAAGCACCTTGCCCTTTTCCTGGATCGGGGCCCAGGTGGCGCGGCCGTGCACGCCCCAGCCTTCGTCGTTTGCAGCGCCGCCAGCGGTGTTGCTGTTCACGGCAAAGTTCGAACCGAAAACACCTGTGGTAAGGGTGTAGTTCTCACCCGTGTAACCGACCGACACACCGGCCTTGAAGTCGCCACCAGCCGTCAGGCGATGGTTGAAGGCTTCAACCGCGAGCGGACGTTCTGCAAAGACGAGATCTGCCGAGCCGACAAGCTGCTCAAGCGAGTTCGGCGTCTTGTGCTGGCCGACCGTGATGCGGGTATTCGGCAGACCGGTATAGGCGATGAAGGCGTCCTTCACGTCCACTTCGTTGCCGGTGTTGTCGTTACGGCTGGCCTTCGCGAAATCGGCCTCAAGGCGATAGAGGTAGTCCTTCGCGAACTTGCCTTCGACACCGATACGCGCGCGGCGCAGTTCTGTGCCGTCATTCAGATCGACGGGATTGTTACCGCCGTCCTTGTCGTAGAAGGCTGCGTCCGCCTCGATGCGGCCGCGCACCTTGAAGGACCAGCTTCCGTCTGCCGCTTCAAAGGCGGGACCGCCCTTGAAGACAACGTTGGATTCAGCAGCTGCCGGCTTTGCTGCAATGGCTGCCTGTTCCTGCTTCACGGTATCGAGTTCGCGCTGCAGTTCGAGGATGGTGGCCTCGAGCTTCTGCACCCGCGCATCGATCGGCTGGCCCGCGAGGGCCGGCCCCGTGAGCACGGCGCCGATCAGCGCCGTGCTCAGGAAAAGGGCGGACTTAAAAGTCTTGGTAGTATTGCTTTTCTGGATATTCATGTGGGTTGCCCCCGAAAGTCGCAGCTACTGAAAAATCTGCGTGGTTGAGAGGAGCCAGGCTTAGCGGCCGGGCTGGTAGATCTGGTCGAACACACCGCCATCGCCAAAGTGCTCCGGCTGTGCCTTCACCCAGCCGCCGAACTTGTCGTCGATGGTGAAGAGCTTCACATCCACGAAACGTTCCGCATCTTCCTTTGCGGCATGTTCCGGGAAGCGCGGGCGGTAGTAGTTCTTCGCCGCGATGCGCTGGCCTTCAGGCGAATAGAGGTACTGGAGATAGGCTTCCGCGACCTTGCGGGTGCCCTTGCGGTCGGCATTCTTGTCAACCACCGTGACAGGCGGCTCGGCAAGGATGGAGATCGAGGGAACGATGATCTCGAACTGGCCGGGGAATTCAGCCTGAGCGAGGAAGGCTTCGTTTTCCCAAGAGATGAAGACGTCGCCGATACCGCGCTGCACGAAGGTGGTGGTGGAGCCACGGGCGCCCGTGTCGAGCACTGGCACGTTCTTGTAGATCTTGCTGACAAATTCCCGCGCCTTGGCATCGTCATTGCCGTAGTTTTCAAGCGCATAGGCATAGGCGGCGAGATAGTTCCAGCGTGCACCACCGGAGGTTTTCGGATTGGGCGTGATGACCTGGATGCCGGGCTTTGCGAGATCGTCCCAGTCCTTGATCTGCTTCGGATTGCCCTTGCGGACGAGGAGCACGATGGTCGAGGTGTAGGGCGAAGAGTTCTCGGGGAGGCGGGTCTGCCAGTCTTTCGGCAGGAGGCCGGCTTCCGCGACTTCATCGATGTCGCCTGCAAGGGCGAGTGTCACCACATCGGCCTGCAGCCCGTCCACAACGGCGCGGGCCTGCTTGCCGGAGCCGCCATGCGACTGTTCGATGGTGATGGTCTCGCCGGTTTCCTTCTTCCAGTGCTCGATGAAGGAGGCGTTGAATTCCCGGTAGAGTTCGCGGGTCGGGTCGTATGAAACGTTGATAAGATTGGTCTGGGCGTGGACCTCGAAGGTCGTGCCGACAAGGAGGGCGAGGCCGCCAAGAAGCAGGGCGGAGCGCCGGGTCAAATTGGTGAAGCTCATTTTTGGTCTCCGTATATGTCGATCAAATCAGTAGTGATTAGCCGCAAAATTTTTTCGGCTCAGAGCCCGGTTGCCGCCTGAATAGAAGCTGCTTCCGGCCCGATGGCGTCGGACAATGTCATCCCGTCGAGGATGGCTGCCGCCGCGTCCCGGACTTCCCGCATCGTCCTCCGGACGGCGCAGGCCTTTTCGTCTCGGCAATCGGCACAACGCCGATAACCGGTGAGGCTCGCACAGGGAATGGGCGCAAGCGGCCCATCCATGATGCGAATGATCTGGCCGAAGGTAATTGCATCGGCCGGCTTTGCCAGGGCGTACCCGCCCAGCTTGCCGCGCTGGCTGCGGACGAACCCGTTTTTGCGCAGGTCGAGCAGAATCAGCTCCAGAAACTTCCGGGGCACGTTCTGCCTCTCCGCTATGTCCGCTGCCTGGAGCAATTCGCCGTCTTTCTCGGCTGCCAGTGCGATCATGGCCTTCAGCGCGTATTTGGCTTTCTGTGACAACATTTCTCTATCTGGTGAGTAGGGTATTCACGAACGATTTTCCGCGTCAACAAGAATTTCACAACAAATTTCGCATGTAAATTATAATAACATAATTATCTTGTGTAATGTGAAAGGAGAGGGGATTGGGGAAATCGTGAGGATTCCTGCGGGCTTATGGGGAGAGGCGTCGGCCACGGACGCAGAGAGGGCGGACCTTGAGAAGATCCGCCCCGATCTGGCGACAAAATTTTTCGAAAACTTTTCAGATTATTCACCGGGCAGGGCGCAAATCTCCGGCTCGCGGCAGCTCACACTTTCCACATTCTCGCCATTGGCGAGGGCGCGGAACCAGTCCACCGTCCTCACGCCTTCTTCCTCGAACGTGTAGAACCAGGGATACCGGAGCAGCGTGTGCGCCGTGCCGCGCGCCGTATAGCTCTGGAAGCCCGGTATCGCATCGGCGAGTTCGTCACGGTTCTTCTGAAGCAGCGGGTAGAGCGGTGCCTCATTACCGAGAAGGCGCAGGAACATTTCCTGCACGCTGTCATAGGCCGTGTCGAATTCGGTGAAGCGCATGTTCGGGGCATGGGCTGCGGCAGCGCGGTCAATATCCTCAAAGGTTGCGCTCTCGCGGGGGATTGCGGTGGTCCATTCCGGCGCGCCATCCCAGAAGCCCCAATTTTCGATCAGGCCGGAGACTTTTTCATCGCGGTAACCACCTGCGCCATCCGCAAGCGCGATGACTTCCGCCGAGGGATAGTGATGCGCAACTTCGGCTGCATAGAGAGGAGCAGCAATCGCCCCCGCACTGGAGCCTGCAACGATGATGCGCTTTGGCGTTTTCACATTGTCATAGACCCAGGCAAGAACGGCCTCGACATTGGTCCGCCCGCGATGGCGGATCGTGAGGTCAGTGCCCCCAGAAGTCTTGTAGGTGACATCGCGGTTGCCGATATGCACATCGCCTGTGCAATAGGATGCATAGACATGCGTCCACGAAGAAACCGGGTTTTCGGGGTTGGTGAGATCGAAAACGCCCTTCTGGCCGCGCGGATCGTTTGGAGGAACATCCGCATAAGGAACATAGGCTGAGGGTTCGCTCTCGGGAATACAGAGATCGCCCGCCCAGCAAGCACCGCCGCCGTTCAGAAACAGGAGGAGCTTTTCTGCATCCGCTCCGTCACCCGGCTTCACATGGAAGCTGTAAGGCGTGCCGGTGGCGCAGGATGTTTCGCCGCCCGGTTCAATGGTCGTCCAGCTGCCCTCTGCCGCGCCTGCTTGCGTTCCGGTGAAGGCGAGGCTGATGGCGATGGCGGCAAGTGCGGTGAAAAATCTCATAGCGTCTCCCCCTGAATGGCCTCTTTACGGGCCTGATTATGTGAACGACTCTACAGGGCGGTGCCCCCGGGTGCCAAGGCGAAGGATTTACATGCGTTCCTTCTTTCATCCGGCGGCTTAAGCCGTCAGGGTGAAAGAGGGGCTTTGACGGAGCCTTGCCATGTATCTGCTGCTTCTTCTCGTTCTCGCTCTCACGGTGCTGCTGCCGCTTTTCTATATCGGGAGACTGTTCCGTCTGGATGAGCCGTCCTTTAGCCACTGGCTTCTTTCCCTGCTGGAAGCAGCCGTCGTGCTTGCGCTGATCATGCTTGTCGGGCGGTGGGACATAGCGGGCCTCTACACCTTCTATGCGCTGGCTTTGCTGCTCGCCCTTGCGACGATCGTTTCGTTTCTTCGGCATGTGCGGCGGCCGTGGCGCGCGGAGGCGTCTCTGCCGCTCTGGAAGGCGCGGCCTGTGGCGCTCCTCACCATTGCCGCATTTGCGGGCGTTCTCGTCTGGATTGGTTCGGGACTGGTTTCAGGCCCGACGCCCCGCGCGCTTGCCTTCCCGCTTGAGGGTGGACCGTTCATTGTGGGGCAGGGCGGAAACCACTCTCTCCTCAATCATCATCACGGCCACAGGGAGCAGCGCCATGCGGCGGATATTGTCGCGCTTGGTCCGGCCGGCTTTCGGGCATCAGGTCTTCTGCCGGAAGAGGTGACGGGTTACGCGATTTTCGGGGCGCGTGTGGTAAGCCCCTGCGCGGGCAGGGTGGTCGTCGTAAGGGATGGCGTGCCGGATCTGGTGCCGCCCCGGATGGATCCGGAAAATCCGCCCGGCAACCATGTCATCATCGCCTGTGACGGGCTTCGGATCATGCTTGCGCATCTGAAGCAGGGCAGCATCACGGTGGTTGAGGGCGAGCGGCTTGCCGAGGGTGATTTCATCGGCCGTGTCGGCAATTCGGGCAATACGAGCGAGCCGCATCTTCATGTCCATGCCTATAATGCCGAAACGGGAGAGGGCGTGCAGGTTGCCTTTGATGGCGCGGTTCCGATCCGAAACCGGATATATTCCCGGCCCTCTGCCGCCCCCTGAGAGCCGTCCGGCATGGCGCTTCACACAGAAGAATGGCATCCTGCATTCTTGCGAGGCGAAGCAGGAGGGGGAGGCGCGGATGAAAATCGGGGACAGCAAGCCCACCCGTCCGGTTGCGGCCCTTTCTTCGCGCGAGCGGGTGTCAGGTCGGGCGCGGGAAACCTCAACAGGTCACCGCGTATCTGACAGCGCCAGCATCATGGGGATTCCCGAAGAAGAGCTGACGCCGCGCGTACGCGATGCGCTGATGCAGCTCATGGGCGAAGTAGCTGCCCTTCGCCGCGACATGGCCGCTTTGCAGGAGCGGCTTCGCGAGAGCGAGGAACTGGCCGACCGTGATCCGCTGATCCCTGTACTCAATCGCCGGGCCTTTGTGCGCGAGCTTTCCCGCGTTGCGTCCTATGCGCGGCGCTATGACGAACCGGCGGGGCTGGTCTATTTCGATCTCGATAATTTCAAGCAGGTCAATGACACACATGGCCATGCAGCGGGCGATGCGGTGCTGCATCATCTGGCCAATGTCATTCTCGCCAATGTGCGCGAAACCGACATTCTGGGCCGTCTGGGTGGTGATGAGCTTGGGCTTATTCTCGCGCGGGCTGACGAGAAGACGGCAAAGGCAAAGGCTCTTTCTCTCGCCGAGACAGTGCGCGCGACGCCGCTTCATCTGGATGAGATCGAGATACCGCTTTCAATTTCGGTGGGTGCCATTTCCTTCACCGGCGATGACGGGCCGGATGATGCTCTCGCCCGGGCGGACCGCGCCATGTATGAGGCGAAGCGCAAGGGCATCTGAGCCATTGCCGCTCAGGCGATGATGTCGGGCAGCAGAGTGTCTTCGATTTCCTGAATGCGGTCGCGGAGCTGCAGCTTCTTCTTTTTCAGACGCTTGATCTGAAGCTGGTCGAGATTGGGAAGGGCTTCGAGCGCATAGATGGCGCTATCGAGGTCGCGATGTTCCACGCGCAGCGCGGCGAGTGTTGCCCTCAACTCCTGTTCTTCCTGCTCCGTCATTTCCACCCGCCTGCCGGGGCATTGTCCAACCCAGCCCGGAACGGTTTTAACGCGTCGGCCCCGGATGAAACAAGCAGGAAGCTCGTGGAAAGGCGTCTGCCCTAATCGCGGCGGACGGGGCTGCGCCGACCATCTGTCAGGTCTTCGCCCCAGCGCTTCGTCACATCAATGTCGAGATCGAAAAGATCGAGTGCACGGGCAACGGTCTGGGTGACGAGTTCGTCAATGGTGGCGGGCTTTGCATAAAGGCCCGGCACGGGCGGCGCGATGATGGCACCCATTTCGGAAAGCTGCGTCATGGTGCGCAGATGCCCGGTATGGAGCGGGGTTTCGCGCACCATCAGCACGAGGCGGCGACGTTCCTTCAGTATCACATCCGCCGCGCGGGTGAGGAGCGAGGAAGTCACGCCTGTCGCAACTTCGGACATGGTGCGGATGGAGCAGGGCGCGACGATCATGCCGAGCGTTCTGAAGGAGCCGCTTGCGATGCCCGCGCCTATATCCTCGATCCGGTAGCGGGTATGTGCGAGGGCTTCCACGTCGCGCGGTTTGAGGCCGGTTTCGTAGCCGAGCGTCATCTCGGCCGCCTTGGTCATGACGAGATGGGTCTCGACGCCCGCCTCTTTCAGAAGTTCAAGCAGGCGCACCCCATAGGCCACGCCCGAGGCGCCCGAAATGCCCACAATGAGACGGCGGTTCTGGGAAGAACCAGAGTTTTTCTCAACCATAATTCCAGACATTTACACGGACGGCCGGTCTTTTGCGAGAGGCGTTCGACAAGAGCCAAAAAAAACGCCACACTTCCCGGAGTTCTGGCTTAACGAAAGGACGGGATGATATGGCGTTGGAGTCACACATTGCCGAGCTTCGTGATCGTCACAAGGCATTGGAAAAGGAGATTGAAAGACAGCTCCAGCTTCCCGCCAGCGATGATCTTCATATCGCTGAACTGAAGAAACAGAAACTCAGGCTGAAGGAAGAAATCGAAAGACTGATCCTGCAAAAAGCAGCCTGACAATCCGGACAACCTTCAACGGAATTGTCCGTCAACAAATGTTCAGCGCCGGGCCAGAAGCCCGGCGTTTTCTATGTCAGAGCTTTTCTGCTTCGTCGCGCAGCTTGAATTTCTGCACCTTGCCCGTCGAGGTTTTGGGCAGATCGGTGAAGATCACTGTTTTCGGGCATTTGAAGTGCGCGAGATTTGCGCGGCACCAGTCGATGACATCCTGTTCGGTCAGCGTTGAGCCTTTCTTCAGCGTGACAAAGGCGCAGGGCGTCTCACCCCATTTCTCATCCGGCTTGGCAACAACGGCTGCTTCCAGAATGTCTGGATGCTTGTAGAGCGTATCTTCCACTTCGATGGAGGAAATGTTCTCGCCGCCCGAAATGATGATGTCTTTCGAGCGATCCTTGAGCTGGATGTAATTATCCTTGTGCCAGACGCCGAGGTCGCCCGAGTGGAACCAGCCACCGGCAAAGGCTTCCGCGGTCGCCGTCGGGTTTTTCAGATAGCCCTTCATCACGACATTGCCGCGGAACATGACCTCGCCAATGGTCTTGCCATCGCGCGGCACTTCTTCCATGGTTTCGGGATCGCGCACGGAGATCCCCTCAAGCACGGCATAGTTCACGCCCTGCCGTGCTTTCACTTCCGAGCGTTTCTCAGTTTCCAGTTCATCCCATTCATCGTGCCAGGCATTCACCACGGCAGGGCCGTAGGTTTCGGTGAGGCCATAGACATGGATCACGTTGAAGCCTTGCGCCTCAAGCTTGCGAATGGTGGCGGCGGGCGGCGGTGCGGCAGCCGCGAAATAATGCACCGTATTGGGCAGCGGCTTCTTCTCTTCTTCCGTCGCATTGACGAGAAAACCCATCACCGTGGGCGCACCTGCCATATGTGTCACCGCATGCGCGGCAATGGCATTGAAGATGTTCGCGGCGGTCACGCGGCGCAGACACACATGCGTGCCTGCCACCACGCTGAGCGACCAGGTGAAACACCAGCCATTGCAATGGAACATGGGCACCGTCCAGAGATAGACGGAATTGCCGGTCATGCCCGCCGTCACGATATTGCCCATGGCGAGGAGATAGGCGCCGCGATGGTGATAGACGACGCCTTTCGGATTGCCGGTGGTGCCGGACGTATAGTTCAGGCTGATCGCCCGCCATTCATCGGCGGGCAGGTGCCAGTTGAAATGCGGATCGCCCTTCGCGATGAAGGCTTCATAATCCGTCTCGCCGATGCGCTCGCCCGGTCCGTCATATTCGGGATCGTCAATGTCGATGACGAGGGGCCTCACCTTGGCAAGCGCGAGGGCGTCTTTCACCAGGCTAGAATATTCCCTGTCAACGAACACGAATTTCGCTTCGCCATGATCGAGGATGAAGCCGATGGCGGCTGCATCAAGCCGCGTGTTGATCGTGTTCAGCACCGCGCCAACCATGGGCACGCCGTAATGAAGTTCGAGCATTTCCGGCGTGTTGGGGGCGATCACTGCCACCGTGTCGCCAAGGCCGATGCCGCGCTCTGAAAGGGCGGAGGCGAGTTGCCGGCAGCGCGCATAAAGTTCTGCATAGGGGCGGCGGAGCGACCCGTGCACCACGGCGGTCTTTTGCGGATAAACCTCCGCCGCGCGCTTCAGAAAACTAAGCGGCGAGAGGGGCTGGTGGTTTGCCGGGTTCCGGTCGAGGTCGAGCTCATAGGGGTTCTGCGACATGGGAAGCCTCGCGGGCGCGGGGAGAAGGGAGGATGCAGGCCACACGTTACCCAGCGCGCGGGAGAGCGGCAAGACGCGCTTCTCCTTGCATGAAACTCGCTGTCAGCCGTGCTAGAACAGGGGCAATAACTAAAAAAGGGAGAGCAGCGGATGGGACGCTACAAACAGGTTTACGAAAGCTGGAAGAGCGATCCGGAAGGCTTCTGGGCGGAAGCTGCAAAGGAGATCGACTGGTTCAAGCCTGCCACCAAAACCCTTGAAGTGAAGGACGGGCTTTCCCGCTGGTTCGTGGGCGCGGAAACGAACTCCTGCTGGAACGCGCTTGATCGCCATGTGAAAGGCGGGCGCGGCGATCAGGTGGCGCTGGTCTATGACAGTGCCATGCTCGGCCGTGTCAGGAAATTCACCTATGTGGAATTGCTGGACGAGGTTGCCACCTTTGCGGGCGTGTTGCAGCGGCACGGCGTTTCAAAGGGCGACCGCGTTCTCATCTATATGCCGATGGTGCCGGAAGCGGCTGTCGCCATGCTTGCCTGCGCGCGACTGGGTGCGATCCATTCCGTCGTCTTTGGCGGCTTCGCGGCGAAGGAGCTTGCGACGCGCATTGATGATGCGAAACCGAAGCTCATTGTCTCTGCTTCCTGCGGTCTCGAACCCGGTCGCGTGGTTGCCTACAAGCCGCTGATCGACAAGGCGATCGAGATGAGTGCGCATAAAGTGTCCGCTTGCATCGTGCTTCAGCGCGAGGCAGAGGTGGCGCCGCTGATCGGGGGGCGTGACTTCGACTGGCTGGATGAAGTTGACAAGGCCCGCGCTGCAGGGACGAAACCTGAGTGCGTGCCGGTTGCCGCAACCGATCCGCTTTATGTGCTCTACACATCCGGTACCACCGGCAAGCCGAAAGGCGTTGTCCGCGACAATGGCGGGCATATGGTGGCGCTCAAATGGTCGATGAGGAATGTCTATGACATCAATCCCGGTGAAGTGTTCTGGGCAGCGTCCGATGTCGGCTGGGTGGTTGGTCACAGCTATATCGTCTATGCGCCGCTCTTTCATGGCTGCACGACGATCCTGTTTGAGGGCAAGCCGGTCGGCACGCCGGATGCGGGTACCTTCTGGCGCGTGATAGCCGATCATGGCGTGAAGGCGCTGTTCACCGCACCCACTGCTTTCCGCGCCATTCGCAAGGAAGATCCGAAGGCGGAGCTTGTCGGCAAATATGATTTGTCGAAGTTCGAGGTGCTTTACCTTGCGGGCGAACGCGCGGACCCGGACACGATCCAGTGGGCGGAGAAGGCGCTGTCCGGCCGCCCGGTGATCGATCATTGGTGGCAGACGGAAACAGGCTGGCCGATGGTTTCAAACCCGATGGGCATTGAGCGCCTGCCGGTGAAATATGGCTCTCCCACCGTGCCGCTGCCGGGCTACGAAATCCATGTTGTCGATGAGGCAGGAAAGCAGGTCGGGCCGAATACGACCGGCGCCATTGTGGTGAAGCTGCCGCTGCCGCCGGGCTGCCTGCCGACGCTGTGGGAAAATGAGCAGGGCTTCCGCGACAGCTATCTCGCCGAGTTCCCGGGCTATTACAAGACGGCGGATGCGGGCTATCTCGATGAAGATGGCTATCTCTATGTGATGAGCCGCACGGATGACATCATCAATGTCGCCGGGCACCGTCTTTCAACGGGCGGTATGGAAGAAGTGCTCGCCGAGCATCCCGATGTGGCGGAATGTGCCGTGATCGGCATTGCAGACCGTCTGAAGGGGCAGGTGCCGATCGGTTTTCTCGTGCTCAATGCGGGGGTAAACCGCGAGGCAGCGGAGATCGAGGCGGATGCCGTGCAACTGATCCGCGACCGGATCGGTCCTGTCGCCGCTTTCAAGACGGCGATGGTTGTGAAGCGGCTGCCCAAGACACGCTCGGGCAAGATTTTGCGCGGCACGATGCGCAAGATCGCCGATGGTGAAGAATGGACAACGCCTGCAACGATTGATGATCCGGCGATCCTTGACGAGATCACGGAGCGCCTTTCGGAAAACGGCTTGGTGAAGAAATAGCGTCTTGTGATTCCCTGGGCGAAAACCCCGGGGGACACGCGCTGTTCTGAAGGAGCATCACATGACACTCGGCGGTCAATTGAGCGGCAAGGTTGCGATTGTCACAGGTGCTGCAAATGGCATCGGGCGCGCCATTGCGCGGGGCTATGCGCAGGCGGGGGCGAAAATCGTGCTGGCCGATATTGACGAAGAACAGGGGGAGGAAGCTGCCGCCGATATTGTGTCGGGAGGCGGCAAGGCCATTTTCCGCTATTGCGATGTCGCGGAACGGCTTGATGTGCGCAATCTTGTTTGCGCGGCGACGGATGCGTTCGAGCGTGTTGATATCCTCGTCAATAATGCAGGCGTTGTTTCGGAAAACGGAGACTTCCTCACGCTGGAGGAGGAAGAGTTCGACCGCGTCATTCGCGTGAACCTCAAGGGGCATTTTCTCGTCGGGCAGGCCGTGGCGCAGCAAATGGTGGCGCAGGTCGAGGCGGGCGGTGCGCCCGGTGCGATCATCAACATGTCGTCCATCAATGCGGTTGTGTCGCTGCCGGGACAGGCGGCTTATTCTGCCTCCAAGGGCGGCATCAAGCAGCTCACAGCGGCAATGGCGCTGTCGCTCGCGCCTTATGGCATCCGCGTGAACGCCATTGGTCCGGGCACCATCCGCACCGCCATGGCGGGTGCAGTGGTGGACAAGAAGGCGCAGGAAATGATCCTGTCGCGCACGCCGCTCCGCCGTCTCGGCGAGCCTGACGAGATTGCGGGGCTTGCCGTCTTTCTCGCCTCAGATGCAGCAAGCTATATGACTGGCCAGACCATCTATGCGGATGGCGGGCGCCTTGCGCTCAATTACACATCGCTGCCGCTCGCGAAGCGGGTGGAGGAATGAAAAAAGGCGCGGGAACTGTCCCGCGCCTCTTTATCCGGTCAGAAGCGACGATTACTCGTCATCTTCCTCGATCTTCACATCCTTGAGCTTCGCGAAGACGCTGTCGGCATCATAGGTCTTCTTCTCGTCGCGCTCGTCGGCGAACTCCTCCTGCGGCTCTTCGACGGGTTCTGGCGCAATGGTCTCGCTTGCGGGCAGCAGCGTCTCGGAGATACCTGCTTCCTTCGCTGCCTTCTTGCGCTCGCGCTCCAGCTTGCGGGCCGCCTTCTGGACGAGGGTGTCGAGTTCGATCTGCGAGCAGAGGCCGAGCGTGACGGGGTCAACCGGCTTGATATTCGCAGAGTTCCAATGGCTTCGGTCACGGATTGACTGGATGGTCGGCTTGGTCGTGCCGACAAGCTTGGAGATCTGCGCGTCGGTCAGTTCCGGGTGATAGCGCAGCAGCCAGGCGATGGCGTCGGGGCGGTCCTGACGACGCGACACGGGCGTGTAGCGCGGGCCCTTGCGGGGCGCGATGGGGGGCAGCTTGTACTTGCTCTCGGAAACCTGAAGCCGCGCATCCGGGTCGTTCTGGCAGCGCTCGATTTCGGCACGGGTAAGCTGGCCGGACGCCACAGGGTCCATGCCCTTGATGCCCTGCGCCACGTCGCCATCCGCAATGCCTTTCACCTCAAGAACGTGGAGACCGCAGAATTCCGCGACCTGTTCAAAGGTGAGCGAGGTGTTTTCGACGAGCCAGACGGCCGTCGCCTTGGGCATAAGGGGTTGTGCCATGTCAGTTCCTCTGATCCACCCGGGGCTTTCCGGATAAACCGCTTGCTTCCATCAATGATTGGATATGGCCGTTATATAAGAGGAAAAGGCAGTCATTGAAAGCGGGAATGACAGAATAAAGAAAATTGGCGTGCAGATGGCCAAAAGGGCCGGAATCCGGGAATTCCAGCCCTTTCAACGCGGTATCGGATAAAATTAGCGGTTGATCTTCGTGATCTTGGAGCCTTCGATGCTCACACCGGCCATCAGACCCTGCTGGTTGAAGACGAAAGCATAGGCATCGTCCTTGAGGGTGGAGGTGGAGAGATTCTTGGCCGCGCCTTCGTCAACGACGACCACGGTCGGGCCAACGCCGATCTCCCAGCCATCCGTCTCGCGGATATAGTCCACCGCCTCGTCATTCATCAGGAAAACCGCATAGCCGTAGGACTGGGCGCCGGCCTGCAGGCCCCAGGAGCCGGTGACGGAGTTGTAATAGTCAACGACCTTGCCATCCTCCTGCAGCACACCTTCGCCATAGGCACCGCCAAAGACGAGACCCGCCTTCACAATATTCGGGAAGATGAGAACGGCCTCAGCTTCTTCCGAAATGTTCTTGGCGACGGGATTGGTGCTGTAGAGATTTTCGAGCGCCATGGCGGCCTGGCTGTTCAGCTCTTCTGCGGTGTCGGCATAGGCCGGGGCTGCGAGCGCGAGAGAGCTCATCGCCGTCAGAGCAGCCGCATAACCGATGAAATTGCGCCGTGTGGTGACCATCGTCATTCCCTTTCGGTTCGGAATCTTTTTCAGAGCGGCTTTGTGCGAGGGTTGCCGCGCGCGCCGCTGTCACCCGTAATTATCCGTGGGGCGAAGAAAAGTTCCGAAACAGGGGAAGTTGTGAGCCTGTCCACTCACACAGTAAGGACGATCTTTCCTATATGGCTGCTGCTTTCCATCAGCGCATGGGCCTTTGCGGCATCGGCGAGAGGGAAGGTTGTATCGATGATCGGCTTCACGCGTCCCGTCTCGATGAGCGGCCAGACATTGGCTTCAATGGCGCGCGCAAGCGCTGCCTTCTCTTCATTGCTGCGTGGACGGAGCGTTGAGCCTGTCAGCGTTAATCGTTTCGCCATGACAGGCATGAAGTTCACTTCCGCCTTCGGTCCGCGCAGGAAGGCGATGGAGACGATGCGTCCGTCCGGCGCGGCGCTGCTGATATTGCGCTGGATATAATCGCCACCCACCATGTCGAGAATGACATCGACACCGCGTTGGTCAGTGAGCTTCATCACTTCTGCAACGAAATCTTGATCGCGGTAGTTGATCGCTTCCGCGCCGAGCTTCACGCAGGTTGCGCATTTGTCGGCAGAGCCTGCGGTCGCAATCACGCGCGCGCCAAAGGCAAGAGCAAGCTGAATGGCGGTTGTGCCGATGCCGCTTGTGCCGCCATGAACGAGAAAGGTCTCGCCTGGCTTCAGCGCGCCGCGCTCGAACACATTGGTCCAGACGGTGAAGACGGTTTCGGGAAGGCCTGCAGCCTCAATCTCACTCAAGCCTTTGGGCACGGGCAGCGCATGGGCTTCATGAGCGGGACAAAATTCGGCATAGCCACCCCCGCCCACCAGCGCGCAGACACGGTCGCCTGCCTTCCAGCGCGTCACGCCGGGGCCGGTCGCCACCACTTCGCCTGCAACTTCAAGACCCGGCGTCTCCGGCGCGCCGGGCGGAGGCGGGTAGAGCCCCATGCGCTGAAATGTGTCGGGACGGTTCACGCCCGCCGCACTCACCCGGATGAGGATTTCGCCGGGACCGGGTTCGGGCCGCGCCAGCTCCCCGAGTTCCAGCACCTCCGGGCCGCCGGGCTTGCGGATCTTGATGGCTTTCATCGTTGCGGGCAGGGTCTGGGTCATATCGGCACCTCTGGTTCAGGGGAGGGCAGCAGCAGTTGCAGGTCTAGCGGGCTGCCTCCAGACTGGCAACCGGACCTGACGAGCCATGCAGGAGGGCATCATGAATGCGGATGATCTCGAACCGAGACAGCGGCGCGGGGAAGCGCTGGCGGCGCTCGCCAGAGAGGATCTGAGCCTTCTCGGGATTGAGGAGCTAAACCAACGAATCACTGCGCTCGAAGCGGAAATTGCCCGAATTCGCGATCAGCTGGAAAAGAAGAGAGGCTCGCGCTCAGCCGCAGAAGCCTTTTTCAAGAAGTGACGATTTTACCCTAATCCATTGGAATAAATGATTTTTCCCAAGCGAATCAGTAAAAACGGGGCTTTTTCCAGTAGATGTGTGCGCTGCGTCAAATTGCCACAAGATTAACTTCCTGTTAGAAATGATGGCGCTAGGGTGACCTTGCGTAATCCAGTTTTCTGGATTTCTGAGTGGCTCCTATCCACTCTGTTTGACGCCTCCCTGTTAGAACTTGAGCCGCGGTTTTTCCGCGGCTCTTTTTTGTTTCGGGCTGCCCCGGGCGGCCTGTGCCATTCCCGTGCGCCGGGTTATGGCACGGGATTTGATCCTCCTCTCCACAGGTGTGCCGGTTTGGGCCGTGAGCCGCCGGCGTTGTTGGGATGGGGAGCTTTCATGAGTGGCTTTGAGAACAGGGACAGTGACGACGTCGTTTTCGCGAGTGCTGAATGCGTATCGCTTGCGGACTTCATGGCGTCGGGCCTGTTTCAGCGGACTTATGCGGAAGGGATGCAGCTCGTCGAGGAAACTTCCGCCTATCTGGACGGCCCGGGGCGGGAAGCCGCGCGGGGACTGCCCCGGGAAGCCTCGCTTGCCTATGCGGGCGAGAGCATGCGCCTCACCACAAGGCTGATGCAGGTTGCCTCCTGGCTTTTGGTGCGCAAGGCCGTGCATGAGGGCGAGATGACCATGGAGGAAGCGAATTCGGAGAAATACCGCCTCGCCACCAAGGAAATCGCGCGCCAGCCGCGCTTTGAGGGGGCCGAGGCGCTGCCGGAGCGGCTTCAGGAGCTGATTGCGCGCTCCGAGCGGCTTTATGCGCGGGTGGAGCGGCTTGATACGCGGCTTCGCATGACGGGGCCCGTGGCGCCGGCACCGCATCCTCTGACCGAATCGTTCCGCCGCGTGGAGGCTTTCTTCCGCGAGCATCTCGCCATGGATTTTTCGGACCAGCGCCGCGAATTCGGTCGCCGGAAGAACCGCCCCGAATAAGCCTGATCTCCCCTCCGAAAACAGGAAAGCCCCGCTCTGGCGGGGCTTTCCTTTTGTCTCGATATTCCGGTCTTACTTGATGAAGCCGAACTTCTTGTTGAAGCGGCTCACACGACCGCCACGGTCAACGATCTGCTGGCCACCGCCCGTCCAGGCCGGGTGCGTGGTCGGGTCGATGTCGAGAACGAGCGTGTCGCCCTCCGAACCATAGGTCGAACGGGTCTTGAAGGTCGTTCCATCGTTCATCTGGACCGTGATGAAGTGGTAGTCCGGATGGATATCTTTCTTCATGGCTTGCGCCTTTCCGAGGCGGGGCGGCCTTCCGCCCCTTGTGTCGCGTTTTGGCGCGCAGAAACAGCCTTATCGAAAGCCCTTCAGCGCTGCCGGAATGGGGGCTTATAGCCAAGGCGGGGAAGGGTTGCAAGGGCGGTTCTCACGCAGGGCGGTGAAGATGCCGCAGCCGGGCCTCGCCCTTGGCGTTGCCCCGCCAAGGCCGCGATTGCTATACCTGCCGCGCGCCCTCATTCTCCGGCGCATGGGAGCCATGGGGCCACGTCCCGATCAACGCCAGACCGGCGGAGCGGCATGAGCGATACATCCAATCCGGCCGTCGAGGCCATCGAGGAAGAGGCGCAGCGACGGCCACCGGGGAAGGGTGTTCGCCCGCTGCTGCAGCTCGTGCCCTATCTCACCCGCTATCGCGCGATGGTGGTGCTCGCCTTTGTTTCACTGATTGGCGCCACGCTCGCCACGCTTGCCATTCCCATGGCAAGCCGACGCCTTGTCGATCATGGCTTTGACCAGAACAATGCGGCCTTCGTTGACCAGTATTTCCTTGCGCTCATTACCGTGGCGCTGGTGCTGGGCGTTGCGAGCGCCTGCCGTTTCTATTTTGTGAGCTGGCTCGGCGAGCGCGTCGTGGCTGATCTGCGCGCTGCCGTCTATTCACATGTGCTGTCGCTGTCGCCCGCCTTCTTTGAGCTGACGCGCACGGGCGAGGTGCTGTCGCGGCTCACCGCAGACACTACCCTCATCAAAACGGTTGTTGGTTCCTCCGCTTCGATCGCGCTTCGCAATCTTTTCCTCTTTGTCGGTGCGGCGACGATGATGGTGGCAACGAGCCCCTATCTTTCGGGTCTCGTGCTGCTTGCCATTCCGGCGATCCTGCTGCCGCTTATCCTGTTCGGGCGCTGGGTGCGGCGCCTGTCGCGCTCGGCGCAGGACAGGCTTGCCGATACGAGTGCTTTCGGCACGGAGAGCCTCAACGCGATCCAGATCGTGCAGGCCTTCACGCATGAGGCGATAGACCGTGCGCGCTTTGCCAGCCATGTGGAACAGACATTCGAAATGTCGCGGGCACGCATTCTTGCGCGGGCTGTGTTGACGGCGCTTGTCTTCTTCTTCGGCCTTTCAAGCATTGTCGGCGTGCTCTGGGTGGGCGCTAATGCCGTGCTTGCGGGAACGATGAGCGGCGGCGCGCTTTTCGAGTTCATTCTCTATGCGGTCTTTGCGGCCTCGGCGCTTGCGGCGCTTTCCGAGATCTGGGGCGACATGCAGATGGCAGCGGGCGCGACAGAGCGGCTGATGGAACTGCTCGGCATCGTGCCGGAGATTGCAGCACCGGCGCATCCGGCAATCCTGCCTGCGCCGCGCGGCGAGGTGACATTCGAGAATGTCACCTTCTCCTATCCCGCGCGTCCCGGTGTTTCCGCGCTGGATGGTTTTTCGCTCACCGTTCGCCCCGGCGAGACGGTGGCGCTGGTCGGCCCTTCGGGGGCAGGCAAGAGCACGGTCTTCCAGCTTTTGCTGCGCTTCTATGATCCGCAGGGGGGACGCGTTCTTCTCGATGGCGTTGATGTGCGCAATGTCGATCCGCAGGCGCTTCGCGGGCGGTTTGCCCTCGTACCGCAGGAAGTTGTCGTGTTCGGCATGAGCGTCGCCGAAAACATCCGCTATGGCCGCCCCGAGGCAAGCTTTGAGGACGTGCGCGCCGCCGCCCGTGCAGCGCGGATCGATGACTTCATCATGCAGTTGCCGCAGGGCTATGACACACAGGTGGGTGAGCGGGGCATCATGCTTTCCGGCGGCCAGCGCCAGCGCATTGCCATTGCGCGCGCCATTCTGCGTGAAGCGCCTGTTCTGCTTCTCGATGAAGCGACAAGCGCGCTTGATGCCGAAAGCGAAACGCTTGTTCAGCAGGCCCTTGAAGGGCTAATGAAGGATCGCACCACGCTTGTCATCGCGCACAGGCTGGCAACCGTGCTCAAGGCTGATCGCATTGTCGTGATGGAAGAGGGGTGCGTGGTAGCTTCCGGTACGCATGAAGAACTGATCGGGCAGGGTGGCCTTTACGCGCGGCTCGCCCGGCTGCAATTTGCCGATGGCAGCGATAATTGACGTTTCATCAGGGGAAAGCCATGTCGAGGAAGCATCTCACAATCGCAGGTTTCGTTGCGCTGGCGCTTGTCGTCATCGTGAGTGTTCTTGGCTGGCGGTTTCTTTCCGCAGCCGGCTACTTCACAGGCATCAGGCAGGAAATTGCCGCAACCTGCCGCGCCATTCCGGCGGTGCCCGGCCCTGAGGACATTCAGATCGACCATGAGCGCAAGCTCGCTTTCATCTCGGGCTATGATCGCCGCGCCGTCAGCGCAGGCGCGCCGGGGTCGGATGCCATTCGCGGCGGCATTTATGTGATCGATCTTTCCGAGCCGCAGGAGGACTGGTCGCTTCGTCCCGTCACGCCGAATGTGCCGGCGCGTTTCCGCCCGCATGGCATCAGTCTCTACAAGGACGAAAATGGTGTGAACCGCCTCTTTGCGGTCAACCATCCGGCAGGCGGCCCGGAGACTGTCGAGATTTTCGACATTGAGGAAGATGGCACCCTCACGCATGTTCACAGCGTGACATCCGACGCTTTCATTTCGCTCAATGATGTGGTTGCGGTCGGGCCGGAGAGTTTCTACGCCACCAATGATCACGGTACGCGCAATCCTCTCGGGCAGCTTCTCGGCGATTTCACATTGATGCGCAATTCCACCATTGTCTATTTCGATGGTGAGAAGGCGGATGTCGTTGCCGACAAGGTTCTCTATGCAAATGGCATCAATGTGAGCGAGGATGGCCGCCTCGTTTATGTTGCGTCGGCGCTCGGCATGAGCGTTTACATCTATGAGCGTGATATCGAGACAGGCAAGCTGCTGTTGCAGGGTGCGGTGAGGCTGGGCACGGGCGTTGATAATATCGACATTCAGCCGGACGGGACGCTGCTGATCGGCGCGCATCCCAATATCATCGCTTTCCTTTCTCATGCTTCCGATCCGGAAAAACATTCGCCGAGCCAGGTCGTGCGTCTTGAGCCGAAAGAAAAGCGCGCAGGCACGATCTATCTCAATTTCGGTGAAGAGATTTCGGGCATCAGCGTTGCCGCAGGCTATGGCGATGTGATGCTGCTCGGGCAGGTGTTCGAACCGGAAGTGCTGGTTTGCAGCCAGTCCAGGGAACTGCGGTCCTACTGATCAGCGCTCTGTCAGCTTGAACTCGATGCGCCGGTTGCGGCGGTTGTCATCGGCGCTTGTTCCCTCGGTCAGCGGGTGGAACTGGCCGAAGCCTGCCGCGACCAGCCTGTCCTCCGGCACGCCGCGCTCGGTGAGATAATTCACCACGGCGATGGCGCGCGCGCTGGAGAGATACCAGTTCGAGGGGAATTGCGGCGTCGAGATCGGGTTGCGGTCGGTGTGACCATCGACGCGCAGCACCCACGGAATATCATCCGGTATCTCGGCGGCAATTTCGCGGATGGCGACAGCGATCTTGTCGAGCTGCTGCTTTCCTTCCGGCGCAATGTCGGCTGAACCGGAGGCGAAGAAGATTTCGGACTGCATGGCAAAGCGGTCACCGACAATCTCGATATCCTGCCTGTCGCCCAAGATGGTGCGCAGCCTTCCGAAGAACTCTGACCGGTAGCGCGCGAGTTCCTGCACCTTCTGCGCCAGTGCCGCGTTGAGGCGGCGACCGAGATCGGCGATCTGGACTTGCTGTTCGCGGTCCTTTTGCTCGGCAGCTTCAAGCGCTGCTTCCAATGTCGCAAGCTGGCGGCGGAGAGCGGATATCTGCTGGTTAAGAAGTTCGACCTGAGCGAGCGCTTCATTGGAGACGCGTTTTTCATCCGACAGGGCACTTTCAAGTTCTGCAATGCGCGCGCCGGCACCTTCGCTTTCTCCCACAAGTGCTGCAAGGCGGCTCTGTTCGGCGGTCGCAGAGGCAAGCGAATCCTGCAACGAGAGGATTGTTGCCTGCAGATCCGCCTTTTCGCGGCGCTCCAGAGCAAGCTGGTTCACGAGTTCGGCAATCTGGCTGTTCAACGCATCAAGCGCGGAGTCCTTGTCGGAGACGACCTGACTGAGAAAGACCTGCGTGATAACGAAAATGGTGAGCAGGAAAATGAGCACGAGCAACAGGCTCGACAGGGCATCAACGAAACCCGGCCAGTAATCCGCGCTTGGTGCGCGGCCCCTGATGCGTCTGCCCGACAACGCCATTGCCTCAGCTCCGATTGTTCAGAATGCGGGTGAGGTCTTGCAGCAGCGGCTTCAGGCTCTGCTGGTTCTCGGCAAGTTGCCGGATGAGGTGCTGCTCATTCTGCATCTGCTCGGTCAGTGCGGCGATCTGGCCTGTCAGCGCCATGAGCGATGCGTTGGCGCTTTCGGTGGAGGCCAGAGCCTGCTCGATATTGCGCAGGCGCCGCGCCGTTTCGCCAAGCATTCCCGGCGCATAGGGATCATCGCCCGCGAGATTGGTGACGGTCGAAAGCCATTCTTCCAATTCATTGTAAAAACGGTTCTGCGCCTGCCCTGCCTGCAGGTCGAGAAAGCCGAGGATGAGCGAACCGGCAAGGCCGAACAGCGAGGAGGAGAAGGCGGTGCCCATGCCGCGCAGCGGGCCATCAAGACCGGCCTTGAGGTCTGTGAGGACGGAGGCCGGATCAGCGCCGCCGACATTCAGCCCCTGAATTGTGCCGGCCACCGAACTGATGGTGGTGAGCAGGCCCCAGAAGGTGCCGAGAAGGCCGAGAAAGATCAGAAGGCCGATCATGTAGCGCGAGATTTCCCGCTGCTCATCAAGGCGAGAGCCGAGAGAATCAAGGATCGAGCGCATCGAAGAGGCGTTGAGCTGCATTTTCCCCTTGCGTGCGCCAAGCATGGTGGCCATCGGGGCCAGAAGGCGCGGTGGCGGCGGTACGACAAGGCCGGGATCCGCGCGGCGGAACTCATTGACCCAGCGCACTTCCGGTCCGAGCCAGATGACCTGCCGCAGCGCATAGAGAGCGCCGAGAATGAGCACGCCCAGAATGAGGCCGTTCAGCCCCGGATTGGTGAAGAAGGCCGTTTTGATCTGGGGAAAGAGAATGGCTGCGATGAAGCTCGCAAGAAGAATGAAGAGCACCATCCGTGTCAGATAGATGCGGGGCTGGGAAAGACCGACGCCTTCCTTTTCTGCCTTTGCCATGAGTCGTTTCCGTTCCCTTGGTTTTCTGACGCTCAGCCGCCAAAGAGGGTGATATCGACGCGTTCCTGCGGGCCGCTGTCGCGGACACCGCCCAATGCACGCACATGAATGCGCTCTGCGACAATACCTTTGCTGATGAGTTCGCGCCGCACATTCAGCGCCCGGCGAAGGGCAAGCCGCCTTGCGGCCGAAGAATTGTCATTGGGTGCGCCCGCATAGGCGCGGACTTCGAGCCGTCCGCTGCGATGGGCAAATTCCGCCGAGATGGCATCGATCTGCTCGCGCGCGGTGCGGCCAAGCGTGGTTTCCGTGCCATTGAAGATGAGGCGGGCGAGAGCAGGCTTCGGCGGGGCTAGTGGGGCTTCAGCTGCCTTTGTCGCATCCATGCCGAAAAAGGCGAAGGCGAGCGCGACAAGCAGCAGGATGCCGGGAGAAGGGAGGCGGACGAAGTTCTCTCGCGAAAGGATCATTCCGATATCCGTGACGCACCGCGAAGCGGTGTTGACGCTCAGTCTAGGCATGTTCGCTCTCATGGAACAGGCCTTCGCGCATGATGCGTCTAGGGTCGGAATCAGGCGGAATTGGGGCTTGCGCCGGGCCGGAGGCGGCTCAGGCGGACCTGTGGGCCTTCTTCAGCACATCGCCAAGCTTGTGCGAGAGGATGTCGTTGCCGGCAATGATGTTGCCCGTGGCGAGCATCGTGTCGCGGCCATCGAAGCCGGAGACGAAGCCGCCCGCTTCCCGCACGATGACGATGCCTGCCGCCATGTCCCAGGGGGCGAGGCCCGCTTCCCAATAGGCATCGAAGCGGCCTGCGGCGACATAGGCGAGGTCCAGCGAAGCAGCCCCCATGCGGCGCACGCCTGCAACCTCGTTCATGACGACGCCAAGCTCTTTTGCAAAGCGGTCATGACCGGGGCGGCCGATATGGGGAATGCCCGTGGCGACGACTGCCTGCGCAAGCTCGCGGCGTGCGGAGACACGCAGACGGCGATCATTCAGAAAGGCGCCCTGACCCTTCTCGGCGATGAACATTTCATCCGAGATCGGATTATAGACGAGGCCCGCCACAAGCTGGCCCTCACGTTCGAGCGCGATCGAAATCGCGAACATCGGGATGCCGTGAAGGAAGTTCGTGGTGCCGTCCAGCGGGTCGATGATCCAGCGGTGCGACTTGTCGGCACCTTCGATCTCGCCACCCTCTTCCATGAGGAAGCCATAGCCCGGCCGGCCCTTGGAGAGTTCCTGAAAGAGAACCTTTTCGGCCTTGCGGTCCGCGGCAGACACGAAGTTTGCCGGGCCTTTCAGAGAAACCTGAAGCTGTTCGACTTCGCCGAAATCGCGTTGCAGGCCGCGCGCTGCCTTGCGGGCAGCGGCAACCATGAGGCTCATCGAAGGGGTGTGGCGGGACATGGTGCTCGTCTTGCCGTCAATCAGCGCGGCGCAGATAGGTGACTTCGTTCGTATCGACGACGATCTTTTCGCCGACCGTGATGAAAGGCGGCACCATCACGCGCACGCCATTTTCCAGCATGGCAGGCTTGTAGGAGCTTGCTGCCGTCTGGCCCTTCACGGTGGGTTCTGTTTCCGTGACTTCGAGCACCACCTGATCGGGAAGCGAGATGCCGAGCGGCTTGCCCTCATGGCTTTCCACCGTCACCTTCATGCCATCCTGCAGGAAGGCGGCGCGCTCACCCACCCAGTCACGGGCAAGCTCGATCTGCTCATAGGTCTCGTTGTCCATGAAGGTCAGCATCCCTTCCGACTCGTAGAGATACTGGTAGTCCTTCTGCTCAAGCCGCACGCGCTCAACGGTTTCAGCGGAACGGAACCGCTCGTTCAGCTTGCGGCCATCGACGAGGTTCTTGAGTTCGACCTGTGCGAAGGCGCCGCCCTTGCCGGGCTTCACATGCTGCACTTTCACCGCAGCCCAGAGGCTTCCTTCATGCTCGATGACGTTGCCGGGACGGATTTCGTTGCCGTTAATCTTCATGGGCTCGCTCGAATGCTTGAAATGGGTATGGGGCCGGGTGCCGCCCGGGCACCTCAGCCGGCGCTCTGATAACATTAAGTGCCGCAGATGGACAGGGGCTTTGCCACGAAAGCATGTACTGCGGGGGTTCAATCTGCTCCGGTTGAGGGGGAGCTGGGGCGACCTGCGTCCAGTTTTTCAAGCTGCCTGGCAACCCTGGCGCGTATTTCGGGGGTGATTTCCGGCTCCATCGCGTTTTTCAGCGTTTCATCGGTTATGCCGCCGCGCTCGGCCAGGCTGTGCCAGAGAAGGGCTGCTGTGATGTCGCGCGTGACGCCCTGACCGAGGAAAAAGAGCCGTGCGAGGTGCTCCTGTGCCTGGGCATTTCCTCGCAGGGCGGCCTCGGCAAACCATTTGGCGGCGAATGTGTCATTGCGCTCCACGCCCTCGCCATTGAGATAGGCTAAGCCGAGCGAGGCCTGAGCGTCGGGAAGGCCGCGCTCGGCAGCGGCGCGAAAGCGCCTTGCGGCGGCGACCGCATCCTTCTCAATTCCCGCCCCGTCCTGAAGCATCAGACCAAGGCGGTAATTTGCCTCTTCATGACCCTGATCGGCGGAAAGGGTGAAAAGACGCGCCGCCTCGGCCTGGTTCGCGGGCCGTCCGCTGCCACGTGCAAGCAGGGTGGCGAGGTAATATTGCGCGTTGGCGTCGCCCTGCGCGGCGGCCGTCTCGAACCAATCGGCGGCGGAGGCTAGATCTTTGGGGCCACCATTCCCAGCGGCGAGCATCATGCCGAGTTCGGTTTGGGCGGGGAGGTGGCCTTGCCGGGCGGCGGCGAGAAAGCTCTCCCGCGCCTTTTCGGATGAGGCACCTTTTACACCGCCATATTCGAGCAGCATGCCATAGAGATATTGGGCATCCGCATTGCCCTGCGCGGCGGCGAGGCTGAACCAGCGGGCGCCTTCATCTGTATCGGCGGTGACGCCATGCCCGTTTGTGTAGAGGGAGCCGAGCAGCATCTGCGCCTCGGCATGGCCCCGTTCTGCATGAGGCCGGGCGAGTTCCATCGCCTCCTTATAGCGTGCCTCGAGATAGGCCGCCCTGGCGCTCGCGAGATCATCTGGCTCTACATCGCGTACTTCCGTCTGGGCATGGGCCGGGACGAACGGGGCCGCCAGAAGCAGCGTGGCGCAGAGGAAGAGATGCCTCATAAGGGAACTGCTTCCTCCAGCATGATCCGGTTCAGCGCACGCACGGCGGCTGCCGGGCCTTCTTCATGTGCCCAGACGCCGGATGAAACGGCAAGAAAATCCGCACGGGCGCGAACCAGCGGCGCGGCATTCGCCACCGTGATGCCGCCAATCGCCACGCAGGGCAGTTCGAAGAGTTCCGACCACCAGGTGAGGATTTCAGGATCAGCCCTGCTGATCGGCTCTTTCGTGGTGGTTTCATAGAAGGCGCCGAAGGCGACGTAATCAGCGCCTGCTTCGCCCGCCTCCATGGCGAGGTGGCGGGAGGCGTGGCAGGTGACGCCGACAATGCGGTCGGGACCGACAAGTTTCCGCGCCTGTTTGTAGCTGCCATCGGACTGGCCGATATGGACACCATCCGCACCGAGTTCAGCGGCAAGGTCGGGCCGGTCATTGATGAGAAAGGCCACGTCGCGCGCCTGCGCCAGCGGCATCAATATTTCGGTCGCGCGCCGTACATCATCAGCGTCGGGGGCGCCATTGTTCTCGTCTTTCAGCCGAAGCTGCAGGCAGGCAACGTCCCCCGCATCAAGCGCCGCCTTCAGCGTATCTGCGAAGGCAACCGGCTCGAAGCGCGGCGGTGTGATGAGATAAAGGCGGCAGGTCTGTTCCGTCATCATGCGCTCTATTTAGCCTGTGTCGGTGGCCATACGCAAAACGCCCCGCTCCGGGGAGCGGGGCGCTGCATTAACTGTCAGGCCGGATCAGGAAGCCTTTTCGAGGCTCTTGTCCCACTGGCCGAGGGCCGCGAGGCCGTTCATCTTTGCACGGTGCAGGAAGGCCTGCTGCGCGGCGGGGACGTTCTCCGCCTTGCCGCTCCACGCCTTTTGCGGCGCGGCCTGAAGGGCGCGGCCATAGGAGAAGGACATCTTCCAGGGGAAGCCGCCGATCTTGTTCATGGCATCGAGATGCGCCGTCGCGTCTTCGTCGGACTGGCCGCCCGAGAGGAACACGATGCCGGGCACGGCAGCCGGAACGGTGCGCTTGAAGCAGGCGATGGTCTTTTCCGCCACTTCCTGAATGCTCGCCTGCTGCGGGCACTTCTTGCCGGAGACGATCATGTTCGGCTTCAGGATGGTGCCTTCAAGCTTCACCTTATGCAGCGCGAGGCGGTTGAAGACGGCGCGGAGCGTCGCTTCCGTGACTTCGAAGCAGCGATCGGCGGTGTGTGCGCCATCCATCAGCACTTCCGGCTCGACGATCGGTACAATGCCCGCTTCCTGACAAAGAGCGGCATAGCGGGCAAGCGCTTCTGCATTTGCCTCGATGCAGGCACTGGTCGGGATGTTTTCGGCAATGTCGATCACCGCGCGCCACTTCGCAAAGCGGGCACCGAGTTCGTAATACTCGGCAAGGCGCTCGCGCAGGCCATCAAGGCCTTCGGTCACGGTTTCTCCGGGGAAGCCGGCCATGGGCTTTGCGCCTGCATCCACCTTGATGCCGGGGATCGAGCCGGCCTTCTTGATAAGATCGACAAGCGGCGTGCCGTCCTTCGCCTTCTGGCGGATCGTCTCGTCGTAGAGGATCACGCCGGAGATGTAGTTCTCCATCGCCTCGGTCGTGCGGAAAAGAAGCTCACGATAGTCGCGGCGATTTTCTTCCGTCGAAGGGACGTTGATCGCGTCGAAGCGCTTCTTGATCGTGCCCGAGCTTTCGTCCGCTGCCAGAATGCCCTTGCCCGGAGCCACCATGGCCTGCGCAATCGATTCAAGCGTCTCAGTCATTTTCTTTTCCTCTGGATAGACGGTAAGGCCGGTTCGTGGGTCAGGTGAGCCTATCTGCGGCTCAGCGCCGCCACGCCCGGCAGTTCAATGCCTTCCATCCATTCCAGGAAGGCTCCGCCAGCGGCGGAAACATAGGTGAAATCATCTGCGGCGCCCGCCTCGTTGAGCGCGGCAACCGTGTCGCCACCGCCTGCCACGGAGACGAGTTCGCCCCGCTTGCTGCGCTCGGCAACAATGCGGGCCGCTTCCGTCGTACCGCGATCGAAAGGCGGGACTTCGAAAGCGCCGAGCGGCCCGTTCCAAACGATGGTCTTTGCTTCCTGAAAGCGTTCGCCAAGATGAGCAATCGTCTGGGCGCCGACATCAAGGATCATCGCATCTTCGGGCACATTGTCCACGGCGACGGTCTGTGTCTCAGCACCTGCCTTGAACTCCCTGGCGATCACGACATCAATCGGCAGCACGATGTCGCATTTTGCGGCACGTGCATTGGCGAGGATGTGGCGGGCTGTATCGAAGAGGTCCGGCTCGCAGAGCGACTTGCCGACTTTCTTGCCCTGTGCGGCAAGGAAGGTATTGGCCATGCCGCCGCCAATCACCAGCGCATCGACCTTCTTCACGAGATTGCCGAGAAGGGCGATTTTCGTGGACACCTTGGCGCCGCCAACAATGGCGACGACAGGGCGCCTGGGATTGCCGAGCGCGGCATCAAGAGCGGAGAGTTCCGCCTCCATGGCGCGGCCTGCATAGGAAGGCAGGAAATGCGTGATGCCTTCTGTGGAGGCATGGGCGCGATGTGCGCAGGAGAAGGCATCGTTGATATAGACATTGCCGTTCCGGGCGAGAGCTTCGGAAAAGCCCGGATCGTTGTTTTCTTCGCCCGCATGGAAGCGGGTGTTTTCGAGCACCAGCACGGTGCCGGGCTTCATCGCCTCGATGGCCCTTGCTGCTGTCTCGCCGATGCAATCGGCGGCGAAGGATGTCTCGATACCGAGATGGGCACCGAGGGCGTCCGCGACAGGCTTCAGCGAATATTTCTCATCCGGCGCACCTTTCGGGCGACCGAAATGCGACAGCACGATCACCTTCGCGCCGCGCGCGGCGAGTTCCTTCAGGGTCGGTGCGACGCGCTCGATGCGCGTCGCGTCCGAAACCTTGCCATCCTGCATGGGGACGTTGAGGTCTGCACGGATGAGAACACGAAGGCCTTCAAGGCCGACGGCGGTGAACAGGTCTTCAAGCGTCTTGTGACCGGACATGGACAGTTATCAACTCCGGATCAGAGAAGCTTGCCCATTGCGACGGCCGTGTCGCCCATGCGGTTCGAGAAGCCCCACTCGTTGTCGTACCAGGAAAGCACGCGCACGAGGCGGCCATCGATCACCTGCGTCTGGGTCAGATCGAAGGTGGAGGAGGCGGGGTTGTGGTTGAAGTCGATGGAGACGTTCGGCTCATTCGTCGTCGCGAGCACACCCTTGAGCGGGCCCTTCGCGGCGGCGATGATCGCGGCGTTCACTTCTTCAGCCGTGGTCTTCTTCTTCGCGGTGAAGACGAGGTCGATCACCGAGACGTTCGGGGTCGGCACGCGGATCGAGGTGCCGTCGAGCTTGCCCTTGAGTTCCGGCAGCACGAGGCCGACGGCTTTTGCGGCACCCGTCGAGGTCGGGATCATTGACACGCCGGCAGCGCGGGCGCGGCGCGGGTCCTTGTGGAGCGTGTCCACCGTGTTCTGGTCGCCCGTATAGGCGTGGATCGTCGTCATGTAGCCCTGCTCGATGCCGCAGGCCTTGTGCAGCACCTGCGCAACCGGCGCGAGGCAGTTCGTGGTGCAGGAGGCGTTGGAGACGATCTTGTGGCTCTTCTTCAGATCCTTGTGGTTCACGCCGTAAACCACCGTGATGTCCGCATCCTCGCCCGGGGCCGAGATCAGCACGCGCTTTGCACCCGCCGTCAGATGGGCGGAAGCCTTGTCGCGCGCGGTGAAGAGGCCCGTGCATTCCAGCGCGATATCAACGCCGAGTTCCTTCCAGGGAAGCTTCGCCGGGTCGCGTTCGGCGAGAACCTTGATCGGGCCACGGCCGAGATCCATCGAGGACTTGGTGGTCTTGATCTTGCCGGGGAAGGGGCCGTGCACGCTGTCATACTTCAGGAGAAGGGCGTTCGCATCGACCGAGCCGAGATCGTTGATCGCGACGACTTCGATATCCTTGCGGCCGGATTCCGCGATGGCACGGAGCACAAGGCGCCCGATCCGACCGAATCCGTTAATCGCAACGCGCACTGCCATTTCTCTGTTCTCCTGAGCGTAGGGTTAGGACTTTTTTTCCGAGAGGCGCGCCTTAGCTGCGGCCACCGCCGCCTCGGGGGTGATGTTGAAATGCTTGTAGAGATCGGCGGCGGGGGCGGAAGCTCCGAAACCCGTCATGCCGATGAAATCTCCGTTGGAACCGATGTAACGATCCCACCCATAACCGATTGCGGCCTCGATTGCGATTCGCACAGTGTCGCGGCCCAGCATTTCCTCGCGATAGTCGCGGGACTGCTGCTCGAAAAGCTCGAGGCAGGGCATGGAGACGACGCGGGCCGGAATGCCGTCCTTTTCGAGAAGCGCTTGGGCGGCAAGAGCGATTTCCACTTCGGAACCCGTGGCGAGCAGCGTGACCTCGGCCTTGGCCGAGGCGGGTGACAGCTCATAGGCGCCGCGGGCGCAGAGATTTTCCTCGGAATGTGTGTGACGCACCGTCGGCAGGTTCTGGCGCGAGAGGGCGAGAACGGAGGGCGTTTCCTTCGCTTCCAGCGCAAGCTGCCAGCATTCCAGCGTTTCAACGGCGTCCGCCGGGCGGAACACATAGAGGTTCGGCATGGCGCGCAGGCTTGCCAGATGCTCGATCGGCTGGTGCGTCGGGCCGTCTTCGCCAAGGCCGATTGAATCATGCGTCATGACATAGATGACGCGCTGGTTCATCAGCGCCGAGAGGCGGATCGCCGGGCGGCAATAATCCGTAAAGACGAGGAAAGTGCCCGAATAGGGGATGAAGCCTTTATGGAGCGCGATGCCGTTCATGGCAGCGGCCATGCCGTGCTCGCGGATGCCGTAATGGATGAAGGAGCCGGAGAAATCCTCCGCCGTCACGGCCTTCTGGTCCTTCGAACGGGTGTTGTTCGAGCCGGTCAGGTCGGCAGAACCGCCAATCGATTCCGGCAGAACGGCGTTGATGACGTTCAGGGCTTCTTCGGAGGATTTGCGCGTTGCCCATTTCGGCTTTTCGGCGACGAGCTTTTCCTTGAAGGCGTTGATTGCCTTGCCGAGATCGGCGGGAGGATTGCCCGCAATGCGGCGCTCGAATTCGCTGCGCTTGTCGGCGGGAAGGGCGGCGAGGCGCTTTTCCCATTCCTGACGGGTCTTGGCGTGGCGAAGGCCTGCAATGCGCCATGCATCGAGCGTTTCGCTCGGCACGGTGAAGGGCTCTGCGTTCCAGCCCAGCTTTTCGCGGGTGAGTGCGATTTCGTCGGGGCCGAGCGGCGAGCCGTGAGAGGAGGACTTGCCCTGCTTGTTGGGCGAGCCGTAGCCGATAACGGTGCGGCAGGCGATCAGGGTCGGGCGGTCCGACTTGCGGGCGGCCTCGATGGCGGCGGTGATGGCATTCGCATCATGGCCGTCAATCCGGGTCGCGTTCCAGCCGGCAGCCTCGAAGCGCTTCAGTGCATCGCCCGATTCCGAGAGGGAGAGGGCGCCGTCGATGGTGATTTCATTGTCATCATAGAGGACGATGAGCTTTGACAGCTTCAGATGGCCCGCAAGGCTGATCGCCTCATGGCTGATGCCTTCCATCAGGTCGCCGTCTGACGCGATGACATAAGTATAGTGATCGACGATCTCGTCGCCGAAGCGGGCGGCCATCAGGCGCTCGGCAAGTGCCATGCCCACAGCGGTGGAAATGCCCTGACCGAGCGGGCCGGTCGTGGTTTCGACACCTGCGGCATGGCCATATTCCGGGTGGCCCGCCGTGATTGCCCCGAGCTGACGGAAGTTCCGTATCTGCTCGATCGTCATGTCCTCATAGCCGAGGAGGTAGTTCAGGGCATAAAGAAGCATCGAGCCGTGGCCCGCCGACAGCACGAAGCGGTCGCGGTCCGGCCAGTCGGGCTGGCGGGGATCGATCTTCAGGAATTTCGTGAAAAGCACGGTCGCCATATCGGCGGCGCCCATCGGCATGCCGGGATGGCCGGAATTGGCCTGCTGGACGGCATCCATGGCGAGCGCGCGGATCGCGTTTGCCATGGCGGCGTGAGACGCGCCAGAGGATGCGGTGGAGGTCGCCTTCGCGGCAGTGTCGGGTTTTTCAGTCGGCGTCATGTGTCACTCTATGGCCCAGAACTGTCCGGAAAGGGCGCTGGGCGGGCAGGAGATAGCGGCTCATCCGCACACCGAGGCGGAAGCCTCGCCAAGGCTCTCTGTGTCGGGCCCTCCCGAGAGCGGCGCCACAATGCCCATGCGGGCTTCCATGAGTCAATGCCGGAATCCCCGCCTTTGCGCCGATTCCGTGCAGGAGGTATGGCCATTTTGCAAAGGAGCGCCGGAAGCATTGCCGGGGCGCGGCTGCGCGCGTCATTGCCTTGTTTCCCTGCGCTGCCTATCTTGGCTCAAACCGTGACACAAATACGCTCAGACGGGCCGGAAACACGACAATGAGCAAACTCGATTCGGCAATGAGCCGTTTCGCCAGCGCGCTGGACAAGCTGGAGGCCGGGGTGAACCGGCAGCTTCTGCGCGCCCAGTCTGCGAAAGGCCTTCAAGGCGAGGTGGACAGGCTGAAAGAAGACCGGGCGGAACTGGCCGAGGAACTCGACCAGTTGAAGTCGGAGGCGCGCCGACTGAATGAACTGAACGAACGGGCCTCTGAAACGCTGGCAGACGCAATCGAGGGTATTCGCGAGGTTCTGGCGGAAGGCTGATGCCCCGAGGCCCGGCAGCGCCCCAAAAAGGAATAAGGTGAATGGGACAGGTCAAGGTATCGATCAACGACCGCTCCTACACCATTGCCTGTGGCGATGGGGAGGAAGACCATGTGCGCGAACTGGCGGCCTATGTCAGCAAGCATGTGACAGATCTGGCCGAACAGGTGGGGCAGGTCGGTGATGCGAGGCTGTTGCTGATGGCGGGATTGATGATCGCCGATGAGCTTTCAAGCGCGATGCAGAAGACAAAGATGCTCGAGCAGGAGCTGGAAAATCTTTCCTCGCAGCGCGGTTCCCTGATGGAGCGCACCCGGGACGCGGAAAATTCACTGGCAGACGTGCTTGATGACGCATCGCGCCGGATCGAGGAACTGGCGCGGCGGATCGAAGCTGCGTGAGTGACAGAGGCTCGCTTTTCACGGCTGGCGCGAGCAACGCCTTGACCCGCAGGGGGGTGGAGGCAGATAGAATGAAGTCGGGTACTGCCCGGTTCGTCAGGAACATTATCTCTCGGGGCCTTACGCTCCTCAAGGGAGCTGTCCCTGAGGGAGATCGAGGTCTCCTTCACACGGCGCCCACCTACGTTAGTAGGTCTCCGAGGAACGAGCTTCCAACGGCCATGGCGGTCCCACTTCTCTTCAGGGCAGGCGCGTTATGAGCGCGGCGCTGAAGCAAGCGGCGCGTGAAGCCGCCCGCATGAGGCGCGATGAAGCCCATGCCGCGAAGGGCGACAAGGCTGCCGCCCTCATCGCAGATCACTTCATGAAAGCGTTTTCCCTCGCACCGCAAAGCTGCGTTGCGGGTTATGCCGCGATGGGCAGTGAAGTGGACCCCGCCCCGCTTCTCACCCGGCTTGATGATGAGGGCCATATATGCGCCCTGCCCGCGATTGAAGAGCGCAATGCGCCGCTCGTCTTTCGGCGCTGGCGGCCGGGCGACGCGCTCGCGCCGGGGCGTCACGGGACACGCGAGCCTTTTTCCTGTGCCGAGCGTTGTCTTCCTGATCTTGTGCTGGTGCCGCTTCTGGCTTTCGATGCGGCGGGGCGGCGGCTTGGCTATGGCGGCGGATATTATGACCGCACGCTGGCGGCGCTCCGGGCGGGCGCAAAGCCGGTCATTGCGGTCGGGGTTGCGTTTTCGGCGCAAGAAGCTCAAGACCTTCCCGAAGATGATTATGATGAGCGGCTTGACTGGGTAGTAACGGAGAGAGAGGCGCGGCGGTTCTCGCGCTCTCCGGAAAGGTAACGATGCGACTTCTGTTCATGGGCGATGTGGTGGGGCGAAGCGGGCGCGATGCGCTGGTTGCGGAACTCCCGTCGCTGCGCCGCGAACTGGCGCTCGATTTCGTGGTGGTCAACGGGGAGAACGCGGCGGGCGGCTTCGGGATTACGGCGCAGATCTGCAACGATATTCTGGATGCAGGTGCCGATATCATCACGCTTGGCAATCATTCATGGGATCAGCGCGAGGCGCTTGTTCATATCGAGCGGGAAACGCGGCTGATCCGTCCGGCCAATTATCCCGCCGGTACGCCGGGGCGCGGCGCGGCCTTTGTTGAAGCGCAATCCGGCGCGCGGGTGCTGGTGGTGAATGTGCTCGGCCGCGTTTTCATGGAAGCACTCGGCTGCCCCTTCGAAGCGGTGGAGCGGGAACTTGCAGCCTGCCCGCTTGGCGAAGCGGCGGATGCCATCATCATCGACATGCATGCTGAAGCGACATCGGAGAAAATGGCGATGGGTCATTTCTGCGACGGGCGCGCCTCGCTTGTCGTGGGAACGCATAGCCATATCCCGACGGCGGATGCGCAGGTGCTGCCGGGCGGCACTGCCTATCAGACAGATGCGGGCATGTGCGGGGATTATAATTCCGTCATCGGTATGGATAAGGACGAGCCGCTGAACCGTTTCACGACGCGTATTCCAAGCGGGCGTTTCCAGCCGGCGCTCGGGCCTGCCACGCTCTGCGGTGTCTTTGTTGAGACGGAAGCCTCCGGCCTTGCGAACCGGGTTGAACCGGTCCGCATTGGCGGCCGTCTCAAACAGGTTCTGCCGGAGCTTTGAACCCCATGCGCATCGTCATTGTGGGCAATTACAACGAAAAGCGGGCCGGCGCGAATTTCTACGCGACTGTCCGCAAGCTCACCAATGGCTTCATCCGCAATGGCCATCATGTGATGACGCTGAGCGACCGCGATGTCGCGCGCGAGGTTCATAAATGGGGGATCTGGCGCGGCGGCGATGCGGCGGCGAATGCACGGCTCGTGGAATTGTGCCGCAGTTTCCGTCCTGACCTTCTGGTTTTCTTTCACGCCGACAAGATCACCAATGACACGGTGAGGGAGATACGCGCGGCGCAGCCATCATTGCGCGTGGCCGTTGTGAGCATTGATGCGCTTTTCCTGCCTGAGAATGTGGAGCGCATCCATCGCTTCGCAGAGATTGCCGATGCATCCTTCATCACCACGGCGGGTCATCATCTCGATCAGTTCGTGACGCCGACACACAAGGTCGCCTTCATTCCGAACCCGACAGACCCTTCCATTGAAACGCTGCAATGTTTTGCGGAGAGCGATCTTCCTTATGATTTTCTCTGCACCATCAGCACGGAACGCTCGACGCCGTGGCGCGGGCAGATGATGCGCGACATTCAGCAGCGCGTGCCTGAAGCGCGTTACGCCTATTATGGTCTTGAAGGGCAGCGCTCGCTGCAGGGGCAGGATTATTTCAATGCCATCGCGTCAGCGAAGATGGGGCTCAATCTGAACCGGTCCGACGATCATTATCTCTATTCGTCTGATCGCTTCGCGCAATATGCGGGCAACGGGCTTCTTGTCTTTGTTGCGCGGTCCACAGGGTATGACGAGATTTTCACCGATGAAGAATTCGTCTTTTACCGCGATCTCGACGAGCTTGCCGACAAGCTGCGCTATTTCCTGAAGAATGACGGCGAGCGGCAGCGCATCGCGCGCAATGGCCATGAGCGTTATCACGCCTTTTTCAGCGAGCGGCTGGTTGCCCGTTTCATTGAAGAGGTAGTGACAGACCGTCCGCTCAGCGCCGATTACGCCTGGCCGACCGACATTCACGGCTCACTCTCGACAAAGTGAAACCGCTCCGTCTTGTCCGCGGCCGAGGTGGGTGAGGCGGCGGGGACGGAGCGGTTTTGCCTTCGCCATCAGGTGCGTCGGCGCCGGGGGCGGGCTGGGCGGGGCTCACCTCCCGACTACTGCGATGCCGCCGATGAGGGCTTGGAGCTTTCAACCGGCGACAGACCCACCCTAGAGGGGGAAATCTTAAACACACGTTAAAAGGGTATATAAATAACTCACACACGCAATGCGTGTATCAGATTGCAGGTTTGGATGCCGTGCAGATGCTCAGGCAGGTGCTATGGATTTTGGCCCGCGCGGATTCTATAAAGCCCGTGATTTCATCGTATTTCAGGCTTTCGGAGGCGGAATGGCCGGCCATTCACAATTCAAGAACATCATGTATCGCAAAGGCGCGCAGGATAAGAAGCGCGCCAAGCTGTTCGCGAAGCTGGCCAAGGAAATAACGGTCGCGGCCAAGATGGGCCTGCCTGACCCCGAATACAATCCGCGGTTGCGCTCTGCCATTCAGGCAGCCCGCGCGGAAAACATGCCCAAGGACAATATCGAGCGCGCCATCAAGCGGAGCAGCGACCAGGGCGGCGAGAATTATGAAGAAGTGCGCTATGAGGGCTTCGGGCCGGGCGGCATCGGCATCATTGTCGAGACGCTGACCGACAACCGGAACCGCACGGCGGGTGAAGTGCGCGCCATCTTTTCAAAGAATGGCGGAAATCTCGGCGAAACAGGCTCCGTTTCCTTCATGTTCGATCGTCTCGGCATGATCGAATATGGTGCGGATGTCGGCAGCGCCGACGAGATGCTGGAAGCCGCGATCGATGCCGGTGCGGATGATTGCCAGTCCAGCGGCGAGACGCATGAGCTTTATTGCGCGCCGGATTCGCTGCATGAAGTCGCCTCTGCGCTTGAAGCGAAGTTCGGTGAGCCGCGCTCGGCACGAATCATCTGGAAGCCGCAGAACACCATCGCTGTCGATGATGAAAAGGCCGAGACCATCTTCAAGATGATGGAAGCTCTGGACGACAATGATGATGTGCAGCAGGTTTATGCGAACTTCGAGATGTCCGATTCGGTGATGGAGAAGATGTCCGCCTGATTGGCTGTGGATGATCTGCTTCCCGTTTGGGGCATGAACCGGACGTGTGCTCTTGCCGCTGGCGGCACCCGTAACCAGGATTTTTCCCGCTCATGCCGGCCTCGCTCAGATTTCTCGGTATCGATCCCGGCCTCACCGCGACAGGCTGGGGCGTGATCGGTGTGGAGGGATCGAAGCTCTCCCACATTGCGAATGGCACCATCAGCTCCAACGCGAAACGTTCCCTTGCCGAAAGGCTTGTGGAGATAGAGGCGGGGCTTGTGCAGATCCTTGAGACCTATGCGCCGGATGCGGCAGCGGTCGAGCAGGCCTTTGTGGCGCGTGATGCCGCAGCCGCGCTCAAGCTTGGACAAGCGCGCGCCATCGCCCTGCTTGTCACGGCGCGCGCCGGGATTGCGGTTGCGGAATATGCGCCGAACCATGTGAAGAAGTCGGTTGTGGGTGCAGGCCACGCAGACAAGAACCAGATCCGCCTCATGGTCGAAATGTTGCTGCCGGGTGCGAAGCCCGGAAGCGAACATGCGGCCGATGCGCTTGCCATCGCGATTGCCCATGCCCATTCGGGTGCCAGCAATATGCGGATCGCGGCGGCGCTTGCGGGGGCGGCGCGATGATCGGCAAGCTGAAGGGCATCGTCGATTCCACGGGCGAGGACTGGGTTGTCGTGGATGTGGGTGGTGTCGGCTATCACGTTACCTGTTCGCGGCGGACGCTCGACAGCCTGCCGCGCCCCGGCGAACCCGTCACGCTTTCCATCGAGACCAAGGTGAGCGCGGATGCGATCCGCCTTATCGGCTTCGCCAGCGATGTCGAACGCGACTGGTTTCGTCTGCTTGTCGGTGTGCAGGGTGTAGGCACGCGCGTTGCGCTTGGCGTGCTCGGTGCGCTTTCGACGGATGATCTTGCCCGCGCCATCGCGCTTGATGACAAGAAGACGGTTGCGACAGCACCCGGCGTTGGCCCCAAGGTGGCTGGCCGCATTGTGAGCGAGTTGAAAGACAAGGCACCGCAAGGCGCATCGCTTGCCGCCGCGCTGGAGCCGGTTCAGGGCGACACGGCGGCAGGCGGAGCAACGGGGCGAATGCGTGATGCCATTTCCGCTCTCGTCAATCTCGGCTATCCGCAGGCGCAGGCAACAAATGCTATTGCAGCCGCGGCAAAGGCGCTTGATGAGGATGCAAGCGCCGAGCAGTTGATCCGTCGTGGCCTCAAGGAGCTTGCGCGATGACAGAGCGGCTCATTGGCGCAGCAAAGCGCGAGGAAGACGAACTGGAGCGGACGTTGCGTCCGCAACTTCTTGCCGATTTCACGGGGCAGGCCCGCGCGCGAGAGAATCTCGCCGTCTTTATCGAGGCGGCGCGGGCGCGGGGCGAGGCGCTGGATCACGTTCTCTTTGCCGGGCCGCCGGGCCTTGGCAAGACAACGCTGGCGCAGATCGTTGCGCGGGAGCTTGGTGTGAATTTCCGCGCAACTTCCGGTCCGGTGATTACGAAGGCGGGCGATCTTGCCGCGCTTCTCACCAATCTTGAGCCGCGCGACGTTCTCTTCATTGATGAAATCCATCGCCTGACACCCGCCGTTGAAGAAATCCTCTATCCGGCGATGGAGGATTTTCAGCTCGACCTCATCATTGGCGAAGGACCGGGCGCGCGGTCCGTGCGCATTGAGCTTGCGCCCTTCACGCTGATCGGCGCGACAACGCGCACGGGGCTTCTCACCACGCCACTGCGGGACCGCTTCGGCATTCCGGTGCGTCTCAATTTCTATGAGGTCGCAGAACTGGAAGGCATTGTCCGGCGCGGTGCGAAGGTGCTTGGCATTTCAATGACGGCTGAAGGCGCGCATGAGATAGCGCGGCGCGCACGCGGAACGCCGCGTGTGGCGGGGCGGCTGCTCCGCCGCGTGCGCGATTTTGCCTCCGTTGAAGGCGTCACGACGATTGATGCGAAGGTGGCAGACCGCGCCTTGCAGCGCCTTGAGGTGGATGAGCTTGGCCTTGATGCGCTCGACCATCGCTATCTGCGCTGCATTGCCGTGAGTTTTTCGGGCGGGCCTGTCGGGATCGAGACGATTGCGGCCTCGCTCTCCGAGCCGCGCGATGCGATCGAGGAGATCATCGAGCCCTATCTCATCCAGCAGGGGCTGGTGAACCGCACGCCGCGTGGCCGCATCCTCACCGCAGCGGCTTTTGCGCATATCGGTGTTGCCATGCCTGCAAGCGCAAGCCAGTCGAACCAGCCCATGCTTTTCGACGAGGGGGAGGACGAGGCATGAGCGGGGCAGTCTGGCCTGATCTTGCTGGGCGGATCGAGGGGCAGGTCCATAAGCTCCCCATCCGCGTCTATTACGAGGACACGGATTTCTCCGGCATTGTCTATCACGCGAACTATCTCCGCTTTGCAGAGCGGGGGCGGTCAGACTTTTTGCGGCTCGCCGGAGTTCATCACGCCGATCTGTTTGATGGCGATGATCCGATCGCCTTTGCCGTACACCGGATGAATATCGACTTTCTGCGCCCCGCACGTATCGATGACCGGCTCGAAGTGCATACGCGCTATGTCCGCGCGAGCGGGGCGCGGATCGAGGCGGAGCAGGTGATCTGGCGGCTCGGCGCGGAAGGAAAACCGGAAGACGAGTTGTGGCGCGCGCATGTCTATGCAGCGGTGCTCGACAAGGCCGGGCGTCCGCGCCGCCTGCCTGCCTGCGTGCGCGATGCACTGGCGCCGCTGGTGAGCCCGTCCGAAACCGAAGAATGAGCAGATATGTTGTTGTCCAATCTGATTGGGGATTGTGTTCGGGGAGTCACACCTGCTGGCTAACCTCTTGAGCGGGCGTCCCGATTTCCGATTAACGCCACGGTAATGACATAATTGAAAGACTAACTTCAGCCGCAATTCGGGGGCACACATAAGGTGTAGTGGGGGCGCAAACGGGAACGGACCCGCCTGCGTTGAGCTGCGCCTCATGTGCCGCTCCCTGCGTCAAGGCTGAGAGCACGGAGAGGCACTGAATGGATCCCGTCGCCACCCAACAGGTGATTACCGAAACAACGGTCGATGCCATCCCCATGGATTTCAGCCTTTGGGGGCTGTTCCTTCGGGCAGACATCATTGTCAAACTTGTCATGCTGGGGCTGATCTTCGCCTCGGTCTGGTCCTGGGCGATCATTTTCGACAAATGGTGGCGCTTTTCCCGCATCGAGCGGCGGGCTGACCAGTTCGAGCGCATCTTCTGGTCCGGCCGTTCGCTGGAAGATCTCTATCAGGAGATGGGCCACCGCCCGCAGCATCCGCTTTCGGCGCTCTTCATCGCCGCGATGCGCGAATGGCGCCGCTCGCAGGAAATCGTCTCGTCATCCTTCGTTGGCCTGAAAGAGCGGGTGGACAAGGTGATGCAGGTCACGATCAGCCGCGAAATGATGAATCTCGAGAGCCGTTTGCTCTTCCTTGCGACGGTCGGCTCGGTTGCTCCCTTTGTCGGCCTGTTCGGCACGGTCTGGGGCATCATGAACTCCTTCCAGTCCATCGCTGTGAGCCGGGACACGAACCTTGCCGTTGTTGCGCCCGGCATTGCCGAAGCGCTCTTTGCTACGGCGCTGGGTCTTGTGGCCGCCATTCCGGCGGTTGTCGCCTATAACCGTTTCTCCAGCCAGGCCGCGCGCATCGCCGCCCGGATGGAAAGCTTTGCGGATGAGTTCTCCGCAATCCTTTCCCGCCAGCTCGACGAGCGGAGCTGAGCCATGGGGATGTCCACCGGAAAGAAGGGGGGCGGGCGCAGCCGATATGCGCGCGCGCCCATGTCCGAAATCAACGTCACGCCTGTTGTGGACGTGATGCTGGTGCTGCTCATCGTGTTCATGGTGGCGGCACCGCTTCTGACGGTCGGCGTGCCTGTCGATCTGCCAAAGACGCGGGCCGCGCCGATTTCCGGTGATACCGAGCCGCTGACCATCACCATCAACGGCAAGGGCGAAATCTATGTTCAGGAAACGCTGACGGAGGCGGATGCGCTCGTGCCGCAGCTCACCGCCATTGCAGAAAATGGCTATGAGCAGCGCATCTTCATTCGCGCCGACAATGCGATTGCCTATGGGCAGGTGATGAACGTGATGGGCCGGTTGAGTGCTGCCGGATTTTCGAAAGTTGCACTGGTAACGGAGACCGATACCTCGCCCCCCGCGACCGGGCGGCGTTCCAACTAATCGGCGAGAATGCGTAAACCGCTTATCCTTTCAGTCGCCGCACATATGGCGGTCATACTGTTTGCTTTCGTGGCCTTTCCCTCGCCGGAGGAATTGCCTGCGATGGAGACGCGTGCCTTGCCGGTGGAACTCGTCACCATTGACGAAGTGACCAATCTCAAGCGGCAGCAAAAGGTGGAAAAGCCGAAGCCGGTTGAAGAGCCCACGCCGCCGCGCCCGCAGGACCCGGCGCCGCCGCGCCCCGAACCCAAGCCGACGCCTGCACCGACGCCGCCTCCGCCGCCGGAAGAAAAGGTCGAGCCGCTTCCCGAAAAGAAGGTCGAGAAGAAGGAAGAAAAGCCGAAGCCGGTCGAAAAGAAAGAAGACAAGAAGCCGACCCCGCCGCGCAAGGAGCCGGAGAAGAAGACATTCGATCCGAACCAGATCGCCGCGCTGCTTGACAAGACGCCGGACAAGGCGCCGGCGCCCAAGCCGCAGCAATCGGCTGATACGGAGTTTGATGCGCCGCGCACGGATGATGCGTCTGCGCCGCTCACCATGAGCGAGATTGATGCGTTCCGCGCGCAGATGCGCCGCTGCTGGACGGTGCCTGCCGGTTCGCCCAATGCGGAGCAGCTTGTGGTGCGGATCAAGGTTTATCTCAACGCGGATGGATCGCTTTCCGGTGCGCCGGAGTTGCAGGACCGGGCGCAGATGCTGACGGGCGGCCCTTATTACCGGGCGGCGGCTGAATCTGCGCTTCGCGCCATTCGCCTCTGCGCGCCCTACAAGATGCCGGCTGACAAATATTCGCGCTGGCGCGAACTGGACCTCAAATTCGATCCGAGAGAAATGCTGGGTGGTTAAGCCCTCTCATGGGAGATGACGCAATGACAAGGCTTTGGACGTTGCTGCAAGAGAAGGCGGGTTACGCGGCTTTCGCGCGATTTGCATTGGCGGTTGCGATGGTTGCTGCCTTTGCGGCGCCCGCCCGCGCGGCACTTCAGATCGATATCACGCAGGGCAATGTCGATCCGCTGCCCATCGCCATTACGGATTTTCTTGGCGGGGAAGGGCGTGAGGCAGGCATCGGCGCTGATATTTCTTCTGTCATCAGCAACAATCTCGAGCGGTCCGGTCTTTTTCGTCCGCTGCCCAAGGCTTCCTTCATCGAGAAGGTGAGTGACATCAATGTGCAACCGCGCTTTGGCGACTGGCGCATCATCAACAGCCAGGCGCTGGTGACGGGGCAGTCGCGCCTCGAATCCGACGGGCGTCTGCGGGTCGAATTCCGCCTTTGGGATGTGCTCGGTGAGCAGCAGCTCACGGGGCTTCAGTTTTTCACCACGCCCGACAACTGGCGGCGTGTAGCCCATCTCATCTCCGATGCGATCTACAAGCGGCTGACAGGTGAAGAGGGCTATTTCGATACGCGCATTGTCTATGTCGCGGAATCGGGGCCGAAGAACGCGCGTGTGAAGCGCCTCGCCATCATGGACCAAGACGGGCATAACCCCCGCATGCTGACCAATGGCAATGAGCTTGTGCTGACCCCGCGTTTCAGCCCGAACTCGCAGGAGATCACCTATCTCGCCTATCGCAACAATCAGCCGCGCGTCTATGTGCTGGATATCGAGACGGGCCAGCAGGAAGTGGTCGGCCAGTTCCCGGGCATGACCTTCGCGCCGCGCTTCTCGCCGGATGGTCAGCGAATCATCATGAGCCTGCAACGCGGCGGCAATTCGGACATCTACACGATGGACCTGCGCAGCCGGCAGGTGACGCGCCTCACCAATACGGCCGCGATCGACACGGCGCCCAGCTATTCGCCGGATGGTCGGCGAATCACGTTCGAATCTGACCGGGGCGGTTCACAGCAGATCTATGTGATGGATGCCGATGGGTCGAACCAGAAGCGGATCAGCTTCGGGCAGGGCAGCTACGCGACGCCGGTCTGGTCGCCGCGCGGGGACCTCATTGCCTTCACCAAGATTTCCGGTGGCCGGTTCGTGATCGGCGTCATGCGGCCGGACGGCACGGGGGAGCGCATCCTGACCGAGGGCTATCACAATGAAGGCCCGACATGGGCACCCAATGGCCGCGTACTGATGTTTTTCCGCGAAACGCGCGGTGCGCAGGGTGGTCCGGCGCTCTGGTCGGTGGATGTGACCGGCTATAATGAGCGTCCCGTGCCGACGCCCACCATGGCTTCGGACCCGGCCTGGTCCCCCCGTATTCAGTAAGCTGAGTGACCAAAATTGGTGACAAAAATGTCACTCAACAAAAGCTTAAAATCGGCAGGATCAGTGATGGTTCTTGTCGTTACCATAGAGTGTGACTAATATTGTGTTGCGGTACAGCAACCCCAGCGTCGGCTACATGTAGGCGACGTGTCCCATGCCGGATCGAAATCGGCATCGGAAGGTTTTTTCTACATTGCATGCCATCGGGTAAGAGGAGCTTGGGCTCGTTTTACTGCGAGGGCTTGCTGTGTAAGAGTGTCAAATCAATCGAGCGCTGAGGCGCCTTGGCCGCTGAGATCAAAAGGAGATCACCCGAATGAAGTCCTCGAATGCTGGCCTGCGGTTTGCCGCTGTGGCTGCTGCTTTTCTGATGCTCGCCGCTTGCTCCTCCACTGACAGCGACGGCAACGCTTCCACGAACAATTCGTCTTCGTCCAGCTCGATTGTGCCGGGCTCGCAGGAAGATCTGGTGGCCAATGTTGGCGACCGCGTCTTCTTCGACACCGACCGCTCGACCCTGAGCGACGACGCCCGTGCGACCCTGCAGCGTCAGGCTGCATGGATGGAACTCTATCCGAACCTGACCTTCACGCTTGAAGGTCATGCTGACGAGCGCGGCACGCGCGAGTACAACCTCGCTCTTGGCGGTCGTCGCGCTAATGCTGCGAAGGATTACCTTGTGAGCCTCGGCGTCAATCCGAGCCGCCTCAACACGGTGTCCTACGGCAAAGAGCGTCCGGTTTGCCTCGACTCCAGCGAGAGCTGCTGGAGCCAGAACCGCCGCGCTGTGACCGTCATTGCGTCGGGCGCTGCGAGCTAATCCGCTCTCCCTCCAGAGGGAGTGCGCATGAAGAATGGACACGCCCTTCCGCTTTGCGCGGAGGGGCGTTTTCGTTATGACATGCTATGACGGCATGGGGCTTAAAGACGTCCTGTTGCGGACTTTCCGGTGCCGCAATTTGGTCGTACTTGGGCATAAGATGAATTCTCGATCTGATATCTGAACGGGAGGTCCCGTTGCGTTCAACGCATCGCGCTGCACATAAAATCCTCGCTGCTGTCTTTCTTGCGGGCTTGCCCTTCGGTGTCGCCTATGCGCAGTCGAGCGATCTCGACATGCGCTCGGTGAGCAACCGGCTCGACAGGATCGAGAACGAGATTTCCGATCTTCAGCGCCAGACCTATGGCGGCGGCACCAGCACAGGCGCGCCGCGCGCGCTAGATGGTGGGGCTGCTTCATCCGACCTCTATCCCCGCGTGATCGATCTGGAAGAGCAGGTGCGCTCGCTTACGGGACGGCTGGAGGAAGCCAACCATCGGGCCGCAGAAGCACAGCGTCAGCTTGAGCTTTTCAAGGCCGACGTGGAAATGCGCTTTCAGGATTTGCAGGCCGGCGGTGCAGGCACTGTCACGCCGCGCGCCTCCACGGGTGAGGAGAGCGGTGGCGAAGTGCGGCCGGGTTCCGACAGCGCTGACACCGCGTCTGCTCAGGGTTCTTCCGAGCCTGCTCCTTCCGGCGTTCTCCCGAACGGCACACCGGAATCCCAGTATGAGTTCGCCATCGATCTGATGAAGCGCGGTCAATATGACAATGCGCGGGCGGCCTTTCAGGAATTTCTCAGCCTGCACCCCAATCACAATCTCGCAGGCAATTCGCAATACTGGCTTGGCGAAACCTATTACGCGCAGAACGACTACAAGCGCGCAGGTGATGCCTTCCTCACCGGCTACACGACCTATGCGTCCAGCAGCAAGGCGCCTGACAGCCTGCTGAAGCTCGGGATGAGCCTTGCCGCGCTGGGCAACAAGGATGCAGCCTGTACCGTCTGGGGCGAGCTTGGATCGAAGTTTCCGCAGGCCTCTCCCGCTGTTGTTGCCCGTGCGCAGCTCGAGCGGCGGAAAGCGGGCTGCTGATACCGCCTGAGGGTGGGCAATTGTGAGGGGGAGAGATGAGAACGCAGGATGATGCTTTGCCTGCTTCTGTCTCGCCTGTCAGCGCAGCCGAATTTTCTTCCCGGATTTCTGCCTTCTCGCCTTCGAAGAATATTGCGGTCGCCTTTTCGGGCGGCCCGGACTCGCTGGCGCTGTTGATCCTTGCCGCGCGCTGGGCAAGGCGCCGCAAGGGCATCACGCTTCACGCCTTCACCGTCGATCACGGACTTCGCAAGGAGGCTGCCGCCGAGGCGCGCTATGCGGGATCGCTCGCGCAAGTGCTCGGGGTGCCGCATCGCATCCTCCGCTGGAAGGGCGAGAAGCCCGCAAGCGGCATTCAGGCAGCGGCGCGGGAGGCGCGTTATCGCCTGTTGCTGGAAGCCTGCCGAAAGGCGGGGGTGGGCGACCTTCTAGTTGCGCATCATCTGGAAGATCAGGCCGAGACATTTCTGCTGCGCCTTGCGCGCGGAAGCGGCGTTGACGGGCTTGCCGCCATGAAACCCGTGCGGCTTCTGTCAGAGGGAGAGCCGCATGTCCGGCTTCTGCGTCCGCTGCTCGACCTGCCGCGCGAAAGGCTGCATGCAACGGTTGCGCGCTCCGGGCTCGTTCCCGTGAGCGATCCGAGCAATGAGGACGAGCGGTTCGACCGCGTGAAGGCGCGGAAGATTGCGGAGCATCTTGCGCCCCTCGGCCTTGATGCAGCGCGGCTCGCGCGGATGGCCGGGCATATGGCGCGAGCGCGGGAAGCGCTGGAAGGGGCGGTGGCCGATCTTCTCGCTGCCCATGCCACGCTCTCGCCCTATGGCCATATGGAAATGGATGCCGATGCGTTCACCGGCGCGCGCGCGGAGATCGGCCTTCGGGCGCTTGCGACCGCGATCCGCATTGCGGGTGGCGCGGACTATGCGCCGCGCCTCAACGCCCTGGAGGCGGTTCACGCGGCACTCCTTGCCGGAGAGCTTGGCGGCGGGCGGACGCTGGCGGGCGCCAAGATCGCGGCAAAGGGCGGGCGCATCCTTTTCACCCGTGAAGTGGCGGGCGCGCGGAAGGCGGCATCTCTCCTTCTCGCGCCGGGCGAGGAAGGGGTGTGGGACGGGCGGTTCCATATCCGTCTCCTGAAGGCGCCGAAGCGGGCGCGCCTTGAGGTTCGCGCTCTGGGGCAGGAGGGGCTCGCATTCCTTCATGCACGGAAGGTGCGCCTTCCTGCCGTGCCGTCAGCCATTCTTCAGGTGCTGCCGGGTCTGTGGCGCGACGCAGAATGTGTGGTTGTGCCCCATTTCGAGACAGATATTAAGGGCATCGCGTGGGATATGACGCTCCGCCGCTCTTTGCCGCCACGGGCCTGAGCCTCGTGAAACGCTTGAGAATCGCGGCCGAAAGCCCGCTTTGGGCACTTGGTAAACCTTTCTATGGTCACTATGTTCTTCTAGATTAGAAACACTCAAGACGCGGGAGGGTGCTGTGGCACGGCTCCTGCTACGCAACTGCGGCCACATGGGGTGGCGCAGTTGTGGTCTGGTAAAAAGGGAAAGCCCTTGTCCAATTTCAAGAACTTCGCTGTCTGGGTTCTCGGCGCACTGCTTCTGATTGCGCTGTTCAATCTGTTTCAGGGGCCGGCTCCGCAGGACGGAACAGGGTCTGAGATCGCCTATTCGCGTTTCCTGTCGGATGTGGATTCCGGCAATGTGAGCGAAGTCGTCATACAGGGCGAGAAAGTGAGCGGCATCTACACGGATGGCCGCAGGTTCCAGACGATTGCGCCGCAAGACCCCTCGCTGGTCGATACGCTGAAGCGCAACAATGTGAGCATTGCCGCGAAGCCGACGGATGACGGTTCGCCCTCACTCTTCGGGATTCTGATTTCCTGGTTCCCGATGCTGCTGCTGATCGCGGTGTGGATTTTCTTCATGCGCCAGATGCAGGGCGGCGGCGGCAAGGCAATGGGCTTTGGCAAGTCCAAGGCGAAGCTGCTGACCGAACGCCATGGCCGCGTGATGTTTGATGATGTCGCGGGCATTGATGAAGCGAAGGATGATCTCACCGAGATCGTGGACTTCCTGCGCGACCCGGCGAAGTTCCAGCGCCTTGGCGGCCGCATCCCGAAGGGCGTGCTGCTTGTCGGCCCTCCCGGCACCGGCAAGACGCTGCTTGCGCGCGCCATTGCGGGCGAGGCCAATGTGCCTTTCTTCACCATCTCCGGCTCGGACTTCGTTGAAATGTTTGTCGGTGTCGGCGCGAGCCGTGTGCGCGACATGTTCGAGCAGGCGAAGAAGAATGCGCCTTGCATCATCTTCATCGACGAAATCGACGCCGTGGGTCGGCATCGTGGTGCAGGCCTTGGTGGCGGCAATGATGAGCGCGAGCAGACGCTGAACCAGCTTCTCGTCGAGATGGACGGTTTCGAACCGAATGAGGGCATCATCCTCATCGCGGCGACGAACCGGCCGGACGTGCTTGATCCCGCGCTGCTGCGCCCGGGCCGTTTCGACCGTCAGGTCGTGGTGCCGAACCCGGATGTGGTTGGCCGCGAGAAGATCCTGAAAGTCCATATGAAGAAGGTGCCGCTGTCACCTGACGTTGATGCGCGCACCATCGCGCGCGGCACGCCGGGTTTCTCGGGCGCCGATCTTGCGAACCTCGTCAATGAGGCGGCTCTCATGGCGGCGCGTCGTGGCAAACGCCTCGTCACCATGGCCGAGTTCGAGGATGCCAAGGACAAGGTGATGATGGGTGCGGAACGCCGCTCCATGGTCATGACCGAAGAGGAAAAGAAGCTCACGGCCTATCACGAAGGTGGCCATGCGCTGGTGGCGCTGCATATGCCGGCTTCTGATCCGATCCACAAGGCGACGATCATTCCGCGTGGCCGCGCGCTTGGTATGGTGATGCGTCTGCCGGAACGAGACCAGGTGTCGGTGACGCGTGCGAAGCTTCAGGCCGACCTTGCGGTTGCGATGGGTGGTCGTCTCGCCGAAGAAATCATCTTCGGCCATGACAAGGTGACCTCCGGTGCCTCGTCCGATATTGCGATGGCGACCAAGATGGCGAAGGCTATGGTCACGCGCTGGGGCATGAGTGACAAGCTTGGCCCGCTCGCCTATTCGGAGAATGAGGAAGAAGTGTTCCTCGGCCACTCCGTTGCGCGCCAGCAGAACATGTCGGAAGAGACGCAGCGCCTGATCGATGCGGAAGTGCGCCGCATCGTCGAGGAAGGCTATGAGACGGCGAAGAAGATCCTCACGGAAAATATCGACCAGTTGCACACCATCGCGAATGGTCTGCTCGAATATGAAACGCTGTCGGGTGAGGAAATTCAGAACCTGCTGAAGGGCGAGCCGCCCGTGCGTGACCGTGGTGAGACGGTGCAGCCTGTTGATGGTCCGATTTCCTCGGTGCCTGTTACGGGCAAGCCGAGCGGTGATGGACCGATGGGGGTGCCACCCGCCCCGCAGGGAACGTAAAACCCCGCAGACATGAATCTGAAAGGGAGGCTTCGGCCTCCCTTTTCTGTTGCGCGCCTTGATTGTGCCGCTGTTACGTCGTGAAATCCGGGAAGCGGTGAAACAGAGGAGGTCGGGTGATGAAGGTTGGGCGGACATTGCTCGCGGCAGGCGCACTTTTGATGCTTGCTGCCTGTGGCGATGATGCGACGGATGAAACAGGTGTGGCGGGTGAGCCCTCACGCTATGACGCGCTCACCATTACCTATGCCTGCAAGGGCGGGGTGGAAGTGCAGGCCATCTATTTCAATTTCGAGGATGGTAATGCGCTTGCGGCGCTTTTTCATGACGGCAAGCTTGCCCCGCTGCGGATCATGCCGTCAGCCTCCGGAGCAAAATATGCGTCGCTCAATGAAGAGCTTGGCTGGCGCTGGCATACCAAGGGCGGCGAGGCGGTGCTGAGCTACATGGCGCCGGATCACACGGCGGAAGAGCAGGTTCTTCTCGACGGGTGTCGCAATACGCTTCTGCACGACAACTAGGGGCAGCGTGAAAAATAAGGGAGGCCGAAGCCTCCCTTTTCTCATTCATTTCGATCAGTGCTGGCGTTCGGGCAAATGAAGCTGCAACCCGTCCAGTGCCGGGGTGATCGATATCTGGCAGGCGAGGCGGCTTGTGTCTCGCACTTCTTCGGCGAACTCGAGCATGCTCTTTTCCAGCCCCTCCTGAGCCGGGCCTGTCTTGCCGATCCATTCGGGATCGACATAGACATGGCAGGTGGCGCAGGCGGCCGCGCCGCCACAATCTCCATCAATGCCCGGAACGGCGTTTTTCACTGCCGCTTCCATGGCAGATATTCCCGGCTCTGCTTCGACCGTGTGAACATTGCCATTTGCTTCGATGTAATTGATCTTTGCCATCTCGAACCTTTCTCAAAGAGCGTGAAGCTTCACCGGCAGCGAGGCATAGCCGCGCACGAAATTGGAACGAACGCGCACCGGTTCACCCATCAATTCGACGCGGGAGAAGCGTTTCAGGATTTCTTCCCAGAGGATGCGAAGCTGCATTTCAGCAAGACGGTTTCCGACGCAGCGATGCACACCGAAGCCGAAAGAGAGATGCTGCCGCGCGCGCGGGCGATCGATGATGAACTCGTCGGCCCGCTCGATCACTTCCTCATCCCGGTTGCCGGAGACGTACCACATCACCACCTTGTCTCCCTTGCGGATCGTCTTTCCGCCAAGTTCCGTATCGACAAGGGCAGTCCGGCGCATATGTGCCAGCGGTGTTTGCCAGCGGATGATTTCCGAAACCATATTGCCGATCAGGTCGGGATCAGCCTTGAGCTTTCCCCATTCTTTCGGGTTCTGGCCGAGGGCGAGAACGCCGCCCGTCATGGAGTTGCGCGTCGTGTCGTTGCCGCCAACGATCAGCAGCACGATATTGCCGAGGAATTCTTCCGGCGGCATGTTTCGCGTCGCAGGCGAGCGGCTGAGCATGGTGATGAGGTCAAAGCTCGGCTTGTCCGAGTTGACGCGTTCATTCCAGAGACGCTGAAAATAAGCTGCGCATTCCAGCAGCTCTGCCGTGCGCTGTTCCCAGCTATCAATGATGCCGGAGCCGGGCTCTGCCGTTGTCACATCGGACCAGCGTGTCAGCTTGCGGCGATCCTCGAAGGGGAAGTCAAACAGCGTCGCAAGCATCTGCGTGGTCAGCTCAATAGAAACACTGGGCACCCAGTCAAACACTTCGCCAACGGGCAGGCTTTCAAGCACACGGATCACGCGCTCGCGGATCGTTCCTTCAAGCTGCGCCAGATTTGTCGGCGCAACGATGGGGCTTACGGCCTTGCGTTGCTCATCATGGCGCGGCGGGTCCATGGCGATAAAGTTGGTGAGCTGCATCCCGCCTTCGCCCGCGCCCTTCTGAAGTGCATCGTCAATGACGATGCCGCCAAGATAGGCGTCTGACGAAAATATCTGGTGGTTTGTATCCACCGCCATGATGTCGTTGAACTTGGTGATGGACCAGTAGGGGCCATAGGCGCTGTCAGCGCAGTAATGGACAGGATCGTCGCGGCGGAGGCGGCGGAAATACTCGCCCTCCACATTCTGTTCAAAATATTCGGGGCGACTTACGTCGATCTGATCGAGCGGAAGGCTCTCCGCGTCGGACATGGCTATGGCGGCTGCGAGTGCTGTCATGGCTTCCTCCCTATGGCCCATGCAACTATTGAGTAATATATCAATAGCGTTGGACCCAAGAGTCAATATGAGGCAGATTCACATAAGGAACGGCTCGATTTTCGGCCCGCTGCGCTATATTTCGGCTGCTTTTGAGAGTAGCCCCGATTCCCCGGAGATCCGATTGACCGCCGTGAAACGCCCCGTCCGCACCCGGTTGTCCCCTGAAGCGCGCCGCGCCCAGCTTCTTGAATGCGCCATTGCGGCATTTGCGGAGCATGGGCTTGGGCGGGCGACCCATTCCCATGTGGCGAAGAGGGCAGGCGTTTCTGTGCCTGCGGTCCATTCCTACTTCCGTACACGGGACGATCTGGTCACGGCGGTTCTGGATGAAGTGGCGGCGTTCCTGCTGAAACTCAACGCGGAAACACTGAGCAACAGCCAGCTCAGTGTGCGGGAGGCGCTTGAGCTTCTTGCCACGCGCTTTGCCCGTGAGGCACTGGAGAAGCCTGACATCATCAAGGTGTGGCTGGACTGGAGCACGGGCGTGCGCGCCGATGTCTGGCCGCGCTATATGGCGGTGCTCGACCGACTGCATGGCATTGCCCAGAAAGTGTTTGCGCGGGGAAAGCGAGAAGGCGTTCTGTCGCCCGATCTGAATCCAAAAGCAGCGGCGCGCGTCTATCTCGGTGCGGCGCATATGGTGGCGTTGATGCAGTTTTCCGGATCAGGCCCGAGCGCAAGGGAACTTGATACGGTGATTGCGCATATCGTTACCGGTGCGATGAATATGGGGCGTGAACCGGCTGGCTGATCGCTCGCCGCGCAACGGGCTCTGTGCTAGAAAACCGCCATGTTTCAACGGCCTCTCATCTTTGGCATCGTCAACATCACGCCGGATTCATTTTCGGATGGCGGACGCTATTTTGCGGCTGATGCTGCCATTGCCCATGCGAGGCGGCTTGCGGCAGAAGGCGCCGATGTGATCGATCTCGGGCCTGCCTCATCCAATCCGGACGCAATACCTGTTCCGGCGGAGGAGGAAATTCGCCGCCTTGCGCCTGTCATAGAAGCGCTCGGTGCGGAAGGTTACTCACTCTCGGTTGATAGTTTTCGCGCTGAAACACACGCCTTCGCGCTTGCGCATGGTGTGCATTACCTGAACGACATTCGCGGCTTTGCCGAAGCGGATTTCTACCCGGCGCTTGCGAAGAGCGAGGCGAAGCTCGTTCTCATGCATTCCATCCAGCGTCAGGGCAATGCGGACCGGCGCGAGACGCCAGAGGGCGATATTATCGACCAGATTATCAGCTTCTTCGAGGAACGCATCGCGGCTCTGGAGGGGGCGGGCATTGCCCGGGACCGGCTCATCCTTGACCCCGGAATGGGCTTTTTTCTGGGACCGCGGCCCGAAACCTCTTTCGAGGTGCTGGCCCGCTTTGGCGAAATCGGGGCGCGGTTTGACTTGCCTGTTTTTATCTCCGTCTCGCGGAAATCTTTCCTGCGGGCGGTGACGGGGCGTGCGCCGGGAGAGGCGGGGGCGGCAACACTTGCGGCCGAGTTGCTGGCGGCGCGGGCCGGGGCGTGCTTTATCCGGACACATGAGCCTGCGCCACTGATCGACGCTCTGGCGGTGGCGGCCTGTTTCGAAACGCCGGGATCTGGGCCATGAAAGATTTCGCAAGAAATATTTAACTGTAAACGGCGCATAGATACTTATATTCGCCGGAGAAGCATTCGTTTAAGAAATGTCGGGGGGCGCGTGCCGGGGCCGAGGGGGCGTTTGGCAGGGCGCAATGAGACACAGAGTGAGAAAAAACGCGAGGACCGTTCAGCTTATGGCTCGCAAATATTTCGGCACCGATGGTATTCGCGGTACTGCCAATACAGGCAACATGACTGCGGAGACGGCGCTGCGCGTTGGCATGGCGGCTGGCCGTGTGTTTCGTCGTGGTGAACATCGCCATCGCGTCGTTATCGGCAAGGATACGCGCCTGTCCGGCTACATGCTGGAGCCGGCGCTGACGGCAGGCTTCACCTCCATGGGGATGGATGTGTTTCTGTTCGGCCCGCTGCCGACGCCCGCCGTTGCCATGCTGACGCGGTCGTTGCGCGCCGATCTCGGCGTGATGATTTCTGCCTCGCATAATTCCTTTCAGGATAATGGCATCAAACTTTTCGGCCCGGATGGTTTCAAGCTCTCCGATGAGGTGGAGCTTGCAATCGAGCACCACATGGATAACGGGCTTGCTGACAATCTGGCGCATCCGAGCGAGCTTGGCCGCGCAAAGCGCATTGATGATGCGCAGGCGCGTTACATCGAACATGCAAAGCACACGTTTCCCAAGCAGCAGACGTTGGAAGGTCTGCGTATCGTGATCGATTGTGCGAATGGCGCTGCCTACAAGGTTGCGCCTGCCGTGCTGTGGGAGCTTGGTGCTGAGGTTGTTACCGTCGGCACGGAACCGAACGGTTTCAACATCAATGAGGATTGCGGCTCGACCGCGCCTGAGCGTATGTGCGCCACGGTGCGCGAGCGCCGCGCCGATATCGGCATTGCACTGGATGGTGACGCAGACCGCGTGATCATTGCCGATGAGCGCGGCAAGGTTGTCGATGGCGACCAGATCATGGGTCTCATTGCGACGCATTGGAAGGAAATGGGCACGCTCTCGGCGCCGGGTATCGTCGCCACGGTCATGTCCAATCTCGGCCTTGAGCGCTATCTCAGGACGCTCGGCCTTGATCTCATTCGCACGCAGGTAGGCGATCGCTATGTCGTCGAGCATATGCGGGCGCATGGCTACAATGTGGGCGGTGAGCAATCCGGCCATATTGTGCTCAAGGATTTTTCGACAACGGGCGATGGTCTCATTGCCGCGCTTCAGGTTCTCGCCGTGCTCAAAGCAAGTGGCCGCCCGGTGAGCGAACTCACCAATGTGTTCGAGCCGCTGCCGCAGCTTCTGAAGAATGTCCGCTTCCAGGGTGGCGAGCCGCTGAAGGACAAGGATGTTCAGGAAGCGATCCGCGAAGGCGAAAGCCGCCTTGGTGCGAGCGGCCGCCTTGTTATCCGCAAGTCCGGCACCGAACCTCTCATCCGCGTCATGGCGGAGGGGGATGACGAGAAGCTCGTCGCTGCCGTTGTCAACGACATTGCCGCTGCGATCGCGCATAATGCTGCCTGATCTTTGGCAGTGTCATTACGAGCGGATTTCATGACGTCTTTCCCTCAGGGTCGGGTGCTTATTGTCGCCGGTTCGGATTCGGGCGGCGGTGCGGGTATTCAGGCCGACATAAAGGCCGTGACGGCGATGGGCGGTTTCGCCATGACAGCCGTTACCGCGATTACCGTGCAGAACACGCTCGGCGTGCATGGCATCCATGAAATCCCGCTCGACATCGTGGTCGGGCAAATGCGCGTCGTGCTTGAAGATATTGGTGCTGACGCGATCAAGACCGGCATGTTGCACAGTGCCGATATTGTGGAAGCCGTCGCAGAAGAGCTGTCGCGCGAAGAAGTCGGGCCTGCGCTTATTGTCGATCCAGTGATGATTGCAAAGGGCGGGGCGGCACTTCTTGAAGCGTCGGCCACCTCTGCCATCCGCGAAGTGTTGATCCCGCTTGCTTCTCTCGTCACGCCCAATGTGCCGGAAGCAGAAGTGCTGACGAACCGCACGATCTCGGATGTGGATGGGCAGAAGGCTGCGGCTGACGCGTTGCTCGGTCTCGGCGCAGAGGCTGTGCTTCTGAAGGGCGGGCATCTGCCGGGCGATATCATTTACGATGTGCTGGCGACGCAGGAGACAATGCAGGTCTTTTCATCGCCCCGCATTGATACGCGCCACACGCATGGCACGGGCTGCACGCTTGCCTCTGCCATTACCGGGCTGCTGGCGCAGGGTGTTGATCTTGGCGTGGCGGTGGAAACGGCGCGAGACTTCGTGCATGAGGCGATCCGCACCGCGCCGGGCTTCGGCAAGGGTCACGGGCCGCTCAATTTCCTTGCTGCGCTTGATGACGAGGACTGACGGGTCAGGCGGGTGCTGCAAGCTGGATGTGCGATTCCGAGAGCAGCGCCGAAACAATTTCCAACCCGCGCTGTAACTCGTCGCAGTCCCTGGGCTGGCCAATAGCAAGGCGCACATGGCGCGAGGCGCGGTCCGTGCGGCCCACCATGAAGTCTTCTCCTGCTGCAATGGCAACACCGCGTTGCTGGGCGGCGTCAACAAAGGCGGTCGCGCGCCAGTTTTCAGGCAGCTCGAGCCAGGCATAAAGCGATGCGGGATGCGTTTCGACGGGATGGTCTGCCAGCAGACGCGCCGTGATGTCGTGTCGCCGCTCTATCTCCGCAACGATATCCGCACGGAGGCTTTCTGCGCTTCCGTTTTCAATGAGGCGCGTTGCGAGATCCATCATCACGCGGGGTGCTGTCTGGCCCTGTGCATTCAGCACGGCGCGGGCGCGTTCACGGGTTGAAGGGGGAGGCAGCAGAAAACCGATGCGCAGACCGCATCCCACCGTTTTTGCAAGGCTCGTCAGATACCAGGTCTGATCGGGCGCAAGATAGGCAAGCGGCAAGGGGCGGTTTGCAACGAGCTTTCCGTAAATATCATCTTCGATGATGGTGATGTCATGCGCGCGGGCAATATCTGCAATCTGTTGCCGTCTCTCTTCGCTCATGATCGCACTGGTCGGATTATGCAGTGTGGGCACGAGGAAGAGGGCTGCAGGATTTGTCTCCTGCGCAAGACGCTCCAGCGCGGCGGGCAGCACGCCTTCCTCATCCATATCGACCGGCATGACGCGCCGCCCCGTGAGCACCGCCTGGTTCACCATCGCATGATAGGTGATAGCCTCGGTAATGATCACATCGCCCGGCCGCGTGGCGGTGAGGATCGCGGTGAGTATTGCCTGCTGCACGCCTGAGCAGACGAAAACATCATCTGCCGTCGGCGTGAAATGTTCATGCGCAAGCCATGCAGCGGCTGCCTGCCGGTCGCGCAGCGTGCCGCCGGGGGGCGGGTAGCTGTTGAAGAGAGATGGTCCGCTTTCGCGTCCGCGCTCCGCGAGAAGGGCGTAGAGGGCGGCGCTCATGATTTCATCCTGCCCGACAGAGGGCGGGTAGGCCGCTTTCATCGCCGCTTCGCTTGCATCGGGCGGGGTGAGGTAGGTGGTCGAGCCGACGCCCGCGCCGCCGCGTGCAAGTCCGCTGCGATCAAGTACATAGGTGCCGCGCCCGACCTCGCCGACAACCTCGCCCCGGCTTGCGGAGAGCGCGTAGGCGCGGGAGACGGTGCCGACCGTCACGCCCAGCGCATAGGCAAGGTCACGGACGGGAGGGAGTTTCATGCCGGGCGCTGCCGTGCCGGAACGGATGGCGTCACGCAGCGCATCCGCGATGGCCCGGTAACGGGGGCCGGGGCGCGCGATGATGTCTGCGGGATCAAAAGGCGAAATTGTCATGGTGACGATAAAATTATTGATTCAAGAAAGAGAGTCAATCATCGTCTGATTGTATTGGTTTTCTGTCATTTTTCGCGCCTTACCGGCGCTTCTGGCAGAATTGTATCCATTCAATTTATGAAATGTCTGCACTGAGGACAGGAAGATGAAAGCGCCGCTCTATCAGGTTGATGCTTTTGCCGGTTGTGTTTTTGAAGGCAATCCGGCTGCTGTGGTGCCACTCCCGGAGTGGCCCGCCGATGCGCTGATGCAGGCGATTGCGGCGGAAAACAATCTGGCGGAAACGGCCTTCTTTGTGCCTGAGGGGGAGGGTTACAGGCTGCGCTGGTTCACGCCTGCGGTGGAGGTGGACCTTTGCGGCCATGCGACGCTGGCGACGGCCCATGTGCTCTTTTCCCATCTCGGCCATGCAAAGCCCGACATCCGCTTCGAGACGCGGAGCGGCACGCTCATTGTTCGCCGGGAGGGTGATCTTCTGGCGATGGATTTTCCGGCGGCAAAGCCGAAGCCCTATCCGGCACCGAGCGAGATTGCGGCGGCGCTGGGCGGGAATGCCCGTGTCTGGGTCAAGACCGGCCATCTCATGGCGGTATTTGACACGGCGGAGGAAGTGGCTGCGCTGGCACCCGATTTTCCAGCCCTTCGGCGGCTGCTGACACCGCTCAATGCGGGGCTGATTGCGAGTGCGCCGGGGGCGGACGGGATCGACTTCGTGTCGCGCTTTTTCGCGCCGGTTCACGGGATTGACGAAGATCCGGTCACCGGCTCGGCGCATTGCACCAGCGTGCCTTACTGGTCGATGAAACTCGGCAAGAGCGATCTCGTCGCGCGGCAAATCTCGGCGCGGGGCGGCACGCTTTATTGCACGAATATGGGTGAGCGCGTCATTCTGCGCGGGCGCTGTGCCGACTACATGAAGGCCGAAATTTCCTTCTGATCCAAACTGTCATCTGGTCTCTCTCATGCCTATCGAGGCTTTCTTTCTCGGCGCGCTTTTTATTGCGACGATGAGTTTCACGCCGGGTCCGGCAAATCTCAGCCTGCTTTCCGTTGGTGCGTCGCTCGGTCTTTCGCGCGCCATGCCCTATGTGCTTGGCATCTGGGCGGGCGGGCTGTTCGTCATCATCTCGGGCGCGCTGGGGCTCGGTGCGCTGTTTCTCGCATGGCCCGACCTTTTCCTCGCGATGAAACTTTTCGGCTTTGCCTATATCTGCTGGCTCGCGTGGAAGCTTGCGCGGGCGGGCTTTGGTGCATCGGCCTATACGCGCCCGCCTTCCTTCTGGGCGGGCTTTGCGCTTCACCCGGTCAATCCCAAGGCCTATGTGCAGAATATGATGGTCTTTTCGGCCTTCATCGTGCCCGGCTATTCCTATGAGGTGCAGGCAACGCTTCTTGTGCTGGCAAGCCTTGTTGCCATGGTGGTGGCAACGGTGCTTTGGGGGCTTGGCGGCGATGCGATCCGCTGCTTTGTGAGCGACCTTCGTACCATGCGCTTCATCGCTGTCGGGGCGGCAGTGCTGATGGTGGTGAGTGTCGCGGCGGCGTTTCTTTTCTGATCAGGTTGAGCCAGCCCTCGCTTGCCGCAATACCGGCGAGGATGAGGGCGAGGCCGCCCAGTACGCGAAGCTTCAATTCCTCGCCAAAGATCAGATAACCCGCTATCGCCGCAAAGACAGGCACGAGATAATTGGTGAGCGAAACAAATGTCGCGCCCGCCATGTCGATCAGCCGGAAGAAGATGATCGCGGCAAGGCCGGTCGAGAACAGGCCGAGCCCTGCAAGGCCAAGAAGCGCTGTCGTGCTTGCATCGGCAAGCGAGGAAGGCGGGGTGAGTGCGCTCGCAGCGACAAGTCCGGCGAGGGCGCCTGCAAGCATGACGCCGGAGGATTTCACGAGAAGCGGCATTTCCGGTGCGCGGCGTGCAAGAACATTGTTGGCGGCGAAGAAACAGGCACCGGCAAGAACGGCGAGTTGTCCGAGCAATCTTTCGCCGCCGACAGACAAATCTTTCAAGGCGGCCGGACCGAGCACGATCAGCAGTCCCGCAAAGCCGATGAGAAAGCCGAGCGCGCGGCGCGGCGTGATGCGTTCTTCTTCCAGAAAGAAATGGGCAATGGCGAGCGTCACGATGGGAGTGAAGCCGACAAGAATACCCGCAAGGGCAGATGAGACATGTTGCTGCCCCCAGCCGATGGCGAAGAAGGGTGCGATATTGCCGACAAGCGCCAGAAGGGCGAACCAGCTCCAGGCTTTCATGTCGCGCGGGAGAGAATCACGAAAGAGCAGGGTGAGGGGCAGAAGGAGCAGGGCGGCTGCGATGAGACGGCCTGCCATGGTCCATTCGGGCGCGATGCTTTCCACTGCGATCTTGGCAAAAGCAAAGGCCGAGCCCCAAAGGGCGACCAGCAGAAGCAGCAGAAACCAGCGGGTGGAAGGAAAGGGCAAGGGCAAATCCCTGAACAAAAAGAGGGGCTTGTCATCCGGCATGGAACAAGGCCCCCTCCATCCAATGTTGCAGGGGGCTACGGGTTCCGTGCTTGCGCGATTTTCCGCCGCAGGGATGCCATTTGACTTGGCTCTGGGAGAGGCATATACGCGGCTCCGGGACACCCCTCCCCAACGAGGGGCAGCTATCTGTGAGGATAGGTTACATGACCGCCAATGAGCGTCCGGCTGTGCGTCCGGCTAATCCGCACTTCTCTTCCGGCCCCTGCGCGAAGCGTCCGGGCTGGTCCGTCAAAAATCTTGAAAATGCCCTTGTGGGCCGCAGCCATCGGTCGAAACCCGGCAAGGCCCGCCTTGTCGAAGCCATCGACAAGACGCGCGCGGTTCTGGGCGTTCCTGCGGATTATCGCATCGGCATCGTGCCGGCTTCTGATACGGGCGCTGTCGAAATGGCGCTCTGGTCGCTGCTCGGCGCGCGCGGCGTGGACATGCTCACCTGGGAAAGCTTTGGTGATGGCTGGGTCACGGATGTCGTGAAGCAGTTGAAGCTCAAGGATGTGCGCACGCTGAAAGCCGGTTACGGCGCACTCCCCGATCTCGCTGAGGTGAATTTCGACAATGATGTCGTCTTCACCTGGAATGGCACGACCTCCGGTGTGCGTGTGCCGAATGGTGACTGGATTGCGGATGACCGCAAGGGCCTCACCATTTGCGACGCAACCTCTGCCGCTTTCGCGCAGGACCTCGCCTGGCCGAAGCTCGACGTTGTCACCTTCTCTTGGCAGAAGGTTCTCGGCGGTGAGGCGGCGCATGGCGTACTCATCCTGAGCCCCCGCGCTGTGGAGCGGCTCGAAAGCTACACACCTGCCTGGCCGATGCCGAAGATCTTCCGCATGACGAAGGGCGGAAAGCTTATTGAGGGCATCTTTAAGGGCGAGACGATCAACACGCCGTCCATGATCTGCGTTGAGGATTATCTTGATGCGCTGAACTGGGCGACTTCGATTGGCGGTCTCAAATCCCTCATCGCGCGGGCGGATGCCAATTCGGCTGTCATCGCCGAATGGGTGGACCGCACGGCATGGGTCGATTTCCTCGCCGAGAAGGTCGAGACACGTTCCAATACATCTGTCTGCCTCAAGATTGTCGATGAGCGTGTGACCTCGCTTGACGAAGAGGCGCAGGTCGCCTTTGCGAAGAAGATCGCTGATCTTCTCGACAAGGAAGGCGTCGCCAATGACATTGCAGGCTATCGCGATGCACCCGCGGGTCTGCGCATCTGGGCAGGTGCCACTGTCGAGACGAGTGACATGCGCGCGCTGATGCCCTGGCTCGACTGGGCTTTTGCGGAAGCTGTCGCTTCGCTCTGATCCTTTTCACGAACTCTCGCTGCCTCTCCCCGAACGGGAGAGGCAGTTTTCAAGACCTTTTCCGTTCCGAAGAGATGATCCCCGAAAAGGCCCTATGCCCGGCGTGATTTCCCGGAGCGACATTCAAGGAGGCTTCCATGCCCAAGGTTCTGATTTCCGACAAGCTTTCCCCCGCTGCCGTTCAGATCTTCAAGGATCGCGGCATTGAGGTGGATGTGAAGACCGGCCTCGACCGGGACGAACTCATCAAGATCATCGGCGACTATGATGGTCTCGCCATTCGCTCGAACACCAAGGTGACGGCGCCCGTGCTCGCGGCTGCCAAGAAGCTCAAGGTTGTGGGCCGTGCCGGTATCGGCGTGGACAATGTCGATCTTCCCGCCGCCACTGCAGCGGGCGTGATCGTGATGAACACGCCTTTCGGCAACTCCATCACCACGGCAGAACATGCCATTGCCATGATGCTTTCGCTCGCGCGCGATATTCCGCAGGCGAACACTTCCACCCATGCGGGCAAATGGGAAAAGTCGAAATTCATGGGCGTTGAAGTCACCGGCAAGGTGCTCGGCGTCATCGGGTGCGGCAATATCGGTTCGATTGTCGTGGACCGTGCGCTTGGCCTTCGCATGAAGGTCGTGGCCTTCGATCCCTTCCTCACACCGGAGCGCGCGCAGGATCTCGGTGCGGAGAAGGTGGAGCTGGACGAGCTTCTGGCGCGTGCCGATTTCATCACGCTGCACACCCCGCTTACCGACAAGACGCGCAATATCCTGAATGCGGAAAGCCTTGCGAAGTGCAAGAAGGGCGTTCGCATCATCAACTGCGCACGCGGCGGCCTCATCGTCGAGGCTGACCTCAAGGCAGCGATTGAAAGCGGCCAGGTGGCGGGTGCGGCGCTCGACGTGTTCGAGGAAGAACCCGCGAAGGAAAATCCGCTTTTCGGCATGGAGCAGGTTATCTGCACGCCGCATCTCGGTGCCTCCACCAATGAAGCGCAGGAGAATGTGGCGCTGCAGGTTGCCGAGCAGATGGCGGATTATCTGCTGACGGGCGCGATCACCAATTCGATCAACGTGCCCTCCGTGTCGGCGGAAGAAGCGCCGAAGCTCACGCCCTTCCTCACGCTTGCCCAGCAGCTTGGTTCTTTTGCGGGTCAGCTCACCGAGACGGGCATTTCCGCTGTTACCATCGAATATGCGGGTGACGTTGCGAATATGAATACGCGTGTGCTGACAAATGCCGCGCTGACGGGCCTTCTCAAGCCGCAGCTTGCTGACGTCAATATGGTCTCAGCGCCTGTCATCGCCAAGGAACGTGACATCAAGGTGTCAGAGGTTCGCCGCGAACAGCAGGGCGCTTACGAAACCTATATCCGCCTCATCGTGAAGACGGAGCGTCAGGAGCGTTCGGTTGCCGGTACGGTTTTCTCCGGCGGTCTGCCGCGCGTCATCCAGATCAAGGGCGTGAACATGGAAGGTACGCTTGGCCGCCACATGCTCTATGTCACGAACAAGGACAAGCCGGGCTTCATCGGCGCGCTTGGTACGATACTCGGCAAGGCGGGCATCAATATCGCCAACTTCAACCTTGGTCGTGAAGAGGCCGGTGGCGACGCCATCTGTCTCGTCGAGGTTGACGGGGATGTGCCTGCGGAAACGCTTGCCGAAATTCAGGCGCTGCCGCATGTCGTGCAGGTGAAGGCGCTGACTTTCTGATCCTTCCAGAAATCAAAACTCCCTGGATGGCGGGCATAGTGCCCGCCATCTCCATTTTGGCGCGGTAATCCTTTCTTAACCACGAGGCCGCGAGACTTTCCCCGGGTGTGCTGATAATTGCCGGGGGGCAAAATGATGAACGGGGAGCATGGGTTTCTGGACCCAAGGCTGGCTTATCTTTTCGACTATTGGCGGAAAAAAAGAGGGGATCGGCCTGCGGCGTCGCGAACCGACCTGATGCCGTCGGAAATCAAACCCTTCTTGCCAATCATGAATCTGGTCGATGTCCAACGTGATCCGCTGCAGTTCCGGCACAGGCTGGTCGGCACGGAAATTGTGGAAGCGGTCGGCCGGGATGTGACGGGCCGTTTGATCAGCCCGCAGCTCTATGGCGATGACTATGAGGAAATTCTGGAAGGGCTTCGCATCGTGGCGGAGGAGGTCCGTCCCTTTCACCGCCTGAAGCGGCCGAGGTGGGTTTCGCGCGACTGGCTCTCGCTTGAGTCGATCGAACTTCCGCTCATCGACAGTTCGGGTGAGGTGAACATGATCCTGCGCGCGATGAGCCTTTTCGCCGATCCGCAATCAGCCTCGCGCGAGCGTTACCTCGCATGGGAACTGGCGGCCTGACGGTCAGATGAAGCGCGTGCTGATCGGCGTGCCGCGCTTCAGCGTCTTTGTCACCGGCGTCTTTTCGATGATGTCGCGAATGCGGTCCATCTGTTCTTCGCTCAGCTTCTCGCTGAAGGAGATGGTTCGCTCGATCGTCTCACTGCCTTCCTTGTCGCGCTGGAAGGTGAGGTCTGCCGTGATGGTGCCAAGCTGCCAGCCCTTGCGATCAGCATACATACGCAGCGTCGCCGAAGAGCAGGCCGCCAGAGAGGCAAGCAGCAGCTCATAGGGGGCCGGGCCTTTATCCGTGCCGTGATTGTTCAGCGGTTCGTCGGCGGTCATGCGGTGCTGGCGCGCTTCCATTTCCTGAAAGACGCCTTCGTGACTCACGAGATGGACATGCGTTGCCATGGCTCAGGCCTCCGGTAGCGGGGTGAGTTCGGTTTCATCAGGCACGGGCTTGAAGCGGCCTTGCGCCCAGTCTTCCTTTGCTTGCTCGATGCGCTCGCGGCTCGATGAAACGAAGTTCCACCAGATGTAGCGCTTGCCTTCGAGCGTTGCGCCGCCAAGCAGCATCATGCGTGCGGGCGATATTGCCTTGATGGTGATGCGGTCGCCGGGACGGAAGACGAGAAGCTGCGGTGCCTCGAATGTCTCGCCCGCAATCTCGATCGCGCCGCTGACAATATAGATCGCGCGTTCCTCGTAATCGGGATCAAGCGGGGCCGATTTTCCGGCATCGAGTATCAGGTCCACATAGAACCAGTCCGAAAGCGTTGTCACCGGAGATCGCTTGCCGAAAGCATCGCCAGCAATCACGCGGGCGGTGAGGCCGTGATCTGTCACCACGGGCAGATTTTCGGCGGCATAATGCTGGAAGGTGGGGGCCGTCTCTTCGAGCGCTCTGGGCAGCGCGACCCAGCTTTGCATGCCGCCGACACGCTGGCCGCTCTTGCGGGGCAGATCGGGCGTGCGTTCGGAATGGGCGATGCCGCGCCCCGCCGTCATCAGGTTCATTGCGCCCGGCAAAATCTCCTGTACATGGCCCTCGCTGTCGCGATGCATGATCGTACCGTCAAAGAGATAGGTCACGGTCGCAAGGCCGATATGGGGATGAGGCGCCACATCCATGCCCGTACCCGGTGCCATCTGGGCCGGGCCCATCTGGTCGAGGAAAATGAAGGGGCCGACCATGCGGCGCCTCGCCTGGGGCAGGGCGCGGCGAACCTCGAAGTTTCCGACATCCCGTGCGCGCGGCACGATGACGAGTGCCAGCGCCTCACAGGATTTGCGGTCGCCTGGTTCCGGGTCGAGGTCTGGCTGCCAGCTCATGGGGGTGTCCTTCGGGTGGGGGCGGAACGATCCACAGGATATCTGCCGCGGCCGCCAAAGTCCCTTCCCTTGGGCGCGCTGATCGGATAGACAATGCCAAAGCCCCCGGCCGAAAGGCCAAGGGGGCTTTCAGCTTGTCCGGGCTCCGCTTCGTGGCGGGGATCAGGTCGGGATTAACACCCTAAGGCATTGAATCAAATGACAAATGTTGCGGTAGTCGGCTCCCAGTGGGGGGACGAGGGCAAGGGCAAGATTGTGGATTGGCTGTCGGAGCGCGCCGATGTGGTGGTGCGATTCCAGGGCGGTCACAATGCGGGCCATACGCTTGTCATTGACGGGGTGACCTACAAGCTGTCGCTGCTGCCTTCCGGCATTGTGCGTCCCGGCAAGCTCTCCATTCTCGGTAATGGCGTGGTGCTTGATCCCTGGGCCTTTGCGAAGGAAGTGGACGAGATTGCCTCCAAGGGCGTGAAGGTCACACCGGAGAACCTCAAGATCGCCGAAAATGCGGTTCTGATCCTGCCGGTTCACCGGGAACTCGACGAGATGCGTGAAGGCTCGAACTCCGGCGTGAAGATCGGCACGACGAAGCGTGGCATCGGCCCGGCCTATGAAGACAAGGCGGGGCGGCGGGCTATCCGTGTGATGGATCTTGCAGATTCCTCCACGCTGGCGGTGAAGGTTGAAGGGCTGCTCGCGCACCACAATGCGCTGCGCCGTGGCAATGGACTGCCGGAGTTTGAAGCGGCCCCCATCGTGGAAGCGCTGCTCGAAATTGCGCCGCGTATCCTGCCTTTCGCCGCGCCGGTCTGGCGTGTGCTTGATGAGGCGAAGCGGCGGGGTGAGCGCATCCTGTTTGAAGGCGCGCAGGGCACCATGCTCGATGTTGATCACGGCACCTATCCCTTCGTCACCTCGTCTAACACGGTGGCGGGGCAGGCTGCCGGTGGTTCGGGTGTTGGTCCGGGTGCCATTGGCTATGTTCTCGGCATCACGAAAGCCTATACGACGCGTGTGGGCGAGGGGCCGTTCCCGACGGAATTGCAGGATGAAACCGGCCAGCGCCTTGGCGAACGTGGCCATGAGTTCGGCACGGTCACAGGCCGCAAGCGCCGCTGCGGCTGGTTTGACGCGGTGATGGTGCGTCAGGCGATCAAGACGGGCGGCATCACGGGCGTTGCGCTCACAAAGCTTGATGTGCTTGACGGCTTCGACGAGATCAAGGTCTGTGTGGCTTACGATCTTGATGGCAAGCGGCTCGATCATTTCCCGGCGGGCAAGGAAGCGCAGGCGCGTGTGAAGCCGATCTATGAAACGCTGGAAGGGTGGCATGACAGCACGCAGGGCGCGCGTTCCTGGGCGCAGCTTCCGGCAGCGGCCGTGAAATATGTGCGCTATGTGGAAGAGCTGATCGAAGCGCCGGTGGCGCTGCTCTCCACCTCTCCTGACCGTGAGGATACGATCCTGATGACGGATCCCTTCGCGGACTAAGCGGCAAAGCCAGAAACAAAAAAGCGCCGGTGTCTCCACCGGCGCTTTTCATTTGTTATGTGTGGTTTCAGATTGTTGCCTGCAGCAGGGCGATGAAGACCATTGCATAGCCGACCACGCCGCCGAGCCAGGCGATGGTACGGATGCCGCCTGCGGTGAGGCCTGCCACATATATGATCGCGTAGAGCACACGCGCGATGATGAAGATCTGGGCGCCCAGAACGCTGAGCGAGGAACTGCCGCCAATCATCACGAGCGGGATCGCGAAGCTCGCATAGATCAGCAGATTTTCGAGATGGTTGAGATAGGCGCGCCGTGCGCGACCGCCCCAGCCACCCGTTGTTGCGGGCTGATCACGATTGCCGATGCCCCATTCCATGCCCATTGCTTTCACATTGGCATTGGCTGACATGATGATCAGAATGAAGAGAAGCAAGCCGCCCCAAACGAGCGACCAAAGTTCCACCGCCATGGGTTTCCTCCCCGGTTGGTTGCCACCGGGAGAATCTTAGGCGTGATTCGCCTCTTTCTGCACCCTGAACTTCATTCGGGCAAAAAGACTACTCCATCAGCACCATGAGCAGCGCCTTGTCGAAAAGCGGCACCATGCAGAGAACAATGCCGGAAAGCGCGATCAGCCAAATCAATGTGCGCAGCCACATCAGGCCCGCCGCGTAGGCTGGCAGATAGCCAAGCCGCGCCCAGAAATAGATCTGTGTGCCGATTTCGCTCCAGAAACTGGTCCTCTCGGTCGCATAAACCGCGAGCACCACCGCTGCGAAAATGGGGAAGGTTTCGAGAAAGTTTCGGAGCGCGCGCTCCATTCGCCCGGCAAAGCCTGTGGCGGGGCGTGGTTCATCAACCATTCCGGTAGCGCCTAGCCCTTCCTGTCGAACATAGGCAAGGCCATAGAGACACACTTGCGCAATGCCCAGTACGGAGGCCCAGAAGAGCATGGCAATTTCGATGGTCATTGCGTCTTCCCTTTTGTCCGCGCCTGCGCTTCCACGGCTTGTCGACCCATCAGCCTGTATGCTTCAGACATCAACCGTGTGGTTTTTTCTCCTGCCGGTTCGGCTTTTGCAAGCCGCGCCGCCTGGCCGGACCAGAGCTGCATGAATTCGGCGCGTTCCGATTTTGCGCCCGCGCTGGTCAGCGGTGCAACAAGGGGACGCTGCGCGGGGAAGGGTGCTGCCTGATGCTCGTAGGGATGAAGGTCTTCGGTCAGCCTTGTGCGGATGGCGCGGGCAGGGCGGCCGGAAAAGAGTTTCGTCACCACAGTCGAGTGGTCGGAAGCTTCGCTGAGTGCCTTGCGGTGGACGGGATGCACCTGCGCTTCCGGGCAGAGCAGATAGGCGGTGCCAAGCTGTACACCTGCCGCGCCCAGCATGAAGGCAGCAGCGATGCCACGCTCATCGCCGATGCCGCCCGCTGCGATGACGGGCACATTCACCGCATCGACAACTTGCGGCACCAATGCCAGCGTTCCGACCGTGCCGAGATCGACATGATCGAGAAAGGTACCGCGATGGCCGCCTGCTTCATGGCCTTGCGCGATGATGGCATCTGCGCCGCCTTTTTCCAGCGCGCGTGCTTCTGCCGCTGTCGTTGCACTGCCGATGACTGCCATGCCTGCCTTTTTCAGCCGATCCACAATGTCGGGCGCGGGAAGGCCGAAATGAAAGCTCGCCACGCGCGGGCGAAGTTCGAGCAGCAGCGCGAGTGCTTCCTCGTTGAAGGCTGGTGAGGGAACGGAAGGGGCGGGGACGTCGCCCAGACCCAGTTCCGCGTAATGCCGCGCAAGGGCTGCGCGCATGGGCGCTGCGTCATAGGTCGAGAGGTCGGGTTCGTCGTGGACGAAATAATTGAGGTTGAAGCTGCCATTGGTCATTGTGCGCAAGGTCGCAACTTCCTGGCGCAGCATCTCGGGCGGCATCATGGCAACACCAAGAGCACCAAGACCGCCCGCATTTGATACGGCAGCGGCAAGGGCGGGCGTTGCAGCGCCTGCCATGGGCGCTTGCAGAATGGGCAGGTCGATACCGAGAAGCCCGGTCAGTGCGGCGGTCTTGTCCATCTTCTCCTCCTGTCCTCCTGATCCTTCACCACCCTACACCCGGAACGCGCAACTGCCTCCCCTTTACCTTTAGCGCGCGAGGGGGCACACTCGATCCATACCGAGGGGGGCCGATTGCAATCGGCTGAGATGGACCTGTCGCAGGCCACCACCCTTAGAACCTGATCCGGGTCATGCCGGCGAAGGGACGGGAACAGCGTTGCAAGTCATATCCCGCCTTTTTCCGGTCGCGACTCGCCTATGGCGAGGAGGAGAGGATGATTTTCTGGCGCTGGATAGCGGGCATTCTGGGCGCTTCGCTGATGATTGGTGAAGCGATCCGAAGCTGGGGCATGGGCCGCCCCTTTCTCTTCGTGGCTGATGATTTCTTTATCGGTATCCCGCTCGTCGTGACGGCGCTCCTGATGGCGCAGGACACACATGCGCGCCGCGCCGCCTTTGCAGGCGCCTGGGGCGCAACGGCGGGCATGCTCTATCCGAGTTTCTTCGGCAAGCTGATCGCGCCGAGCGAAAGCGCCGCTGCCCAAACCAACATTCCCTTTGATTTTCTGACGGTGATTATCGGCGTCGCATTTGCGGTCGCCCTTGCCGGCCTTGTTGCCAGCGTCACCGTCAAACAGGCCGCCAAGGAGTAAGCAAATGAGCCTTCCCGAAAACACGCTCCCGAAGGTGACCACCGGGCCGCTGCCTGCCAGCACCAAGGTTTTCACATCGCCCGCGGGCTTTCCTGATCTGCGCGTTCCCTTCCGCGAGATTGAGCTTCACCCGTCTGCGATGGAGCCGCCGGTGCGCGTCTATGACACGTCCGGTCCCTATACGGACCCGACAGCGCAGATCGATCTCGAAAAGGGTCTGCCGCGCATCCGCGAAGCATGGATCGAAGCGCGGGGCGGCACTGAACTTTATGACGGCCGGAAGGTGAAGCCGGAAGACAATGGCAATGTCAGCGAGACGCATCTTGCCCCTGCCTTTCCGATTGCGCATCGCCCGCGCCGGGGTCTGCCCGGCAAGCCGCTCACGCAATATGAATATGCGAAGGCAGGCATCATCACGGCTGAAATGGCCTTCATTGCCGAGCGGGAGAATATGGGCCGCAAGCGCGCGCTCGAAAATGCCGCACACAGGATTGCAGAAGGCGAAAGCTTCGGCGCGAACATTCCCGAGTTCATCACGCCGGAATTTGTGCGGTCGGAAGTGGCCGCCGGACGCGCCATCATTCCCGCGAACATCAATCACCCGGAACTTGAGCCGATGATTATCGGCCGCAACTTCCTCGTGAAGATCAACGCGAATATCGGCAATTCTGCCGTGGCGTCATCCGTCGCCGAAGAAGTGGACAAGATGGTCTGGGCGATCCGCTGGGGCGCGGACAATGTGATGGACCTCTCGACGGGCCGCAACATTCACAACACACGGGAGTGGATCATCCGCAATTCGCCGGTGCCGATTGGTACCGTGCCGATCTATCAGGCACTCGAAAAAGTGGATGGCATTGCCGAAAATCTCACATGGGAGGTTTATCGCGACACGCTGATCGAGCAGGCAGAGCAGGGCGTAGACTATTTCACCATCCATGCGGGTGTGCGCCTTGCCTATGTGCCGCTCACGGCAAAGCGTGTTACCGGCATAGTCAGCCGTGGCGGCTCCATCATGGCGAAGTGGTGCCTCGCGCATCACAAGGAAAGTTTCCTCTACGAACATTTCGAGGAAATCTGCGACATCATGCGGCAGTATGATGTTTCCTTCTCGTTGGGTGACGGGCTTCGCCCGGGCTCCATAGCCGATGCCAATGACGAAGCGCAGTTTGCCGAACTCGAAACGCTGGGCGAACTGACGCAGATCGCCTGGGCGAAGGGCTGTCAGGTGATGATCGAAGGGCCGGGTCATGTGCCGATGCACAAGATCAAGGTCAATATGGACAAGCAGCTCAAGCATTGCGGTGGCGCGCCTTTCTACACGCTCGGGCCGCTCACGACTGACATTGCGCCGGGCTATGACCACATCACGAGCGGTATCGGCGCTGCGATGATCGGCTGGTTTGGCACGGCGATGCTTTGCTATGTGACGCCGAAGGAACATCTCGGATTGCCGGACAGGCAGGATGTGAAGGAAGGTGTCATCACCTACAAGATCGCCGCGCATGCCGCCGATCTTGCGAAGGGACATCCGGCAGCGCAGCTCCGCGATGATGCGCTTTCCCGGGCGCGTTTCGAGTTCCGCTGGGAGGACCAGTTCAACCTCTCGCTTGATCCGGAACGTGCGCGCGAGTTTCACGACCGGACGCTGCCCAAGGAAGCGCACAAGGTCGCGCATTTCTGCTCCATGTGCGGGCCGAAATTCTGCTCCATGAAGATCACGCAGGAAGTGCGCGATTATGCAGAAAGCGGTATGGCGGAAATGTCCGACAAGTTCCGTAATTCCGGCGGCGAGATTTATCTCGAAGAGGAAAGTGCTGCGGTGAAGGCGGCAAACAGGGCGCTTTCCGGCAAGGCAGCGGAATAGCCGTCTGTCATACTGCGCACAAGATTTCACTGATGGCGGGAGATCGTTTACACTCCCGCCATCAGCAACAATTTTCTCCGGAAGAATGACTGACGTTACCTCTCTCGTTTTCCTTCCCTCTTTCCGGCGCGACATGACAAGAGAAGCCTGAGCCATGGGCTTCCGCAGACAAAGGCTTGGCGAGAAATTGCCGGACCTTCTCGTGCCTGGCCTTGATGTTGTTTTCACCGGCACCGCGCCGTCACGCCGTTCGGCAGCTCTGGGCGCTTACTATGCGCATCCAGGCAATCGTTTCTGGCAGACGATTTATGAGGTGGGCATCACGCCGCGCCTCTATCAGCCGCATGAATATACGCAGCTTATCCATCTCGGCATCGGCTTCACCGATATGGCGAAGCGCGCTGCGGGGATGGATCATGAAATTGATCCAGAGCTTTACGAGGTGGACCGGTTCGTTGAAGAAATGCGGCGCTGCCGCCCGCGCGTTGTAGCCTTCACAAGCAAGAAGGCGGCAAGCGTCTGGATGGGCGTGCCCACAGGGCGAATAGAGTACGGGCTTCAGCGTCCCGTGCCCGACTTCCCGGAAGTCTTTGTCCTCTCCTCACCCTCGGGCGCAGCCCGTCGGGGCTGGAGCATCGAGCCATGGGTAAAGCTGGCGCGGTTCCTCGGGCGGTCGAAAGCCTAGGCGGGCCGCGCCTGCGTGCCGCGAATGAGACGACCCGGCAGTTCGCCTGTCGGTTCGTCATTCTCGGCAACAACCACGCCTGAGAGAATGGTGGCGCGATAGCCCTTAGCGCCTTGCCAGAGGCGGCGGCCGCCCGCAGGCAGGTCGAAGCGCATTTCCGGTTTTGTGAAGGTCAACCCTTCGAAGTCGATCACGTTAAGATCGGCCTTCATGCCCGGCGCAAGCACGCCACGGTCGTAAAGGCCGTACTGCTCCGCCGTGTCCTTCGTCTGAATACGGATGATGTCCTCGATGGGGAGTTTCGGCCCGCGCGTTCTGTCGCGCGCCCAATGGGTCAGCATGAAGGTCGGCGTACCACCATCGCAGATGGCGCCCACATGGGCGCCGCCATCGGCAAGGCTGATGCCTGTCTGCGGGTGGCGCAGCGTTTCCTCGATCGCGGTGAAGTCGTTGGTCGAATAGCCGAAAAGCGGGAAGTAGAGGAGCGCCTGCCCGTTATTCAGCATCATCGCATCATAGATGACTTCGGTAGGGAGCTTGCCTTCGCGCTTTGCGATGGCGGCAACGCTGTCATCGGGCGAAGGCTCGTAATTCTCGCGCTCACCCATCGGATACATCTTGTGGAAAGAGGTGGTGATGAAGCGACCGAAATCGCCGAGCTTGTCCACATTCTTGCCTGCCACGATTTCCGCGCGGACCTTCGGGTCTTTCAGGCGCTCCAGCCTTTCAGCGAAAGGCATTTGCGCATAGGGGCGGTATTCGGGGAAGCCGATGAAGGGATGCACCGATGTCTGCCAGCCCATCAGCAGGCCGACAGGGCGGCCTGAATGTTGGCCGCGCAGATTGGTGACGCCCTGCGCGCGGGCGTCATCCAGCATGGAGAGCATTTTCTTGTAGAGGTCGGGGCGCTCGTCGATCTGCTGGATCTGGAAGGTCACCATGCGGCCGGTTTCCTTCGCCATGCGGAACATCCAGTCGAATTCCTTGTCCATCTCGCGGTGTGTCGCCGCGATCTGGAAAACGCCGTCACCATGCTTTTTCAGTGCATCCGCGATGCCGAAGAGTTCGTCGGTTGCGGCGAGCGTGCCGGGAACCGGGTCGCCCCGCAGCGTGTTGTGAAGGTCCGTGCGCGAGGTGGAGAAGCCAAGCGCGCCTGCCTGCATCGCTTCATAGGTAAGTTCACGCATCCGCGCGATGTCTTGCGGTGTGGCGGGTTCATTGTCGATGCCGCGATTGCCCATGACATAGACGCGCAGCGCGCAATGCGGCATCTGCGTGCCCACATCGGCGGCGTAGCGGCGCTTGTCGAGCGCATCGAGAAATTCGGGAAAGCTCTCCCATTCCCATTTGATGCCTTCATGCATGGCAGCGCCCGGGATGTCCTCGACCGCCTCCATGAGATCGATCAGCTCATTGCGCATTTCGGGTTTCACCGGCGCAAAGCCCACGCCACAATTACCCATGACGACGGTCGTCACGCCATGCTGTGTGGAAGGGGTGAGCCACGGATCCCATGTCGCCTGTGCGTCATAATGGGTGTGGATATCAACAAAGCCCGGGGTGACGAGAAGGCCGTTCGCGTCGATCTCGCGCGCGCCCTTTCCCTCCACGCCACCGATCAGGCTGATCCGGCCGCCATTCACGGCCACATCGCCGGTGAAGGGCTTGCGGCCCGTTCCGTCCACAATCGTGCCGCCGCGAATTACCAGATCATGCTGCACTGTCACGGGCCGTACTCCTGTCTTCCAATCTGCGGGTTGGCGGGAGTTTGCCTCTGGCGCGCCGCAAGAACAAGACTTGTGGAAGGGGGCGAAGGTGAAGGCTGACAGGCCTTCCATGGCGGCGTAGGCTCGCCTACATCATGGATAACTCTCGCAACAGGAGGCCGCCATGTTCAATCTGCGCAGAAAAACCGAAATGCCAGTCCCGGAAGAGGCGCTGCCCGGCCGTGATTTCGCGATCCCGACGGCATGCCGTCATTTCGTGAATGGCGCGGATTTGAAGGGGCCATATCCCGAAGGCATGGAAACCGCGATGTTCGGCCTTGGTTGCTTCTGGGGCGCGGAGCGGAAGTTCTGGCAGCTACCCGGCGTCCATGTCACGGCGGTCGGCTATGCGGCCGGCTACACGCCGAACCCGACCTATGAAGAAGTTTGCACCGGGCGCACGGGGCATAATGAAGTTGTGCTGGTTGTCTTTGATCCCAAAAAGGTGAGCTACGAAACGCTGCTCAAGACCTTCTGGGAATCTCATAATCCGACACAGGGTATGCGGCAGGGCAATGATATCGGCACGCAATACCGCTCCGGCATTTATGTAACGAGCGATGCGCAGCGCAAGGCGGCGGAAGCCTCGCGCGATGCCTATGGGGCCGAGCTTGCGAAGCAGGGGTATGGCGCGATAACGACCGAAATCCTCGATGCGCCGACCTTCTATTTCGCCGAGGATTATCACCAGCAATATCTGGCGAAGAATCCGAACGGCTATTGCGGGCTTGGCGGCACAGGCGTTTCCTGCCCCATCGGCACGGGCGTCAGCGCGGACTGACTGACCGGATAAGGAAAAGGCCGTGTCTCAGTCGAGACCCGGCCTTTCTGTTTGTCACGCACGCGGCGCTCAGAGGGCGGCGAGTGCGTCTCGCCTTGCTTCCGACTGTTCGCGCATGGCGGCCTTCATCGCCTTTTGCAGCTTTTCGAAGGCGCGTACTTCGATCTGGCGCACGCGTTCGCGGGAGATGCCATATTCCTGGCTCAGATCTTCCAGCGTTGCAGGCTCGTCCTTCAGGCGGCGCTCGGTGAGAATGTGCATCTCGCGCTCGTTCAGGCTTTCCATTGCGCGGGTCAGCATTTCGCGGCGCAGTTCCATTTCTTCGGCTTCGCCCAGCACCGTTTCCTGATCGGCGCTGTCATCCACCAGCCAGTCCTGCCACTCACCGCCTTCGGAATCCTGCCGAAGCGGCGCGTTGAGCGAATTGTCGGGCCCCGCCATGCGGCGGTTCATGGAAATCACCTCGTCCTCGCTCACGCCAAGACGATCAGCAATTTCCGTCACCTGATCGGGGTGGAGATCGCCATCCTCGATAGCCTGAATCTGGCCCTTCACCTTGCGCAGATTGAAGAAGAGCTTCTTCTGCGCGGCGGTGGTGCCCATTTTCACGAGCGACCAGCTTCTGAGGATGTATTCCTGAATGGAGGCGCGAATCCACCACATCGCATAGGTTGCGAGGCGGAAGCCCTTTTCCGGCTCGAAGCGCTTTACGGCCTGCATCAGGCCCACATTGCCTTCCGAGATCACTTCGCCAATGGGCAGGCCATAGCCGCGATAGCCCATGGCGATTTTCGCCACGAGGCGGAGGTGGCTCGTCACCAGCTTGTGGGCTGCTTCCGTGTCCGCATGTTCACGCCAACGCTTGGCGAGCATGTACTCCTCCTGCGGCTCCAGCATGGGGAATTTGCGGATTTCCTGCAGGTAGCGCGACAGCGAACCTTCGGGGTTCGGTGCGGGTGCGAGCATCTTGCTTTTCGTTTCGGCCATGAGAAGCCCCCAATTTTTGCCCGTCCGGGACGGGCCGTGCAATTCAGTGTGCCTGCCTTCCTCGGCAGGCTTTCGGGCAATACCCGAGGGATATGGTCAGACTATCAGACGCCTCAAAGGGGGCGGAAATCTGACATGTCGTTTTCCGCTCCGGGCGCGAATTGTCGCAGAACGTGGCGCTGTAGCCCCTGCCGCCGCCTCTATATGGGAAGGCAAGGCGGCCTCGCCAAGACGCTGTCAGCGAGTGAAAGGGATATTAGAATAATTCCAATATCTTTTCAATGGTACTGAATTGGCATCTATATCTTCTCAAGCTCCAGTGCCAGCCCTTCCATGTCCTCCGGCATGGGGGCATCGAAGCTCAGCTGTTCGCCCGTAACCGGGTGTTCAAAGCCGAGATGCCAGGCATGGAGTGCCTGCCGCCCGAGCCGGGCGAGAGCAATACGGGCAGGCTCCGGCAGCTTTGCCGCGCGGCTCTGCATGCCCGTGCCATAGGTCGGGTCACCCAGCAGCGGGTGGCCGATGGAAGTCATATGCACGCGGATCTGATGGGTGCGCCCGGTTTCGAGGCGGCACTCGACCTTTGAGACGAGGCCGCCCGCATAATCCGCTTTCACTGTGTAGTGGGTGATCGCCACGCGCCCGGCAGCCCGGCTGTCTCCTGCTTCGATTGCATCCATATGGCGCGGCGTCAGAGCAGCCATTTTTGAGCGGTTATGCGTCGAGCGGACAATATTTGCGTTGATGGTGCCTTTCTTGGGCGAGGGTACACCCCAGACGAAAGCGAGATAGGCGCGGGTGAGGCGCCCGTCGCGGCCATGGGCGGCAAACTGCTCGGCAAGGCCGCGATGCGCGCGATCCGTTTTCGCGACGACCATGAGGCCGCTTGTTTCCTTGTCGAGCCGGTGGACGATGCCGGGCCGCTTCTCGCCGCCAATGCCCGACAGCGTGTCCCCGCAATGGGCGATAAGCGCGTTCACCAGCGTCATGTCCGGATTGCCGGGGGCGGGGTGGACGACAAGGCCGGCCGGCTTCATCACCACCACCAGGTCTGCATCCTCATAGACGATATCGAGCGGAATCTGCTGCCCCTCCGGCCGCGCGGGGGCGGGCGGCGGCAGGGTGATGGCGATGGTGTCGCCCTGCTTTACGCGATGGGAGGCATCGGCGAGCGGGCGCGGACTTGCCTCGCCTGTCGCCACGCGCCCTTCCTCGATGAGTTGCTTTATGCGTGCGCGTGAAGGTGAGGCTTCAACGGCCTCTTCTTCCTCGAACTTGCGGGCAAGTGCATCGGTAAGGTACTTGTCAAGGCGCGCGCCGCTTTCACCGTCGCTGACAGTGAGGACGTAACGCTTTTCATCTTGGAGCAAGGGACCGGTCGGAATCATGAGCGAGACTATATCACCGGAAGGGTCCCCGTCGCCGGGAGAGGGCGGGCAGCTTGATGAGGCGAAGATTCTCCGGCTGAAGCGCATGATGGGCCTCATGTCGGGCGTTCTGGTGCTGAGCTTCATGATCGTGGTGGCCGCCTTTGTCTGGCGGCTTTCAGGCGGCAGCACCAGCGACGAGCCGCGCCGCGCTACGCATCCTGCGGGCTATTTCGGTGCTTCTCGTGTCGCACTTGCGCCGGGAGAGACTGTCCGCTCGGTTACGCTGGGCGAGGGCCGTATGGCCATTCACGTCGCGAGTAATGATGCAGAATCGGTGATCCTTGTGGATGTGAAGAGCGGCGCCGAACTCGGCCGCATCCTGCTCACACCCGTATCGGATTTCGCCGCGCGCTGAGGCGCGGACGGCGCGCGCAGCCAGCAGAACAAGAAAAGGCGGCAACACGCGAGCCATCGCGCGGCGGCGCTCTTGCGCGTGACTGTCAGCAATTTCAGGGGAGTGAGGGTGCCGCCGGTGCCGGGGGAGGAGGGAGGATGGCACCGGCGGCAATCTGAAAGCTATCGATCGGGGAGGAGGTCGACCGACGTTTCGTGAGATGAATATCGCCGCGAAATGACATATTGTCAACAATGATTTTTGTGCGCCGCAAAAGTTTCGTGCTTTTTAATCTGATATCGAATTTCAGTGTAAGTTATTGAATTAGCTATAAATAAATCTACATGCGCGGAGTGTTAGAACGCAAAATCACCCCGGGTGCGGTCGAATGACGCAGCGCGATAACGATGTTTTAGGGCATGCCCCCTAGCTGCCAGGGCGTGTTGTCGAGAGGCGAAATGATTGCGCTTGCGCGCTCCTTCAAGGCGTCCTAGAAGAAGCGCCCGAACTGGTCCGTCCCCTTCGTCTAGCGGTCCAGGACGTCGCCCTCTCACGGCGAAAACAGGGGTTCGAGTCCCCTAGGGGACGCCATTTCTCAGGCCCGGCCAGATTTTTTCGAGGCGAAGATCGTCACGCGAGCAGCCAGCCGCGCCGCCTCCCGGACTGACCTCATCCCTTCTGAATTGATCGCTATTGAATGCCTGCGCTGCGGAAGTGCGCCTGCAAACGGGGCCTCGCTGCGGATCGGGCCGCGATGCCCCATTCGCCGAATCAGGCGTCAGAGATAGGCATTCGCCAGTTGCATGACCAGCGCGATGACCGCGCCGAGCCAGAGCACCGCTGTTGCCGCGAGGCCGATGGTGAAGCCGGTGGAGCGTTTCAGTGCTGCCGCATAATAGCCCCGCGCATAGAGAATGCGCCCGACGGGGTAGAGCAGGCCGATTGCGGCCGCCCAGAGATCATTTATGGTGAGCGCAAAAAGCCAGAGTGCGGGAAGGAAGATCAGAAGGTTCTCCGCCGTGTTGCCCTGAACTCTCAGAACGCGGAGGAAATCATCCGGCCCGTCCATTCTCGGAGCCGGAATACCGAAGGCCGCGCGCGCCTTGCCGACCTTGAAGGCCATCCAGAAATAGATCAGCAATGTGATGAGTGTGACCAGCCCGGTCAGCGGATAGGCAAAAGTCGTCATGGTTTCCTCCCGATGCGTTGCCTGCAGCAAGGAAACCAGCTTGCGGTGATTCCGGCAACGAAAAGGGAGCGGGCCTGCCCGCTCAGGAAGCGACGCCTGCTTCCAGCGCGCGAATCCGGGCGATCAGCGCCTTGTCGGCAAGCGGCGCTTCGGGAAGGGCTTCGTCGTCGTCTTCCCCGCGCTCTTCCGGGGTCTGATCTTCGGGAAGGGCGATGTTCCCGGCCTTTGACATGGCGTCGATCCGGGCAATCGTCTCTTTCATATCGGCGAGGGTGCCGCTGTCTGCTTCGGCCTGTTCGACTTCCGCCTGCTCGGCGCTGCCTGCGGCCTCTTTCTCGACAAGGGGAGCCCGTGTGGTGTCCTCGCCGGAGATCACCTCTTCGAGCCGGGCAAGCTCCTGTTTCAGCGCGGCGAGGCGGGACGCCCGCTCCGCAGCCGCAGCGGCGCTTTCCTGTTGCCGGAAGGCCTGTTCCTGCTGCGCGCTTTCGAGGCTCGCGGCGAGGCGGGCGCATTCGTCCCGCAGGCTTGCATTCTCATGGGCCAGTGCCTGCTTTTCCTCGCGCAGACGGTCGATCTCGGCTTGAAGGGGAACGGTCGCGTCGTGCTGACGGCGGAGCAGCATGTCAAGCTCTTGAGCCCGCGCACTTTCCTGAGGCTCCGGATTGTCCGTTGCCAGACTGCGCTTTGTCACCGTCACAGCGCGGCGCCAGACAAATTGCATCGTCACCGCCGCAAGCAGCGTTGCGATGAAAAAGCCCAGCGCAATCAGCATCAGGCTCTCGATCATGGAACCCCCGGTCGGAACTGGCGTCGGAAGAACTGGTTACTCTGACAGAGCGGGGCGAGACTGCCAGAAAAGCAGGAGGGCTGTCACCGAAAACGGCCAGCCCTCCTGTCATTTTTCGAAAGGCTGCGTCAGAAGGGCAACCATTCCCGGGATTTGGTGTATTTCAGATAACCCACGGCTGCACCGAGCCGCACGCCCACGCCGGAGCGCATGGGGGCGAGAATCACATCGTCGCGCTGTTGATAATTGATGCCGATGCCACCCACGAGATAGGCGCTGCCTTCCACACCGGGATAGCGGCGGTAGATCGCGTCGCCATTGGGCAGGCTATAGACCAGCGTGAAGCTCTTCACAGCATTGCCGCCAAAATCCCAGCCGGCGCTCGGGCCCTGCCAATAGACGGTTTTGCGGGTGCCGTTTTTCATCACCAGTTCGCCCTGACCATAGCGCAGGCCGACAACGAAGGCACCGCTCGCCTCTTCGCCTTTGATGAAGGCGTTAGGCTCGCCATATTTCTTGAAGATGCTGTGAACCGCGTCGGCCAGCCCTTCGGAGACATCGCCAAAGAAATTGCCGGCTTCCCTGACGATCTCGTCTTCCTTGTAGGTGTCGGAGGACTGCGCAGCGGCGGGAAGGGTGGCGAAGGCCAGCATGGCCAGGCCGGTCACGATACCCACCATGCCGCGGGAAGCTGAAAGCATATGTGTGATCCTCCGTTCGATCTGCCCAAATGCGCGCGCCATAACCTCTCCCTCTGATGTCAAATCATCGCCATCGAATCGCCGTCAATCGGATGGACAGTCTATATTAAATGGAAATCGGCTGACTGAGGCAGGGCGATATTGGCGGGACAGCGTGGCGAAACAATGACCGGAAGGACGGACGAATCTCTGCAGGCGGAAGGGTGCTGTGTATGCTGAAGGGCAGGCGGAAAGGCATGCTTCTGCTCATCGGGGCTGTGCTCATCGTTTGCGTCATTGCGGCGGTCTGGGCCTGGCAGCAGCGGCGCGATCTTGCGGCGCAGGTGATTGCGGGCGAGCTTGCTGAGCGCGGCATCACGCCTGTTTCCTTCGATGTCTCTTTCATTGGCCTGCGGAGCATCTCGCTATCGGATGTGGTGATTGGCGATCCCGCCTCGCCCGACGCGCGGGTGGGTGATGTCACCGTCACCTATTCGCTGGGCGAACTCATTTCCGGCCGTGTGCGCAGCATCGATGTGGGCGAGGCCTATGGCCGAATCCGGTTTGATGAAGACGGTCTGTCGTTCGGCGCGCTTGATCCGTTGCTGCAGGGCGGCGGCGAAGGCGGCGGCATGGCGGTGCCGCCTGTCGAGATCGAGAAGGCGGTTCTCGAGATCGGAACGCCGCAGAGCGATTTTATGCTTGCGGGGCCGCTCTCTATCCGCCCGGATGGGGATGCCTTTTCTGTGTCAACCGAAGGGATAGAGGTAAGGGAAGCGTCTTCCGCGCCGCGCATTGCGCCGCTGCTCGTTGCGGGCGAGGGCAAGGTTTCTCCTGAAGTCCTGTCCTTCCGCGCCGAAGTATCAAGCCCTGCAACGGGGGATGGCGTGCATCTCCTTCATGCTGAAGGGCAGTATGACATTGCCGCGCATGAAGGCCATGCCATCGCAGAGGGCAGAGCCGTGTTTGCGCGTGACGGGCTTTCTGTCACAGCCCTCGTGCCCGCGCTCGAATATTCCTATCTCGATCTCTCCGGCGGTGTTGAGTACCGCGGCGAGGCGCATTTTGTGTCGGGTGATCTTGCTGTCAGTGGCGAGATGAAGCTCGATCGTCTTGCTATCCGTCAGACAGCGGCTGGCGATATGGCTTTCTCGGGCCGTCTTTCCTTCGAAGGGACAAGGGGAGAAGGGCGCGCGCCTTATCGTGTCGATCTGAAAGAGCTTGCGATTTCCGATCTTTCCGGGCCGGAGCGTTTTGCGCCGGTGCTGGTTGAAGGTCCGATAACGATGCAGGGCGAGCGTATCGAAACGGCGCTTGTCGTCCGCAGTGCGCTTCCCGCCATTCGCGGTGCGCGGCTTGCAAATATTGATGCGGATTTCAACCGCTCGAAGGGCGAGGGGACCGTGCGCGCGCAGGGTGATCTTTCCTTTGCGCCGGGCAAGCTCGAATTGCAGACCGTACTCCCCGTGCTCAAGGGCATCATGACCGATATGAGCGGCGGACTTTCCTATTCTGCACAGGCGCGCTTCACGGGCGGCGGGCTTTCAACGTCCGGCATGGCGACGCTGTCGGATGTCGGGCTTGTCGCGCCGGCTGCGACCGTGAAAGGCGTGAGCGGTACCGTGCAGCTCTCAAGCCTCGTGCCGCCTGCAACGCGCGGTGTGCAGACGCTTTCGGTACGTACGCTTGAAGCGGGTATCCCGCTCGAGAATGGCAAGGTCGCTTTCGAGATGGACGGGCAGGGCCTGCGCCTTGTTGGTGCATCATGGCCCTTTGCGCAGGGCAAGCTTCTGCTCACCTCGGCGGGCACATCCGTCATTGCGGATAATGCAGAGTTTCTGCTCACGGTTGACGAGGTTGATCTCGGCACGCTGGTTGAGATTGTCGAGGTGCCGGGGCTTCGCATGACGGGCCATATCGGCGGCAGCGTGCCTGTCGTGATCCGCAATGGCGATCCGATCCTGCTTGATGGCAAGCTGGAGGCGCTGGAGAGCGGCATCATTATCTATCGCGGTACGGCAAGTGATGTTGTGTCCAGCGAACAGACCAAGCTGCTTACCGATGCACTTGATAATTTTCACTATACGGAGCTTCGCGGCGGGCTGTCGGGCAATGCGAATGGCGAGGTGATCCTGCAACTCGCCTTGCGCGGCCATAATCCTGACCTTTATGAAGGCTATCCTTTTGCCATCAATGTGAAGTTGGAAGGATCGCTTGCGGACGTTCTCCGGCGTGGTACCGTTGGCTTCAGACCGCTCGAACTTATCAGGGAGCACGACGGGTCAGAGGCCACGGCACCCTGAAGCCAATTCATACAGAGCTTGCACGAGAGGCACATGACGACATTTTTCCGATCTGCGGTTTTCTTTCCGGCTGGCACGCGGGGCGTTGCCACGACGGGCCTTCTGCTGGCGGCGGGGCTTCTGGTTGCAGCCTGCAATCCGACGGTCAAGATCGAGGCGCCGGACAAGCCCATCGAAATCAATCTGAATGTGAAGATCGAACAGGAAGTGCGGGTCAAGGTTGACCGCGATCTCGATGCACTTCTGGCCGACAACCCCGATCTGTTCTGAGGAAGAAACGGTATGCGCTCCATGACAAAACGCTCTTTCCTGTCGGTCCCGTTTCTGGCCCTGTTCTTCGCGCTGTTTGCGGTCCCGGCTTTTGCGATCGATCTCGATTCCGCTAAGGCGCAGGGGCTCGTGGGTGAGAAGCTGAACGGCTATATCGGCATCGTCACCAGTTCCCCCACGCCGGAGGTGAAGGCGATGGTGGATGACATCAATCTGCGCCGCCGCGCGTCCTATCAGCAGATTGCGAACAAGACACCGGGCGCGAATCTGAATGCGGTCGAGAAGCTTGCCGCCGAGAAGCTGATCGCGAAGACGCCTTCCGGCCAATATGTGGAACAGGCGCCGGGCCAATGGGTGAAGAAACCCTGATCTGACCCGATTTGGCACAGCGACGCCCGGTTTTGGGGCGGCGGGTGCCTTATCTGTGTCCATATGTGTCCGGGAGAAAGCGTTTTGGCCCGGTGACGTCCGGCACACCCCTTGCATTTCATAGAGCAGTCAAGCTTCTCCGCCTGCTGGCTCATTAGTCGCGGCGGAGCCGGTGCGGGCCTCCGACGGTCGGGGGGCCAGTTCGTAGCCCGCACCGCCAGCTTGTCTTATCCGACGGCCTCGACAGCACCGCGCCCGGATCGGCTTTTCGCCGGTCCGGGCAGGTGCCGTTGGTGCGGTGTCAGCTTGCTGCGCCGCGCGCAACGAAGAAGGGGTTGTCGAGCCCGCGTTCTGTCTTGCCGTAAAGCAGCGGTGTGCCATCAAGCTGCGTGACGCTGCCGCCCGCAGCCGCGAGAACGGCATGGCCGGCGGCGGTGTCCCATTCCATCGTCCGCCCGTGGCGGGGATAGAGGTCCGCTTCGCCGGCTGCGAGAATGCAGAACTTGAGCGATGAACCGGCAGCGAGAAACTCCTTCACCTTGTAGAGGTTCAGATATTCCTCGGTCTTGGTATCACGGTGGGTGCGGCTTGCAATGACGACGAGGCCGTCTGCTGCGGGCTTACGTGCGGCAATCGCGCGGGCTTCGCCTTCGGCCTTGCCATCCGGACAGGCAGCGACTTTCTCTTCAAAGGCGTTACCGCTTCCAAAGCCATAGAACATGCGCTCCTTGGCGGGGGCATAGACGACACCGGCAACGGGATGGCGATCTTCGATGAGGGCGATGTTCACCGTGAATTCGCCATTCTTGTTGATGAACTCCTTCGTGCCGTCGAGCGGATCGACCAGAAAGAAGGAACGGCCAATCTCGGGTATATGGCCTGCGGCAGCGGCTTCCTCTGACACAATCGGGATGTCCGGTGCGATCTCTCGCAGCCCGGCAAGGATGAGCGTCTCCGCATCGCGGTCTGCCGCAGTGACGGGACTCTTGTCGTGCTTGGTGACGATTTCGAAGTCGGTGCGGTAATGTTCCATGATCGACGCTCCGGCCTTGAGGGCAAGACGGCGCAGATCATGGGTCAGGGATGCTTTGTCTGAAATCGTCAAATGTCCGGTTCCTGATTGTGCCGTAGCGCAGGGCTGGCATTGAAGGCGATGCAATGGTATCAGGCTTTCTAGTCTTTCAGCGGTGCAGGGGCAATTCGATATGAGCGAAACAAACGAGGTTTCCGCACTGGAGCTTGCCGCTTTGATGTGCAGCCGCGTGTGCCACGATATCATCAGCCCGGTTGGCGCCATCACGAACGGCCTTGAGGTTCTTGCGGATGACGATGATCCTGAAATGAAGGATCACGCGATGGAGCTCATCACGAAGAGCGCCACGCAGGCTTCTGCCAAGCTGCAATTCGCCCGGATCTGTTTCGGGGCGGGCGGCTCGGCGGGTGCTGAACTTGATCTTCAGGACGCAAAGGCTGTGGCTGAAGGGCTGATGGCGAGCGAACGGCCGACTCTGAGCTGGGATGCGCCAGCGGCAACGCTCGGCAAGGACTATGTGAAGCTCCTGCTTAACATGATGCTGATTGGTGCTGCCGCCATTCCGCGGGGTGGTGAAGTGGCGGTGAAGGTCGAAAACGGGACGGCAACTCCCACCATTACCGTGCGCTCCACGGGCACGGCGGCGCGTGTGCCGGAAGAGACGCAGAAGTTTCTGGGCGGCCTGCCGGAAGAAGGCACGCTGGATGCGCGCTCGGTGCAGCCTTATTTTACAGGCCTCGTTGCGCGCTCGCTCGGCCTTTCGATTTCCGCGCGGATGGATGGCGAGGCTTTCGTCATCGAGGCAGGGTTTGTCGATGGGGGCAGCGGCGTGTGAGCCGTAGCCGGTTTGACCAAAAGAAAAGGGCGCCTCGCGGGGCGCCCTTCGCATTTTGGATCATGCCTTGCCTCAGGCGGTTGCCTTGGCGGGCATTGCGGCCTCGGCGGGATCGCGCAGCACATAGCCGCGTCCCCAGACCGTTTCGATGTAGTGGTCGCCGCCTGTCGAGGCCGCGAGCTTCTTGCGGAGCTTGCAGATGAAGACGTCGATGATCTTGAGTTCGGGCTCGTCCATGCCGCCATAGAGATGGTTCAGGAACATCTCCTTGGTGAGCGTCGTGCCCTTGCGGAGTGAGAGAAGCTCCAGCATCTGATATTCCTTGCCCGTCAGATGGACACGGTTGCCCTCGACCTCGACCGTCTTGGTGTCGAGATTGACGGTGAGCTTGCCCGTGTTGATGACTGACTGGGAGTGGCCCTTGGAGCGGCGGACAACCGCATGGATGCGGGCGACCAGCTCGTCCTTGTGGAAGGGCTTGGTCATATAGTCGTCGGCACCGAAGCCGAGGCCGCGCACCTTGTTTTCGATACCCGCCAGACCCGACAGGATCAGGATGGGGGTGGTGATCTTGCCGACCCGGAGCGACTTCAATACGTCGTAACCGCTCATATCCGGCAGGTTCAGGTCGAGAAGAATGATGTCATAATCATAGAGCTTGCCGAGATCGACACCTTCCTCGCCAAGATCCGTGGTGTACACATTGAACCCGTCTGACTTGAGCATCAGTTCGATGCTCTGCGCCGTGGCGCTGTCGTCTTCGATGAGCAGAACTCGCATTGGTCCCCCTCAGGCGATCTTCATATGCCCCGATCGCCTCGGTTTGGTTAATCCATATTTCCAGACATTAAGGTCATTTGGTTAACAAAGGTTAACCGAAAGAGAAAAAATTCAGAAAATTTTACCGATTGGCCCGTAAGTGCCCGAAATCACACGGGCGGGAAGGGGCAGAGCGTGCGGGAACAGATTCCATAACCCCTAAACCTCTGAAAATGCTCCATGAATCTCAGGGGCGAAAATGGAGGTATCCGCAGTTTTCAGGGTTTACGCGGTCTTAAAGGGTTCCCGGCAATGATCCTTCCGAGGCGGGTCTGACGAAGGCCCATTCAGGTTTTCCAGTTCAGGAGCTGCGGCCCCGTGAAGGCATTGTTGGCGGAAATCGGCGGGATCGCCGAAATCAGGCATTATGGACGTGTCGTCAGCATTCAGGGGCTGACGATCGAGGTTGCCGGACCGCTTCATGCGATGGGCATTGGCAGCCGCCTTGTCGTGTCGAACCGTGCTGGGGAAGAGGTCACCTGCGAGGTGGTGGGGTTCCGCGACAACCGCGCCCTCTGCCTTCCCTTTGGCCCGCTTTCGGGCATCGGTGTCGGCTGTAAGGCCGTGCTCTCCTCTGACGAGCCGCATATCTATCCTTCATCCGCCTGGCTTGGCCGCGTGGTCAACGCCTTTGGCGAGCCGATCGACGGCAAGGGACCGATTGCTTCGGGCGTGTCGCCCTATCCGCTCCGCACACCGCCGCCGCCTGCCCATATGCGCCAGCGCGTGAAGGGCAAGATCGATCTCGGCGTGCGCGCGCTCAACACATTCACAACCTGCTGCCGCGGGCAGCGCATGGGCATTTTTGCAGGCTCGGGCGTCGGCAAGTCGGTGCTGCTTTCCATGCTGGCGCGGAACACGGCCTGCGATGTCTCCGTGATCGGGCTGATCGGCGAACGCGGTCGTGAAGTGCAGGAATTCATTGAAGATGATCTCGGGCCGGAAGGGCTTGCACGTTCTGTCGTCGTGGTTGCGACATCGGACGAGCCTGCGCTGATGCGCCGGCAGGCGGCCTATCTCACGCTGACGCTCGCCGAATATTTCCGCGACCGCGATCAGGATGTGCTTTGCATGATGGACAGCGTGACCCGCTTTGCCATTGCACAGCGCGAAATCGGCCTCTCGACGGGCGAACCGCCGACGAGCAAGGGGTACACGCCGACCGTTTTCGCTGAACTGCCAAAGCTGCTGGAGAGGGCAGGGCCGGGCACCGGCAAGGGCAGCATCACCGGGCTTTTCACCGTGCTTGTAGATGGCGACGACCATAACGAGCCGGTGGCAGATGCCGTGCGTTCTATTCTCGACGGGCATATCGTCATGGAGCGCGCCATCGCAGAGCGCGGACGCTATCCGGCGATCAATGTGATGAAATCCGTGTCGCGCACCATGCCGGGTTGCAACAACCCGGAGGAGAATGCGCTGATCCGCCGTGCGCGCGGGTTGCTTGCCATCTATGACGATATGGAAGAGCTGATCCGGCTCGGCGCCTATCGCCCCGGTTCGGACCGGCAGGTCGATGAGGCCATTCATTATCAACCCGCGCTGGAAGCCTTTCTTTCCCAGCAAAAAGGCGAAGCGAGCAGCCTTGAAGAAGGCTACCGCCAGCTTGCGGCTATTCTCGACCAGGCGCCGGGCTCTATTGAGGAGGCTGAGTGATGCGCAACCGCGAATCCCTTATCCGGCTTCACAAGTTTCAGGTCGATGAGAAGCGCCGCAAGGTCGCGGAACTCGAACTGATGCTGGCCGAGTTTCGCCAGCGCGAGCGGGATCTTGAAGCTCAGGTCGAGGCCGAACAGCGCAAGGCGGGCATTTCGGATGTCGCGCATTTCGCCTATCCGATGTTTGCGAAATCAGTTATCCGGCGGCGCGAAAATATTCTGGAATCGATTCAGGGGCTGGAGCATCAGCTCGAACTTGCGAAGGAAGAGCTTTCAGGTGCCTTCCGCGAGCTCAAGAAATACGAACTGCTTGAGGAAAGTCGCAAGCGCAAGGTGCGAAAGACGGCCATGCGGATCGAGCAGGCCGAGCTTGACGAGATTGCACTGAACATCCATCGCAGCCGCTGATTTCGCCGCTTTCGGGCGAGGGCTTCTATTGGCGGGTTACTGCGCTACAATGGCCGCAGTCAGAACAAGCTTGTGGTCAGGGTCCATGCCTTCCTTCGATATCGTTTCCAAGACCGATCTCGCCGAGATCGACAATGCACTCCAGAATGTCACGCGGGAGATTTCCCAGCGCTACGACTTCAAGGGCTCGCATTGCAGTGTCGAGCGGAACGAGCAGGAACTCACCATCAAGGCGGATGATGATCTGAAGCTCAAGCAGATGCACGAGCTTATTCAGGGCCATCTCGCACGCCGTCAGATCGAGACTGGTGTTCTCGATTACAAGGAGCCTGAAAAGGCTGCGGGCCAGAGCGTGCGGCAGAAGGTCGTCATCCGCGAAGGGATCGACAAGGAACTCGCCAAGAAGATCGTGAAGGACATCAAGGGATCAGGCCTGAAGGTGCAGGTTGCCATTCAGGGTGACGAGTTGCGCGTCACCGGCAAGAAGCGCGATGACCTTCAGGCTGTCATTCAATTTGTGAAGGGGCTGAAGATCGAACAGCCCCTCCAATATGTGAACTTCCGCGATTGAGGTTTCCGCCTAGCGGCGCAGGAAGAGCCGCCTGACGAGATAAATCAGGCTGATCGCGACGAGATAGCCGATGAAGCGGATCGCGACGAGCTTCAGCACCTGCGTGTCGAGATAGTCGGGCAGCGGGTTTGCGGCGCCTGCATAGAAGTTGCGGCCGATATTCACCAGTTCATGCACGAGGGTTGCACCCAGCGCATAGACGAGAATGCGGCCATAGCGGCTCATAAGGATTGCGGCGATGAGGGCGATGACCAGCCCTTGAATCGAATTGACCGTGTCGAATCCCATCCGCGCCCAGGCAACGGCCTGGTTCAGATATTCGGTGAGTTCCATCTTGTCCCCCTAGTAATTGCCGGACGGAAGAACCCCTCTTCCGCCGCCCTTTTTCTTTGTCCCCGGCCAGTCGCAGCATTGGCGACGCGGCGTGAGCAGAGGTTAACCCAAAAAGACACAAGGTCTAGCGATTTACGCAACGAAATCCTCAGCCTGCGGTGCAAATCCACGTTCTCCCGGCGATTCTTTGGTTAACGGGAGAACGAAGAGCAGGGCGTTCAGATGCTGCCCACCGTGCGAAGCTTGATGCGCGGGTGGATTTCGTTCTGCGACATGACGAATGTCTGTGGGCGGAACCTTTCCACGATGGAGCGCACATAGGGGCGCACGCCGGGGCTGGTCAGCAGCACGGGCACGTCACCCGCCTGTGCGGCTTCCTCGAAGCGGTCGCGCATGGTGGCAATGAATTCCTGCAGCAGGGAAGGCTGCATGGCGAGCTGCTTTTCCTCGCCCTGGCCGATCAGGGACTCGGCAAAGGCCTGCTCCCATTGCGGCGAAAGGGTGATGAGCGGCAACGTATTGTTTGCATCGCTGTGTGCCGCGCAAATCTGGCGCGCGAGGCGGGCACGCACATGCTCTGTAATAAGGGTGAGGCTCTGCGTGTGGCCGACAGCTTCAGCGATGCCTTCCATGATGGTCGGCAGGTCGCGGATCGAGATGCGCTCGGTAAGGAGCGTCTGGAGCACGCGCTGGATGCCGGTGATGGTGATCTGCGACGGTACGAGATCGTCCACGAGCTTCTTGTGTTCCTTGCCGAGTTCATCGAGCAGCTTCTGCACTTCTGCATAAGACAGAAGGTCGGCCATATTGTCCTTGATGATCTCGGTGAGATGCGTGGTGAGCACCGTCGGCGGATCGACAACCGTGTAGCCGCGGAAGGAGGCTTCCTCGCGCAGACCTTCGTCGATCCAGGTGGCGGGCAGACCAAAGGCAGGCTCGGTGGTGTGAAGGCCGGGAAGCTGGATCTGGCCGCCATGCGGGTCCATGACGAGGAGTTGGCCGACATAGACGTCGCCACGCCCTGACTCCACTTCCTTCACGCGGATGACATAGGAGTTTGCGTCGATCTGCACGTTGTCGAGGATGCGGACGGACGGCATGACAAAGCCCATGTCGCTCGCGATCTGGCGGCGCAGCGCCTTGATCTGGTCGGTGAGCTTCTGGTGATCCTTGCCATTGATGAGCGGGAGCAGCGCATAGCCGATTTCGAGGCGCAGTTCGTCCATCTTGAGCGCGGTGCTGATCGGCTCCTCGGCGGCAGGGGCAGCCTGCTGTTCGGTCTCGCGCAGGGTTTCGGCGTCAGCCGTCGCCTTCTTGCGCTGCTTGATCAGATAATAGGCGAGCGAGCCCGTACCACCGCTGAGCGCAAGGAAGGGCAGCATCGGAAGGCCTGGCAGCAGCGCCATGGCGGCGGTCACGACGGAGGACATGCCGAGCGCCTGCGGATAGCCGGAGAACTGGTCGAAAAGCGCTTCATCAGCCGCGCCTTCAACACCAGCCTTCGAGACGAGAAGGCCGGCCGCCGTTGACACAATGAGGGCGGGGATCTGGCTCACAAGGCCGTCGCCCACCGTGAGAAGCGTGTAGGTCTGGGCGGCTTCGCCGAAGGTCAGCCCGTTCTGCACGACGCCGATGACGATGCCGGCCACCACGGTGATGAAGGTTATGAGCAGGCCCGCAATAGCGTCACCACGCACGAATTTCGAGGCACCGTCCATCGAGCCGAAGAAGGCGCTTTCCTTCTCCAGATTGGAACGGCGCTCGCGGGCTTCCTTTTCATCGATGAGACCGGCTGAGAGGTCTGCGTCAATTGCCATCTGCTTGCCGGGCATCGCGTCCAGGGTGAAGCGCGCCGCGACTTCCGCGATGCGCCCTGAACCTTTGGTGATGACGACGAAATTCACGATGACAAGGATCGCAAAGACGATGAGGCCGATGATGAAGTTGCCCTGCATCACGAAGTTGCCGAAGGCTTCGATCACCTTGCCTGCGCTGTCCGTACCTTCATGGCCGTGGCCGAGAATGAGGCGCGTTGAAGCGAGGTTGAGGGCGAGCCGCAACATGGTCGCGATGAGGAGGACGGTCGGGAAGGCACTGAATTCGAGCGGCTTCTGGATGAAGAGCGCTGTCATCAGCACAAGTACAGAGAAGGTGAAAGAGATAGCGAGCGCGAAATCCATGAGGATTGCGGGCAGCGGCAGGATCAGCACCACGATGATGGTGAGGATGCCCAACGCAAGCAGCAGGTCGCCGCGCTTGGCAATATCAGCGGCGAGGGTTTTCGTCGAAATCCCTCCGAAGCTGAACAGGCCACCCGCAGTGCCCGGAGAAGTGATCGTTGCGTCGCTCATCTATCGTGCTTTCTCAAAGAAGGTCGCGGGCGAGGTCAGGCGGTATAGGCGCGCACTTCACCGGGGTTGGGCACGGAAATGCCCTGCTCGCCATATTCCTTGAGCTTGTTGCGCAAGGTGCGGATGGAGATGCCGAGGATGTTTGCCGCATGGGTGCGGTTGCCGAGGCAGTGGTCGAGCGTCTGCAGGATGAGATCCTGTTCCACTTCGGCGACCGTCTTGCCGACAAAGCCGCGCGAAACGGCATCCGCCGCAGCTGCCGCCTTCTGCACGACGCCGCCAAGCGATGCGTCTTCGAGACGCGAGCCGTCCGGCAGGCGGATGGCGTTGACGTCGATTTCCTGCCCGGTCGCGAGCAGTACGGCGCGGTGCATCGTGTTTTCAAGTTCACGCACGTTGCCTGCCCAATGGTGGCGCGCGAGAAAGTTTTTCGCGTCCGCAGACAGAACCTTGGCGGGAAGGCTGTTTGCCTTCGCATAGCGCGCGGCGAAATGCTCTGCGAGCGCCAGAATATCGGCCGGACGCTCACGCAGCGCAGGAAGCTGAAGGTTCACCACGTTGAGGCGGTAGAAAAGGTCTTCGCGGAAGCGGCCCGCGCGTGCCTCCGCCTGAAGGTCGCGGTTCGAGGTGGCGATGATGCGGATGTTAACCTTGACCGGGGTCTTGCCACCCACACGGTCAATCTCCCGCTCCTGAATGGCGCGCAGAAGCTTTGCCTGAAGGCGCACATCCATTTCGCTGATTTCATCGAGCAGCAGCGTGCCGCCATCGGCTTCCTCGAACTTGCCGATGCGCCGTGCGATGGCACCGGTGAAGGCACCCTTTTCATGACCGAAAAGTTCTGACTCGAGCAGGTTTTCCGGGATCGCGGCGCAGTTCACGGAAATGAATGGCTTGTCGCGGCGGAGTGAGCGGTCATGGACATAACGTGCCATGACTTCCTTGCCGGTGCCGGACTCACCCGTAATGAGGATTGATGCTTCGGAGGGCGCCACCTGGTCGGCAAGCTTCACCACGTCACCCATCTTCGGATCACGGAAGATGAGCGCGTGATTGTCGTCGGCCACGGCGGAAAGAACGGCGGCGATAAGCTCGGCATCGGGCGGCAGCGGGATATATTCCTTCGCGCCTGCACGGATCGCGTTCACGGCGGCGCGCGCATCGGTTTCGACGCCGCAGGCAATCACCGGCACGCAGATATGTTCCGCCTGAAGGCGCGGGATGAGGTTTGCAATGTCTGCAGCCACATCGACCATCATCAGGTCAGCGCCACGGCCTGCCCGCAGGGTTTCGATCGCCTGATCGACGGTTTCGGTATGTGTCACCTTGGCGCCCTTCGACATCGCCATCTTGGTGGCGGTGGAGAGCTGTCCGTTCAGGGTTCCGACGATCAGAAGGCGCATTTGCGGCTCCTCTACTTTCTTTCTGGTTCAGTAAAACTGGGCGATCAGGGCGTGAAGATCAGTTCACGCCGCCCTTCACAATTTCGGTCATGGTGACGCCGAGGCGGTCATCCACCACCACGACTTCGCCGCGGGCGACGAGGCGGTCATTCACATAGATGTCGATGGCTTCGCCGACCTTGCGGTCAAGCTCCACAACGGTTCCCCGACCGAGTTTCAGCAGGTTCGACACTTCCATATGCGTCTTGCCAAGAACGGCAGAGACATTCACCGGCACGTCGAACACGGCTTCGAGGTCCTGGGCGGTGCGAGGCTCATCCAGCTCCACCGCTTCTTCTGCCGCCGACTGCGCCGGCAGGGCATCTGCCTCGGCGAGATCGGGGAGGGTCACTTCATCATCCTGAGTGGTCATGGTTCAGTGCTCCTTGGTCATTCGTTACGGCTGGCCGCACCCGCTGCGGGAGCGGGTTCGGGCATGGCAAGGCGGTTTTCATCGCTGCCAGAGGCGCCGAGTGTTTCGATATAGCGGCTCACAACCGCGGTGATTTCATTTTCAATTGCGGCGCGATCACGCGCGACGCCGCCATCGGCCCATTCGACGACGCAGTCGCCTTCCTTCATGTCCGGTTCGCCGAGCAGGATGATGCGGCCCGAAAGCCCGCGCTCCATTGCCATGCGATCGACCGTGTCCTTCAGGCGGTCAACGAGCGAAGGGGATACGCGCAGCAGAATGTGCGGCTCGCGGTTGAGATGGGCGAGGCAGTTACGGAGAACGGCTTCGATCTCGGTTTCGGGACGAGTGGCAATGAGAGCGGGTGCAAGCTTGCGGGCTGTTTCCATCGCTGTCATCACCGCCTCCTTGCGGGTCAGGATGAGCTGCGTGTCGAGCGCGGCGAGAAGAGCGCCCGTGCTTTCGGCAAGCTGGCTCATGGCTGAAACGAGCGCATCATCGCGGCGGGCTGCGGCTTCGCGTTCACCGGCCGCAAAACCTTCCGCATAAGCGGCGCGGCGGGCTGCTTCCACCTCCGCTTCGGTGATGCGCGGCGCTTCGACTTCTTCGATACGATCGGACGTGGACGGCCGCTCGCCGAAGTAAGTGTCGAAGGTGAATTTCACAGCCTGTTTCATGGACGAACCTGGTTGCCTTTACGCGTTACATCAGTAGATGAGTTCGTTGTCGGCGCCGTCGGTGGCGATCATGATTTCGCCCTTGTTGGCGAGATCCTTGGCGATGTTCACCATTGTCGTCTGGGCTTCATCCACATCCTTGAGGCGGACAGGGCCCATCATCTCCATGTCTTCGCGCAGGATTTTCGCAGCACGTTCAGACATGTTGGCGAAGAAGAGGTCACGCAGCGCATCGGAAGCACCCTTGAGCGCAATGGCGAGCTTGTTCTTGTCCACGGCGCGCAGCAACGTCTGGACGGAGCCGGGGTCAAGGCGGCCAAGGTCTTCGAAGGTGAACATCAGCGCCTTGATGCGGTCGGCGGATTCACGCGCGCGCTCTTCCAGCGCGGCGAGGAAGCGGCCTTCCGTCTGGCGGTCAAAATTGTTGAAAATTTCCGCCATAAGCTCGTGGCTGTCGCGGCGATTGGTGCGCGACAGGTTCGACATGAATTCGGAGCGAAGCGTCTGCTCGACCTTGTCGAGAATTTCCTTCTGCACGGATTCCATGCGGAGCATGCGGGTTACGACTTCAAGCGCGAAATCTTCTGGCAGATGAGCCAGAACGCGGGCCGAGTGCTCGGGCCGGATTTTCGTCAGCACTACGGCGACCGTCTGCGGATATTCATTCTTCAGATAGCTCGCGAGAACGGCTTCGTTCACATTGCCGAGCTTTTCCCACATGGTGCGCCCGGCAGGGCCACGAATTTCATCCATGACCGCGTTGACGCGATCTTCGGGGAGGAAGCGGAGCAGGAGGCGCTCGGTTGACTCGTAGGAACCAACAAGCGCGCCGGTGCCGGAGACTTTCGAGGCAAATTCGACAAGCAGCTTCTCGACAGTGCCGGCCTGAATGGTGCCGAGAGAGGACATGATCTGGGACATTTCCCTGATCTCGTCTTCATCCAGCATTTCCCACAGAGGGGCGGCATCATCCGCGCCAAGCGCGAGCATGAAGATGGCCGCCTTTTGCGGGCCGGTCAGGGCCTTGTCGTCTTTGATTTTGGGTGCGGTTGCCACGGGTCAGATTCCTCAAGCCGTCTCGTGCAGCCAGCTGCGGAGAATGGAAATGGATTCGTCGGGGTGGTTGGTCACAAGTTCACCGATCTTGCGAACCGAAGACTGCTTCACCTTGCCCGCGACCTGCGCAATGTCGATCAGCATTTCTTCATTGAGTGTGTCGGGAGAGGGCAGGGCGCCTGCGACAGCGTCGTCACCTTCAGGGCTGCCGATCGCCAGTGCGGGCGTTGCCCCCGGCAGGGCAGTACCCGCCGCCGCGCCACCGGCAAGGCCCGGCGCGATGCGCGCAAGGAAGGGACGAACCAGGAAGAAGAGGCCGATGAGCAGCAGCACGCCGATGACTGCCAGTTCGGCAATCCGGGTGAGGTCGAGCGAGGCAAGGTTGAGGCCGTTTTCTTCGGCGGGCGCTTCAGCCGTACCGAAATCGGCTTCTTCAGTCGGCGCGAATTGCAGGTTCACAACTTCAACCTGATCGCCGCGCTCTTCATTATAGCCGATGGCGCTTCTCACCAGCGCCTGAAGCTTGGAAAGCTCTTCTTCCGAGCGCGGCGTGTAGATCATCGTGCCATCTTCGCCGCGCGTATAGGCGCCATCGACGAGAACCGCAACGGACAGGCGCTTCACGCGGCCCGGTTCCATCACTTCGGTCTTGGTGGTGCGGGAGATTTCGTAGTTGATCGTTTCTTCAAGGCGGTTTGCAGCCTGGCGCGAGCCGGTTTCGGCGTTATCGCTGCCGAGATTGGCGTTGGGCAGGTTGTTGCCAACCGTGACACCTTCATTGCGCACACCGTCGGTGCTTGTGGAGGTGTCTTCGATGGTCTGTGTCGAGCGCGCGACCTGGCTTGTCGGATCAAACAGATCAGATGTCTGCGTGACGCGATTATAATCCATCTCCGCAGCCACCTCGACGCGCGCCTTTTCCGGCCCGACGACGCGCTGAAGAATGTTTTCCAGATGCGTGCGCAGGCGGTTTTCATAATTGGTGCGGCGCTCATCAACCGTGCTGGTCAGCATGGACTGAGAGTCGTCGCCAGCGCCGCTTGCGAGCAATGTACCGCGCTCATCAACGATAGAGACACGGTTCGGCGTGAGGCCATCGACGGCGGAGGAGACGAGATACTGGATCGCCTTTACCTGCTGCGTTGCCAGCGTGCCGCGCGACAGCTTCATTACGATGGAGGCGCTGGGTTCGCGCTTGTCGCGGGAGAAAAGCTCGCGCTCGGGCAGAACGAGGTGAACACGCGCCGCCTCGATACCGTCAATTGAACGGATGGTGCGGGCAAGCTCGCCTTCCAGCGCGCGCAGATGATTGATGTTCTGGACGAAGCTCGTGGTGCCGAGCGCGTCTGCATTGTCGAAGATTTCATAGCCGACAGTGCCGCCAGCAGGCAGGCCCTTTTCGGCGAGAGACATGCGCACACGCAGCACTTTCGACTGCGGCACATAGATCATGCTGCCATCGCCGCGCAGCTCGTAAGGAATTTTGGCGGCGTCGAGTTCCGCGAGCACTTTCGCTGCGTCATCCACACCGACTTCGGAGAAAAGCAGGGCTTTGGGCTCGCCGCCCATGCGCAGCGCTATGAAGCCGAAAAAGCCGAGCAGCGTGACAGCGACAAACGCCAGTGCTGCAAGCCGGACAGTGCCAAGAGACTTCAGAAATTCGGAAAGACCGCCCACGAACCCACCTCATCTTGCCAAGGCACAAGCATGGATCCGCTTCTGGATCGCCGCCTGACCCGACAGGAGGGAAGGTGCAATTTCTTTGCTCCCCTGACCTTCGATCCCATTGCCCGATCGAAGCTCCCCTTGCCGCTAGGCAGAAATTACCGTGTGCAGGCTAAACAGATACTTAACGCACACGGCAATTTTTGCCGGGTAGGGGCGAGAGCAAAGGAAAACGCCGGCGGAGGGAGGCTCCGCCGGCGTTCGCTGGACAGTAAGTACGCAGATACTCTTCTATCTCACTGCCTGTATTGCTGGACGCGCGTTGCGCGCAGGCCAGCGAGCCCGTGACGTTCGATGGAGCGCTGCCAGCTCAGAAATTCTTCTACCGTCAGCGTGTAGCGGCGGCAGGCATCATCAAGACTGATAAGTCCTCCCCGCACGGCGGCTACGACTTCGGCCTTGCGCCGGATGACCCAGCGCTTGGTGTCTGGCGGGGGCAGGTCAGCAACTGTGAGCGGGCTCCCGTCGGGGCCGATCACATAGTTGACCTTTGTGGTCTGGTGCTCACTCATCAAACTTTGGTCTCCGTGCTCATCGCTTATCCGTGAGCTTAAGGACGCGGCTTTAAAAAACGGCTAAGTGCCTTGGTAAAAATTCTCGAAAATCAAGGGCTTAACCGTTTCATTGCGGGACGAATGGAGAGGCTTCAACTCGCTTCCGGCTGTTTCACGGAGATGATCTGCGAATAGCGGATCTGCGCTCCGTTAACGGTCAGCATCGGATCGGTGGTGCTCATGTCGATGGCCGTCACTATCCCGGATGTCCGCGTATCGACGGCGACCGGATTGCCGTTGGCGGCATTGGCGGTCACTTTCAGGAAGTAGGTGCCGTCCGGCAGGCTGTTGCCCTTGCTGTCCTTGCCGTCCCAGGTGAACTGGTGGGAGCCCTTGGCGGCGTCCATTTTCTCCGAATAGACCGTCGCCCCGTCCGAATTGATGATCTGGAGCACTATGTCCGGCGCATCAGCGGCGGTGGCGAAGCTCCATTTGGCCTGACCATTCTCCAGCAAGGCGCCCGTGCCTGAGCCGGTAACAGATTTGCCGAGCAGGGAAACGGCATTGTTCGCGTTCTGGATCGAATAGGCCGTTATCAGCGTTTCGAGATTGCGGTTCGTCTGGATCGACTGCTCGACGCCCGACATCTGCACGAGCTGCTGCGTGAACTGGTCGGAGCTCATCGGATTGGTCGGGTCCTGATGCATGAGCTGGGTCGTCAGCAGCTTCAAGAACGTGTCGAAATTGCCCGCCAGCGCCGCGGCGGCGTTGGATGACTTGCTGCCCATTGTGGCGGCCTGAACGGCGGCCGATGCGGATGCGATGTCCATTGCGACTGCCTTTCCTGTCAGATGCGGATATCAACGCCGCCATTCACGGCGAGGTTGACGTTGTAGATGGGCGGGGCGGGGGCTTCGTCTTCCTCGGCACCCATGCCGGGAGTGCTGCTTTCGCTGCCTGCGAGCTGCTGGCGGGAGGTGTCGCCGCTCTGGTCTTTCAGCGAGAAGTTCAGGCTGTCGCTGTCGGCCTGAAGGCCTGCATTGTTGAGCGCCTGCTGAAGGGCGCGTGCATCGCGCTGCAGGAGATCAAGTGTTTCAGGCCGCTCGACCGACATATGAGCGACGACATGGCCGTCCTTGCGGATTTCCATGCGGACATCAATGCGGCCCATTTCCGGCGGGTCGAGACGGATTTCGAAGCGGCTCATGCCCTTTTGGAGATTGCGCGCCATCTGAAGGGCGATGGTGGCGGCGGGCACCTGTGTCGGCTGGCTCTGGCCCGGCAGCGTGCCGATGCGGACGGTTGCCGCCGTGCTGGTGGTTGAGGACACGGTTTGAACGGGTGCCGTCAGCGGATCACCGTTGCGGGTGGCGGTGCTGTTTTCGAGTGCGGTCATAAAGAAGGGCTGGGGTGCCGCTGCGGGTTGCGGGTTTGTTGCCTGCGGCTGTACGGGTTTCGCTGCATCTGCTGCGGGCCTTGCCTCCGCCTTCTTGTCGGCAAGCTGTTCAGCCGCTTCCTGGCCAAGTCCCTTTGCGGGCTTTGACGCGTTGGCGAGTGTCGCTTCGAGCGTCTCCGTCTCCCCCTGATCGGGGAGCGCATCCGCCGGGTTTGTTGCGGCGGGCTGAAGGTTCTTTTCACCGCCTGCAATCTGCGCGCTGGCCTGTGCTTTCATGGCGGTTCTGTCGGCGTCGTTCATCTGCGGTGCGGCTGGTGCTGCCTGCAGCGGCTGCTTGTTTGCTTCCTGCTGTGCTGCGTCTTCCTCCGGCGCGGCGGTCATCTCACCCGGGACCACGCTTTCGCTGGCGTCGTCATTCGTTTCTGTATCAGTCACCATCGGCATTTCGGGCGCGGCGGCGACCGGCATTTCCTGCGGGCCTGCCGCGAGTTCGCCTTCCGACGTTTCGGGGATGGCATCGCCGGTTTCGATGCCGACAGCGGTGTTCTCGGGCGCGGCTTCGGCTTCGGTCGGCGCTTCCGCCTCGACGACAAGGGCGAGCGCATCACCCTTTTCGGTGGCAAGGGCTGGACCATTCACCGGCGTTTCGCGGGCGTCGTTCCTGTTCTCGGTCTTCCTGTCGCGCCCGTCACGCGCCTCGCGGGTATCTTCCGGCCCCTTGTCGGTGCGTTCGGTGCGCTCGGCGGGCCTGTCATCGCGGCGGCGCGGGGCGTCTGTGCGGGTGTTTTCCGCAAGATGGCGGGCGAATTCACTGGCAGCCACCGCCGTTGCCGCCCGGACGGAGCCCGGCTGGATCGACAACGCCTCGGAAGGGAGGCTGCGTTGCGTGGCTGAAGAAGACAAATCCATGGATATCACCTGCTCGAAAATACGCTTGCGCCCTATGAAGCAAGCCGCAGGCCAATGCGCTGCGTCAGAAAACCTCAATTATTTCATTGACTTGGGCTTGACGGGCTGGGGGGCGGGGCTGATATTCCCTACCGTCCGGCAATATTTGCCGGGCAGGAGCAGCACCATGCGCAATGCATTCGACGAAAAGACGGGACTGAACAGCCTTGACCTTCCGGGCCGCCCGGAGGAAACGCGGGTGGTCGTTGCCATGTCGGGTGGCGTGGACAGTTCCGTCACGGCGGCGCTGCTCAAGGAGCAGGGCTATGATGTCGTCGGCATCACCATGCAGCTTTACGATCATGGTGTGGCCGTGTCGCGCAAGGGCGCGTGTTGCGCGGGGCAGGACATTCAGGATGCTCGCCGCGTGGCCGATGCGATCGGCATTCCGCATTATGTGCTCGACTATGAAGACCGCTTTCGCAAGGCGGTGATGGATGATTTCGCCGATTCCTATGCCGCTGGCGAGACACCCATTCCCTGCGTGCGCTGCAACGAGCGCGTGAAGTTTCGCGATCTGCTGGAAACGGCGCGTGATCTGGGCGCTGCTGCGCTTGCGACCGGCCATTACATTTCAAGCCGCACCGGAAAGGCCGGGCGCGAGCTTCGCCGCCCGCGCGATCTTGAGCGCGACCAGAGCTATTTCCTCTTCACCACCACGCGCGAGCAGCTCGAGTTTTTGCGCTTTCCGCTTGGCGATCTGACAAAGCCCGAGGCGCGGGCACTTGCCGCGCGCATGGGGCTTGGCGTTGTCGCCGAAAAGCCGGACAGCCAGGACATCTGCTTTGTCCCTACCGGCCGCTATACGACGATTGTACAGCGGCTGAAGCCGGAAGCAGCAACGCCGGGCGAGGTGGTGCATCTCGATGGGCGCGTACTGGGGCGGCATGAAGGGATCATTAATTTCACCATCGGTCAGCGGCGGGGACTTGGCATTGGCGCGGATGGCCCTGCAAGCGAGCCGCTTTTCGTCGTGAAGCTTGATCCCGTGCGCCATCGCGTGATTGTCGGGCCGAAGGAAGCGCTGGAGACGAGCCGCCTTGTGCTGCGGGATGTGAACTGGCTCGGCGATCTGCCGCTCGAGGCGCTGCCGGAGGGCGGCATGGATTTGCTCGCCCGTGTGCGTTCCACGCGCGAGCCGGTACCCGCACGCATTGAATACGACGGAGCGGGCCTTGTCGTCACCCTGACGGAGGGGGAAGGCGGCGTCGCGCCGGGGCAGGCATGTGTGTTCTACGATGCGGCTGATCCCGCGCGCGTGCTTGGCGGCGGCTGGATTGCCCGAACGGAAAGCCGCTGGCAGATGGAAGAGGCTGCAAGTGCCGCGACCGCACGCGTGGCGGCGGCTGGCTGAACCGCATTTTGGCCGCAATCCACCAGATATTCTGTTGCTCGGCGGGGCGGATGGCCCCACATTCATCTGAGTTGAAGTAAACGGGGTGCGGCATCTTGAGTGGACTTGCGCGGATAGACGAACAATCGGTCATCAAGGCCTATGCGCGTTGGGCGCCCGTCTATGACTTCTCCTTTGGTCCCGTCGCCGATGCCGGTCGCAAGCGCGCCATCGACATTATCAATCGTCGCTCCGGAAAGTTGCTTGAAGTGGGCGTAGGTACCGGCGTTGCGCTGCCGCGCTATGCGCCGCATCTCACCGTTACCGGCATTGATCTCTCGCCCGACATGCTCCGCATTGCACGCCAGCGCGTGCGCGAGAAGAAGCTCACCAATATCGAAGGCATCTATGAGATGGACGCCTCCGAGCTTGGCTTTGGCGATGCTTCTTTCGACACGGTGGTTGCCATGTATGTAATGACCGTGGTGCCGGACCCGGTGAAGGTGCTGCGCGAGCTTGAGCGCGTCTGCGCGCCGGGCGGCGAGGTGCTGATCGTCAATCATTTCGCGCAGGATCACGGGCTTCGCGGCTGGGTTGAGAGCTTCATGGCGCCGGCGGCCCGCGCGCTTGGCTGGCACCCGGATTTCCGGGCGGAAACCATCACCGATGCCACCACGTTGGAACTCGTTGAAACGGTGAAGCTGAAGCCCTTCGGCCTCTTCACCATGCTGCGCTTCCGCAAGGCGGAAGAAGCGGCCCCGGCGGGCGAGACGGCGGCCACGGAAGGCGCCTGAAACCAGGCTTGCAAGGGCAGGGTTTCCGCCAGAAATTCTGCTTTCCTTCGGGGGCCCGGAAGTGGCTTCCCTTGCTTGACAGCACGGCACGTCGCCCCTTATATCCGGGGCTCCCTTGCCCCGAACAGCAAGGCCCGCAGCATCCTGCGGATTTCGGGGCGGAGTAGCTCAGTTGGTTAGAGCAGCGGAATCATAATCCGCGTGTCGG
>ENA-UOVV01000148-UOVV01000148.1-compost-metagenome-genome-assembly--contig:-NODE-148-length-105568-cov-13.518116_pt1 | contig 105568 bp, 101 predicted proteins | sample MGYA00238155_ERZ761577 | MGnify/ENA primary metagenome ERZ761577 (study PRJEB28898, sample SAMN06268775) | compost metagenome | isolation source: Emeryville, CA | place: USA:Emeryville, CA...
GCATCTGCCTTACAAGCAGAGGGTCGGGGGTTCGAATCCCTCTGCTCCCACAAAACTCAAAAAACCTTACAGAAAACTGTGAGGTTTTTTTGTTTTCCGAAGATCCGAAAACTTGTTTTTCTCTATGGAAACAATCCCCTCATTCTGTTTTTTGGGAAAGGGAAATCGTACCTCCAGGCGTCTTCAAACCTCTGCCCAATTCCTTCAGGAAAAGTTGCGTACGAAGATTCGTGCGAGATTTCAAGTGTTTTTCTGCAACTGTTTATTGAAAGAGAGGCATGCTTGGTTTGCAGCTTTCAAATGAAACGAATAATTCAGAGAATAAACAGCGAAAATTTGAACGAACCCCCTTCAATTGTCCCTTGAATGAAACTGAATTTTAATGTATAATTATTAAAAAAATAACATTTTCCTTTTATTTTTTTCTTAATTTTGGATAAACTAAATTTATATAACGATGGGATTATTTTCATTTATTAAAGAAAAGGGAGCCAAAATTTTTGGTAAAAAAGAGGAAGAAGCTCAGGTAGAAGAGAAAAAAACATTAAAAGCACAAGCACTGCTTGATTATGTTAAACAACTGGGATTGCCCTACAACAGCATCAAAATTTCGGTGACCGACGACGATGTGAAAATTGAAGGTGAAGTTGCCTCACAACAGGATGCCGAGAAAATTTTACTCGCCATTGGAAATGTTGAGGGCGTTGATCAAGTGGACAATCTGATGGCAGTCGCTGAACCCGCGCCACAGGCACAGTTTTACACCGTTGTAAGTGGAGATACTCTTTCGAAGATTTCTAAACAGTATTATGGTGATGCCAATAAATACCATACGATTTTTGAGGCCAACCGCCCCATGCTTGATCATCCCGATAAAATTTATCCGGGTCAGGTGCTGAGAATACCTGAAATGTAAAACAACATCAAAAATCCTCTTGCCCAAGAGGATTTTTTTATTTTGAATCAAACCTGAACAAACTCATTCGGAATTCCCTTCCACAACCAACACCATTTCACCTTTCAGGTTTCTTTGTTCAGTTGTTTCGTGTAATTCTCCCAGAGTTCCGCGCAAAGTTTCCTCAAACTTTTTCGAGATTTCCCTCGACAGACTTGCCTTCCTTCCTGCGCCAAAATTATCGACCAAATCTTTCAATGTTTTGATGATTTTATGAGGTGATTCATAAAAAACCAAAGTCCTTTTTTCGTTCTTTAGTTCTTTCAGTTTGCCTTGTCTTCCTTTTTTGACGGGCAAAAATCCTACAAATACAAATTCGTTTGAAATCAGACCCGAAACCGTCAGTGCCGGTACCAAGGCAGTGGCCCCTGGAAGCGCACATATCTCAACTTCATTTTCAATGCAAGCTTTGGCCAACAAATATCCTGGGTCAGATATGCCCGGCGAACCGGCATCGGTGATCAACGCAAAGTTTTTTCCTTCCTTTAGTTGTCTAATGATTTCTTCGGTCAGTTTGTGTTCGTTGTGAGCGTGATAACTGCGCATAGAGGTAGAGACATTGAAGTGTTTCAACAACTTACCGCTGTTTCGTGTATCCTCGGCCAATATCAAATCCACCTCATTGAGGGTTTCAATCGCCCTAAAAGTCATATCCTTGAGATTTCCAATGGGCGTGGGAACCAAATAAAGTTTTCCTGCCATACAGCGAATTTAGGCTGAAAAATTTAAAATAGACTTAAAACTTGATTATTACGAATAAAAATGTATAAATTGGCACTAAAATTATCCTGAAATGAAACATTTTTGCCTCGGAATTTTATTCGCTTTTTGGGGCATGAACATCCATTCTTATGCCCAAGAAATTCTTCCCAAAGGCTTAACGCCTCAGGAGGAAAGTCTGATTGCTGATTATCAGTTCAGCGGCACGCATTATACGCCACCACCCACTGAATCTGTCAGAACTTCTGCGCAATGGGAAGAAGTTGAATATCTGGTATTGGGTTGGACACCCGGTTATCAGAACATCCAACGACAGATTGTTGAGGCCGCTGTGGAGGAATGCAAGGTGCTGATAGCTACAACCAATCAGACTTCTGTGGAAAATTATCTGAGCACAAACGGAGTTGACATTACCAATGTTGAGTTTGTGAATGCACCCATCAACAGTATCTGGATTCGGGATTATGCTGGCAATACCGTATATACCAATGATGTTGGACAAAGGGCATTGGTCGATTGGATATACAACCGCCCTCGACCTTTGGATGATGTAATTCCGTCTTATCATGCAGCTTATCTGGACATTCCGTTGTATGTAACTGATACTGCACCGGCAGACTTGGTCAATACGGGCGGGAATTTCATGTCGGACGGATTGGGCAACGCCTTTGCATCGGAACTTGTGCTGATGGAAAATCAGGCGGGGAATCCCTATGGGGTCAGTCCCAAGACCGAAGACCAAGTAGACCAAATTATGCTGGATTACATGGGAATTGATTCCTACCGAAAAATGACAGTTTTGCCTTATGACGGGATTCACCACATTGATATGCACATGAAACTTCTCGACGAAGAGACGATTTTGGTAAGTAAATATCCCGAAGGAGTAGCAGACGGCCCGCAGATTGAAGAAAATATCAATTATATCACAAGTTCTTTCCAAACACCTTTCGGCAATGATTATGAAATCAAATGGATTCCGGCACCACCAAGTGAGACCGGGAATTATCCCGATACCGGCGGTGCCTACCGTACATATACCAACGCCTTGATTGTTAACAAAACAATATTGGTGCCCGTTTATCGACCTGAAGTGGACGAAGAAGCACTGCAAATCTGGCAGGAGGCCATGCCGGGTTATCGGATTGTGGGCATCGATGTGGACGACCCCAGCGAACCACTGATTTTCGGAAACGGAGCGATTCATTGCATCACCCATACCATAGGCGTGGCTGAACCGCTGTGGATAGTACACGAAAAAATTAGGGAGGTCAATACAATCAATAATATTCAAGTAAAAGCCCAAATCAAGCACATTTCAGGTGTTGCACAAGCCAAGGTATATTGGCGTCAGTCAGGTGAAATTGTTTTTCAGGAAGCGAGTATGACCCATGTGTCTGACGACAACTGGACCACCGGTTTGTCGATTCCTTCGGGTTCGGAAGCAATCGATTATTACATCTGGGCAGAAGCCAATTCGGGTAAATCCATTGCAAGGCCGATGCCGGCTCCGGAGGGTTACTGGACCTTCACCGTAAATGCAATGTCCATTTCTGACTGGGCCGAGCAAAACATCAAAGGACCCTATCCGAATCCTGCCAAAGACAAGGTTTATTTTGATTTGAAGAACATACCCGGGCAGGTAAATATTTCAATCTACAATCTGGCGGGACAGAAAGTTTTCAATGACACTTTGGAGAATGCAGACGGCAGAATGACATTGAAATTAAATCCATCCTTCAGTGGAATCTATATTGTGAATATCGAAGGTGAATTCGGGAAGGTGACGAGGAAGCTAATGGTGAAGTAACTTTGATGGATGCGAAAAGATGGCTGGGTCTTTTGGACCGGTTTCTAAATAACTTTTCCAAAGTTCAAAACTTTGGAAAAGTTAAGCATCATACTCACTTCACTTTCACCGATAAATCCAGCATTTTTGTGATAGATTTTTCAGCCCTTTGCCTCAACTCTTCTTCGATAAGAATTTCGGGCAACTCATATTTCATGCACAAATAAACTTTTTCCATGGTGTTTCGTTTCATGAAAAAGCATTCTGAGCAGTTGCAGTTATTTTCGTCCGAAGTCATGGCAGGGATGAGGGTTTTGCCGGGTGCCATTTTTTGCATTTCGTGAATGATTCCTGCTTCGGTGGCCACAATGAACTCTTGAGCATCATCGGTTTGCACAAAATTCAGCAATCTGGAAGTTGACCCCACAAAATCGGATGCGTTCAGCACCGGTTCTTCGGACTCAGGATGTGCAATCAGTTTTGCGTTGGGGTGTTCGGCCAATTGTCTGGCAATTCTTTCCAGCGAAAATGCTTCGTGTACTATGCATGCTCCGTCCCAGAGTATCATGTTTCTGCCCGTAACTTTGTTGAGGTATTTGCCCAGATTTTTGTCGGGTGCAAAGATGATTTCTTGTTCTTGTGGGAGTGAATCCAATATGGTTTTGGCATTAGAAGAAGTAACGATAATGTCGCTTTCGGCCTTCACACCAGCATCGCAGTTGATGTAGCTGATGACGATGGCGTTGGGGTGTTCGGCACGCATGGCTCTCAATCCTTCGCCCGAACAGGAATCGGCAAGCGAGCAACCGGCCTTCAGGTCGGGCAGAACCACTTTTTTGGTTGGATTTAGGATTTTGGCGGCTTCTGCCATGAAATGCACTCCACAGAAAACAATCATGTCTGCATCGGTTTCCGCAGCGGCCCTGGCAAGTTGGAGACTGTCGCCCAAAAAATCTGAGATGTCCTGAATTTCGGGAATTTGGTAGTAATGCGCCAAGATGATTGCGTTTTTTTCTTTTCTCATCCGATTGATTTCGGCAATCAAATCGGTGCCTTCCGGAATTTCAATGTCCAAAAAGCCTTTTTTATCGAGCATTGTGCTTGCATCTGTCAAGAGTGTTTCCATCTTTATTTGGTTTTATTAGATACGCTTATCAATTAATGTTCCGAAAATGAATCTCGTTCCCATTTGAATTAAAACCTAATTCCTGCCTTCTTACCACCCCATTGTGGGCTTGGGCATCTCAGTGGAGATGATTCATCATTTGGTTTTATCGCATAAAGATACGAAGTTCATAAAAAATGTGGAAAACTTGACCGAAGTTTTGATCAGAACAGCCGATTGGAACAGCCAAATCTGTTAACTTTGTCCAAATATTTCTGACATGCAACCACGCGAAGATTTTTTACTCAAAGCCTATGAGCTGGGAATCATCAAGTTTGGGAATTTTATTTTGAAAAGCGGCATTGAGTCTCCGTTTTATGTGGATTTGAGACCGCTTTCATCCAGCCCTCAATTATTAAAAACACTTGCCAACCACCTTTTGAATTTGGTGGAAAATTCTCCATACGAGCTGATTTGCGGTGTACCCTATGCCGCCCTTCCGATGGGGACCACCATGAGTCTGGCCAGTGGTTCTCCATTGATAATCAAAAGGAAAGAAAACAAAGGTTACGGTACCAAAAGAATGGTGGAAGGAATCTTCCAAAGCGGTCAGAATTGCCTTTTGGTAGAAGATGTGATTACCAGCGGACAAAGTCTGCTTGAGACGATTGCGGAAGTGGAAAAGGAAGGACTGATTGTAACCGATATTGTGGTGGTTCTCGACCGTGAGCAAGGGGGCATTCAGAGGCTGAAGGAAAAAGGCTATACCGTTCATACGCTGTTTACCATCAACGAGGTGATTGAATTGCTTCATCGTTTTCATCGTTTGGACGACAATGAAGTCAGCAGAATCAAAAACTTTTTGGAAAATCCGCCTGCACCGCCTGTGAAAAATAGAGTTGCACTCGACAAAAAACAAATCAGTCATCCGGTCGGAAAAAAACTGATCGAGATTGCATTGAAAAAGAACTCAAATCTGATTGCATCTGCAGATGTCATCAGTTCAGCCGAACTGATCAAACTCGCAAAAGATGTGGGCAAACATATCGTTGCATTGAAACTGCATACCGACATCATCCGTGATTTCAGCTTTGAACTGATTGAAGAATTAAAACAAATTTCAAAAGAAAAGGATTTTCTACTCTTTGAAGACCGCAAGTATGCTGACATAGGAAATACCCAAGAACTTCAGTTCAAGGAAGGAATATACAGGACGGCAGCTTGGGCAGACATGATTACTTCTCATTTGATTGCCGGTGAGGAAAGTTTGAAGGTGTTTGACAATGTGGGGGTGGTCGGCATAGTGGAAATGTCTTCCAAGGGCGCACTGACAGATGAGTATTATGTGGGCAAGGCACTGAATGCGGCCAATAATGCACCCAATGTGATGGGCGTGGTGGCACAACGGAAAGTTTCTGACCATCTGCTGCTATTTACTCCCGGCGTGAACTTTAGCTCATCGGGTGATTCCAAAGGACAACAATACAATACACCGGCCAAGGTTTTCAGCGAATACCACACCGATTTTATTATCGTAGGCCGTGGCATTTATCAGTCGGCAGAACCGGCAGAAGCCGCCGAAAAATACCGTGCATTGGGCTGGGAGGCTTATTTGGACAGCCTGAAGGATTGAGTGTGTCCGTGAAAAGAGCGGTTGATTCATTTTCAAATCTTATCTTAGCAGTATGGAGCGAATCATATTGGGCATAGATCCGGGAACGACCATCATGGGATTCGGACTCATCGGTGTGGAAAAAAGCAAAATGAATTTTTTATTGCTTGATGAACTGATGCTTCACAAATATGAATCCCACGCAGCGCGGCTCAAAAGGATTTTTGTGAAGACGCTTGCAATCATCGACGAATACCATCCGGATGAGCTTGCGATTGAGGCTCCTTTTTTTGGGAAAAATGTTCAATCGATGCTCAAACTCGGTCGTGCTCAGGGAGTAGCGATGGCGGCCGGACTCTATCGCGAACTACCGATTGCAGAATATTCGCCCAAGAAAATAAAAATGTCGATCACCGGAAACGGAAATGCTTCAAAAGAACAAGTGGCTGCCATGTTGCAGCATTTGCTGGGACTGAAAGAAATCCCAAAACATCTCGACGCCACCGACGGACTGGCTGCTGCGGTTTGTCATTTCTTCAATTCAGGGAAAAGTCAAAGCACCCAATCGGTTTCCAGTTGGGCTGCCTTTGTGAAAGACAACCCTGACAGGAAACTCTGAAAATCATGAGACATCACCTGAGGACTTTCTAATTCTACGAGGGCTAACAGAAGGGCTGATGTGCCAATAATGTTTATTAAGGTTGTGGTATATTTCTGACCCAGCCTACACTCATATATATCTGCCCCGAAACCGAATTAGAGAGGATTGTATATTTCAAAATTGCCGTTTGCTAAGTGTGGTTCTACCACCAATACACCATTGTCATCATAATATTCGTGATTTACAACCCCTTCAAAGCTGCCAACATAAGCGGCAACATGTTTTAAACCAGGAGTTTCCGGTAATTCATACATCAGAATTTCAGTAATATTAACAGAAACGCTGGAAGCAGTCAATTCCATTTCTTCAAAACCAAAAGCAATTTCATTCCCATAGGTATTTCCATCCAATATTTCAACCAACCCGAGTTTGGCAGGAGTCATTATGGTAAATCGTAAAAGTTGGTTATAATCCTGTAGGGTAACTCCTGCTTTTTCATCAATATCTTCTTCAATACCCGGCGGAAAATAAAGCATCAGGGCATTTATGCCACTGGAATATTGGCTATTGGTGATAATGTTATAAGTTCCGTTTACTGAGGCGCCTGCCAAGCTGTAATTTATTTCGGCATAAAATAATTTACTGTCAGCTTTAGGCGTGTCATCGTCTTTGTTGCACGACAATAATACAACAGCCAATAAAAGTGTTAATAAGTTTAAATGTTTCATTTTTCGATTTTTTTATTGATTATACGAAATGTGTAATAATGTAATATTTTGTCATTTCGACATCCCGATAGCTATCGGGAGGAGAAATCTTCATCATAAGATTCCTCTGTTTCGTTCCGTTGCACTGCACTTTAATCGGAATGACAAAACAACCAATTATAAGTAATAAGGACAATCATATTTTTAATAACTAACATTTACTTGCCCCGAAACGGGAAATCTGTTTTGATTATTCATCAGTTCATGCACTTCGCCTTCATATTCAAAATGAATCTTGTCTTTGTTTAATTCAAAAATTGTAATTGTTCCCTTGTCAAAAATGAGTCTTTTGTTCGTCGATTTTTCTACCTTCCGTTCAAAGTCAAAAAAACTTAGACTGGCTGTCGAATGTAGAGAAGGGTCTTTGGTGAGGTCATAAGTTTTTGGCAGTTCAGAAAGGTTTTCTTTGTCGCTAAAAACAAAGTCAATTTCAAATTGTGATTTCTCGCCCTTAACGGTTCTTTTCCTGAACAAATACCTAATGGGCGATTCATCCAGATTGGCTACATCTGCTTCTCTTTCATTGGCGCTGATGCTGCGGGTTTTACCGTCAATAGTAAAGACAATCGGGTCTTTAGAATTACTTTTAGTATTTTTTGGTTCTGTGTGATTTTCCGAAGTCTCTTTTTGGCTACTGTTGTTACAGGAAACAAGAGTAAAAGCGAAAATAATCAGTAGGGTTTTCAGTAAATTCATAATTATCGTTTAGAGCATTTCATATTGACAGTTCCCGATATGGGAACTGTGGTTTGCGGGTTCAGTATTTCTCCAGCTTCGCCTTCAAAACTGAAATGGATATGGTCTTCTGTCCATTGATGAACGGTAATGCTTCCGTTAATCAAGGCTAAACTTTGGCTCAAATTCCTTTCGGCCAAATCCACAATATTGACATCGGCACGTCTGACTCCCTGATTTGAAGTATTGACGACATCAAATGTATTGGGGACACTCGATATCAAATCAGAACCTCAAAGGTTGAAATTGAGCGTAAGTTGCTTGATGTCCGTTTTGTCCAATCGGGTACGAAATTTTGCCCGAACAATCTCGGCTGTCGCATCCCAAAAGCAATCTCCGGACAAATCGTCAAATTTGTATTTATAGGTTTCTCCATCTATGTTGAGAACCATGGCTTCTTTGCTTTGAGTTGATTTTTCGGTGGAAAAAGAGTCACTGTTTTTATTAGCGTTTTTGCATGAAAAAATTACGAAAACAAGTAAACAGCAACACGCATTTTTTAAAAAAAGTTTCATAACAAATAAAATTTTCAGTTAATGTTTTATTAATGCTACCGTTTTTTTCTTTTTGTTAATGTGATGATCAAAATGGTCTCCCGGGAGAAAATGATCACCCGGCAAAAAGTGATCGCCCGGGAGAAAATGATCCCCGGGCAAGAAGTGGTCACCAAGAAGAAAGGTTTTATCGGTATCCAAAATAATAATGCTGTTTTTATCGGGTTTGATTGAAAATTTAGTATCGTTTAATTTTGAAAACGAAATCTTATTTGGGTCTTTCAGTTTCAGGGTTTTTTGTCTTCTGTCTATGGCAATTTTTTTATTGGGGGTTTGTGAAAATTTTCCATACAGCACGCCTGCATAATAAGTTTTATTGGGAGCTGCGTCTTCTTTTTTGAGTTTTGAGAACATGACTAAATCTTCAACTTGCCCGGAATTGCTGTTTACGACCAAAACCACTTTGGTTCCGTCGGAAACTTTGTATTTCGGAATGTCGTATTTTCTTTGGGCAACAGCCATGCTTTGTATGCCGATGACCAAAATCATAGTGAACAGGATGTTAAAATTGTTTTTCATAGTATTTGTTTTAGAAATGATTGATAATTGTTATTCTTTATAGTATTCAAATTCGCCTTCAATGGTATGGCTCAACTTGCCGGGTTCAGTGTTTGGCCCGGTGAAATATTCAAAATAACCTGTACCCTGAAAAGTTCCTTTGATGTGGGTGACCACAGCTATGCCCAGACTATTTACTTCTTCTTTATAAGCCGTGACAGTGATGGCCATGGATTCGGTTATCAATCCTGAGGTCAAGTCATTCATCCCGTCATTATTATGGTCATACAGCGTGACATCGGATTGAAAGAAAGGGTGAAAAGATGCGTTATAAACAGGCTCCCCGGACGAAATGTAAGTCGGTCCGGGAAAAAGTGTCCCCACATCGAGTGACCCCTTGCGGGGGGGTAGCTTAAAGGTAACCTCCCTGACATCATCCATTGTGTGTCCGTAACCTCTATAACCTATTGCGGTCATTTTGATGTTTCCCTCGTTGGACTCTACATTGATAACCAATCCCCCTGTCAAGTCAACATTGGTGTAGTCACTGTCTTCGCCATTAGCAAAGATTCGGAAGTTGTCGTTTACTACAACTCCGGAAATGTTGTATTTGACATAGGATTCTCTCTTTTCGGGATCATCGTCCTTGGAGCAACCAACGATACTTTGGAATGCTATCGCCAAAACGATGGTTATGATAATATGTGTTCTTGTTTTCATGATATTTGTTTTTAGTTTAATAATTTGTCCAACGGCAGAGATTGAAATGCCTGCCAAGCTGCCTCACGGCTTATCCGTGTACTGCTTAGGTTGATTGAAAATCGGTCTCCGAAGAAATTTGCGATTTCGTATGAATCGGTGTCGCTATTGTAATTTTCTATTGCTTTCACGCCCTTGTTTGTAACTGTTTTTTGATAACCCATTTCAGTATTCTCATCTATATTCTGGTTCATTAGTCGGCGAAAACTTCCGGCAAGACCCATAGCACTGGCCTGTTCTCCGGCGCAATCGGTTAGTAAAAGCTTTACGCTTTTTCATAGGGATTGCCATAAGTGGCAGCGATACCACTGATTCCACTGTGGCTCATTGACCCGGGTGCCGAGGAAGTCAATGACATGCCGCCCAAGGTTTTGGGCAACCACGCCTCTAATTCTTCAACAGAAATAGGGGAGATGTCAGTAAGATTTGTGTGTAAAATTGCCTTGCCAATTTCCTCAGCTGTTTTTTCGTCTGAAGAATTGCTATTGGAACTGTTATTACAGCCGAAAAGGATCATTCCGCTCAACAGGCATGTGAAATATAAAATTTTTGGATAATTCATGGTGTTATTGATTTTGTTTTAAATGCGATATGAATACATGAATTGCTTCCCAGGCTTCGTCCCTGTCCAAACCATTCGATCGAAACCTGATACCAAAGCGTTCCGGAAGAAAAAAGGCCATTTCGTATTCTTGATTGTAATCCCTGTAGGATTCTGAAGCCTTAATGCCTCCCTCGGTTACCGGCCTTACATAGTTATTTCCGTTCGTCTCTTTGTAAGTTTGCTTGCTTACACCCATAAAATGCCGGACAATCGTTTCTCCGTGTTCTCCGCCACCGTCTGACAAGTGCACCTCTATCTTTTTGTTATGGTTCAGTGTATATTTACCCACAGAGGTTTGGTTGTTGGGTATTGACAAAATGTCTGTATTACCTATTCCCGCAAGCTGCTCGGGAAAAAAAGCTTCCATTTCTTCGGCCGTATAAACTTTTTCATGCTTCACTTTTGCTATTTGTGCCACGATTTCCTGATCATCAAACTTATTGTCTGTCTCTTCGTGTTTTTGTTGGGCAGTATTACCGGGATTTTCAGCTTTATGCGTTGCCGAAGGGCTGTTGTTGCAACCCATAGTAGTGTATATAGCTAATAGTAAGTATAAAATGTTGAGTTTCATTTCTTTTTCTTCTTTTTAAGTTTCTTTTGGTATTTGGGTGAGATGTATTGAAAATCACCATAAATGGTATGGGCATCTTCTTTTTCTATGCGGTCTTCGGTGTAGAAATATTTCATAACGCCCTCAAATTTTCCTTTCACAAAATCCAACTGCATGGGGTTGGTACTTTCCACCAAATCGGTAATGTGTACGGAAACCGATTTGGACATATAAGTGCGATCATTTACAGAAATAGTAAAAAAATAATTATGATTGTTCGATTCTAATAATTCAAACAATCCTACTTTTGGAGGAAATTTGATAATGATATTTTTGACAGTTTCATCACCAAGAATACCAAAATCGGCCACCTAAAAAGTAGGTGTAATAATTGCTTTATGAAAAACTTTCAATTTAGAATTTTCTTCAACTTCTATATTAAACACTCCGTTTTCTCTGGGTCCGTTGAGTCCGAAATGAAAGTAGGTATTGTATTTTTTGTCAATACTTTGTGCCTTTATATTTGTAACAGGCATCAATAATAACAGTTATAGGGATAAGGCTAAATATTTCATTTTAAGTTATTTAAAGGAAGTCCTGCAATTCCGTCCCAAAGCTTGTTTAAATCCGTATTTCCGGAAACGATAAGCACATACCTGTCTTTGTGAATAAAGGATACTTTATGATAGGTTTTATTATTGATTTTTTCGGCTGACTCTATTGCTTTTATACCTTTTTTTGTTACTACTTTTGATTGCCGACCATGGGCATCCGTACTGATGTTTTTTTCGAGAGCAAATTGTACAGGTTTGATCAAAGGCTCAACATATTCATCTTCACCATCGTAGATTGAGAGTTGAACCCGGTCATTTCCGGTTTTATAAAAGAGGCTAAGCTGATAGACATCCAAATGGTCATACATTGCACGGCTAATTGAATCCAATGGCATCCCCGCAAAGGTTTTCGGACTCCATTTTTCTATATGCGCTATGCCTTCATCATCCCAGGTAAAAAGGTCGCCGTCGTCATCTGTTGTTATGGTGGTTTTCGAGGTTAATCCGGAATGAGTTGTTGCCAAACTGTCTTGTTGCTTTTTGCAGGCAGCAAAGCCAAAGAGTAAAAGAAAGATTAAAATGTGCGGTATTATATTTTTCATTTTTATTAATGTTTATAGTTTATCAGTTATCGCTTTTTAATTTTTCCGATACTGACTTCCCGGACTACAAGGCAGAGCATCCATTTTTTGTCCTGTTTCTAAGGTTGTCTTGATAATAGTATTTGGATGGAAATATTCGTTGATTAAATCCTTTATAGCACCTTCGACAGAAATCCCCAGACCCTTCCATTTATAATGAGCAAGAAAACCTCCTACTACCAAAATCACATCAGCATCCAGTTGATCAAAAAGATTTTTGCTATTAAGACCTTCTATTTGCCAAGTGAAAAAATAATGTTCGTTTAAATCATACAGATATGTCATTTCTTGATAGAATTTCTCCAGTTCCTTTATTTTATCTGGATTATCAAATAAATCCAACAAATCTTCGGGGCAATAGCTGATGCCTGTTGAGGAGGCTATATATATTAATAAAACCCCGTACAAATCATATTTTTCTTCACAATCTGTAGCTTTATTTATTCTTTTTACATGTCTTTCATATTCTAAGGCATACAGAATCATCAAATAAAGACATTTTGTATAAGAGGAAAACTGCAGCCCTGCTCTTTCATTAAACTCATCTCCTAATAAATCCATTAATTTCCCAAAGCCTTCATCACTGATATTGTCATCATACTCCTCATCAAGTATATCGTCCAGCTTATCAAAAAAAGTTCTGGTTTCTTGTGCATGACCGATGTAGCTGTTACCGGCAAAGCACAAGAAGAGAATAATCAGTAGTCGTTTCATGGTATAATAATTTTAATTGTTTTTTTCGTGCATCAGAATCCCATCATAGAACTATAGTCGTCTTTTTTGATTGTTTTGCTTTCTTTCTTAAAGTCAACGCAAAGCATGTGAAGCCTGCCTTTTTTGCCTTTGGCAGGGGCAAATTGCATCTCCATGACCATGGCATTTTTCCCCATTCTCACCATGGATTCGGGCAGGTCAATGTCTTCATTCATTCCTGCGCCCATAAAACCCACCGGTGTTTGATCGGTGATCCAAATTCTGTAAGTTCCCTCTTTGGTTGTAGTTTCGTAACCTTTACAGTCGTAGCCCAAAATATTTCTTCCTCCAATATCTCTCAGGTTGGCCATATATTCTTTGTCTATATCTTCTTGGGCTTTCTCTAATTTTTCTGTTAACTTCGGATCTGATTTTTGCGCCATCATTATTTTTTGTCCGTCTTGCTCCATAAAAATCACCATCATATTTTGCTCTATGTCCATCACATTAATAGAAGTGGCACCCTTGTCTTCAAAGCCGGTTCCAAAATAAGTTACATCCGGTTCGAGATAATAATCCATCAAGATTTCCTCCTTATTCCCGGTTTTGATTTTCATGGTGGCGCGGTATGAAAATTTATAGTTGTCGGGCACATTTGCTGTTTCTTTACTGTAGCTTCCACCCATTCCACTCAGAATGCTACTGATTTGTTCTTTTTGTTTGTCGCTTACATGATTGTCCAAATCGGATTCCTTGATCAGTTCATTTTCCTCATTTGATTGATTTTTGTTCTGCTTTTTGTCTTTTTTCTTGTTTTTATCTCCTTTAAGAACGGCGTCAATTCCACGGTCTGTGCCTCTTGAGGCCTCACTGTCGGTCCTGTTGAGAATCGTTCTTTCTACAGCATTTTCTGCTTTTTTCTTCATCTTTTTCAGCAATTGTGATTGTCCGCTGAAGGGGACTACAATAAAAATTGCCAATACGAGTAATTTTAAATTTTTCATAATCAAAGTGGTTTTATTTTGTAATATATCTTATATCTTCCAGATTCACAAAACGAGATAATTTTGCCAACGGTACCGCTAAACTATTTAATATGTTATATATTTAGGCTTCCAAACCCATGTATGGTTGGCGTGAATCCATAGTTTCATGATTAAAATTGATGGATTGCAGATATTACCGGATTTGGGTATTGAACGACTGTTTATGGGATAAATGTGTTCATTTGTAAACCATATCGAACCATTTCTGTAAGTGAGATTTTATATTCGGATTCTGCTTATAAATTTGAAAAATAATGCGAGAGCAATGCAGAAAGTAAGGGTCATTATCGTCGATGACGAATTGGATGCTATCAAAAACCTCAAATGGGAAATCGAACAGTTTTGTGAGGGGGTTGAGGTATGCGAGGTTTTCACAGACCCCATGGAGGCAATTTCGGGCATCAATTACCTGAAACCCGATTGCGTATTTCTTGACATAGAAATGCCGGAAATCGACGGCTTCCAATTGCTGACCCTATTGTCTTTCAAGGATTTTGAAATCATATTTACTACTGCCTACGACCAATATGCACTCAAAGCATTCAGAGCATCGGCCATCGATTATCTGCTGAAACCCATAGACACCGATGATTTGAAGAAATCAATCGAAAAAGTCAGAGAACGAAAAAAACACACCGACTTTGGGAAAAGCATCAAAGATTCACTCGAATCCCTTTGGGAACAAAGGCAAGACCAGAGGGTGGCGTTGAATTTCAGCGGCAAAATTAAATTCGTTAAACTCGAAGACATTGTGTATTGTAAATCCACAGGAAGTTATACCGAAATTTTTTTTAAAGATGACAAATCGGAAATTCTTTCCAAAAAAATCAAAGAAGTAGAGGAACTCACCGACAATGGATTTTTCAGAGTACACAACAGTTACCTCGTCAATCTGAAATACATTTCTGAATACATCAAAACCGACGGCCACTATTTGCTGTTGTACAACGGGAAAACCGTACCCGTTTCTCGCTCAAAAAGAAATGATTTGTTAAGAAAACTCAATGTCTAATTGGTATCATCTTTATAATTTCTTTGACAACCCTCATCAGAGCGGCTTCCTGATTTTCATATTGGGCATACTTTTCATATTGTCTCTCTATCATTTTCTGCTCTATTTTCAGCACAAAGACAAATCATACCTTTGGTACAGTATATATACATTCCTGATTTTTTTCTCACATATGTACTGGATGGAGAGTGCGTACACCAAAAATCTGATTGCACCCATCAAACCGTTTATTGATTCTATATATCAAAATATAGTTTGGGGCTACAATATGCTGTACTTTGTATTTGCATTTACATTTGTCAACCTGAAATCCTACTCCCCGAAATGGTACAAAATCATTTTCTATTATTTGGCAGCACTCTGCTTCATCATGTTATTGATTGACATTGCCTATCGAGTAAGCGGTGACATTGAAATCCTTAGGAATGGAGACATCTTTTTTCTGATTGCCGTATCTATCATTGCCATATTGGGATATATTCCCTTGTTCAAGGCACCGGTCAGCGTCAAATACTACATCATCATCGGCTCTTTCGTGCTGTTTGCAACTTCAGTTTTGGCCACCTCTATGTATCATTTTGAATTCGGATGGAATTCTGATCTGCGGTTCAGCATTTTTTATACCGGCGTAATCATCGAAAACCTACTGTTTTCATTAGGACTGGGACACCGGCAGAAAATCATTATGGACGAAAGAAACCGGGCACAGGAAAAACTGATTCGCCAACTTCTCGAAAATGAAAACCTGAAAATGGAAGTAGAAAACAAATTACACCAAGAATTGGAATTACTACAGTCCAAACTGGAAGTTGACAAATTAGAAAATCTGAACATGCAATTCCAAAAAGACCTCGCCGAACAAAAATTGGAAGCCCTCAGAAGCCATATGAACCCACATTTCATTTTTAATTCGCTCAATTCCATCAAAAGATTCATCATTGAAAATGACCAGAAAAAAGCAGTCTTTTATTTGAATAAATTCAGCAAACTCATCCGTAAAATCCTCTCTTCGTCCATTTCCAAACAAGTAACACTGGCCGAGGAAATTGAATTCTCAAACCTCTATGTGAACATTGAAAACATTCGATTTTCAAACAAAATTATTTATGAAACCGAGATTGCCGAAAACATCACTCTCAATACCATCAAAGTCCCGTCCATGCTGCTACAACCTTTTCTTGAAAATGCCATCTGGCACGGACTCTCATCCAAAAAGGGAGAAAAAAAAATCAAACTCAGTGTCGCAAAAGATGAGGATATGCTGAATATCTGCATACAAGACAACGGCATCGGAAGAGAAAACTCCATAAAAATCAACAACCAGAAAATACTCAAAAAGGACTCATTGGGAATACAACTGACACACGACAGACTCAAAACTTTCGCCAAACTACATTCCGGAAAGTTCGAACTAAAAATCAATGACCTAAAGGACCAAGATGGAAATCCCATAGGGACACAAGTAATAATTAAATTCAATATCCACCCAAAAGAGAAAAATCAGCTGTCTGCTTCGGAATAATCAAGACAAAATTTTAATAGTTTTTTTAACAATTCCTCAACCCTGTGAACTCTCATCTGTTTCCAAAAATTCGTATGTTTACCGCAAAAGATTTTTTCAATGAAGAAAAACATTTGTTTGTTTTTGTTGCTGATTTTTTCAGCTCCCGCTTTTGGTCAGAGAGCAGGCTACTGGCAACAAAAAGCCGATTATGAAATGCAAATCATAGTGGACGATGTGAACGCCCGTTATGACGGCAAAATGAAACTTTCCTACACCAACAATTCACCCGACGATTTGGATAAAGTTTATTTTCACCTGTTTTACAATGCCTTTCAACCCGGCAGTGCCATGGACATGAGATTGCAAAACATCAAAGACCCCGATTCCAGAATGGTGTCCAAAGATGCCGCCGGAAATGCAGTCAGCAGAATTTCCTCCTTGGGACAAAATGACACCGGTTATCAGCAAATCAATTCCATCAAACAAAACGGAAAAACACTCAATTTCAAAGTCAACGGAACCATCATGAGCGTTCAACTCTCCGAAAAAATAAACCCCGGACAAACCGCCGTTCTCGAACTCGATTGGACAGCACAAATCCCGGAAACCATCCGCCGCGGAGGTAAAAACTCAAAAGAAGGCATCGCTCTGACAATGACCCAATGGTATCCCAAAATGGCGAATTATGATGAACAAGGATGGCATTTGGACGAATACATCGGAAGGGAATTCTATGCACCTTTCGGCGATTATGATGTGAAAATCATTATCCAAAAAGACTACATCATCGGTTCTTCCGGTCAACTCCAAAACCCGAATGAAGTCAGAGGATATGTGCCCCATCCCAACATCAAATCACAAAACGACAAAGCCACCTGGCATTTCAAAGTGAACAATATCCATGACTTTGCTTGGGCTGCCGACAAAAATTTCGTGGTCTCCAAACAGCAGGTACCCGCCGGTCCGATGCTTTATTTTTTGAGACAGGACAAACCTGAATTGGTAGAAAACTGGAAAGCCGCAGAACCGATTACCGTTCAGTTTTTTGAATTCATGAGCCGAAATTTCGGACAATATCCCTGGGAAACCTACTCGGTGGTGCAAGGAGGAGACGGCGGCATGGAATACGGCACTTCCACCATGATTACCGGAGGGCGCAACTTGAACAGCCTCGTCGGCGTGATTTTTCACGAAGTAGCACATTCTTGGTTCCAACACATGTTCGGCATCAACGAAACCGTGTACGAATGGATGGACGAAGGCTTTACTTCCTACGCCGAACAGCTGGCACACTTGAAATTGGAAAACAAACCCATTCCACCCAACCCAAACCCCGAAGCCTATGACGCCTATTTTCAATTGGTTCGTTCAGGAGCGGAGGAACCAATGAGTTTGTTGGCTGATTATTATAATTACAATTACGCATACAGTATCCAAGCCTATGTCAAAGGTCAAATATATTTGATTCAACTCGGTTACATCATCGGAGATGAAAATCTAAAAAATTCCTTTCATGAATTCTACAAAGAATGGAAATTCAAACATCCTACTCCTGAGGACTTCAAACGAACCGCCGAAAAAATTTCAGGATTGAATTTAAAAGAATACCAGAATTTGTTTGTGAACACCACCCGATTCATCGATTACGCCATCGAATCGGTGAGTGGAAATGAAATTATTTTAAAAAACAAAAGCAATTTTGCCATGCCCATCGACTTGTTGGTGGAATATGAGGACGGAAACCGAGAACTTTTTTATATTCCAAATCTGGCATTGAGAGGTGAAAAACCCGAAGAAAATATCGATATTTACAAAGGCGTAAAAAGAACAGTGCTTGCACCTTGGGCTTGGACACAGCCCGATTATTCGGTGCCGGTTTCAAAAACAGTAAAAAAAGCTGAAATCGACCCCACCAAGCGACTGGCAGACATCGATGATACAGACAACAGCTATACGAAATAACAATGATTTTAGCGGTAAACATCGGCAATTCCAATATCCGTTTTGGCCTGCTCAACGGTGAAGACGAAATCACCACTTGGACGATCAACACCAAACCCTATAGAACCGAGGACGAATGTTATGCCAAATTCAAAGGAATGCACCAGGCATTTGGATTGAAAAAAAGCGATTTGGAAGCCGTTGTCATCGGTTCGGTGGTGCCTCCATTGACGATGCCCGTTGCACAATCTCTCCACAGGATTTTCAAATTAAAACCAATCATTGTCAATCGCTCCACTCCTTCCAATGTCCGACATGATTCACAACAAATGGGTACAGATATTTTTGCCAATGCAGTCGCCGCACAATCGTTCTACAAAGGCAAAAAAATTGTGATTGATTTTGGCACCGCCCTGACTTTTACAGGCATAGAAGAAGACGGAAACATTGCCGGCGTGGTGATTGCCCCCGGTGTAGAAACCGCGCTGAAATCATTGGTCGATCAGACCGCACAACTGCCCGAAGTCGATTTGGTCTCCCCGAAAAGCGTGTTAGGAATGGACACCGAAAGCTGTATGCAAAGCGGAATGATTTATGGCTTCCTCAGCATGATAGAAGGTATGATTGACCGCATCAAGGAAGAAATGGGCGATGATTGTTTCGTCATCGCCACCGGTGGATTGAGTTCGGTCTATGCACCATTGACCAATAAAATTAACAAACAAGACATTTTACACACCCTCAAAGGAATAGCCGAATTATACAAAATGAACCGATAATCGTTCAAGAACAGATGGGTTCGGAAATTCCGAAAAACTCAAACCGGATGGAACAAAAAGACGAAGAAATCAATGATGAATGGTCGGTGACCGAAGAGGGTTTTGACCCAAAACGACAATTGGCTGCCGAAAGTATTTTCAGCCTGGGCAACGGAGCAATGGGGCAACGAGCAAATTTTGAAGAATCATACGGCGGTGATACTTTTACAGGAAGTTACGCAGCGGGTGTTTATTATCCCGACAAAACCAAAGTCGGTTGGTGGAAAATCGCTTATCCTGAATATTATGCAAAGGTGCTGAATGCGCCCTCTTGGATTGGCATCGGTGTGGAAATCAACGGTGAAGAATTGGACCTAAACAAAGTCAACGAAGTATCGGACTTCAGACGCGAACTCAATATGAAGGAAGGTTTCCTCAAAAGGAGTTTTGAAGTGGTCTTGCAAAACCAATGCAGAATCCGGGTAAATATCGTCCGTTTTTTGTCGATGAAAAGAGAAGAATTAGGAGCCATTCGTTATGAGATAACACCGGTGAACAAAGCGATGAAAATTACCTACAAACCAACGGTCGATGCCGGAATAAAAAACAATGACGCCCATTGGGACGAAGTGTTTTGGGAAACCCAGGACTGCGGTGCTTCGGGTGATTTCGGTTTTGTGAAAGCTCGAACCTACAAAACCGGATTTGAGGTACTCACATTTATGCGTAATTCGGTTTTTCTGAATGGAAAACAACAAGCATTGACGGCCGAAAAGAAAATCGGAGCCAAAAGCGTCAGTTTGCTTTATCGTTTGGATGTAAGACCGGGAGAGAGTTGTTCGTTGGTCAAGCTCGGTGGCTATCTGGTTTCACTCAGAAGCAATCCATCGGCCTTTTACCAAACAGCCGCCAAACTAACAGAAGAAGCTGCGGAAGCGGGATTCGAAGAATTGTTGGCTGAACAAAAACAAGCCTGGCAGCAAATCTGGGCGCATTCGGACATCCAGATCAAAGGTGACCCCAAAGCACAACAGGCGGTCAGGTACAATATTTTTCAACTCAACCAGACATACACTGGAAAGCATCCGGAACTCAATATCGGACCCAAGGGCTTCAGCGGTGAGAAATACGGCGGTTCCACCTATTGGGACACCGAGGCATTTTGTTTTCCTTTTTATCTGAGCAGCAGACCACCCGAAGTAGCACGGAATCTGTTGATTTATAGATACAATCATTTGCAAAAAGCAATCGAAAATGCTCAAAAACTCGGCTTCACCGAGGGTGCTGCGCTCTATCCGATGGTCACCATGAACGGTGAGGAATGCCACAATGAATGGGAGATTACTTTCGAAGAAATCCACAGAAACGGTGCCATAGCATACGCAATTTACAATTTCGTGAATTATACAGGCGATGAAAATTATCTCGCCGAAAATGGATTGGAGGTCTTGGTAGCCATCAGTCGCTTTTGGGCGCAAAGAGTCAATTGGTCGAAGCTCAAAAACCAATTCGTGATTTTGGGTGTGACCGGTCCAAACGAGTACGAAAACAATGTCAACAATAATTTTCATACCAACTACATCGCCCGTTGGTGCCTGAAATACACCATTGAGCAATTACAGAAACTCAATGAAAACAACAAAACGGCCTACGACTACCTCCTCCGGAAAACCGGAATTTCGGGTGCAGAAACCGAACTTTGGAAAAGAATCAGTGAGCAAATTTATCTGCCTTATTCAGAACCACTCGGAATGTATCTACAACAAGACGGGTTTCTCGACAAGGATTTAAAAACAGTGGCGGAACTAAAAGCTACCGACCGTCCCCTGAATCAAAAATGGTCATGGGACAGAATCCTTCGTTCACCCTATATCAAACAGGCCGATGTGTTACAATGTATTTATTTTTTTGAAAACGATTTTACACCCGATGTGGTCAAAAAACATTTCGACTTTTATGAACCCATGACGGTACATGAATCTTCGCTTTCGCCTGGTCTCCACAGTATTCTTGCCGCCCACACCGGACAGACGGACAAGGCTTATGAACTTTTTCTGAGAAGTGTAAGACTCGATTTGGACGATTACAACAAAGAACTCAAGGAAGGCCTGCACATCACTTCTATGGCCTTGGCGAGGCTTTGTATTGTAGAGGGTTTTGCAGGCATGAAAGTGATCGACGGCATACTGCATTTCAAATCCTTGTTGCCCGAAGCCTGGGAAAGCTGCTCATTCAAAATGATTTTTAGAGAACGGATACTCGAAGTTGAAGTTTCCAAAAACGGAATGGAATTTCAACTCAAAGGGGAACCGCTCGATATTGTTCTGAACGGTGAAAAACTTAGGCTGAAAGAATCAAAAGAAAAAAGGACATGAGAGATTTTTCACACACCGAGCTTGAAAATGCAGTGATTTATGAAGTGAATATTAGGCAGTATTCCAAAGAAGGTACATTCAAATCTTTTGAAAAAGACCTTCCACTGCTCAAGGAACTCGGTGTCCGTATCCTATGGTTCATGCCCATACAACCGATTTCGTTGACAAAAAGAAAAGCTGAAAATCTGTCGCTCATAGAAAGCATAGAAGATGAATCCCAAAGAAAAAGAACGCTGGGAAGTCCTTACGCCATAGCAGATTATACGGCCATTCATCCCGATTATGGAAGTATGCAGGATTTCAAACAACTGGTCTCCAAAGCCCACGCATTGGGGATTTTTGTGATCCTCGACTGGGTCGCCAACCATACCGGTTGGGACCACAAATGGCTCTCCGAACGACCTGAATTCTATCACAAAAACCAAAAAGGAGAAATCACAGAACCCACAGACCGCAACGGAAAATCATTGGGATGGAATGATGTGGCACACCTAAATTATGCACACAAGGAACTCCGCCAAGCCATGTACAAACAGATGGAATTTTGGCTGAAAGAAACCGATATCGACGGTTTTCGTTGTGATGTGGCTGACATGGTTCCACTGGATTTCTGGGAATTCGCAGTTTCAAAATTAAGAGAAACCAAAGCGGTGTTCATGCTCGCCGAATCTGACCACCGTGAATTTCTGCAAATGGCATTCAGCGTAGGTTATGACTGGAAAATCCATTACCTGATGAACGAAATAGCCGCCGGTAGAAAAAATGTTGTCCACCTGGATGAAGCAATTCGTTGGGAACAAGAAAATTATTCTTCCCAAACCGTGTTTATGCGTTTTACTTCCAACCACGACGAAAATGCATGGAAGGGAAGTGCCTCCGAAAGACTTGGCGAAGCAGAAGAAGCGTTCGCCGCATTGACTTATCTGCTCCCCGGACTGCCACTGATATACAACGGACAGGAATACGACGCACAACACCGACTTAAATTTTTTGAAAAAGACGAAATTCTCAAAAACAAAGGAAAGATGTTCAAGGTGTACACGGCACTCGGAAAATTAAAAAACAATCATCCCGCATTAAACGGCGGTTTTAGAAAAGCAACCTATCGGAGAATCAACACTTCTGACGACAAAAATATACTGGCTTTTGTGAGAGAAAATAAGGGCAGACAACTCATTTATCTCGCCAATCTGTCTGCCCAAACAAGGAATTTCACACTTCCGCTGACAGGTGCTTTTGAAAATTATATGCCCGGTCGTATTCACTTGTGGAATGGAATTGAACTCAGTTTTTCACCTTGGCAGTATTGGATTCTTTCGCCCGTCGATGAAAACCATGCGGGAGAGGATGAAGCAGGACGATTCTCAAATCAATCTTTGGAGAAATAAAATTGTTGCGGACTCAATATTAAATGAATTTAGATACAAGAAAAACCGGGAGTATTCGTTATTTGTATTATTGTTACTTTTGCCAAATGACAAAATTCACGGGTTTATTGCTGCTATTGTTCGGTGTGTTGACTTTCGCACAGGACGGAACGAGGGTATATGAATTTGTGAACATCACCACTTCTCCACGACAGGCTGCCTTGGGCGGAAATGCACAGTCGATGTGGGACGGCGACCCGAACATGTCTTACTGGAATCCTGCATTGGCCAGCGAAATGTCGCATGGATTCGTTGCTTTTAATTACATCAATTATCTGGCGGATGTGAATTTTGGCACCCTTTCCGGCGTGTACCAGTACGATGACTACAACTTCTTTTCGCTGCACGCCCAGTATGTGGATTACGGCGATTTCAGAGGATATGACGAGAACGATGTACCCACCGCCGATTTTACCGCCAAAGACCTTGCAATTTCATTGGGTTATGCCCATCGGTTGAGCGATTTTTTTACCGTAGGTGCAAGTGTGAAATACATCAATTCCAGAATCGAAAGTTATAGCTCACAGGCGGTGGCCGCAGATTTTGGATTGGTTTTTCACGATGTGGACTACAACACCAATGTTTCGCTTGCGGTCAGGAATCTGGGATTTCAGATACAGACTTATGCCGGTACCAAAGAAAAAATGCCGCTACAAATCAACCTCGGGCTTTCGCAACGCTTGGAACATGTGCCGCTGGAATTGAGCCTAACACTACACGACCTTCAGAAATTCGACATTTCTATGCCTTATGATGAAAATGGAAACGAAACCAAATTCGGACGAAAATTCATCGACCATGTATCCTTGGGCGCAGAACTTTTTCCGGGACAAGGTTTCAACCTGAGACTCGGCTACAATTTCAAAAGAGGCAACGAACTCAAAATCGAAGACCACAGAACTTTTGCCGGACTGACATACGGTTTCGGTATCCGAATCAACGCCTTTAGATTTGATTTTGCACACGCCAATTATTACAAAGGCTCCAACACCAATCATTTCGGACTGACGGTCAATCTGGACAGATTGATTCAGGGAAGAAATTACTGGAGAAGCAATCCATATTATTAAATCCTGCGACGCTAACTTCGTAGATTCTATACAAAGGCATCGATTTTCGATTAAAAATAATGTATTTTTGGATAGAAATTTTTCGAAATGTCCAAAACCAAAACCGGCTTTTTCTGTCAAAACTGCGGTACCCATTTCGCTCAATGGATGGGGCAGTGCAAAACCTGTGGTGAGTGGAACACCATTGTGGAGGAAATCATAGAGAAAGGAGCCAATGAAAAACCCTGGCACAGTACCGACGAATACAAGCGGCGTAGCGGACATGCACGAAACATCAAAGAAATCACAGAAAATCCAGAAAGCAGAATCGATACCCGAAACCAAGAATTGAACCGTGTTCTGGGAGGCGGAATCGTTACTGGTTCGGTGGTGCTGATGGGAGGTGAACCCGGTATCGGCAAATCGACACTGATGCTGCAGGTGGCCTTGCAACTGCCCGACATCAAAACCGTTTATGTGTCGGGTGAAGAAAGCAACTCACAAATCAAACTCAGGGCAGAAAGAATCGGAATCCGCTCAGACAATTGTTTTATACTCACCGAAACCCAAACCAGAAAAATCTTTAAACAACTCAGCCAACTTGCACCACAATTGGTGGTGATAGATTCCATACAGACGCTGCACACAGATTTCGTAGAATCTTCGCCCGGTAGCATTTCACAGATAAGAGAAACCGCAGCCGAGCTGATTCGCTATGCCAAGGAAACCAATGTGGCGGTTGTGATGATTGGTCATATCACCAAGGAAGGAGTGATAGCAGGCCCCAAAATATTGGAACACATGGTGGATGTCGTTTTGCAATTTGAAGGCGACAGAAACCATATCTTCCGCCTGCTAAGGGCCCAAAAAAATCGCTTTGGCTCTACTTCAGAACTCGGCATATACGAAATGCAGGGAAGCGGACTTAGGGAGGTCAAAAATCCATCTGAAATCCTGATTTCAAAACGAGATGAACCACTGAGCGGAAACGCAATTGCCGCTACACTTGAAGGCATCCGCCCGATGCTGATAGAAATTCAAGCATTGGTCAGTTCGGCGGTGTACGGTACCCCTCAACGCTCGGCCACAGGCTTTGACCTCAAAAGACTGAACATGCTTTTGGCGGTGCTCGAAAAAAGAGCGGGCTTTCAGTTGGGTGCCAAAGATGTTTTTCTGAACATCACCGGCGGCATCAGGGTGGACGACCCCGCGATTGACTTGGCGGTGATTTCGGCCATCCTCTCTTCCAGCATGGACATACCACTGCCCGACAATTGCTGCTTTGCAGGAGAAGTGGGATTGAGCGGTGAAATAAGAGCGGTGAACAGGATTGAACAAAGAATTTTAGAAGCCGAAAAACTCGGCTTCGATGTGGTTTTTATTTCAAAATACAATAAAATCAAAACTTCGGATTACAAAATCAAGATACAAACCATCTCAAAGGTAAACGATTTGGTGCGCATTCTTTTTTGACGATTTTTTTGTAAATTGTGCTTTCAAACCATTTATTCATTCTAAAATCAATTGATATGTCAGTTTTAAAAGTATTGGAAATCATGGCGAGCTCAGAAAATAGCTGGGAAGAAGCCACACAGAATGCGATTGCAAAAGTATCGCAAACCGTCAAAGGAATCAAATCTGCCTGGGTAAAAGACCAGAGCGTGATAGTAAAAGACGGAAAAGTTGCCGAATACCGGGTATCGTTGAAAGTCAGTTTTCAAGTAGAGTAAACAAAAACGGTTCAAAAACCGAAAAGACGCCCAAATTCATTTGGGCGTCTTTTTGAATAAAGTATGAATTAAAATAATTGATGATGAGATTTCATACCAGAAAATGGGTCAAACCACAAGACCTGAATGCCAACAAAACCCTCTTTGGCGGGGCACTGCTTGCCTGGATAGACGAAGAAGCCGCACTGTACACCATCATCCAACTCGAAAATAAAAATGTGGTCACCAAATTCATGTCCGAAATCAATTTCATGAGCTCGGCCAGAGAAGGCGATATCGTGGAAATCGGCATGGTCGTCGTTGAGTTCGGCCGTTCTTCATTGGTCCTCAAATGCGAAGCCCGAAACAAAATGACCCGCGAAACCATCCTTACCGTGGACCGGATTGTGATGGTCAACTTGGACGAAAATGGACGACCCAAGGCGCACGGAAAAAGCGAGATTGAGTTTGTGAAAGACAGACTCCAAAAGGAAGATTGACAGTGAACAACTATCGGCGACAACCACCGCCACAGCAGTTCAACAAATCCTTGAACCGACTCTCTTCTTTGCGTTCAGCATTGTTCCTATCATAAGAAATCAAGGGATTCATTCTATAGTGGCCAAAAATAAAGCGGGGACACAATCTAAGCCGATCCCCGCTTTTTTCCCCAGTTAAGTTTGTTGATTTGGGTTGGTCTAATGATTTACAAACTTACTGGTTACAAACTCTCCGGTTTCAGTTTTGACGGTAACCACCACAATTTGGTGGTCAAAGAGATTCACATCTATGCGGTGTTCATTCGCATGGATGCCTGTCTTTTTGTAAACCGAACGACTGTTTAGGTTGAAGAGCTCTACTTCCGTTATCTTGTCTATGGTAGAAATGATAACCATTTGGTTGTTTTGTTTGCTGAACAAAATCTGATTGGAGGCGTTGACGGCCACGCCTGTGCTGATCGATGGTTTGTACACGACCACAAAACGGTCGCTGTACTGACCGGCACGGGTCATGAATTTATAAGGTTTCTGACTCAGATTGACTGTTTTGCCCAGCAATTTGTCAATCAAGTAGATGTCTTGGTCTTGTGCAAAGACACCTTCGGTTTTGAATACCGAAAGAATGTAGGTTCCATTTTCGAAGGCCTTGTAACCCAAGGGCACTTGGTCGTTGATGTGGAAAGGCGCTTTGCCCTGAATCGCCAAAGGATGTCCGTCTGCGATACTGTGCAAATCATCCGAACCAAGGAAACTCTCGGTGTCGTCAATCGCAAAAGCATCGTTTCCGCCTTCAAAGTAAACCACTGCACTGCTGATTTTTATATCCGAAGGAGTGGTGATCGCCAGCCAGTAACGATCCGTTAGTGTTTCAGAGGCAAAACCTTTGCCGAAGAAGTCAATACTGCCATCTGTGGTACGATAGCTGTTGTTGAAATCCAAAGTACCCGAAGCTGCTTTTACCAAAAATCCTGCACCTACTTTTACGAACCTGTCGGGTATCTTATCACATCCAGATCCATATACATTGCAAGGTGCTGCAGTTCCGGTATTGGATACTGCATTGTATTTTGCATAATGGTCACCGTTGTAACCTGGGCCGTGCTGTTCATGAAGGGTGTTGTTGGTGTTGTCCCAGAAAAAGAAATTTGCATCGGCCAATTTTTCGTGGTTGGAATGATACAAGGAATAAATGTCCAAATTGGACGGATAAGGATTTCCAATCAGATTGTACCCAGCACCGCTGGTGTTGAGTGGATAATTCAAAACACCGTTGAAAGGTACGCCCATCAGCTCGCCCGAAACGGTGGTTTCGCCACTGCCCGGTGATTCTTTGACCGCATAAGCCAAACCTGAAACATAAGGCCCAACGGTTTCGTCAAAATAATCGGTGGCTGTATTGTATTGCTGAACGCTTGTAGGATTGGGCGTGTAAATGCTCGTTTTCATGTTCCTGCCCGAAACCACAGGTGCACTCACAAAATTGTACTGTTTGCGCTCAGCAGAAAAATTGAAATCTTTTTCAACCGTGATTTCACCCGAGTTGACAGCCGCATCATTGATTTGAATGAGATTGCCGTCGTGTTTGACCACAAAGTGCTCCAAAGCGGCTTGATTATCTATAAAATCATTTACCGTCAATGATGCGTCGCCTTTGATTTCTAAATGTCCACCGTCTTTGACCATCAGATTTTTTGCAAAACCATCTGTGGCTGAATTGAGGTTGACCGTTTTCTTAACTATCACACAATTGTCTAAAGTGGGTACGGGTACAGCCGGCTTCCACTGATTGGTTGCCGCCCAGTCGGTGTTTGAACCAGCAGGATTCCAAACTTTGGTGTTGTTGGTGATTTCTATATCCGCACTTGCATCGCAACCATTGCTCAGGGTAGCTGTGGCGCTCAATATCCATGATTCATAACTTTCCAACTGACTCTCATTCGGTTTGATGCAAACTTCAGATGTTTCACCGGAATAAGGTGTGGTACAATCTGCATCATAAATATCTATGTCCGCACCCGACCATGAGAAATCACTCTCCAGCGGTTTGTCGCCGTACAATCTGATATTGTCAAGTGCTGCTATATTATATACCCAGCCAATTCCTCCCTGTGAGTAATTTGTAAATCTGATTTTCAGATTGTTCATACCGTCGTAGGCAGACAGGTCGTATTCCTTTTTGACAAATCTTCCCGGATTGCCCTGAGTAGAAGTAAATCGCTCAAGGGTCGTCCAATTTGCACCATTGTTTGTTGAAATTTCCACATCAAAATATTCTGATGCCGGATCATTGCCGATATAGGATTGATAATACAGAAGGAATTCCAGTTTCAGGCCTTCGATTTCGGTGGCATCAACAGGATTGGTCAGTACAAGCTGTTTAGTAAGTGGTACTGTTTGTGCCAAATCTGTGATGGATGCTGCAAAATTCCCATTGTTGTAACCCGATGACATGGCAGGCCTTAATACGAAATAAGGAGGTTTGGTTACCTGATACGGATTGGTACGGTTGATCCAGTTACCATCTGTGTATCCTGCAGTACCGGCATTTGAGAATACACCCAGACCGCTGTTGAATTTCTCGTCTATGAGCGATACTTCTTCATAATCACCCGAAGATGTGATGCTGATAGAAGCCTCATCTCCACAAATATCAGGGTCTGAGGTATCAATACTTATGGTTGGTATCGGATCTACCCTGGCGATGACCGGAGTTCTTGCCACAGATTCGCAACTGCCGTTGTGTGCCGTTACCCAATACACATGGGTGCCAACGGACAAGCCGGTAATGTTAAAAATTCCGGTACTGTTTGTTTGTAAGGAGCCACCACCAAATTCTGTATTGTACAGATTATAGGTAGCACCCGGCGGTCCTTGAGCCGAAATGGTCACATCGCCCGGGCCGCATCTGTGACCGTGTTCCGGCTCAATATTAACGGCCGTGATTTTGGCCGGACAATCCTGAATCACTGTGAATGTATAATCTTCGGCTTCACCATATTCAAAGGCTATACCATCAGCTAAGATTGTCTCATTTACAATATATAAACCGGCATAATAGGAGTAAAAATCTTCACAGGCATTGAAATCATAGTTCCAATCTTGAATCGAGCCCATAAGTACTCCAGTATCATAATTATAAAAATCAATCCATCTATTGTAAACCCTGATTCTGATACGGTAATCTCCCGGTGCCTGGTTTTGCGGAATCACAAAACCGAACAAGGTTGCATTGGTGGCGACCTCTTCGGTATCATATACCAGTTCGGTGGCTTCTTCAAAAACCCCGTTTTTGTTCCAGTCCACCCAAGCTTTGAAACGGCCTCTCCAAGGGTTTAGTTGGGCATGCACATTGATTCCCTGACCCTGTGCCTGTGTGGGTTTGTTGGCGCCTGCCCATAAATTTGAGAAATTCTGGTAGCCGTTGGCATAGCCGTTATTCAAATTAACCACATCTGTCGGATTCAAAGTACCGAGAAAACGGGTGTCTCGGATATATAATTCGTTTACAGGATTGGTAAGTGTTTGGACCTGACAGTATTCAGGATTGTTGGGGTCTGTGTGATAGGTGATTTTTAGATAGGGACTATCATTTCCATTTGTATGATTTCGAGCTGCATAATAATTACTAACGTTATATGTATCAACAGGCACGACAGCCAAGTTAATGTATCTATCGTTATTATTAAATTGTGATTGTAGATAATTGATTCCATTAGGGTATGTGAAAGGGCTTCTGTTCCAGCCTCCACTTAGATCGCCAATAAATTTAGGGTCAGAATATAATGTTGTTGCACTATTGTAAAGAGTAAGCCCTGTAGTATCTACCGGGTTTGCTGAATTTGCCCACGCCCAATGATTTTGAGGATGCGTAGTCCCCGCATAACCCCAAATATTAACATAACCTTCAACATAAGTAAAGATTGCATTAGCAGGTATTGAAGTAGCGTTAAATCTTATATGGTACTGAAGCCACCGATGATTAATAATATTTCCAACCAATCCGAAGTAACCCACAGGTGCGTTTTCATATCCATCTTCGTAAACACTTATTGACCATCTATTTGCATTGTTTGGCGTTACATTCACTGTAGGATCCACTTTCACCGGAAACACTGTTTCACTGCTGAGTAGCCATTCTGTTTTCACTTTGGTTAAAACAGTCAGCGTATTTCCAATCAGTCGGGTTTCATAAATCGTATTATTTTCTTTAGACAAAAACAAAGTTTCTTTAGCGTCTTTTGACACAGGATTTGAATACAAATAAACAGACTGACCCAAAGCATTTTTAATCACTATACCTTTATCAGTTACTTCATGTGTCCAGCCAATCGGCAAGACCACATCTTCAGAAAAAACCAGATAGGTTGCATTTTCAGGAATATTTCCCAATGCAGCTTGGTTTGGAATAATATAATTCAGTTCTCTTTTTCCGGTCAGCATGGTGAATTCCACATCTATGTTGCCGTAGATATTCCGGTAATATGCTTTGTCGCCTTCAATCTGTATCGGTGTATTGGCAGAATTGATCAATCCGTAAGGCTGTCCGTTGACTTCCCAAAACATTTTTGTATTCAGAAATTCTCGCAGTTCGCCATCGTCGGTTTTGTTTTTGAGACCGGTATGTGAAGTGGCTCCGAAATAAGACTGAAACAGATTGGTCGCGTTGACAAAAGGATAAGTCTGATCAAAATTTTGGGTAATCTTATGGTCGATATCCAAAAACTGTCCGTTTTTCTGATAATGAATTGGTCCGGCACCGATCAAAGCAGTAAAGCTGCCGTCTTCATTTTGATAGGTTTTTGAATACAAATCTCTTTTGGATACATCCTCTTTTTTTCCTTTTACAGATTCAAAGGGTGATTGGTTCTGATTTTCTGTGACAACGGCACCGTTGTTGTCCGGACTTCCTCCTTTTGCTTCAGAAGATTCAATTCTTCTTTCTATAGGTTTCCCCTGATTGAGGCCATCATTGTGTGAGGACTGATTTTGTTTCTCGGCTTTCAACCTTTCAAGGGTTTTATTGTCGTAATTCAGTTTTCTTTGAATCAATTCGTCTGAATTGATTTTCTTGGGAGAAGTTGAATTGTCCGTTTTGTTAATCTGTACAGATTGACTTTTCTTGACTGCAGCAGTCTTTGTTTCACGGTTTTGTCCAAACAGTAACCCTGTGCCAAGAACAAGCAGCAGGTGAAGTACGATAAAATTTCGCAGATACCTCGGAGACTCCGTCTCTTTGGTAAAAAGAGTAGATAATGATTTCATTTTCAGCTTAGATTGGATTACAAAAATAGAAATAAATTTGACCAATACAAATTTTTTCTGAATGTTCATTGCTGAGTGTAAGGGTTTTGCCCTGTTAAACTCTTTTCACACGAGGCTTTTGCGAATGCTTGGAATTCAATAAATCGTTTGATTTTGAGGCATTTGTATCCGAAAGTGGAGACAACGGATGACCGAGGCGCTCAATTCTCAACTTTTGGTTTTGAGCAGCTCCTTGTATTCTGTCAGCAGTGCTTCCCAAAGTTGTTTTTGTTCGTATCTTGAGACGATCATTTCCTGGGCAGCAGCTTTCATTCTTTTCCTGGCCGATGGGTCGCTCATCATTCTGCGCATGGCGCGGCCCAGGCCATCGACATCTTTTTTGGGAACGATCAGCCCGTTGGTTTGGTGGTGTATGATTTCGTTGCATCCGTTGATGTCGCTGACCACCGAAGGCAGTGCCATGGCACCGGCCTGCATCACCACATTGGGAAAGCCTTCCCGGTAGGACGGAAAAACCAGACAGTCAGAAATGGCAAAATAGGGCCTGACATCGGTTTGGAAACCGGTGGCAATGATGTCGTCGTTCTCACTGATTTCCTTCAAAGTGCTCGTTTGCAGAGCGTCCAATTCGGCCTCGGTGTCTCCCACCAACAGCAATTTCGTTGTTCCAAAGGCCTTCTCTGAAGTGTTTTCATTCTGTAAACCGACAAAAGCATTGACCAATTCGTTGATGCCTTTGTCGCCCACCAAACGGCCGACAAATACAAACACAAAATCATTTTCGTGTATGCCCAATTGTTTTTTGAGTTCTTTTTTTTGTTCTTCACCGAGGCATTCGGGCGAGAAGTGCGCGCTGTCGATTCCGTTGGAGCTTCCGCCTCCAATGATTTTCAGTTTTTTGTTGTCAGTGAATTTTTTTTGGAGGATGAAATCGCAGAGTCCTTGGCTGTTCGGATAAATACGGTGGGCACAACGATAAGTGAGTTTTTCAGTGAATTCCAAGAGTTTTCTTTTGGCGCCCCGGCTTTCGGTGAGCGGCAGTCCGGCCACGGTATGGAGACGAATGGGAACGCCGCTGAGCCTTGCGGCCAACATGCCGAGCAGGCCGGCTTTGGGGGTGTGCGAATGTACGATGTCCGGTTTTTCTTTTCTGAAGAGTTTGTACAACTGCCAAAGGGATTTGAGGTCTTTGAGCGGTGAGATTGTTCGGGCCATTTCAATGCGCCTTGTGCTGATTTGTTCTCTTTGCGCCACTTCTTGCAGTTCACCGCCGCCGGACGAAACCCCAATCACCTCAAAACCTTGTTGCCGCATAAAAGCGTGCTGACCTCTGAGCAATATATTGAGCGAGACAGGAACGGTGGTGATACGGATGAGCTTGGGCATAAACTGAATTTCTGCGGAAAGTTAAGAAAAAAAGGGCTGAGGTTGGAGGCCTGATTGGAGATTCAATAATCAATAACAAACAATGGATGATGCGTCTGTATTTCTGTGCATTTATGAATAGATTTGTTGGGTTGATGTATGGTTTCTAATGAAATTATGGTCTTATCCCTGCTTTGATTCTTCGGTTTTCCGTACTACCTCCTCGAATTCTTTTTCAATGTCAGCTTCGGCTTTGTAGGTCAGTCGTGAGACGACGAGATTGACAAGCAGGGCCGAAAAGAATCCGGGGATGATTTCGTACCATTCCTTGAACGGATGGTCAAAATACACCCAGAAGAGCACCACCAAGCCGCCGGTGAGCATACCCGCAAAGGCCCCCTGTCGGGTGGATTTCCTGTGGAGCAACGACAGCAAGATCAAGGGCCCGAAGGCAGCACCAAATCCCGCCCAAGCATTGCCGACCAAATTGAGAATGCTGTCGTGGGGATTCAATGAAAGCAGGATAGAGACGGCAGCGACCAGCAGTACCGAAATTCTGCCCGCAATCAGAAATTCCCGTTGTGAAGCATCCCTGCGGACAAATGATTTGTAAATGTCTTCTACCAATGAACTCGAACTGACCAACAGCTGAGAAGAAATGGTGCTCATCACAGCCGCCAATATGGCTGACAGCAGAAAACCACCGATCAGCGGATGAAACAGCACCCTTGAGAAATAGATGAAAATCGTTTCTGCTTCCTTGTTGTTTTCGTCAAAAAGTTGCATGGTCTGTACATCGAATTTGCTCAGGTAGGCGATGCCGAACAGCCCCACGCTCATGGCACCGACCAGCGTCAGTATCATCCAGCTGATACCGATTCTACGGGCCTTGCGAAGCTCTGAAGCTTTGTCAATCGCCATGAAACGGACGAGTATATGTGGCTGACCAAAGTAACCCAAACCCCAGCCCAACAGCGAGACTATGCCCACCAATGAAGTGCCCCTGAACAAATCGAGGTATTTATCGCCCTTGGCAGAAATCAGCTGCAAGGTCTCGGAAGGCCCGCCGGTTTGACCCATCACGACAATGGGGATGATGACCAGGGCCAACACCATGATTGTTCCTTGTACAAAATCGGTCAGACTGACCGCCAGAAAACCACCCAGAAAAGTGTAAAGCACCACCACCAAACCGGTGGCCCATACTCCGAACATATATTCCATCCCAAAGGCCGATTCAAACAATTTGCCCCCAGAAACCATTCCCGCCGAGGTATAGAGCGTAAAGAAAATCAGTATGAAGGCCGACGAAGTGAATTTGAGCAGCCTACTTTTGTCCTTGTATCTGTTTTCAAAAAAAACCGGAAGGGTGATGGAGTTTTGTGCGACTTCGGTATAAATTCTCAACCGGGGAGCGACCAGCAGATAATTAAAACAAGCTCCGATGGTCAATCCAATGGCAATCCAAGCACTCGAAAGCCCAAAAAAATACATGGCTCCCGGAACTCCCATCAACAACCATCCGCTCATATCGGCAGCACCGGCCGAAAGTGCGGTTACCACGGGACCCAAGCTGCGGCCACTGATCAGAAATTCCTCCGAAGTGGAGGTGGATTTCTTATAGGAATATACGCCTATGGCAATCATCAACAACAGATACAGCCCTATGGACAAGGCTTCGTAAAACTGCATATTCAGGATTTTATTCCTTGTAAAAGTAGAAAGATAAATGCGAAAAAATTAAAAAATAAAAAATTTTTGTTGAATGGAAAGTTCCTGCACAAAAAAATCCCGACAAGGCAAGGGGCCTGTCGGGATGTTGTTTTTTTAATTGAATTGAAATCAATTCGACCAATCCGTCCAAGGAATCATCAAGAACATACAAATGATGGCGACCACGGACAGAACCACCGGTATGATGCCGACGATTTTTTGTTTTTTTAGTTGTGAATTTGCTACGGTAATCAGCAATACGGAAGTAAACATCATGATGGGATGTTCAAGAGTATAAAGTGTGATACCGCTTTCTACTTTGGGAGAAATAAAATAGAGGATGGCCCCTGTGACCAGCTGTACATGAAACGCGATGACAGTGACCAGACTGAGCGTGGATACGAATTTGTCTCTTGCTCTTTTGTTGAGGGCATAAAATCCAATGATAAGCAGAAACAATACACCTGCCAAAATGGTGAGGTAGGCCCATCCGCTGTGAAAATGCTGAAGTATTTTGTATAACATAATTTTTGTTTTCGGGTTTTTATTATTGCAAAAATAGAAAATTACTTATACAAACCAGCCGATTATTGAATTTTGATGTTTCTTTTTGGCGAAAGTACGGCTGCCAAAAGAGGACTCAACGAACTGCTTTCAGGCTCAAGTCTTTATTGGGTGCCGAATGGGTCAAAGCACCTGCTGAAATAAAATCAACGCCGGTTTCTGCTACCGCCCGCATGTTTTCTAAAGTGATTCCACCGGAAGCTTCTGTCAGGCAGCGTCCGCCAATCAGCGCCACGGCTTCCTTCATTTGCGCTGTGCTCATATTGTCGAGCATGATGATGTCCACAGCTCCCGTCGCCAATGCTTCTCTGACCTCATCTAAATTTCGGGTTTCCACTTCGATTTTTAGTTTTTTTCCGGTGGCTTCCAAGTATTTTTTTGTGGATTGGACGGCTTTTGTGATGCCGCCTGCATAATCGTTGTGGTTGTCTTTTAGCATTACCAGGTCATACAAACCGTACCTGTGGTTGAAGGCCCCCCCAATGACCACTGCCCATTTTTCGCACAACCTGAAGTTGGGTGTTGTTTTTCGGGTGTCGAGAATTTTCACACCCGTGCCTTCTACAGCTTTGGCTGCTTCAGCCGCCATGCTGGCGATGCCGCTCATTCGTTGCATACAGTTGAGCACCAGTCTTTCGGTGGTCAGCAGTGAACGGGCAGAACCGCTTACTTTGAATGCGATGTCACCGGCTTGGACCCGGCTTCCGTCGTCGATGAAAATCTCCATCTCCAGTTCGGAGTCATAAAACGCAAAAATTTCTGCAGCCAGCTCCACTCCCGCCAGCACACATTCCTCTTTGACCAATAGTTGGGCGCTCTCTCTGATGTCGGCCGAAACACTGCCGAGCGTTGAATGGTCGCCGTCTCCGATGTCCTCTTTGAAAGCTTCCGAAATGAAATGATTGAGCCTTTCGGGGTTTACATAATCCGGTCTGTTCATAATGAAAATTTAAGAACGGCGGCTTCAAAGGCCGCCGTTTGTATATTGGTGTATTCCTGATTATAATTTCAGTAAACCGTTCACCGCTCTCACCGCTTGTGAGGCAGTGGCAAATTTTTCTTTTTCTTCGTCGGTCAATGGGATGTCCACAATTCTTTCCCAACCGTCTTTGCCGATGATCACGGGTACGCCCATGCAGATGTCGTCCAGTCCGTATTCGCCATTGAGAAGTATGGAACAAGGAAACATTTTTTTCTGGTCACAGAGAATTGCCTGCACCAGTCCCGAAACCGCTGCGCCCGGTGCATACCATGCTGAAGTTCCCAACAATTTGGTCAGTGTGGCTCCACCCACCCGGGTTTCTTCTTCCACGAATTTCATTTGATCCTCGTTCAAGAATTCCGATACGGGAATTCCGTTGCGGGTGGCCTTGGTCATCAGGGGAACCATACCTGTGTCTGAGTGAGCACCGACCACCATTCCGTCCACATCAGAAATCGGACAGTTCAGAGCTTCGGCCAATCTGTATTTGAAACGGGCTGAATCCAATGCGCCTCCCATGCCTATGATGCGGTGTTTGGGCAGTCCTGAAGTTTTGTGAACCAAATAAGTAATGGTGTCCATCGGATTGGAAACCACTACCAGAATGATGTTGGGTGAATGTTTGACCAAGTTTTGTGTCACTTCTTTGACGATACCCGCATTGATGTCAATGAGTTCTTCGCGGCTCATGCCGGGTTTTCTTGGAATTCCGGAGGTGATGACCGCCACGGTTGAACCGGCTGTTTTTGAATAGTCGGAGGTGGATCCTGTAATTTTTGTGTCAAATCCGTTCAAGGAAGCAGTCTGCATCAAATCCATGGCCTTGCCCTCGGCGTAGCCTTCTTTGATGTCGAGCAATACTACTTCAGAAGCAAAATTCTTCATTGCAATATATTCGGCACAGCTTGCACCAACGGCACCTGCGCCAACTACAGTTACTTTCATAATGAATTATAATTTTTTAATTGAGTGTTTATTTGAGTGTGTAAAGGTAGCATTTTCGGTCGAAATTCCTCAAAACCAAGCATGCTTTATTTTGGTTTTGAAATTTCAGAGCTTGAATTGACTTAAAATTTTTTACTTTTGCGGTCAATGAAATCAGTCGTCATCTTAGGTGCCGGAAATGTGGCTTTTCATCTGACCCGTGCATTGATCGAAAATACGGTCAGTGTCAGGCAGATTTTTAATCGTACCCTTTCACATGCAGAGGAATTGGGTGAAGCCAACAAAATTTCTTATACCGATAAAATCTCTGAACTGGTCAAGGCGGATTTGTACATCATCGCTGCTTCTGATTCGGCCATATCCGAATTGTCGCATTACATTCCGTACGAGGACACGCTGGTGGTGCATACTTCGGGCTCGATGGGAGTGAATGCGCTCAAAGGACAATACAGAAAAGGCGTTTTTTATCCCTTGCAAACTTTTTCCAAAGTCAAAGCATTGAAGTACGATGATATTCCTTTTTTTGTGGAAGCTGAAAACGCTGAAGACTTGGAGGCATTGTACAAACTGGCCGAAAAAATTTCTAACAAGGTCCACCGGGTGGACAGTGAAAAACGGCTGAGACTACACATGGCCGCCGTCTGGGTCAATAATTTCGCTAATCACCTGTATTACATTGGCGACAACATTTGTAAGGACGCGGATATTCCGTTCGATGTGCTGCAACCGCTGATCAAGGAAACTTACAAAAAAATCAAGGACATGGATCCCTATGATGCCCAAACGGGCCCGGCAAAAAGGGGCGACAACATTGTGATAGAAAAACACTTGGAACTTTTGGAAAAAGATTCAAGACTACAACAACTCTACCGACTGTTGACAGAGTCCATTCAAAGAACTTATCACCATGATTAGTTACAAACAAAAATTAAGACACATCACTACACTGATTTTTGATGTGGACGGTGTACTGACCGATGGGAATCTCATCCTGACTGCGGACGGAGAAATGCTGAGAACGATGAACACCAAGGACGGATACGCGATTCAATTGGCCATCAAAAAAGGACTGAGAATAGCCGTCATTACCGGCGGCAGAGACAAAATGGTAGAAAAGCGATTGAGGTACCTGGGTGTGACAGACATCTATCTGAACTCAAGGGACAAAAACGAGGCCTACGAAGACTTGTTGCACAGCTATAATCTGAAAACCGAAGAGATTTTGTTCATGGGCGACGACATTCCGGATTTGGAGGTGATGCAGAAAGTGGGACTGGCTTGTTGTCCAAACGACGCTGTGGGCGATATAAGAATGATCTGTGAATATATATCGCATGCAGATGGCGGTCGGGGCTGTGTAAGAGACATCATCGAGCAAACCCTCAAAGTACAGGGGAAATGGTTTGACGATGAAAGAATTCAGTCGGTGTAAATGATGCTTGCCGAAAAACTCAAACACAAAAGCATACTACTGGCGTCAAAATCGCCCAGAAGACAAGCACTGCTCAAAGGCTTGGGCATCGATTTTGAAACCGTACACATCGATGCAGATGAATCTTATCCACCGGAACTGAAAAGGGAGAAAATCACTGAGTTTATCGCTCAAAGCAAAGCCATGGCTTATGGCCAGTTGAAGGCCGGTGAGATCCTACTCACTGCGGACACCATCGTTTGGTTCAATGACAAAAAAATAGGAAAACCCAAGGACAAAACAGCGGCTTTTGAAATGCTCAACCAACTGTCCGGCCAAACCCACGAAGTTTTTACTTCGGTATGTATCAGGACCGAGCATCAACTCAAATGCTTTTCGGAGACGACCGAAGTTTGTTTCGATGAACTTAGCCAAGCCGAAATCGATTTTTATATCGCTAATTTTCATCCCTACGACAAGGCAGGCGCCTACGGCATTCAAGATTGGTTCGGATATACACAGGTCAGCGGAATAAAGGGAGATTATTACAATGTGATGGGACTACCGCTCAGGAAGTTGTACCAAATGTTGATGACAGAAGATTTCTGATGAATGGACTTGGGACAAAACAAATACAAAGCAGATAAATTTCTTATTTTTGGTATCCATTCAAACCATGTATAGAAATTTCTTCAAACGGCTTCTGGATTTTATGACGGCACTGGTGGCACTGCTTGTGCTCAGCCCGATTTTTGTCTTGGTATGCTTGGTGCTGGCAGTGGCCAACCAAGGCCAGATTTTTTTCATCCAACCTCGCCCCGGAAGGAACGAAAAGATTTTTAGAATCATCAAATTCAGAACCATGAACAACAAAAAGGACAGTCAGGGCCAATTGCTTCCCGATGCACAAAGATTGACCGCAGCTGGAAGACTGGTTCGCAAAACATCCTTGGACGAGGTTCCGCAGCTTATCAATGTACTCAAGGGCGAGATGAGTTTGGTAGGACCCAGACCGCTGCTGGTGAAGTATCTGCCGCTATACAGTGAGAAACACAAACGAAGACACGAACTCCGTCCGGGGATTACCGGTTGGGCACAAGTCAACGGTCGGAATGCCATCGGTTGGCAGCAGAAATTTGATTATGATGTGTGGTATGCCGAAAATATTTCTTTTGGATTGGACATGAAAATTGTATTTTTGACACTGAAAAAAGTTGTTGCCGGCGAAGGAATTTCTCAGCACGGACAGGCGACAATCGAGGAATTTAATGGCAATAACTGATAGTATGTATTTATTTGGAGCGAGCGGACACGGAAAGGTGGTGGCAGAGATAGCAAAAATCAATCAAATCGAAATCACCGCAGTGATAGATGAAGATGTCAACAAACGAACTTTGCTCGGTCACGAAGTCATTCACGAAGTGCCGGAGACTCCACAGGCCGAAGTGATTATTTCGGTGGGCAACAATCAGAGCCGAAAAAACATAGTAGAACGGTTTCCGGGTTTTCGTTATCCTGTTCTGCGACATCCGGCATCACAGCTCTCAGTCAGCGCAGTGACGGGCGAAGGAACGGTGGTGATGGCCGGTGCACTCGTCAATTCTGAAGCGAAAATCGGAAAACACTGTATCATCAATTCAAATGCAGTCGTCGAACACGAATGCGAAATCGGAGATTTTGTGCATGTCTCACCCTCGGCGTCCTTGGCAGGCAATGTCATTGTGGGCGAAGGCAGTCAGATTGGCATTGGTGCTTCGGTGATTCAAGGCATAAAAATCGGAAAATGGTGCACCATAGGCGCAGGTGCCGTGGTCATCAGAGATGTGCCCGACGGTGCGACAGTGGTTGGAAATCCGGCAAAAATCATTCAATAATCTTCTTGAATTCCAGTCAAAATCAAGTCTTGCTTTCCATGTAGGATTGAAGAATCAAGGTGGCACTCACTTTGTCAATCAGCGATTTGTCCCGTCTTTTTTTCTTTTTGGCTCCCGACTCAAAAATGGCTTTGGAGGCCATGATGGAAGTAAAGGATTCGTCCTGTCTGAAAACCGGAATTTCGGGATGGTCCTTTTGGAACCCATCGATGAATTTTTGGATTTGGACTTCCAGTTGACCGACGACACCGTGCATTCTCATCGGCAGTCCGACCACGATTTCTTGCACCTTGTTTTCAGTCAAGTATTTTTGGAGAAAATCATTGAGTTTTTCGGTGGGTACTGTATCGAGTGGATTGGCAATGAGTTGCAGTTCGTCGGTGACCGCGAGTCCGGTTCTTTTCATTCCATAATCGATGGCGAGGATTCTTGACATTGGGCAAATTTAGTGTTTTGGTGGGAATTCTGAGACGATGGGTTTTATAAAATAGTAGCATGGGTATTTGGTCAAGCATTGAATTACAGTATCCAATTTTAAGGTCGGTATGGTCAATGAATTCAGAGCGACTTTATGAAGGTTGAATGTATTCGGCGCATGGGATTGTCATCCTTTGAGGGGTTAGAATCGAGAAAATAAATCAAGGCTACATTGGGTCGGTTTCAATTCTTTTTGGGATTTTTGTGTATTAATTTAGAAAAATCCGAAATGAAAAAGACATGTCTGTTCATCGTATTATTGAGTTTTCTGCCGTCATTTGGGCAGCAGAAAAAACTGAGCATGCAAGAAGCGGTGCTCGGTTTGGGTACGAATCTAAGGGTAGAAAATATATGGCAACTCAACTGGATCCCCGACAGGGATGCCTTCACCGAAGCGGTCAGCACAACAAAGGGAAATGTATTGTTCATGCGCTCGGTTCCAGAAATGAAAGTCGATACCATCGCCAGGCCTTCGGACTTTACGATGAACACCGTTCCTTTTCTCAGATGGTTAGACAGTAACACCGCTTTTTATGCCAACGGACAACAAATCATGCGTTGGGATCTCAACAGCCGTAAATCCTCATTGTGGATTGAACTTCCGGAAGGAGCCGAAGACCAAAATTACCATACACAAACCAATTCATTCGCTTTCGTACTCGACAACAATCTGTTCCTACAAGACAGCAATGGCAAGCTGCATCAGTTGACAACAGACGGCAGTGAGGACATAGTCAACGGAAAATCTGTGCACAGAGATGAATTTGGGATAGGCCACGGAATTTTCTTTTCGCCCAAAGGAAATCTACTTGCTTTTTACCGCATGGATCAGTCGATGGTGGAAGATTACCCGATTGTGGACTGGTCAACTACACCGGCAGTGAACAAGAACATTAAATATCCCTTTGCCGGACGGACTTCTCACCAAGTGACTCTGGGTGTTTATAATCCTAAAACACAAAAAACGACTTTCTTAGAAACCGGTACTCCCAAAGACCAGTACCTGACTTGTGTAAGCTGGAGCCCGGACGAGAAATCGATTTTCATTGCCGTACTCAACCGCGACCAAAACCACATGAAATTGAATCAATACGACGCTCAAAGCGGTAAATTCATCAAAACCCTGTTTGAAGAAAAAGACGATAAATATGTGGAACCCATGCACGAACTGTATTTTTTGCCCAACGGCAAAGAATTCGTTTGGTGGAGTCAGCGCGACGGATGGATGCATTTGTATCGCTATGATATGAATGGAAAACTGCTCAATCAAATCACAAAAGGCAACTGGACTGTGAATGAAATTGTTGGTAAAAACGACTCACAAAAACAATTGTTGATTGCTACCACCAAGGACGGTGCAATGGAAAGGCATCTGTATTCGGTGAATTGGGAAAGCGGAAAAATGGAGAGAATCGATTCCGACCCGGGTTATCATTCTTTTATGGCCAATACCACCGGAACTTATGTGTTGGATGTTTGGTCGAACGAACAAACCCCGAGGAAAATCGATTTGATTTCTACTGATAAAAAATTCAAAAAAAATTTACTGACAGCTAAAAACCCCTTGGCGGATTACGATATGCCGAAGGTTGAAAATGTGACATTGAAAGCAGATGACGGAAGTGATTTGTACGGAAAACTGATTTATCCGACCGGTTTTGATGCCACCAAAAAATATCCGGTGATTGTGTATTTGTATAACGGTCCTCACGCACAGATGAACCTGAACCGTTTTCCGGCAAGCGGAAATCTCTGGTACGATTATTTGGCGCAGAACGGTTTCGTGGTTTGGGTGATGGACGGTCGAGGAAGTGCCAATCGAGGGCTTGAATTTGAACAAGCGATTTTCAGAAATCTGGGAGAAATTGAAATGGCCGACCAAATGAAAGGCGTTGAGTTCTTGAAATCAAAACCCTTTGTGGACGCTGAACGGATGGGGATTCACGGCTGGAGTTACGGCGGATTCATGACCACTTCGTTTATGCTCAGAAAACCCGATGTGTTCAAAGTGGGTGTAGCAGGTGGGCCGGTTCTGGACTGGAGCATGTACGAAATCATGTACGGCGAAAGATATATGGACACACCACAAACCAATCCCGAAGGTTATGCCAACAGCCTGCTGATGGACAAAACCCAAAACCTGAAAGGAAAACTGCTATTGATTCACGGAACGGATGATCCGGTGGTGGTTTGGCAGCATTCGATTAATTTTTTGAGAGAAGCGGTTTCAAACGGTGTGCAGGTCGATTACTTTGTGTATCCCGGTTATGAACACAATGTTCGCGGAAAAGACCGTGTGCATCTGATGCAGAAGATTACTGATTATTTTGATTTGTATTTGAAAAAGTAAAAATCAAAAGATAATAACAGAAAAATCCCGAATTCAATTGAATCCGGGATGCTTATAAAAATGTCAGTCATTCGGAGCTTTTCCATCCTGCTCATTTTTATTGATCAAATGTGCTACAATCTGAACCTGACTTTCAGGGTGTTGTCTCCGGTCGGTGCTTTGAACCGTCATGCGAATGTTTTCGCCCAAACCGATTTTCAATAATTTGTAGAAAATCCGGTTCTCTGTTCTGGGGATAAATCCGATTTTGTGTTTTTTGTAATAAACCGCCACGGCCCTGTGGTCATATTTATTGTCTTCTTCGAGTTCAAGCCTCAGTTTTTTACCGATTTTTAATTTTCTAAATACCAGCGCTCCGTCATAGTATGTAAAACCGGCAATGAAAAAGTGGGCCAAGTGTTCTGTTTTCATATTCATTCAATTTAATGGTTACAAAATTTCTCAAAAATGGGCCGCCGAAACAGCCCTGTCACACGGCTATGTCCGCACAAGAAGAGCTTGCAAAGGCATAGGGTTTGGCTTTGAAGGTATATCCCATTCCGAGTATGTAGCCCATGGCATCTTTCAGCGCAACATTGGATTTAAAATCCGTTTCTGTGTTGATGTCTGCGTGGACTTCCATTTCAATATTGTAATGGTCAAGGATCCCTCTGATGTCATAAGCTGCTTCCACAGAAAGACTTACCTCGTTGAGCATTCTTTCTTTGATGCCGGGTTGCTCTTTTCTTCTTTCCTTACGAATGAAGGCAAACGTACCTTTCCCTTTTCTGATGACCATCACCGCAGTGGCATAATGCACTTCATCACCGTACACTTGGGAGTCGGATCCCACACAGACTTTCAGTTCGAAACCCTTTCCAAGCTCACGGATGAGAGCAGTTTCGAGCAGTTCGGTCAGCGGAACGCTAAAAATCATTCCGCTCAAATTTCTCCAACATTCAGTTTTTGTTCTCATCGCTTAAAATTTTTTATTGTTTTAATTTTTATTTGCGGAACAGACCGGACTCGAACCTGTATCTCCGGATTTTCAGTCCGGCGCAATGACCCTCTTTGCTACTGTTCCTTTGGGGTGGTGTCGGGACTCGAACCCTGTTTTCCTTTTTCACAGAAAGGCGTTTTACCTCATAAACCAACACCACCGTTTGTTGACCACACAGAATTCGAACCCGTACAAACTGATTCAAAGTCTCGTGTGTTTAAATTGTCAAAATTTGCGGTTCATGCGGGACTCGAACCCGCATTACCCGAGAGACAGTCGGGAAGGTTGCCTTTACCTCAATGAACCTGTGTGGAAATGGAAGGATTCGAACCTTCACGCTTAAAAAAGACCTGATTTACAGTCAGGCGAGCCGGCCGTTTGCTCAACATTTCCGATTTTGTACTCCTCAAGGGAATCGAATCCCGTCTGCTGATGGAAAGTCAGCCGTCTTAACCACTTGGCCAAGGGAGCAGTTGCGATACCGAAGGGACTCGAACCCCTGACCTGAAAGTTAACAGCTTCCTGCTCTGCCAACTGAGCTACGGTATCAAAATTCCTATGCGTCAATGAAAGAAGGCCAAAAAAAAAGCGCCTCTTTTTGGGAGACGCTCGATGAATACTGATGAAATATGTTGATTTCACCTGAACACGATTTTCTCCCTATTCAATGGATTTGCTCCATTATCGTCCAGACCAAAAACATTTTTCGGATTGGGCTGATGATTTGTTTGTATTGCTGGTTTCATTTTCTTTTTAATTTTTTATCCTTTGATTTCAGAATTGCGCTGCAAAGTAAAAACGGATTTTTGAAATATGCAAATAAAAAATTGAATTAATTTGCTGGCAATCAGTTTATTAACTTCGTTTTTGGACAATGGAATTCCTGTCCGCACCGGTCGGACAATCGTGTGTTTTTTGCAACTGTCTGTCTCTCACTTGCTTTTCTTTCACGCCTGTTTTTTATATGTTTCTAAAAATTTTTAAAAAATTTCCCATAATTTTTTGATTTAAATAAAAAAAGCGTCCATTTTTTCAAACGGACGCTTCTGAATTCAATTTATAATTTGTGTATTTACTTCGGTTTTTTCATAAAAATGAATACATAAGCTCCGTATTTCGCCCAAAATCCTTTTGAATCCGTGCGATAATTGCAATGATTTATCAATGCTACCGGTTTGTTATTTTGAATGGTTTGAATCATTTCGGCTACAAATATGCGGAATTGTACCGATAAAATACAAATGCAGAGGTTTATTTAGAATAAAATAAAAAAAGCGAACCGAATTTCGGTCCGCTCAAGTATAATGTATTTTAAGATGATTTACTGAAAATCACTGTCCGATACCGCTTCATTAATTTTCACATCCGTCAGTTTGAAGTTCATGTCCATACCGGCATTCATGGTAAAAGAAGCCGGAATTTTGACGCCTTCAAAATCTTGGTATTCGTCATAGCTGATGGTCTGAAGAAACTGTTGTCCCTGTGCTTCAATTTTTGTTGCAGTGCCCAATTTCAAAGCGGTTTTCACATCATAATAATGTGAGGTATTTCCGTCCTGAACCACGAAAGCTTCTTTTCCGTTGAAGTTTTCTATGCCTTTGAGAGTCACTCCGGGTTTATTGCCGAGCAAGAGTTCCGGGAAGGGCTGTGCATTGAATTTCATGTCTGCAATTTCCTCTTCGGTGAGTTCTTTTTTCACGCCTTGTTGTGCGTTGTATCCTTTTTCTCCGTCAAACACAGATTTCTGGAATTCCATTCCCATTCCGCTCACTACCACTGCGTATTTTTCGTCGGTGGTATTGATGGTTTTCAGGCTCAGTTTCATTCCTTGCACTTCGGCTTCGTAGATTGAAATGAGTGTTTTTACTGATTTTGTGTTTTCACCCCCGATGGCTGCGATATAATTGTCGAGTACAGTTTGCAGACTGACATTGTCATCGAGTTGTTTTTGTTCGGGTTTGCTGGTCGGATTTCCGAATCTGTCGAAATAATTGATGGGATAGCCCAGTTTTTCCAGTCCGGGCAATACTTCCGAAGCTTTGCCGACCACCAGAATTCTGGCGTTGTCGTGGCTGAAATACTTTTTTGCGGCTGCCAGTACTTGTTCTGGCGTTACCGCATTGATGCTGCTGCTGTATTCTTGAAAAAAGTTTTCAGAAAGATTTTCGGTGTTTTTTTGGAGTGCCATTCGGGCAACGAATTCGGGTTTTTCAGCATCCATTACAAACCCACCGATGATGCCTGCTTTCACGGTGGCCAATACTTCGGGGCTCACTTTTTCGGTTCTGATTCTGCGTAATTCCTTCATTGATTCAACCACTGCAGAATCTGTAACTTCGTTTCTCACCGATGCGCCTGCTCTGAATTTTCCTGGATATTTTCCGGCGTTAATCATGGAACGGGCACCGTAGGTCCAGCCGTGTTTTTCTCTCAGGTTCATGTTGAGGTAAGAGTTGAAATCACCGCCCAGAATCCGGTTGGCAACCATTGCGGGAAAATAATCAGGATCAGTCATTTTCAGTTGGACCGTGCTGAGTATGCTCACCTCAGACTGTACCGCATTGGGCATGTCCACAAAGTTGATTTCGGTTTTCGAAACATTTTTAGGCTCTTCGTATTTAGAGGTTGGAATTTTTCCTTTTTTCCATTTCCCGAAATTTTTTTGCACTTGTTTTTTCACATCATCAAAATTCACATCGCCTACAATGACCAGATAGGCATTGTTGGGGACGAGATAATTTTTGTAAAATGTTTTGACATCATCGAGCTTAAGTGTTTTTAATTTGTCTTCGCTCACGAATTCACCTCTTGGGTGATTGGCGCCGTACACCAATACATTTTCTACTCTTTGCGCATTGGCTGTAACGCTTCTTTCCTCTGCTTTCAACATATCTATGGTGCGGTTGATTTCTTTGTCAAAATCATCTTGAGTGAACAGTGGATCTGTGAATCCAAGGGCCATCATTTCGATGGTTTTGCTGAAATACCGGCTCAGTGTACTTGCGTACGCACCCTTGTCGTTGAAACTTATGGAGGAACCCATGAAGTCGATTTCTTCATTGAAGCTTTCTTTTGAAATTTTGCTGGTGCCGTTGCCGAGCATACTACCGGTGATCTCGCCGATTCCTTTTTTGTTTCCTTCCGTAAACGGGGGATTGTCAAGGCTCAGACTCATGGACACTCTGGGAAGATTGTGGTTTTCTACCACAATGACCTTCAGGCCGTTTTTGAGTTCAAATGTTTGTGCTTTTCCAAAATTCACATCGGGAAAGGGGCCGGGTATGGGCTGGCTTCTGTCAAACTGAGCATGTGCAGCCGTAGCTATGAATGTCATAAGGACAATATATATTAAATTTTTCATTTTTCTGATTTTAGCGGTTTGGCTTATTTTTCTCGGGTCCGTAGGTCAGCACCAATCGCTGATTGTCATTCAGGTATTTGTTGGCTACTTCTCTGATTTCCTCCCGGGTGATGGAGCGGTAAATGTCCATTTCCGTATTGATCAAATTGATGTCGCCATACAACATATAATACTCAGCCAGACTGTGTGCTACGCCTTCAATATTTGAATTTGCGCTGATGAATTGATTTTCTAAACGGTTGAGCAGTTTCTGATACTCTCTTTCAGAAATCAGTTCTGTCTGAATTTTTTTGATTTCGGCAGAAAAATCAGTGCTCAATTCATCGAGCGAAGTATTGCCCAATGGCAATCCAAAGATAAAGTAGGTTCCATAATCTTCCTGACTGTAATTGAAAGCAGAAACTTGAAGTGCTTTTTTCTCTTCGTCTACCAATTTTTTGTACAGTCTCGAGCTTTTACCAGTACTCAGTATCATTGAAATCATGTCGAGTACCCGTGCATCTCTTGTTTTCATCGAAGGTGTGCGGTATGCGGTAATGATCATCGGTATCTGAACATTGGGGTCTTCCCACTCCGCATTGATTTGTTGGGTGATGGGAGCTTCTTGGTATTGTTTTTTGGGACTGACTTCACCTCTTTCGATGGGGCCGAAATATTCTTCAATCCATTGTTTTGCTTGGCTTTTGTCAAAATCACCTGCAACGACCAAAACCGCATTGTTTGGTACATAGAATTTGTGGAAAAATTCAATGAATTCATCTAACTTGGCTGCATCCAGGTGTTCCATTTCACCAATGGTGGTCCATCTGTAAGGATGAACTTTGAAAATGTTTTCTTTGACTGCTTTCAGAATATTGCCATAAGGTTGATTGTCGATTCTCAATCTTTTTTCTTCTTTCACCACTTCGTTTTGTGTGTCCACCCCGATTTGGTTGATGACCGGATGCATCAGTCTTTCTGATTCCATCCATAAACCAAGCTGGAGACCGTTGGACGGAAAAACTTCATAATAATAAGTTCTGTCATCGGTGGTGTTTGCATTGTTTCGTCCACCGTTGGAAGAAACGATTTTGAACCATTCCCCGCGGTCGATGTTTTCAGTTCCCTCAAACAAAAGGTGTTCAAAAAAATGTGCAAATCCTGTTCTGTCCGGCTTTTCGTCTTTGGCTCCCACATGATACATCACCGAGGTTACCACCACCGGGGCAGAATGGTTTTGGTGCAAAACAACATGCAGGCCGTTGGCAAGATCATATTCTTCAAATTCGATGGTCTGGGCATGGGTACCCGTTCCCAACATTCCAATGACTGCGAACATAAATCCAATTTTTTTCATTTTATCTTAATGCTATAATTTTATTATCGTTTTATTAGTCAGCAATTTTTTTGATTTGTTACAAACGATTGGATTTGTATTATGACTTTATCACCAACCGAGCTGAACCTCAAAAAGAAATTTGCCCGAATAGGGTTCTCCGTTCATCAGACTTTCTGAAACCACTATGCTGTATATCCCTCTTTCGCTTATGGGATATGTAGTTTCTCGACCAAAAGGACCCTCTGAATTCCCGAGCGGGTCGATGATTTGACTGATTCTCAGATTGGAAAGACTGTCTTCCGGGCTGACTTTCAGCCGCATATTGCTTGCGGTATCCGAGTCAAATTCAAAAACCATTTTTTGACGGGCAAGTTTGGAGGTGTCTGATTTGGCGCTTCCCCAGTTGATTTTCAACTGTATGGTATCGCTTGGCGGTTCTGTAAGCAAAGAGATTTCTTTTTCATGAACACTGCTGTCTTTTTTTGGAGAGATTGGTAGTGACTGTCCGGATGAAGCTTTGTTTTTCGGGTTTTCACTGCTTTCTTTCAGTTGTCTTGCATATTCAATTTGGTCAAATTCCACCGGTTCAGCGACAGGAATTTCCTTTGTTTTATTACAGGAAATACCCAAGATTGCACACAATAAAATCAATAAAGCAAAACGCATAAACAAAAACTTTGTGTAAATTTACAATGAATCATTCAAACCATAAAAATGCTTTATTACGAAACTTTGGGCAAGGGCGATCCTGTTCTGCTGATTCACGGTTATTTGGAGAACCTGAAAATGTGGAAAGACATTGCGGTGGAACTCGCAAAAGAACACTTGGTCATTATGTGTGACAATCCCGGACACGGTAGCTCATCTAATTATGGTGAAGTGCACAGCATGGAATTCATGGCTCAAAAAATCAATGAAGTACTCGAACACTTGAATGTCCATCGGGTTCCGGTGGTTGGGCATTCCATGGGCGGATACATCACACTGGCTTTTGTAGAATTGTTTCCTGAGAAAGTCAGCTCTTTTTTGTTGCTGAATTCCAGCACATTGTCAGATACCGAGGAAAAGAAGGAACTCAGAAAAAGAGCCGGCGAAGTGGCCCAGAAAAACATAGAAACCTTGATCAAAATGAGCATTCCACTATTGTTTGCAGAAAATGCTTCTGACTTGAAATCCGAAAAAGAATTTGCCAGAGAAATGATGAGAGAAACTTCCATTGCCGGGATTTTGGCGGCACTCAAAGGGATGAGCCGTCGGCCCGAAAGAACACATCTCCTCAATGATTTTGATTCAAAAATAGGCATACTGTTAGGAAAGGCAGACAGGACTGTAGATCCGCAGGCATTTAAAAAATCGATTCCCAAAAGAGAAAATATTTCTGTACTCGAACTCGATTGCGGACATATGTCTTTTCTTGAAAAGCCGGATGAAACCATTGATTTTGTAAAAAAAATCATCGATTAAATGTCCTTGGATTGTAACAAAATCATTTTGCAAAAGACTAATGAAACAGTTTGAAAAATTATGAAAAATCTGATTTCATTGCTTGTAGTCCTGATGTCTGTCTTTGGTTGGAGCCAGCAAAAATGGAGTTTGAAGGAATGTGTGGATCATGCCGTGGAAAATAATCTGACGATTGACCAAAGCCGCATACAGATGCAATTGGCCGAAAATGACATGAATTATACCCAAAACCAATGGCTGCCCAGCGTTTCCGGATATTTTGACAATTCACTTAGCCTCGGTACCCATCATCCGGCCATCAACAAAGGCTATCAACAATACAGCAATAGCCTTGGCGTGAGGTCTTCCATTGTTCTATACAATGGTGGACTGCTTGGCTTGAACAACGAGAAAGCAGAACTGAATGTGGAATCCTATAAATTACAGACCGACAAAACCATCGATGACATTTCGCTGATGGTGGTCAATTATTATCTGAATGTAATGCTGAACCGTGAATTGTTGCAAATTACAGAGGGGAATCTCGAAGTCAGTCGCCAACAATTGGAGCGTTCTCAAAAACTTTTTGATGCCGGACGCATTGCAAGAGCGGATTTGGTGCAGGCAGAGGCGAGTATGGCACAGGAAAAGAAAAATGTGGCAGACGCAAAAATTGAGGTGGACAGGGCATTGTTCAATCTTTCTGTGTTGCTCCAATTACCCGATTACCGAGATTTTGATGTGGAAACCATATTGCTTCCCAATGAGATGACAATCAGGCTGTATGACTTGGAGCAGGTGGTTGAAACCGCATATGCCAATCAGCCGGCAGTGAAGAAAGCTGCGGTTGATTTGAAAATGGCCGAAAAAGACATTGAAATTGCCAAAACCTCATTGAAACCTACGATTACGGCTACATACAATCTGGGAACTTCTTATGCAGATTATTTCAACAAGGGATTGATGACCGATGCCTGGTTGAGCCAATGGTACGACAATCTCACCAATGTCTTCGGCGTGGGCGTGAGCATTCCTATTTTTGAAAAACACAACAACAAACTCAACATTGAGAAAGCACAAATCAGTCAGTCGATGGCGCAAAACCAGATGGAACAACAGAAACAAATCATCCGAGAAAATGTGCAAGCCGCCTATTTTGACGCCAATTCTTCTTTTGAAGCATACGAAGCCGCCAAGGAAAGCGTTCGTTCCAATGAACTTTCCGCTGATTTTGCACAAAGAAGTTTTGACGCAGGGGTGTTGAATCTGTATGATTTGAACATCGCCAGAAACAACCTGATTGCCGCCAAAGCCCAACTGGCACAGGCCAAATACAATTATGCTTTCCGGATGAAAGTACTTGATTTTTATGCCGGAATTCCGCTGACTGTCGGATTGGAATAGAAAGTTCGGTGAAATCAAAACCGTTTAATTCCGTAATTTTGTCAACCAATTCATGTAAAATGACATTGCTTCATTTAGAAACCTCGACCAAAAATTGTTCGGTTGCCTTCTCCAAAAACGGCGAAATCCTCTGTCTTTGTGAAGAATATGATGAAAAGTACGGGCATTCCGAAAAACTCCATCAGTTTGTGAATTGGGCATTGGAGGGCGCGGAAATTGAGTTGAAAGACATAGACGGCGTCTGTGTTTCCAAAGGGCCGGGTTCCTTTACCGGATTGAGAATCGGTGTTTCTGCCGCAAAGGGTTTTTGTTTTGGTTTGGATGTTCCCTTGCTTTCACTGAATTCATTGGAAATTCTGGCGCAGACCCAAATCAACAAAGATTATGATTTGATCATCCCGATGATTGACGCACGCAGAATGGAAGTTTACACCGCGGTTTTTGACGGAAAGGGAAATCAAATTTCAGAAATCGAAGCCAAAGTCTTGGATGAAAATTCATTTGCGGAATTCAAAGACCGCAAAGTGGTGTTTGTTGGAGATGGGGTCGAAAAAAGCAAAGCAATTCTTCAACTGCCGAATGCAGATTTCCCGGAGGGAATTCATCCATCTGCAAAAAACATGATGAATTTGGCGGAAGAGAAATTCAGCCATCAGGATTTTGAAGATGTAGCCTACTTCGAGCCGTTTTACTTGAAAGAATTCAGGGCAGGAAAATAAAATTGATAATTTTCTATTTCGAAATGTTTATATTTGCAACCTTGTTCGGGGCGTAGCGCAGTCTGGTAGCGTATCAGCATGGGGTGCTGGGGGTCGCTGGTTCGAATCCAGTCGCCCCGACAACGAGAAAGTCCATCCATCCGGATGGATTTTTCTTTTTGAATTCTTGCTTTCTGTATTTAGCCGCCTCTTAAAAAGGAGCATTTAATTGTTTATCAATAAAATGATATGCAATACGAAGCCTGCATTTGATTTTCTCAGGCTAAAGATATAGATTTTTTTCCAACACTTCTAACTTCCACATCCAGAGATGAACTGCAATTGAAGAATATTAGCAAAGGGACACAAGTAAGTTTTTTTCATCTGTAAAAGTTGTTTAATGGATTGGGATTTAATCAACAAAAATAATTTTTGATTTAATTTTTTGAAGCTTTTTATTTTTCTTGATTCTATATGTGAAATATCCATAAACATTTAATATCGGATAAGAAAAAGAAATTGTTGCCTTCTTTCCAGTATGTTCAACTTTATTAATATAAAAATTATAACACCGGCAATTCTTCTTACTTGCGTAACAGGAAACTCTATCTAAATATTTTTCAGAAACCAAGATTAATTTCCCATAATTATCTTTGAAAACTCTTTCACCAAAATAGTGTAATGTATCTGCTACAAAAATAGTATCACAATCATTAAAATTTAAATATTTGTACTCCCTGAGTTCTTTGTCGTTCGCAAATGTTTTTAATAACAAGCCATTATCTACTTGTGAGAATAAGGTGATTGATATAGAAAACATTATAGTAAATAATGAAATTTTATTATTCGGTAACATAAAAATTTACATTTGGATTCACATTTAAAATATTGTTAATGACATCTTGTACATCACTTGGCATTCCACCCCACCACCGCACTCCCGAAAGGTCGGGAGTGCGGCAGTGGGATTAATCCCTATTACTTTGAGCAACTAAATTTACTATACAATACAGTAGCAACAATATTTTTGTAGTTTTGAGAATTAAAGTTTAAAAGCATGAAAACGACATTCCTGATTCTCTTTTTTGGCTTTTCAATCCTGAGTTATTCTCAAAACCCACATTACGAAAGCTGGAAAAATTTGGCCAAAGACAACATCAGCTTGCAGCCGGAATACGGAAATGCCATAAAAACCGAACAGCAGATAAAATCAGACAATGATTTTATTGAAGATATTCTGCAATATTACAATTCCAAAGAAGAAGCAAGCGCAGAAATGCTAAAACTCGGTATGAATTATCTCTATGAAAAGGGAGATTTTGTCACAGCGATGAAAAGATTCAATCAGGCCTATCTGCTCAATCAAAACAATCCGGGCGTTTATTACGGTTACGGAAGCATATTCTTCAATCTTGGCGCTTTTGAAGAAGCAAAAATTTATTATGAAAAAGGCTTGAAAATCAAACCCAATCATTCTGAAATCCTAACGGATTATGCAACTGTATTTCTTGCCGCCTATTATGAAGACGCTGATACCGAAAACCTTAAAAAGGCAAAAAACTATCTCGAACAATCATTGAAAGCGGACAGTAAAAACTCAGATACAATGTATAAACTCTCGATTGTCAGCATGAACTTGGGAGATTGTAAAAACGCAAGGAATTATTTAAAATCAGCCAAAAAGCAAAACAATCCCAATATTACTGAAGCTTTCGAAGCTGAGCTGAGCCAAAAATGCGATTGAAAAATGCGCACAGACCTCGTTCATGCTAAAAATAATTATGTAATTTTGGATGGCATAAAAATTTAATAAATGGAACTACCCTGGGCAGAACCCTATAAAATCAAAATGACGGAAGAAATCCGTCTGTCAAGCCGCGAAGAACGCAATAAATGGATAGAAGAAGCAGATTATAATCTGTTTAATCTCGACAGCGACAAAGTTTTCATCGACCTGCTGACCGACAGCGGAACCGGAGCCATGTCCGACAAACAATGGGCTGAAATGATGATTGGAGACGAAAGTTATGCCGGCTCCCGTTCGTTCAGAAAACTCAAGACCGTGGTGGAAAATGTATTGGGTTTCCCTTATACACTGCCCACCCACCAAGGTCGGGCAGCCGAAAATGTGCTGTTCACCGTTTTGGTAAAAGAGGGAATGCTCGTTCCGGGAAATTCGCATTTTGACACCACCAAAGGACACATCGAATTCCGAAAAGCACAGGCCATCGACTGTACGATTGACGAAGCCTTTGACATCAACGACATGCATCCGTTCAAAGGAAACATAGATTTGAACAAATTGGAGCAAGTCTATAAAAACCACCCCAAAGAACAGATTCCATTTTGCCTGATTACGATTACCTGCAATTCTTCGGGCGGACAACCGGTGTCGATTGCCAATATCAAAGCCGTCAAAGAATTGTCTGACCAATACGGAATTCCTGTGTATTTCGATGCAGCAAGATTTGCGGAAAATGCTTATTTCATCAAAGAAAGAGAAGAAGGATACAAAGACAAATCCATCAAGGAAATCGTAAAAGAAATGTTCTCTTACGGCGAAGGTTTCACCATGTCGGCCAAAAAAGACGGTTTGGTGAATATCGGTGGAATTCTGGCATTGCGAAACGAGGATTTGTACAGAAGTTGCGGAAATTTCGGCATCATTTACGAAGGTTATCTGACCTACGGCGGTTTGGCCGGTCGGGATTTGGGCGTGTTGGCGCAAGGTTTATTGGAATCCACCGAATACGATTATCTGAAAAGCAGAATCAACCAAGTGGAATATTTGGGTGAAAAACTGATTGCATTCGGAATTCCGGTTCAAAAACCCATTGGCGGACATGCGGTTTTCATCGATGCTTTGAATTTTCTGCCAAAAGTCCCGAGGGCCGAATATCCTGCGCAATCGTTGGGAATTGAATTGTACTTGGAAGCCGGCATCCGTGGGGTGGAAATCGGAACTTTGCTCGCAGACCGCGACCCCGAAACCCGTTTGGATCGTTTTCCGAAATTGGAGCTGCTCAGATTGGCGATTCCGAGAAGAACCTACACCTTTAAACACATGGATTACATCGCCGTGGCATTGAAAAACATTTATGAACGCCGCGATGAAATTACTTCGGGTTACCAAATCGTATGGGAAGCCGATATTCTTAGGCATTTTACGGTGAAGTTGCGAAGGGCTTGAGTATCGGATTGTCAGTAGTAGCTTAAATTTGAATGAAAGAATGTTGGGGGCTGAATGAATGTTGCCCAATGTAGTGGGGCGGAAGCGGGGAAGAATTTATATGATTAATTTTGCCTTCAGTGATACTTGCAAGACATGGTGACACAGCTTGTACTTTGAGTGAATATGTGGTCAATAATTCATCCAACATTTAAAATAATTCATTCTAATTGCTACATTTGTATCAAATGATGATAGCCGAATACATAAGCAAAGATTTTGCGCCGCTTAAACCTTCCGACACGGTGGCCCGTGCAATGGAGCTGGTCGATAAATTTAATTTGACCCACATAGTTGTACTCAAGGGCTCCGAATCTGAGGGAAATCTTTCGAAAGAAACCTTGGAAGAATACGAGCCGGATACCCTTCTTTCTGACTTAAAAGAATTTTATGAAGTTTTTTTTGTAGAAGAAAAAGCTTCATTGCTTGACGCCATTCAGATTTTTGACCAACACACTGCCAATGTGCTTGTGGTGTTGAATGCGCAGCAGCAGTTTGTGGGTTTGCTGATGTTGGACGATGTGATTTCGGGCTTGTCGGCCATGCCACTGATCAACGAGCCGGGTTCTGTTATGATAGTTGAGATTCCTCAGAACAAGCTTTCATTCAGTGAGATTTCCAAAATCGTGGAGAGCAACAATGCCAAAATCACCGGAATGTTTGTCGTAGCCTATCTCGAAGACAGTGTGCATGTAGCGGTCAAACTCGCTTCCGGCAATCTCACTTCGGTAGGAGAAACCTTTGACCGTTTTGATTACAAAGTGGTCTATAAATTCTTCAGAGATGAGAAAGAAGAGCTGATGAAAGAACGCTTTGAACAACTGATGAAATACTTGGATTTATAGATGAAAATAGCAATTTACGGATTAAGGGCTTCGTTGGAGCAAAAATCACTTTTTGAAGAGTTTTTTAACAGAATAGACTTGAAAAACATCGAAGTATTCATCTATACCCGATTTGGCGAAGAGCTGAAAAGCGTATTCGCTCTTCCTGTCGAGAAATACAAAACCTTCGATACCAACATAGAACTGCCTGATTCACTCGACTTTTTTTTCACTTTTGGCGGCGACGGCACCATCCTAAGTGCTGCAACAGTGATTCAGGACAGGGGATACAAAGTGATTGGAGTAAACACCGGTCGATTGGGATTTCTGGCGACCATCAATTCAGAATCACTCTTTGAAGCCTTGGATGAAATCCTGAACGGTGAATATATCATCAGCAGCCGCTCGTTGATTGCGGTGCATTCTGATGAGGTGGAAATCGATTTTCCGTTTGCACTGAATGAAATCACAGTGACCCGCCGAGAGACGACCAGCATGATCACCGTCGAAGCCTGGATCAACGGAGAATACTTGAACAATTACTGGGGAGACGGTTTGATAGTTTCCACCCCCACCGGCTCGACCGGTTATTCATTGAGTTGTGGCGGGCCCATTGTCCATCCGGGCAATCAGGTGTTCATTGTGACCGCCATTGCTCCCCATAATCTGAATATAAGGCCTTACATCATTTCGGATGACAATGAATTAGATTTGAAAATTGATACCCGCGAAGACAGCTACTTTCTGTCGCTGGATTCAAGGAACATCGCACTGCCGTCCCATGTGAAATTACACCTAAAAAAAGCTGATTTTAAAATAAATATTGTGGTCCCTACTTATATGACATACCTCATCACTCTCAGAGACAAGATGTTCTGGGGTTCAGACAAAAGAAACAGATAATAAAACTTTTTTCTTAATTTTTGTTAAAGCATATAGCAGGCTACTATATTTGTTTATATTTGTCGCTTAATAGAAAGTATATGCAACATTTTTCTTAATTTTCCGTTGATTTTCTTGCATATCTATTCTAAAAAAAAATATGAAGAATATACTTTTTTTAACCTTGGGGCTTTTTTTTACACTGTCTTTTGGACAAAGACATGAAATAGGGGTTTTTGTTGGAGGTGCAAATGTAATCGGAGACATCGGAAAGTCGAATTACATTAATCCTGCGCCGGTCCCCTATTTCACAGCTGAGAGAATAGGGAGGGTTGCATATGCATTTGGCGGAATCTACAGATTCAATGTGAATCCCTATATGGGTTTCAGATTCAATGCCTTGTTCAGCAGGGTCATTGGTGCCGACTACTCCGCCCCAGAGCAATACAAAAGAAGAAGAGATTATACATACAAAAACAATATCTGGGAAGCCTCCATTGTATTCGAATACAACTTCTTGAACATCAACGATTATGATGGCAGCAATCATTCGCCTTTCATCTTTGCGGGCTTCGGTGCTTTTATGTACGATAAACTGCTTTATGATGTGAACCATAGTTTTGGCAGGGACGAATTCGGAGTGATTATAGATCCGCCGTTCATCCATACGGAAATTGAAAGCAGCTCAGAAAAGCAGACCATGTTCACCATGCCCTTTGGCGCTGGGTACAAATACAAATACAGGAATTTTGTGATTGCAGCCGAAGTAGGTTTCAGATACACCAAAACCGACAATCTGGATTTTAGTTTTTCAGATGAATCCGATTTTACCTTTACCGTTGAACCCGGACTAAACCCCGATGAGGTGAATATGCTGAACAGCAACATCATCAAATCACGGCAGGTAGGCAATACATCCAACTACGATTGGTATGTTTTCACAGGTCTGACGCTTACATATACTTTTGGAAGGCCCCCTTGTTACTGTAATTAAATTTACATGATTCAATCACTTACAACCAAACTCGCTAAGTCAAACTTACCCCGACATGTGGCCATCATCATGGACGGAAACGGTCGTTGGGCTCGTAAGCAAGGCTTGGACAGGACTTTTGGACACAAAAATGCGATTGAATCCGTCCGTGCTGCCATAGAAGTTTGTGGCGACTTGGACATTCCCTACCTGAGCCTTTTTGCTTTTTCCACAGAAAACTGGAAGCGCCCGAAATCAGAAATCAATTTTCTGATGAGACTGCTTTCGTCCACCATCAAATCAGAAATTGCAGAACTCCATCAGAAGGGAATACGATTGCTGGTCATCGGTGATTTGGAAAAACTGCCTGCAAGCGTTTTGAAACCACTGAAGAATGCGATAGACCTTACCCAGGACAACAAAAAAGCCACGCTGATCATTGCGCTGAATTACGGCGCACAAGACGAAATTGTTCAGGCGGTCAGAAAAATTGCTACCGATGTCCAAGATGGGAAATTGGCCGTTTCGGACATAGGACATGAAATATTTGAACAAAATCTATATACCCAAGATATCCCCAGCGTAGATCTGCTGATCAGAACAAGCGGTGAACACAGAATCAGCAATTTTCTGCTTTGGCAGATTGCGTATGCTGAACTCTATTTCACCAAAACGCTCTGGCCGGATTTCAGAAAAGAGGATTTCTTAAAAGCACTCCGTGATTATGCATCAAGAGAAAGAAGATATGGAAAAACCGGAGAGCAAATCAAAACTGAATCATAGTAAAATGTTGAGAAAATTGATAGTGAAGAGATTATATGCTATTTTGATATTTGTTTTGGGCGGGAGCCTGTTTGCACAAATTGATTCTACGACAGTTCAGACCGATACACCCCTTGATCTTTCGGTAGCGGCATATAACAATCCCAAGCCTTTCGTGCTTGCGGATTTAGAAGTCAGTGGCAACACCCACTACAGCAAAAATCAAATCCTTAGATTCACCGGAATGAGGCTGGGAGAAACCATTGAAATCCCGGGAACAAAAACCAATAACGCACTCAAAAAACTTTGGCGCTCCAACCTGTTTTCGGGCATAGACATGTACGCCGTGAAAACCGAAGGCAACCAAATCTGGCTGAGAATACACCTGATAGGTCTTCCCGAATTGGCAGATATAAAAATCAACGGGCTCAAAAGAGGAAAAAGAGAAGACCTGATCAAGGATTTTAATCTGAACCCGGGTACCAAAATCACCAATAACCTGAAAAACCAACTCAGGAATTCCGTTAAATCACAGTTCATTGCCAAAGGTTATCCACAACCCAAAGTCGATTTTCTGGAAACCAAAGACAACGAAGACTCCTCAAAAGTTGATTTGACCATCAATGTGGACAAAGGCGAAAGAGTAAAAATTCAAGACATTGTCTTTGAAGGAAATTCTGAACTCAGAAGTGGTCAGTTGAGGAGAAAAGCGATGAAAGGCACCAACAAAAAATCGCTCAACATATTTAAAAGCTCAAAATTCGTCCCCGAAACTTATAGAGAAAATCTGATAAAAGTGGTGGATGAATACAAATCCATAGGCTTCAGAGACGCCAAAATCGTTTCGGATACCGTCTTTTATGACGATCCTAACAACCTGATTGTAAAAATTAAAGTCGAAGAAGGAAAGCCTTATTATTTGGGAGATGTTACCTTCACCGGAAACTCGGTATTTCCAACAGAAGTACTTCAGAATTATTTCTCCTACAAAAAAGGCGACCGTTACGACGCAGTGGGCATCAATATGAAGATCGACGGATCAGAGAAAGACGATGACCTACGAACCTTGTATATGGACAGGGGTTATCTGTTCTCACATCTGATTCCTATTGAAAAAAATGTGAAAAACGATACCATTGATTTGGAAATCAAAATCATGGAAGGTGAACCTGCCACATATGACCGTGTTACTTTCAGCGGTAACGATGTGACTTATGACCATGTGATAGCCAGAGAGTTGAGAACAAAACCGGGTGATTTGTTTTCGAAATCAGAAATCAAAAGAACTTATTTTGAATTGGCCAGTCTTGGCTACTTTGAACCCACACAGATCAATCCCGACATAGTGCCTCATCCTGAAACCAATACCGTAGATGTTAACTGGGAATTGGTACACAAGAGTTCAAGTCAAGTAGAACTCCAAGGCGGGTATGGAGCCGGAACTTTTTTGGGTACGCTCGGACTGACCTTCGGCAACTTTTCTGTACGAAACTTATTCAACAAAAAGGCATGGCGACCTGTACCCATGGGCGACGGACAATCGGTTTCTCTCAGAGCGCAGGCAGGCCGTGGATACCAGAATTACAGCTTCTCATTCATGGAACCCTGGATCGGCGGCAAACGACCTACTGCACTGACGACTTCAATCTTTTATTCAAAATACAATTATATCGATATATACAGACAGGAATCCATTCTGAACATTCTCGGTGCCAGTGTGGGTGTGAGCAAACTGTTGACCTGGCCTGACGACTGGTTCAGACTACAGGGTTCGGTCTCATTTCAACGATACAACTTTGAGAATTACGCACTGACAGTGGGGAACCTCAGGTACGACAACGGCTCTGCCAACGACTTGAATTTTACACTGGGACTCACCCGAAATTCGGCCGGCCCCGACCCTGTTTTCCCACAAAGTGGTTCAGAAGTCAGTCTGTCCTTGACCTTCACCCTTCCATATTCTCTTTTTGGAAACAAAGATTATTCGGGCATGAGTGCGGTTGAAAAATTTGAGTGGCTCGAATATTATAAAATCAAAGCAAGAACCTATTGGTACAAAGAGATTGCCGGAAAGATGGTAATGAAGGTGGGTGGTGAATTTGGTTATTTGGGCAAATACAACTCCGAAGTCGGCACCATTCCGTTTGAACGATTTTATCTGGGAGGTACCGGACTGATGGGCAACCGCTTTGACGGTCGTGAAATTGTTCCGCTCAGAGGTTATGACGATTCCACCCAGTCGGGCGGAACATCGGATGACATCACCCCATCGGGTGGTGGCAGTGTGTATGACAAATTCATGCTCGAATTCAGGTATCCCATCACCATGGGGCAGCAGGCAAAGATCTATGCGCTCACCTTTGCAGAAGCCGGAAACACTTGGTCAGATACCCGTGATTTCAATCCATTCCAACTCAAGAGATCGGCAGGATTCGGTGTTAGGATTTTTATGGCTGCCTTCGGAATGCTCGGTTTTGACTTTGGCTATGGATTTGATAAACCGATATATAGCGATAAACGCTCGGGTTGGCAAACTCATTTTATTATTGGACAAGAATTTTAAAAAGTGTATTTTTGCAAAATCCTTTGTGGCATAATTTTCGATAAAACCCAAACGACATGAAAAAACTAATTTTGACCATATTGTTCTGCGGATTCCTGCTGCCTGCCGAAGCTCAGCGGTTCGCCTATGTGGACACCGATTATATACTTGAAAACCTGCCTGAATATGTGCAGGCACAAAATACGCTGAAAACCAGAACCCAGCAATGGAATGCCGAAATAGAAAACCGTCAGGAAATTCTCAATCAGCGGATGGCCGATTTTTTGAACGAGAAAGTACTGCTCACCGAAGAACAAATCATCAAAGAGCAGGAAGACATGGAATTTGAACAAAAGGAAATCAAAGAACTACAAGAAAAGCGCTACGGTCAGGGCGGTGACTTAATAAAGCTCAGAATGGCATTGGTAAAACCCATTCAGGATCAGGTCTATATTGCAGTGGATGAAGTGGCAAGGAAAAAGAATTACGCATTTGTGTTTGACAAAGGGAGTGATTTGATAATGATTTATACAGACCCTAAGTTTGATATCAGCCGAGATGTATTGCTCGAACTCAATCCCAACGCAGTCATCAAGGATCCTCCGCAGCCCAACCCGAGAGGCCGTGCGAATACCGGCAGCAGCAACAGGAGCCAAAATACCACTCCTGCCAAGGGAGCAAATACCGGCAAGAAAGCCAATACAAGCAACCAAAGCAGACAGTTTGGGACCGGGAATCAAAACGATTCAAGAAAAAGATAACCGAAATTTAATTTATAACTAAAATGAGAAAATTAACATTATTGAGCATTTTTGCTTTTTTATTCATCGGAAGCATTCAACTATCCGCTCAGGATTTTGGCGTGGTTAGTATAGAAGAAGTTCTGAACAATTATCCGCCAAAAGTTAGTGCAGATGCTGAACTTGACGCCATGGTGAAAGCACATCAAACCAAAATGCAGGAAAAGCAGAATGCAATGCAGGCCATAGAAACGGAAGTGAGAACAAAAACAGAAGGCAAATCACAGGCAGAAATTCAGGCCATTTTACCGGAATTGGAAGCCAAACAGCAAGATTATATGAACAAACAACAAGAGTTGGTGGATTATCAACAAGCTGCAGCCAAGGAAGTAGCCGAAAGAGAAGAAGCACTGATGACGCCAATTGAGACTTCCATCAGAAATTCTATCAAAAAAGTGGCCGATGCCAAAGGATTGAAATATGTAATAGAAAAAAGCCAATTGCTTTATTCCAACGGTGTGGACATTACCGCCGAAGTGAGAAAAGATTTGGGAATCAATTAATCAAGTCATTGTACGATACAAAGCCGCTCTTTTCTCTTTAAAAAGCGGCTTTTTATTTTTAATTTGGCACCAATTAATCAGCATGAAATTTACCGAAACATTTTTGAAGGATTGTTTTGTCATAGAACCCCGGGTTTTTGAAGACGACAGAGGTTATTTTTTTGAGAGCTATCATCAGTCTAAATTCCAAGAACAAACCGGGAATCAAATCACTTTTGTGCAAGACAACGAATCCCTCTCAACCTATGGTGTGGTTCGCGGTCTGCATGCACAACAAGGAGAATGGGGGCAAGCCAAACTCGTTCGGGTGCTGATGGGAAAAATACTGGATGTGGTGGTGGACATCCGCCCCGGCTCAGCAACCTTTGGACGCTGCTTTTCCATTGAACTGAGCAGTGAGAACAAGAAGCAACTCTTTGTTCCTGAGGGATTTCTGCATGGGTTTTCTGTTTTGAGTCCAAAAGCAATCGTCTATTACAAATGCAGCCGGTTCTACAACAAAGCAGCCGAAATAGGCGTAAACCCTCTTGACTCTGAACTGAACATCGATTGGCAGATTCCGACCGACAGAATCATACTTTCAGAAAAAGACCGACAGGCTCCTGATTTTTCCATTTTCAATACCGAATTGAAATGAAAAAAATACTGGTGACAGGAGCAAACGGGCAATTGGGTCGAAGTCTGAAAGAGGTCGCCGGGAAACTGCAAGATCAACAATTGCAATTTGTATTCATGGACCGTGAACAGTTGGACATTACCCGAAAGGAATTGCTCGAAACCTTCTTTTTCAGCAACCGGATGGATTACTGCATTAACTGTGCGGCATACACCCATGTGGATTTGGCCGAAACTGAAGTGGAAAAAGCTTTCAGTGTCAATTCGGACGGCCCGGCCTATTTGGCAGAAGAATGCAAGGCACAGGATGCGGTCTTGATTCATGTTTCGACCGATTATGTGTTTGACGGCAACAGCGACCAAGCCTATTTGCCGGATGATGTACCGAACCCAATCAATGTTTACGGCAAATCAAAATTGGAAGGCGAACGACGGGCTGCCAACCAAAATCCAAAGACAATCATCGTTAGAACTTCCTGGCTTTATTCGGAATACGGCAAAAATTTCTATACCACCATGCTCAGCTTGATGGGAGAAAGAGACGAACTGAATGTGGTGGACGACCAAATTGGGAAGCCGACGGATGCAAGGGATTTGGCCAAATATATTTGTGAAATCATCGCATCCGGTGACAGTGACTATGGCATTCGCCACTTTGCCGGACCGCAGCAGATGTCTTGGTATGAATTTGCACAAAAAATCGCCAAAGAAAACGGATTCAAAACCAAGATAAACCCTATTCCCACTTCAGCCTATCCGACTCCGGCTGCAAGACCGATGTGGAGTGTGTTGGGGGATTAAATTTTTCCGTTTTCGTATCTGTTTAAGTAGGTGTTGAAACGAAGTCCCAGAATAATCATAGCGGCAAGAACAAGCCCGTAGAGGGCGTATTTAATTATATGATTATCAGTAAAAGATTCTTCTTTTTTAGGTCTGAGATTAGAAACTACATTGATGCCATTTTGATAAGAGTTAATCAGTTTTTGGGTTCCATAAATCCTTTTACTAAAAATTTCCGAATAACGCAGTAAGTCAGCTTCAACTGTATTTCTTGTCGCTGCGTTCATCATGAATTCAGATCCAGTGGCCGTCAGTTTTCTGTTAGCAATGGCTCTTGAGCTAAGAATAGAATCAATATTGTTCATTATTTTTCTCAAATCCTTTTCATAATTGCCCAAGACCGAAAGTCGGTTTTCCTGATCATTTCTTATGCTGGGTAACTCATTAAAATAGCGGATAATTTTTTCCTGAATATTTGAAATAGAGGTTTGATCATTGTCTATGGTGATATTGATACGCTGAAGCGCAAAATCTGTGGGATTCATTTTTGATTTATGTGATTTGATTTCGAAACCCTGAAAAAACAAGGTGTCGGTTTCAATGCCCCTCAACGCGCTTATTTCAACCTGTTCAAAATAATTGTTTACCACATCTTCGTCCCTTTCGATGGGTTCTATCTTCATTTTGGAGATTCCCATGCTTCGGATAAGTTTGGCTCCTTCTTCATCGGAGTTTTCTGACTGGTCGTTGACTTCATTTCCAAATGCATACAGCTCAAAATTGCTGATGGGGTTCCCTCGTACAATCATTTCATATTTAACATTGGAATCTTCAATCATGGGTTTGATAAATGCGCCGAAAAACGCTCCGGCTACTATCATACCTATCGTGAGCTTCCAATTCTTTCTCAGCAGAAAGATTAAAAAGAAAAGGTAATGAAAGAGTTTGACAATACCTTTGAAAATCGATTTAATGCCTTCCTTAAAATAATTCAGTAAACGAATCAAATCAATTTCTTCATTGGGTGAATTATTAATGTTTTGATTATCCTGATTCATGGTTCAAAAATATTTGGCGTAAATATAACTTTATTAATCCATTTCAGAAAGTTGGTTTTCAACTTTTGAAAGGATTGATTCAAAAGTTTTGGGCATTTTCCATTGATTGTACATTATTCCCAGAAATATAAGAGTGTGGGCCTCCTCTATTTTTATAATGAGGGGTTTAATTTTTTTTCCTTTTTGCAAGTATAACTGAACCGAGGATTGGTAAATATAATTTGCGTAAATTTGTGGATTCTTACTGTAGCTGTAATGATAAAAAAAGCTTTTATAACTGGAATCAATGGGCAGGACGGCTCATTTTTAGCTGAATTTTTACTCGAAAAGGGATACGAAGTTCACGGAATCATCAGAAGAAGTTCTACTTTTCATACCGAAAGAATTGAACATCTTTATATAGATACGCTAATCAAAGACATGCACAGCAATAGAAAAATTCATCTGCATTACGGCGATATGACGGACTCTACCAATCTGGTGCGTCTGATACAGAAAATTCAGCCGGACGAGATTTATAATTTGGCTGCACAGTCGCATGTAAAAGTTTCCTTTGACCTACCTGAATACACTGCAGAAACAGATGCAGTGGGCACACTTAGACTGCTGGAGGCGGTTAGGATTTGCGGTTTGGAAAACAGAACCAGAATATATCAGGCATCTACTTCTGAGCTTTATGGGAAAGTGCAGGAAATTCCTCAAACTGAAACTACACCTTTTTATCCACGGTCTCCATACGGAGTGGCCAAAATCTATGCTTACTGGATTACCAAAAATTACCGTGAAGCATACAATATGTTTGCAGTAAACGGGATTCTTTTCAACCATGAATCAGAAAGAAGGGGAGAAACTTTTGTAACCAGAAAAATTTCAATGGCTGTTGCCCGTATATACAATGGATTGCAGGACAAACTTTATCTCGGCAATCTGAATTCGTTAAGGGACTGGGGTTATGCCAAAGATTATGTGGAATGTATGTGGTTGATGCTGCAGCATAATGAACCAGAGGACTTTGTGATTGCTACAGGGGTGCAGCATTCTGTGAGGGAGTTTTGTGAAAAGAGCTTTGCAGTGACCGGAACCGAAATTGTATGGGAGGGTGAGGGTGTCAATGAGAAAGGAATTGATAAAGATACAGGAAAAGTGATTGTGGAAGTTGACCCGAGGTATTTCAGGCCTTCTGAAGTGGACACTTTACTGGGTAATCCTACCAATGCAAAAGAAAAGTTGGGCTGGAATCCCACAAAAACCTCTTTCGACGAACTTGTTAGAATTATGGTGGAACATGATTTGAAGTACACAATGCAAAATAACCATATTCAGTCTTACGATTAATCATGGAATTACAATCAAAAATATATGTGGCGGGCAGCAATGGAATGGTGGGCTCAGCCATTGTACGATTATTGAAAGACAAAGGATATTCCAATTTACTCACTCTGTCTTCAAAAGAGCTCGACTTGCGGATTCAGTCGGAGGTCAATCAATTTATGACAGTTGAAAAACCAGATTATGTGTTTCTGGCAGCCGCCAAAGTGGGGGGCATATACGCCAACAATACTTATCCAGCTGAATTTATTTATGACAATCTGATGATTGAAACCAATCTTATCCATGCGGCTTATCTCAATCAGGTAAAAAAGTTGTTGTTTCTGGGGAGCTCCTGTATTTATCCAAAATATGCGGAACAGCCTCTGACTGAAGATTCTCTGCTGACCGGAACACTGGAACCGACCAATGAAGCTTATGCAATTGCAAAAATTACCGGCATAAAATTATGCGAATACTACCGTAAACAATATGGATGCGATTTCATTTCTGCTATGCCAACCAATCTGTATGGAATCAATGACAATTTTGATTTAAATAACTCACATGTGTTGCCCGCACTCATCAGAAAATTTCATGAAGCAAAATTAAACGGAGATGAACAGGTGGTGATGTGGGGAACCGGAACCCCAAAAAGAGAGTTTCTTTATGTGGATGATCTGGCAGAAGCTTGTCTATTTTTGATGGAAAATTATTCGGATACCCAACATATCAATGTGGGGACCGGCGAGGATTTGAAAATCATTGAACTGGCTAATATCATCAAAGAAATCGTTGGATATACAGGCAAAATTGTACACGACTATAATAAACCCGACGGCACACCCAGAAAAGTCATGGATGTTTCCAAACTCAACCAGCTTGGATGGAAAGCCAGAACCGGCTTGGAAGAGGGAATCAGAAAAGTCTATGATTGGTTTTTGGAGAATTACTCGGTCACAAAATAATTTTCATTGATGAGATTCATTTCTTTCATTTTATTTTTCTGCAGTACATTCCTTTTGTCTCAGCAGCAATTTTATGTGTCCGTCAACGGTAGCAATTCCAACGACGGTTTGTCTCACCAAAATGCTTTTGCCACTGTAGATCGTGCAAAGACTGCCGTCAGTGCATTTATGCGGCAACATCCTTCAGGCAGGGATGACATTATTGTGAATATTTCTCCGGGCACATACACACACAGCCGACCACTTACATTTACACAAAGAGACGGCGGGAGTGGAAACCGTACCATCATATACCGAAAAAACCCTTTCCAAAACGGTAAGGTAATAATATCGGGTGGAAAACAGATTGTGAACTGGGAAATCCATGATGGCTCAAGGAACATCTGGAAAGCTGAAATCGGAAAGGATTATGCAAGACAGATATTTGTAAGAGGCAAACAGAGACAGAATGTTTCAAAGGCAGTCCGCGCAAGAAGCAATTACCCTTTCAATATGAAGGAATACAGAAATGGATACAAGGTGCGAACAAAGGGTATTGATTTCAGAAATTGGAAACACATCAGAGATTTGGAAGTGGTTTCAAATCTGTACTGGGTTTCTACCCGCATTCCCGTCATGGATAACTACAAAGCCAAAAGGCTGCTAATTGAACCTGAATTCTGGAACCACATTCATATTCAGTGGAATGTATATCAGGCACCCTTCAGTTGGCTGGAAAATTCGCTGGAACTGTTGGATTCGCCCAACGAATGGTACATAGACCGTTTGAGTCGCAGTGAATCAAACACTCTTTATTTTCATTTTGGAGATTCTAATCCCGAAAATCTTGAAATCATCCTTCCGGTCACAGATAAACTGATTTCGGCAAAGAATCTTACGAATGTGGCTTTTGAAAATATAGACTTTGAATTTACCACATGGAATGGTCCCTCCACTTACATTCCAAAAAGACATAGCAACAATGGATTTCGTGCCGGATTGAACGACCGTTACACCGAATATTCATATAAAACCGGAAACTACAAAGACATCGCACAAATTCCTGGCGCTTTGTCTTTTGATAATTGTAGCAGGATTAATATCCGCAACTGTTCTGTTTCACACATCGGTTCAACAGCTATTGAATTCATCAACAATTCAAGCCACAATCTGATTGAGAACTGTGAAATCACGGATGTTTCGGGCAGCGGAATTTCTTTTCACAATTGGAAATCCTCTGACAAGGTTTTTAACAAAGGAATTTCACAATTGAAATCAAACCCAGTGGGAACTGGAAATAAAATCCTGAATAATAAAATTCATGATGTTGCCAATGATTATATGAGCAGCAGTGGTATCTGCATAGGTTTTGTGCAAAATACCCTAATCAGCCGCAACGAGATACATGATTTCCCGAATTCTGGAATCGCATTTTCGGCATACATCTATGACAATATCCGAGATGACGGAAGTGTTGTGGACGCCAATAGATTGCTGTTTTTTGGTACCAACGAAGTCTCTAATAACAAAATTGACTGTGCGGAACAATTGCTACCGGACGGTGGAGGTATTTACACGATTGGTTATCACGGAAACAAAATCAATAGTTCTGCTGCTGAAAGGACAAAGATTCACGACAACATCATACTGAATCAAAAGTTCTATCAGGGCGGAATTTATCTGGATAAATTTTCTGCCAACATAGATGTGTATAACAATGTTGTTGATATTCAGGACCACCGACAAACCCAAATCATGTATGGAAATCCAGTTTACAGTATTGTCTGTCGTTATGCATCACGAAATATAAGCATCTACAACAATTTGTGCAACAGCCGTTATCTGCCCATCCCGGATTGTCTGGACGGACAATGTGAAAATCTGGTAATCTCGGCTAATTCTTATTTCTATGGATACGAAGCTTACAAATGACATCTGCCGATAGTGGTCAGTCAAACAATTTTTTTTGAGAAATTATTACAGACACGAATTTGTTAAAATCGATTGCTAATTCGTATCCAATCCACCGTTATTTTAGTTCCGTCTATTCTTGAAACGGGTATGTGGGGAGCAATTTTCTGTGTATCGGAAAGGTCATAAACATTGTCCGTGGTCATATTACTCAACCGGAAACTGGTCATCGGAAATTTGATTTTGAAGATTTTCAGGAAATCGCCTGTGTAAGCCAAAAGCTTAAAAAAAGCATAGGGAACATTCGGGATTTTTATACCCTTTTCTTTGGCGATTTCATCTGCCCATTCCGAAATATCATATGGTTCATAATCGCCCAGATAAAATACTTTTTTGTTGACTAATGAGGCATCAGCACTCAGAAATGCCTTCAATTGATAATTAAAATTATCAATGTATCCATAGGTTTTTTTACATGCCTTAGCGCCCATGTGGAAATATTTACGGCCGAGAACGATTTTGAAAAAAAGATTATACGGTTCTCCAAAATACGGCCCCCAAATAGAGGTCGGACGGATAATCGTCCATTCATAAGCAGGATTGGCTTCTTTGATAATTTTTTCTGTCAACACTTTGCTTTCTCCATAAACCGTATGTGGTTGATAGTCCTCGTAATCTTTGGGTTTATATCCCGGTCTGCAAACATACATGGAAGAAGTAAAGATTACTCTTTTCAAACTTGGAAGTTGATCTAGAATTTTCAATAAATTTTTTACACCTTGTACATTCGCATCATAATCTTCCAATGTTTTTCCATTCAAATCCGTCCTTGCTCCCAGATGAATGACATAATCCGGATTAAATTCCAAGATGGTTTTTTCTAATTTCGGATAATCCAATAAATCAATTTTTTTAAAAAATCGATTGGTGTTCCAAAAGTTTAGGATTCTGAATGTCAATGCTCAATACTTCATTTTCCTCCTTCAACAAATCCGAAATTAAATTAGTCCCTATAAAACCGGAACCTCCCGTAACCACATATTTTCCCATCATTTTTGAATTCTGTCTTTAATAGGAACGGCAGGGGTTCCCACACATATTTTATTTTCAGGCAAACTTTTTAAGACAGAACTGCGCGCTGACACGATTGTTCCTTTACCTATCGTCACGCCGGGAGCGACATACACATCGACGGTCAGCCAGCATTCATCTTCAATGACTACCGGTTCTGCGAAAATATCAAAAGAAGGTTTTGTGTAGTCGTGTCCGCCGGTATTCAGATACACTTTATGAGCAAGAGCAACATTATTTCCAATCGTTATTTTCGCCAGATTGTAAATTGTACATTCTTCTCCTATCCAGCAATAATCCCCTACTTCCAGATTCCAGGGATAAGTAACTTTGGCAGATGACCGAAACAAAACGCCCTTTCCTATTTTCGCCCCAAACAAACGAAGTAAAAACCTGCGCCAACCATACATAACCTGTGGCGACCAGGCAAATAAAGTTGCCTGAACGATCCACCAAAGCTGAACGGTAACTTTTGATTTTCCTCGGAAGGTTTCCGGAACGATGAAATTTTTTAAATCCTGATACTGCATAGTATATTCTAATTAATTATAACGGTCGATGGAGTTTCAGATTGTTTATCGTTTAATACCCACTCATACACTTCCGTCATTTGGGAAGCAATCGTTTCCCAAGTAAATTTTTTCTTGACCAAATCCAAACCATTCTGACCAATAGTTTTTCTTTCTTCATCAGACAGGCTGAATAATTCTTTCAATCCGTTTAGGGTACTTTCCACATTGGGTTCCATCATCAAAGCCGCTTTTTCTTCAAATCCTTCCGGGATATTACAGAACTCCGTCATCAGAACCGGTAATTTGTATGACCATGCTTCCAGCACCGACATGGGCATTCCTTCGCTGTAGGAAGGCAATATGAAAGCGTCTGCCGAACGAAATGTGATATCCTTTCCTGCTCCGACCTGATTTCCTATGAAAAATACATCTTTTTCCAATTGGAATTGAATGAGCATTTCATTTAATTTTTGTTTGTAAGCTGCATCATGCGGCTCACCGGCTACAATCAACTTCCAATCTTGTTTTTCTTCATTGCTCAATTTTGACCAAGCTTCCAGAAGGTTTTCAATTCCTTTTTTCACATGAAGCCGGCTCAGGAAAAGCAAAGATTTTCGTCCATCTTCCTCCCAGGGCAATATCGTTCCGGAAGGCGGATTTTCAGCAGGTAAATAAACGCCGTTAGGAATTACCGCAATCGGTTTTTTATATCCAAAATCACGAATGGCCTTGTATTCGGACATTGCGAGCGCATTCATACACGCTGAATGATTGATATGATTTTGTTCGTATAAAAACAATCCCAGTTTCTTTTTCCAGCTTCGCTGGCTTAAAATCCATGGATCGAGCATTCCTCTGGGAGAAATCAGATAAGGTACATTGTGCTTTTTACAGTATTTGGTGTTGACATGAGAAGTATAAAGCCAAATTCCCTGCACATGTACCAAATCTGGATTGAAATCTTCCATTCTCTCTTTCAAATCGGTTGTGAATGCAACTCCTGAAGGCCCTTTTATATGATATTCAATTAATTTTAATGGTTCATAGGCTATATTGTCAACTTCACTGTGTTCGTCATGAAATGCCATGATGGCTGTATCAATTACTTTCTCTCGTGCAAATTGTTGCCCCAAATTCCGAACGCTGTTATACAAACCACCTGCGTTCCTTGAGCTCGAAGTACTTAGGAGAAGTATTTTCTTTTTACTCATTCTAATAATTTCAGTACAAAAATAAATCAGTTTGCGCAATATAATACTTAGCTGATAGAAAACCTTTGATAAAGAGGCAAAAGTAATGGATTTTGTTTGAATGATTCACCACAGCATATAAGCCCAGAATGTAATGTAAATGATTTATTGGCCGTCTGATTATCAATGAAAATGAGAAACTCATAGTAAAACAATTCTTAAAGAATAAGAAATCTTTCTATTTTTGACTGAATAATAATTGAAAAACCATGCGATTAAGAATTTTATCTGCAGCTTTTTTTCTTGCATTTTTTGTGAACTGTCAGCAAACTACGGTTGAAACTAACTCTACTCCAACCGAAACGCATGAAATAAGGCCGATAATTGGCTGGGGTGACAGCATGATGGGAGGATCGGGAACCAAGAAAAACATGATGGAATATTTAGAGGATGAACTGGGGCGGGAAACCCGTAATTTCGGAGTGGGGGGCATTACCTCAGAAGCCGTTGCTATGTTACAGGGAGGAAAATCATTTTATCTGAAGCCAGAAACAAAATCATTTCCTCAAAAAGGTGCTTTGGTCTTACAGAATATGGGAATTGACCCATATAATAAGCAAAGCAGTTCTTATCGAGATGGGAGTATAGAAGGTATTCACGGGAATCTTTTTCGTAAATATGTAAATGAGCCCCCTTATAAAACCATTCATTATGAATTTACGCCAGACAAAAAGAATATCACTCATTCATTAAGGGATTCGGTTTTATTTCAATTTGATGATGCATTAGACAATCGTTCCAATCCTGTTATCATTTGGGTGGGAAGAAATGATTCAAAAATAGGAGAGGAAATCTATAAAACCCGTGATCATATTCAATCTATGGTTGATTATCTAAAACCTATAGAAGGGAATAAAAATTTTTTAGTTCTTTCTGTCTGCAATGGCTCAAGTAAACACGAATCCAGAGGAAGTCGCCATTACAATGAGATTATGAAATTAAATGAAAACTTAAAAAAGGCCTTCGGGAATCGATTCATCGATGTTCGTTCTTATCTCGTTAATGAAGCATTGGTGAAATTGGGACTGCAGCCGACGGCAGAAGACTTGGTGGAGATGGAAGCTGACTGCATCCCCCAAAGTCTACGGTCGGATGAAGTTCATTTGAATGACAACGGAAACAAGGCAGTGGCAATTTATCTTGCAGAAATCATTCAGAAAAGAGCTTATTGAATCCGTTGAAAATACAATATATTTGCTTGAAATTATTTTGAGCGACAATGTTGGTTCCTGACGAAATCAAAGCGCTTTGTCATTGTGTTCTGAATGAATTGAACTGACTTTCCGTCAACTGGAAAGTTTTTTATAAAATACGGATTGTGATAACCAGAATCTTGAAAGATAAAAACCAGTTAAAATCATTTCTGTATCTAATGATCAGAGGGGTTTCTGTGGTAGCCAATTATCTTTTTTCTATTCTGGTCATTCGTCTCTTTTCAGACGATGTATATGGACAGTACATCTTCGGTCTTTCTGTGTTTATGTTGCTGAGTGTTTTTCTGAAGGCAGGCGTGGATGTGCATTTTGTCAAGGTTTTTGCGGAATTTAAGCCTGTCTCTGTACCCCGTTGGGTCAAAGTAGTGGAAGTCAGAGTGATGTTTCTTTCACTTCTCGTGTCCACACTGACGGCAACTGCGGTTTATCTGTTGCACCCGTCAGCAGATGAAGCCAGAGTACTGATTGTTTTCATCGTTTCGGCTCCATTTTATGTGATGGTTTTGCTTAATTCAGGTAAATTGAGAGGCATTTCAAAAATCACTGAATTTGCATTTTTAAACATTGCCGGACGAATTGTTTTCACCCTTTTGTTTCTAATAGGGCTGTATTACAGTTTTATGAAAGGAAACGCTTACTCGGTTTATTTTTCACATTTGTTGGCAGTTTTGTTTCTGTTACTGGTTTCATTTCTCTGGACAAAAAAAGAATTCAGCTATAGCAAAAAGAAAAAAGAGATTGAAATTCCCAAGTCTTTCATTTCTTATAATAAGAGTTTGATGCTTAAATCCTATGTGACGGTTTTCTTTTTGTGGGGAGACCGTTTCCTATTGTCACTGGTATCGGAGCATACCGAGGTGGCAAAATATGATATTTCACTTAAAATCGCCATGTTGATTATGATTGTGGCAGAAGCACTGAAATCAACCTATGCACCTGTTTTTGCGAAACATGTCACCGCTACAGAACAGTTCAAGTCAGATGTGAAAAAGTCAACCCGTACAGGTTTTTTATTTAGTCTGTTGCTTTTTCTATTGATATTGTTTTTCGGTAAATTCCTGTTGGGTCTGTTTGATGAGGGGTTCCGTGATTCCTATAGGGTACTGATTGTGATTTCAGTGGGTTACACAGTGGCATCATACTTTGGGCAGTCAGACAATATTCTGGAAATGACCGGTTTAGTAAAACACTATCTACTCTATTATTTTCTGATTATTGTTTTATCTTTGGCCTTGGGAGTTTTGCTCTCTGTCGGTTACGGCGCTTTGGGCATGGCCATTGGAATTGCCGTTGGAAATATAGTTTTTCAGGGAGTTGCCTCCTATATAGTCAAATCAAAAATGGGAATTAAAACTACGCTATGATCTGGGTCTTCTTACTTTTTTGTCTGCTTTTAGTAGGAACCAAAACAAGATTTAGTCTTTTCTCTCCTGTGGTTTTGTTTATTTTGTTTTTCTGCCTCGCCATCGCATTGACGATACCATACCATTTTCTGATGCCTAAAGATGAGAAATTTTCAATTGCTGCAGTAGACTATATCAGCGACAAGAAATTTTGGGCAGTGATCGAAGTCTTCGTCAGAATGCTGATTTATTTCTTAATAGGTGTTCTGATATACAAATACTTACTCAATGTTAGGAAAAATCCTCCATTGAATCTTAATATTAGAATTAAGCTGCCGAGTTTCAACAGCAATACATTGATTGCAGCTTCACTGGGCATTGTGGTTATGGACTTGATTTTATTATATTATACATACGGAGCAGATATTTTTTACAGAGAAAAATACCATTCCAACCATAACACCCTACTGACAATGTTGCTTGAATACTCGCTGCTTTTTCTGGTTTTCATTGGAGGCGTACTATACAAGGGGCAAAAATTTTATTCTGTTTTATTGGCTCTGTTTGTCATTCTGCTTTGTATTGGATTTGGCTCCCGAATGGCAACGATTTATCTGATGATTTATCTCTTTACCATCTTCATTTTGTATGTGAAGAAGAAAAATAAAAAATATTTTGTCATTTTTGCCATACCACTGTTGCTAATATTTTTTGGTTATAACTTATCACTCCGATTCAATGATGAGTACGGGCACGGCATCATTCCATATCTTAATTTGCCTTTCGTAAGTCCTGAAGTTATATGGGAGAACACAATATTCAATATATACTACACGCTGATTTTTGGCGTGTATGCCACTGCAAAAACCTTGTCAAAATATCCAGAAGGCTATAATTATCTAATCACCAGCCTGAATCCTGCACCCGGTGGAATGACCGATTGGTATGTGATTTTCAAGAGGCTGAGGGTAACTCCTTATATGCCGTTTGCGGGCATAGGTGAAATTTTTTCTTTCCCAAAAATTGCGGTGGTGTTCTATATTTTTATCGGCATGTATTTTTCACACATTGAAAAAAAGATATATCAGTTACTTGAAAAACGGAATTTTGTAGCCGGATTTATATTGTTTTTACTTACCTGTGCGTTTATTCCCTATAGTTTTGAGTACAATCTGAGAAACAGTGTGAGATTTATTTATTATTCAATGTTTTTTCTAATCCTGATAAAGTTTATGCCCAGAGTCAGTTTGAAACGACATTCCAACCATCAAAGTTGAGAAATGAATTTGGTTCAATACAAATTTTTCAGCAATGCATACCAGTTAGCATTTTTTATGCTCGGATTGTTTCCCATCGTTCCTTTTGCAGCGAAACCATTTCTAATTGTTCCTTTGCTGCTCGTTTCTGTGTTGGGTGTTTTTTTCAGATTGCCCAGAGAAACTGACTGGAAAATGTTGCTGGTAAATTCAGGAATTTATTTGATTTTTCTGATTAGCCTTTTGAATTCAAAAGATGGCGAACATGCCGCCAACCTGATGATTAGGCTTCTTCCTTTTCTTGCTTTTCCTCTTGCATTTGCATTGATTCCCCCCGAATTCTACGAGAAATCCAGTCGGCTTTTTTTTAGGGTTTTCACGATTTGCTGTGTGCTTTTTTGCTTGTTGATTTTTGTTTATGTACAGTGGCTCCCCTCAGATGAAATCGGGTATATATATTCTCATATCTCAAAAAAATTCTGGGGATACCGAGAACATCCAATATATATATCACTGTATCTTGGAATCGCTCTGATCATTTTGCTCAATTATTTCAAAAAAAATGTTTACAACATTGCATTGTCAGGCTTGCTATTGTTTACCTTGTTTTTTCTTTCCAGAAAAGGAAATCTCATCAGTCTTGCGCTGGTGGGTATGTTGGTGCTTTATTATTATAAGAGTCGGATTTTCACAAAACAGGCCGCCGGCTATCTGTTGATTTTTATTGGGGTACTTGTGGGTGCGGTCATCATTTTTGATAACAATATTTTTAATCGTTTCCAAGAGATTTTCATCATGCGCGATTGGTATGATTTAAGTACTTCGACTGGTATCAGAAATATGATGTTAAAAACCTGTATAGAATTGTCTTTTGAGAGTCCGTTCTTTGGTTATGGATTAGCCGATGTGCAGGATGTCATTAATGACCGGCTAGTCGCGAAAGGGCATGAGGAACTGATTTTTCCACACGAATACAATGCACACAATCAGTATTTGCAGTTTATTATGAGTACGGGCTATACCGGACTGATTTTGTTTCTGGGAATTCTTTGTTATAACTTTCGCAGACATCTAAATGTCGTTTCAAAAATTGGTTTGTATGTTTTTCTCTATATCTGTTTGTGTTTCGCTTTTGAAAGTTTACTTGAAAGACAAAACGGGATAATAATCGTTGCACTTTTCCTAAATTTGTACGCTTTTAAACCAAGAAATGAAAATAACCATCATTAGTCTGAATTTTTTCCCTGAAGATACTGCTATTGGGCTTTATTCAACGCAAATGGCTGATTTTCTGTCAGAAAAAAATCAGGTGGAAATCATTACTGCCTTACCATATTATCCACAATGGAGAATACATACTCCCTATCGAAAAAAAAAATTGTTTTTGAAGGAAGATCATAGAAAAATGCGGATTTATCGTTCCAGACAATATGTACCGGCAAAGCCTTCATTCATCAAACGGATTTTACTAATGATAACATTTACTTTGGGTGCATTCATTAACCTTTTTCGGCTAAAAAACAAACCCGATTTAGTCATTGCAGTCATCCCTTTCACCAGTTCTGCCTTTATGGGATTGTTGTGCAAATGGTTTTTTAAGAGTAAAACCTGGATACATATACAGGATTTTGAATTTGATGCAGCCATTGAATCGGGCATAATCAAAAAGTATAAATTTTTCCAATTGCTGATTTTGAAATTCGAGAAATACTTGCTCAACAAATCAGATATAGTCAGTACCATCAGTCAATCCATGATGAAAAAGCTGCATTCAAAATCTAAAACCGAAACCTATTTCCTGCCCAATTGGATAGATGAGAACTTTATAACAAAGGATACAATTTCTGAACGACACCCGTATTTAGATGACAATCAATTTAATATATTATATTCTGGAAACATTGGCGCAAAACAGGATTGGAAATTCTTTGTAAAAGTGGTCAATGCCTTTGGCAATGAACCGGAAGTTATGTTTCATGTGGTTGGTGATGGTGCCAAAAGAGCAGAACTTGAGCGAGATTGTGAGAAATTTGACAATGTTTGTTTCCACCCGCCAGTAAATTATAATGAACTTCCTCTTTTACTTTCTGGTGCGGATTTGCATATTTTATTTCAGAAAAACGATGTGTTAGATACTGTCATGCCATCCAAACTACTGGGAATGCTGGCAAGCGGCAAAATGTCGGTTGTAACAGGGAACCCTGATTCTGAGATTCGCTCCATTTTTGAGGACAACAACTTGGGATATTATATTTATTCTGGTAATGTGGATGAAGTGGCCACAGTTATTTTAAAAATCAAAAACAAGCCTTCTGATTTTGAGGTGCAAACCAAAAGTGCACAAAGCTTCGTAATTGAAAATTTCTCAAAAACAAAAGTATTGTCTAAATTTAGTGATAAAATTGAAACTTTTTTTTCATAAAAAACTGCAATGCAAAAAAACAAACCGATTTCTTCAACAACTGTGGCTTATTTCATCGCAGATTTGATATTGCTCATTACTGTCTTTTTTGTTTTGTTGTTTTATCGCTATGACATGAAGGAAACCATCCCTGTTCTAATCAAAGCACACTACAAAGCACTGTTGTTGTTGATTCTGTTCTGGATGTTTAGCGCCGATTACCTGAAGCTCTATCATCACAGCCGTTTCTCTCGGTTATTTGTGACTTTTCGTAGAATATTTTTGCATGTTTTTCTTATATCTATTGCGCTCTTTGCGATTTCAGGACTCAAAACTGAGGATTTGTTTCCGCTGAATATGAGCCTGCTCTTCCTGCTCATTATTTTTTTCCATCTAATGATTAGCAGAACGACGGGGCATCTACTTCTTAAATATTCAAGGAAAAAAGGATACAACACTAGCAAAGTCATCATCATAGGGAAAAACGATAATGCAATCAATTTGATTGAACTCATCAATGAACGAAAGGAACTCGGTCTGGAATTGTTCCAGAATACGCTCAATAAAAATTTAATAGAAAACAATGGACTGATTGATTTAGAATTGTTAGAAGATCTACTAATCCACAATAAAATTGATTTTGCATACATCTGTCTTGGCGACGGTTTGGATGAAAACTATATCAACTCAGTCATTGAAGTACTCGAAAAAAGATATGTGTCAGTTGGATTTATTCCCAATACCACACTGGAAATACAGCAAAGTCTCGAAATAAATTATTTGGATTCTTTCCCGATTCTTACCTATAAAAAATATCCGCTGGACAAAGCATTCAACCAGTTTTTGAAAAGAACTTTTGATATTGTTCTATCGATTTTGACCATAGTTCTCCTGCTCTGGTGGCTTCTCCCCATCATTGGAGCATTGATATATTTCTCACAGGGCAGCCCCATCCTTTTCAAACAAAAAAGAAACGGACTCAATGGCAAAGAATTCAACTGCTTCAAGTTCCGTACAATGAAGCCAGATAAATTCAATGACATCAAACCCACCGAAAGAAACGACCCCCGTGTGACGAAACTCGGCAGAATACTCAGAAAAACCAGCCTGGACGAATTGCCGCAATTTATCAATGTTCTCAAAGGAGACATGTCCATCGTAGGACCACGACCTCACATGGTGTCAGAAAATGAATCCTATGCGGAAATTATCAAAAAATATTCTCTCAGACATTATGTGAAACCAGGGATTACAGGACTCGCACAGATCAGAGGATACAGAGGAGCAATCGATTCAGAAAAAGACATGGAACTCAGGGTGAGAACCGATATCTATTATGTAAGAAACTGGTCATTCATGCTTGATCTTGTGATAATTTACAAGACGGTACAGCTGATAATTGCCGGAGACGAAAACGCCATCTGACACGCATTCACACACAAAAAAACCCGTGCACCGACTTTCGCCAGACACAGGTGTGTTTTTTCTTATTCGTTAAAGTATATTGCTCAGACCTACCAGCCCTTGTATTCTCTGTCTTCCTTGTCTCCGAACTGGGCCAATTTATAGAGCCACCACACAATCAGGCCCAAACCGATGAAGAACAAAATCCAGTCGAACGAATTCGCAATCGGAACAAGAATATAATCAAAAGTCCAGATGAAGAAATATCCCAATCCAAACCAAAAATCTGTAAGTATTCCCATATCTTTGTTGCTTTAAGCGACAAAGTTAAAAAAATGTTGGTAAAGATTCTTTCGCAAAAATCATTTTTATTCCAATTTTTTCTCGGTTCAGCTTTTTTGGCATTGCTATTTCTTAATATAAAACCTGTAGAACCCACACTGTACGGCATTTCGGGAATTGTACTGCTTTTGTTGACGGCTTTGATCTTTCACCTATTTTATACCTATTCTAATTTAATCAGCCAACCCACCTTCGGCCTTTGGTTCTATATGATATGGTTGTTGGTCTTTTCAAAAATCTCTACCGACCTGCCGATGACCGCCTCGCTCTTCATCACCACAATCATGTTCTGGAGGTGGATTTCCACCACCAATACTGACGAAAACAAAAGAATACTTTTCGATAGTGGTTTTCTGCTCGCCACCTCAACACTACTCTATCCGCCGTCAATCTTCCTGATTTTATTTCTGCTCATCAGCTATATGTACACACACACCATTGGACTGAAAAGCATATTGTTGCTGCTCATCGGAATGTTGCTGCCCGTTCTCATCGGAATCCAACTGTTTTACCTCACAGGTCATGCCGAGTATCTGTCCGATTTTGGTGCTTTTTTACGGCCAAATGTCTGGGAATCACCTGCGACTGCACTCATACCACTCGGCATTCTGCTGCTGCTGTGTTGGCTGAATCACTTGAGAAATTTCAGCATGCAGAACATATACAAAAGACACAAATATTTCTTGACATTTGTTTATTTTGTCAATTGGTTGCTGATTTTGATTTTTTATGGAGGAGACAATCCGCTCAGTCTCATGTTTCTCGGTCTGCCGGTCTCTATTTTTATGAGCATTTTTGTGCAGCATACTGAATCAAACCGAAAAAAAGAATTCTGGCTTTGGATTTATGCGGTGCTGATGGCGGTTTATTTTTTCAGCAATGAATTGTTGTCTTTATACAACAGCATCTTAGGCGATGTCTCTTTCGAGTTTTAATTTTTCACCGTCAAAAACGGCATAGGTAAAATGATTTATCCAATCGCCTAAATTGACATAAGTTGAATTTCCTCCCAACTCAATCTGCATCGGAAGATGACGATGACCAAACAGGAAATAATCAAAATGTTCCATTTCCAATTTTTTTCGGGCATAAATCGCCAACCATTCACTTTCTTCTCCCAAGAATTTCACATCTTCTTTCCCGGAGATCAACTTGTTTTTTCTGGATGTATTAATTCCCAACCACACCGCAAAATCAGGGTGTAACAAATAAAACAAAAACTGGGCAATCTTGTTGGTAAAGAGTTTTTTCATTCGCTTGTAGCCCTTGTCACCGGGGCCAAGCCCGTCACCGTGTGCAATAAAAAACCGACTACGGTTGATGACAAAGCTTTTTCGGTCTCTGAAAACCACAGCATCGATTTCCTTTTCTAAATAATCCCTCATCCACAAATCGTGGTTGCCCGTCCAAAAATATATCTGAATGCCTGCGTCGGAAAGTTCTGCCAATTTGCCCAGCACCCTGACAAATCCCCGGGGTACCACCTGTTTGTATTCAAACCAAAAGTCAAACAAATCTCCCAGCAAAAACAAATATTCACAATCTGTTTTGATTTCGTCCAACCAACGGACAAATCGCTTTTCACGCACAAGACTCGATGCATCATCGGGCGCACCCAGATGCTGATCTGACGCAAAATAAGCCTTCTTGCCTTCACTCAGATTGAGCTCTATTTGTTGTCCTCCGCCAACCATTCAGCATAAGATGTTTCAGTTTCGTGCAGTCTGACAGCTTGCAGTTTCAACGAGGAATCGAGTTTCGGACGAAGCGATTTTACCATATCAATCAGCATATTCTCGCAGCTCGGCTGGTATTCGGTGAATATCACCTTATGGCCGTCCGCCAAAAGCTTTTCTCCCAAATCTTTGTGGGGTGAATTTACATTCAGTAGTATGGAATGATCAAATTTATCTACCACCTCAGCCCGTACAATCCGTTTGATGTCGCCAAAATCAATGACCATCCCGAACTTGGGATTGTCAGCATCTTGAATCGGTGTTCCCAACACCGTTACATACAATTTGTAGGAATGACCGTGGATGTTTCTGCATTTGCCGTCATAGCCGTACAGCGCATGCGCAGTCTCAAAATTAAATGATTTGGTAACCCTTATTTTATTCATTATCTTTAAAGATGTGAAACAATTGCAAAGTTAATGGAAATCCTGTCAATCGGAAATTCGGTACTGAATTTATTTTTCCCGGAGCGTTGTCTGAACTGCGACCAAGTAATAGCTCCCGGCAATCCGCTTTGTGTTCGCTGTACCGCCGATTTGCCATTTACCCATTGGAAACCCGGAAAATCCAATCTGGCCTATCAAAAACTCAAACCGCTCTGTAACATCCAATGGGCACACAGCTTGCTGGTCTTCAGACATGACAATGTGACCCGAAAACTGCTGCATTATCTCAAATATCACGGACACCTGAACATCGGACGATTGCTGGCAGAGAAAACCTCATCAATGATAGAGCTTTCCGATTTTCAAGGCATCATCCCCATTCCAGTCCATCCTGCCAAACTCAAAAAAAGGGGCTATAATCAGGTGATTCCTTATGCAGAAACCCTGGCTGACAATGCAGGTATTCCACTTCTGGTTGATTTCCTACATCGGGTTGAAAACAATCCCTCGCAGGTCTTCAAAAACAGAGAGAAAAGACTGAATTCCATCCAGAATGCCTTTGATATACACCACCAAACACTCGAAGGAAATTACTTGCTTGTAGATGATGTGCTGACCACTGGTGCCACACTTTCGACCTGCGTCAATTTGATTCGTTCAAAAACAAAAGCCAAATTCGCTGTCATGACCATGGCTTGCACAGTCTAAAATCAAAAATCGAAAGAAAACCATAACTTTGAGAACTTAAATTACAACAATGAAATTGACGGGTCCTTTTTCACAAATCATTAGCCTGCGAGACCTCCCGCTCAAGGGTGCACTCAAAGACGAACAACTTTTTGTCATTCAAAATGGCGGCATAGTAACAGAGAACGGAAAAATCATTAAAACCGATAACTTCGAGTCTCTCCTTGACGAATATCCGCAAGTCGAAACAGAACCTATTGAAGGAAATAATGTGTTGCTGCCCGCTTTTATCGACAGCCACACACATGTCTGTTTCGGTGGAAGCCGTGCAGGAGATTTTGCGATGCGACTCAACGGCAAAACCTATCTTGAAATCGCTGAAAGCGGTGGAGGCATCTGGAGCACTGTGAAAAATACCAGAAAATTAACGGAAGAAGAATTATTTCATTCCGCCAAAGAGCGGGTCGAAAAGATGATTCAAAACGGCATTACTACCATCGAAATCAAAAGCGGTTACGGATTGTCGGTGGAGGAGGAACTCAAAATGTTGCGGGCGATTCAGCGGCTCAAAGCGGTTTCCCGCGCAGAAATCATTTCCACATTTCTGGGGGCACACATGAAGCCCAAGGATTTTGAAGGCTCCAATGCGGCTTATTTGGAATTGCTCGTCAATGAAGTTTTTCCGGTGCTGAGAGTAGAAAAACTGACCAACCGGATTGATATATTCACCGAAAAATCAGCTTTTTCAATCCAAGAGAGCCGTGTCTATCTTCAAAAAGCGAGGGAACAGGGCTTTGAGATTACAGTACATGCGGACCAGTTTACACCCGGTGCAAGCGTCATGGCAGTTGAGTTGGGTGCAGTCAGTGCCGACCATTTGGAGTTTTCAGACGAGAATGACATCAAAGCGCTTTCTGAAGGAGACACGGTCGCAACCGTACTGCCGGGGGCATCCATCGGTTTGGGCATGCAGTTCGCACCCGCCCGAAAACTGCTCGATGCAGGGGTTTGTCTTGCCATCGCCTCAGATTGGAACCCGGGTTCTGCGCCCATGGGTGACCTACTGACACAGGCGGCTGTACTGGCGACTTTCCAAAAATTATCAATTGCGGAAGTACTGTCGGCACTGACCTTCAGAGCAGCCAAAGCATTGGGGCTGACCGACAGGGGAACACTCGAAAATGGAAAAACAGCGGATTTCATTTCTTTTCCGACTGCTGATTTCAGAGAAATCATTTACCAACAAGGGCAATTGAAACCCAATGCCGTCTGGAGAAAGGGAGAGAGAATTGTCTGATTTGCAGGAAATTACATCGAGCAAAAAAAATGAAGTTCTGCAGGAGAGTCTTTGTCTGCTCCAAGCGGTGGATAAGTTGGGGGGAAACTCGTTTGCAAATAGTCGCTCAAATACAGATGGATAACGCATTTTTCACTATTTTTAGCCACAAATTCACAGTATGATTCAATCTATGACCGGTTATGGAAAAGCAATCGCGAACTGTACTTCGAAAAAAGTGACGGTGGAAATCCGTTCGCTCAACAGTAAGACACTGGATTTGAGTACCAGACTCCCCTATCTCTATCGGGAAAGAGAACTCGAAATCAGAAAAATGATTTCTGAGAGATTGCAACGCGGGAAAATTGATTTTTCAATCATGTCAGAATCCAATGACGACAATAAGAGCCAGAAACTGAATCCCGAAGTGATCCGTGCTTATATGAACGAATTCAAAGAAATTGTCCCCGACGCGCCGGAAGTGGATTTGCTTTCGATTACGATGAGACTGCCCGATGTGGTAGATTATACCAGCGAAGAAATCAGCGATGAGGAATGGAACCGTGCACAGCATTGCATTGAAAAGGCCATCGATAATTTGGTGGAATTCCGAAAATCAGAAGGTGGGGTACTGGAAAAGGATTTTATCAAAAGAATCGGACTCATCAAGGACTTGCTCGCCAAGGTCGAGCCTTTCGAAAAAGAGAGAATCAATACCCTCAAAGACAGGTTTATCAAAAATCTGGAAGATCTCAAACCTGATTATGACAAAAACCGTTTTGAACAAGAGCTGATTTATTACATAGAAAAGCTGGACATCACAGAAGAAAAAGTCAGATTGAAAAACCATTGCAAGTATTTTTTGGAAACACTGAAAACTGAGAATTCAGAAGGCAAGAAACTCAATTTCATTTGTCAGGAAATCGGTCGTGAAATCAACACATTGGGGTCGAAATCCAATCATTCTGAAATGCAGAAAATCGTGGTTCAGATGAAGGATGAGCTCGAAAAGGTGAAAGAACAAGTACAAAATATTCTTTGATCAAATCTGAAGTCAATGAATCCATTGCCACATCACAAAGGAAAACTCATCATAGTTTCCGCTCCTTCGGGTGCAGGTAAGACCACGCTGGTACAGCATCTGCTCCAAAATATAGACCGACTTGGATTTTCGGTTTCATGTACCACCCGAAGTCCGAGACACAATGAAACCGACGGCAAAGACTATTATTTTATTTCGACTGAGAATTTCCAAAAAAAAATTGAAAGAGAGGAATTTGCAGAGTGGGAAGAAGTATATCCAGACACTTTTTACGGAACGCTGAAATCCGAAATTCAAAGAATTATAGCATCCGGAAATTCGGTGATTTTTGACATAGATGTAATGGGAGGCATTCGCCTCAAAGAACTTTATTCAGACGATGCGCTCTCAATTTTCATCATGCCCCCTTCTTTGGAGGTGCTTGAAAATAGACTCAGAAATAGAAAAACTGAAAGTGAGGAAAAACTTAGACAAAGAGTCGATAAGGCAAGAAAAGAAATCAATATGGCCACTCGCTTTGACCTCATTATTCTCAATGATAATCTACCGACAAGCCAAGCCGAAATCCTCAAATCGGTCTTGAATTATCTGGAGGAATGAGCTTAACTCCGAACTCAGAATTATAATGTAAATGACTGCTTGTCAGCTTTTTTTATGCGCCGTTGTGCTCCGCTTTATTTTGTCAAAATCAATTGCTCCCGGACCGGGGACACGAATTCGGTTAAATATGCGAAAACACGGCTTGACAGCTTGTTGTTTTCAAATGATTTTGTACATTTATAAACTAAATTTTCTGACTGGAAGAGTCAATATTATAACCTAAAATTAAAATCAGTAAGATGGCTGAAATAAAGAAACTGGAGGAGGTGGATTTGAAAGACAATCCCGTCATCGCCCAAATGGGACAATACAATCACGAACAACTTCTATTCTGTAACGACAATGAAACCGGACTGAAAGCAATCATAGCCGTTCACAATACCGTTTTGGGTCCTGCATTGGGGGGAACCCGCATGTGGATGTACCGAAATGAGATGGAAGCACTCAACGATGTGCTTCGTCTGTCGCGTGGGATGACCTATAAAAACTCAATTTCTGGATTGAATCTGGGAGGTGGAAAAGCGGTTATCATCGGTGATTCAAAAAGCATGAAAACCGAGCCTTTTTTTAGAAGATACGGCCGTTTTATTGAAACCCTGAACGGAATATACATCACAGCTGAAGATGTGGGAACCAGTACACAAGACATGGTTTGGGTGAATCAGGAAACCAACCATGTGTGTGGTCTGCCCGGCAAAAGCGGAGATCCTTCACCCATTACTGCCCTGGGTGTTTATGTGGGCATGAAGGCCTGTGCCAAGCTCAGATACGGCAACGACAGTCTGGCCGGAAAGAAAGTGGCCGTTCAAGGAGCAGGACATGTGGGGCAGTATCTGATGCAACACCTCCACAAAGAAAATGCGGATATTTATGTCACCGACATCGACCAGTCGGCCCTACTGAAAGCAGCAAATGATTTTGGAGCCAAAGTGGTTGGAGTGGATGAAATTTACGACATTGACATGGACATCTACGCTCCCTGCGCTCTGGGTGCTACAGTCAATGAAAATACACTTTCCAGACTCAAGTGCTCAATCATCGCTGGTTCAGCCAACAATCAACTGGAAGACGAAAATCTCAATGGCAGACAAGTGCTGGAAAAGGGCATTATTTATGCACCCGACTTCGCGATCAATGCCGGTGGGGTCATCAATGTATATGCCGAAGTCAAAGGTTTGTCGCCCGAATGGGCACTCGAAAAAGCAGAAAGAATTTATGATACCGTGTACCAAATCATTCGTCGCTCAGCCGACGAACAGATTCCCGCTTATGCCATAGCCAACAAAATCGCCGAAGAAAGAATAGCGGCCGGTTTGAAGGCAGAGGTTTAAGTAGCAGGAATTGTATCAAAGGGATTTTGTTTTGTGTAAATTGCCCTTTGTGTGTCTGTTTTCAACATTAAATTATGAGAATTAAAAATCATTAGTATAGATTGGGAACAAAATGCATTTAACTCATGACCCAAAAATTCACCCCCGCTTAAAATGATTTTCTCAGAACAAAAAAACGGATGAACCGACAAAGCAGTTCATCCGTTTTTTAATATGTTAAAGAATTTTATTCTACTGTTACGGATTTTGCCAGATTTCTTGGTTGATCCACATTTCTGTGGAGTTTGACGGCCACATAGTAAGAAAGCAGCTGCAACGGAATTGCCGCCAGTATGGGGCTAAACTCCTCTGATGAAGCCGGAATTTCTACGCTGTGGTCGGCAATTTTACTCAGTTCGGTATCGCCTGCATTGACCACTGCGATGATTTGACCTTTTCTGGCCTTGATTTCCATGGCATTGCTGACGATTTTTTCGTAATATCCGGTTTTGGTGGCGATGATGACCACTGGCATATTTTCGTCGATCAATGCAATCGGGCCGTGTTTCATTTCTGCGGCCGGATAGCCCTCTGCGTGGATGTATGAAATCTCTTTTAATTTCAGTGCTCCTTCGAGTGCCGATGGATAATTGTACCCCCTTCCCAGATAGAGCGCATTGGTTGCATCCTTGTATTTTTCTGCGATTTTAACCACTTTGTCGGCGGTTGAATCCAGTGTTTTTTGTACCAGTTCAGGTATATTGTCCAGTTCTCTGATCAATGAATTGAATCTTTCTTTGCTCAGGTTTCCGTTGTGTTTACCGAGTTTGATGGCAATCAGCGACAGTATGGTCAACTGTGCAGTAAAGGCTTTGGTGGAGGCAACCCCCACTTCTGGGCCGGCGTGTGTATAGGAACCTGCATCGGTGATTCTGGCAATGGATGAACCCACTACATTGTTGATGCCGTATATAAACGCTCCCTTTTCTTTGGCGAGCTTCAATGCGGCAAGGGTATCGGCGGTTTCACCCGATTGTGAAATTGCAATCACAATGTCTTGACTGCTGATGATGGGGTTTCTGTACCTGAATTCGGAAGCGTATTCTACTTCTACCTGAATGCGTGCCAAATCTTCTATCAGGTATTCACCAATGAGACCGGCATGATAGGAAGTTCCGCAGGCCACGATGATGATTCTTTTGGCGTTCAGAAATTTTTCTTGATAATCCCAGATGCCTGCCATCTTGATGATGCCTTCCTCAACGAGCAAGCGTCCACGCATGGTATCACGGATGGATTTGGGTTGTTCGTAAATTTCTTTTAACATGAAATGTTCAAATCCGCCTTTTTCGATTTGCTGAAGATTGATTTTCAGTTCCTGAACCGTATGGGTCACACTCAGATTGTCTTTGATCTTTCGGATGTCCACTTCTTCTCCCATTCTTATTGTGGCCATTTCGCCGTCATCAAGATAAAATGCTTCTTTGGTGAATTCCAGAAAAGGAGTGGCGTCTGAGGCGATGAAAAACTCATTGTCGCCTATACCGATAACGAGTGGACTTCCCAATCGTGCCACTACAATTTCACCAGGTTCATTTTTACTTAAGACCGCAATAGCGTATGCTCCGATGGCTTCGTTCAGTGCGTATCTGACTGCATCGGTCAGGTTTAGATTTTCTTTGTCTTTGAAATATTGTATCAGGTTGACCAGTACTTCCGTATCTGTTTCACTGTGAAAAACAAAACCATTTTGTTGGAGCTCGGTTTTCAAGGAATCGTAATTTTCTATGATTCCGTTGTGGACCAGCACTATGTTTCCATCGTTGGACATATGTGGGTGGGAGTTCACATCATTGGGTTCACCGTGGGTTGCCCAGCGGGTATGTCCCACACCCAGCGTGGAACCGTTGTCAAGATACTTGGATTTCTCTTCCAAATCGGACACCTTGCCTTTGGTCTTTACCAATCCGAAACCCTCTTTTTCCATCAGTACCAAACCGGCACTGTCGTATCCTCGGTATTCAAGTCTCTTCAGACCATTGATTATAATCGGATATGCTTTTCTGTGTCCCAGATAACCTACAATTCCACACATATTTTTTATTTTTTTGTGTAATAAATTTTAAGTTTCATTTGTTTGTCGGCCTGTTCAGAATTGTTTCCGTGCAGGACCACTCTGTTAGGATTAAATGCGCGGTCGCTCCAGTAAGGATTTTGTGGGTTGAGAATTTCTGAATAAGCCGAAGTCGGCATCATCAGAAAGTTGCCTACACTCAGTACAATTTTGGCATCTTCATACACCTCACCTCTTTCTACTATACTTTTTATGTAATCCGTGATTCTTATGGTATATGTCTTATTGTCTTCCTTGTAATTGTATGGGGGGTTGAATTGTACAGCCGTCGGATAACGGTTGTAGTATTCGGTCACATCTGTGAAGCTTTTGTGTTTGACTTTGCCATCTTCGGTATAGTTGAACCAAGCAAACAGATAGGGCGGTTTTTTTAATCCGTAATTGTCATCAACATGAATACTCAGTTCTGCTCCTACAATGGCCCAACCGTTGTTTTGGACATTGTGTCTGATTTCGTCCAATTCTTCTTGGGCAATTTGTATGATTGTTTTGGTGCCGTCCATACCGGCCAGATACAGTCTGCTGTCTCCTTGGTCAGTATTGGGATTTGTGTAGGCATTTACAAACTGTGAGCTTCGGTTGGCGTGTTCAAATTGATTCACCTGTACATTGTAACCTGGAGTAGGCGACCAATAGGAGGCAAAGAACAGTGGTAGAGTTGCATTCTTGGTTTCTTCTTCATCTTCTTCGGCGTCCGGGTCATCGTAGTGATAATACATCGCCAAGTTAAACTGGGTCGAAGCCGACTGAAAGTGAAACAGGAATCCTTGCTCCTCGGGCGTACTGATTTCTATTCCTCTAAAGAAATTCCTGATAAAGGAGGCCTGGTCCACCATGTCGGACGAACCTTCGTTGTCAATAAATTTTTGTTGAAAATAATCCTTGTCCAACTTGATTTTGATTGTCACTGGGGGGAGTTCGGTCTCAGGGTCGTTTTTTTTCTTGGTTTGGTAGGTAATTACTTTGTTGGAAATCTGCTGCGCTCCCAAAAGCTGAGGAAGTACCTCTATTTTATTGATATTGTCACAGCCCTGACAATTAGATAAATCAGGATTGGAAAAATGGATTGAATCCTGCGACTGCATATATTTGGCCACCTCTTTGACTTGAAGCGTAATGGGCAGTTCGGAATTCCCGTAAATAGAATCGAGTTTGTAAGTCCTTTTGATTCTTATGGTGGCAGAATCAGTAGGAGTCTCGCCCTCCTGCAGATATACATAAGTCGTATCTATCTGAATGTTCTCCTCGCCGGTTTTATAATAAACCGGGATGCTCAGAATCACCGAATCCATTGCGGCATTTTCGCCAAATTCAGGATTCAAAATCCCTATGCGTGCCTGAGAATAAAATCGTGCTTTTGTTCTTCCAAATACGGGTTCTTCATACACCCCAAGCATGGCATTCTGCAGCATCTGTTCATCCGAACGGATGGAGTCGTTGTTGGTGTTGTATGAAATTACTTTGGCGTAAAAAACATTGGAGGAAGCGCCGTCAAAAAGATCGTTTCCTATTTCATTTATATCATTTTCACATGAGAAAACAAGGAGTGCCGTTGCACAAGCTGTCAGTGCAACAACAAATTTTGAAAATCCTTTCATCAATTATTATTAGCTTTCATTCATTAATTCTTCAGCATAGAAAACTTTATATGCTTCACAGATTCCGTCCACTGGACAATATTCCATGACGGGAATGTTTTTGGATTTCAGATATTCATTGATGGATTCAGGCAAAAACTCCTCGCCCTTCACTGCGGCATCGGCATACTTCAAAGCCGATTTGACCATGGCCTCATAGTCAGGGTTTTTTAGGTATTTGGCTACTTCACCGTTGATGCCGTCAAAAGCGAGTTTACTACCGATATCGGCATTCAGCTCTCCTTCAAAAGGGCTGTCATACAGAGAAACCACCACTTTTGCCTCGTTAAAGAAAGAGTCTTTGGCATAATATTCTTTAATATAGGCAGGAACCAAACCGGACATCCAACCCAGTATGTGTACCACATCGGGTTTCCAATTCAGTTTTTTGACTGTTTCCAACACCCCTTTCGCAAAGAAAATTGCCCGTTCATCATTGTCGCTGAAGAAATTGCCGTCGTTGTCGGTGTACACCGATTTCCTTTTGAAATACTCTTCATTGTCAATGAAATAAACCTGAATTCTCTCTCCCGGCACTGAAGCAACCTTGATGATAAGCGGTTGATCCATGTCATTGATAATCAAATTCATACCTGAAAGTCGAATCACTTCATGAAGCTGATGTCTTCGCTCATTGATCACACCAAATCTTGGCATGAAAATTCTGACATCTGCACCTTTCTCATTCATTGCTTTTGGAATTTTTAAGGATTGCAGCGACATCGGCGACTCAGGAAAGTAAGGGATCATTTCAGTTGTTACGTACAAAATGCGGTTTCCGTCCATACTCAAACTCATTAAATACTTGAAATTCTGCACAAAGGTACGAAATTTCTACGACATTTAATATGCTTGTAGTATTTTTGCCAACTTGAAAAACAGAATTTAACATTATCGAATGATTCTTTTGCACAAAGCCGAAGCGCTCAAACCAGTGGTGGATGAACTGAGAAAACAGGGCAAACGAATTGGTTTTGTGCCTACTATGGGTGCACTCCACCAAGGACATTTGTCACTGCTCCACCATGCCATTGCACAAAATGATTTTAACATCGTCAGTATTTTTGTTAATCCAACACAATTCAATAACCCGGATGACCTCAAAAAATACCCAAGAATGTTGGAAATTGACCAGGAACTTCTAAGTCAAGCGGGCTGTGACGCTGTTTTTGTACCCGATGTAGAAGAAATTTATCCTGAGGGTGAACTCACCGAAAAATTCGATTTTAAAGGGCTCGAACGACAGATGGAAGGCAGATTCAGACCCGGGCATTTCGACGGAGTCGGAACGGTGGTCAAACGATTGTTCGAAATTGTGAAGCCCGACAATGCCTATTTTGGTGAAAAAGATTTTCAGCAACTGAGAATCATTCAGCAATTGGTAGAAAATCAAAAATTGAAGGTGAACATAGTTCCGGTACCAATCAAGAGAGAAGAAGATGGATTGGCCATGAGTTCAAGAAACTTGCTATTGAGCCCCGAAATGCGCAAAGAAGCTCCGGTGATTTTTGAAATCCTCAATGCCGCAAAAGATTTTTTCATTGAACATTCTGCAGCAGAAACCAAAAAATTTGTAGAAAATCTCTTTGAACAAAGTCTGCTCCAACTCGAATATTTTGAAATTGCAGACGAAGAAACACTACAGACTGTTGAAGACAGAAACTGCTGTATTCACATCCGAGCATTTGTCGCAGCTTTTGCAGACGACATTAGACTGATTGATAATCTGAGATTTCAATAAGGCAGAAAAATTGTTTTTTTAAAAATCTTACTACATTTGTCGAATTATGATGATAGAAATTGTCCGTTCAAAAATTCACAGAGTAAGAATCACAAATGCTGATTTGAACTATATAGGAAGTATTACCATTGACCAAGACTTGCTCGATGCAGCCAATATGGTAATCGGTGAAAAAGTACAGGTAGTCAATCTACAGAACGGTGAAAGATTTGAAACCTACACCATTCCCGGTGCAAGGGGAAAGGGAGAAATATCGATCAACGGCCCTGCTGCCCGTAAAGTTCAACCTGGGGACACCATCATTGTGATGAGTTTTGCGTTGGCCACATTGGAAGAAGCGAGGAATTTCAAACCCACCATTATCTTTCCAGATGAAAATACCAATCGTTTAGACGGATAATGAAATCAAAAGTCGGCCATTTCGTCTTTACTGCCATCGCCATATTGCTGGCCGTGGTTTTTCTATGGCTTACCCTCAGACAAACCGATTTTGAAGTACTCAAAACAGCAGCCAAAAGTGCAAATTACTTCTGGTTCTTCCTCTCTGCAGTGCTCAGTGTGTTGTCTTATTGGCTCCGTGCAGCCAGATGGAAACTCTTGCTCGAACCGGCAGGTCATCCCGTACCCGTCTCCAGCGGCTTCTGGGCGATTTCATTTGGTTACTTCATGAACCTGACCCTGCCGAGAAGTGGTGAAATTGCAAGAGCTACTTCGCTCTATAAAATGGAAAAAGTTCCGGTGGACAAATCCATCGGGATGATAATTCTTGAAAGATTGATTGACTTGGTTTTTCTCAGTATGTTCTTCTGTCTCGCATTGTTTTTCAACGCACAAACCTTGATTTCATTCCTTTCTTTTGCCGATGTTTCGGTACTCGGCAAACTCGGTATTGCTGCCGGTCTGCTGACTGTGTTGTTGCTGTTGTTTTATGTTTTCAGAAAAAGCTTCATACGATTCAGCTTATTCGGAAAGATTTCGGACTTTTTGAAGGGAATATTGGCAGGATTCAAATCCATTCTGCAGCTTGAACACAAAACCGCATTCGTGCTCTATTCTTTCGGTATCTGGCTTTGTTATTTTCTGATGACTTATCTGGTGATTTTTGCCTTTCCCGCCACCTCGCATTTTGGACTGGCCGAAGGCTTTTTTCTGATTGTCGCCGGTGCATTGGGAATGATACTGCCCGTTGTGGGCGGGCTCGGCTATCCCTATGTGATGAGTATCGCCTTTTCCGCAATTTATCTCAGTGCCGGACAAACCTCTCAAGAGGGCAGAGAAGTCGGAAACTACTTCGGACTGATGCTCTATTTCGTGCAAATCGTTTCAATGCTCGGATTAGGTTTCCTCTCTGTTTATTACATCTCCCGTATTGGAAGAAAATCAGCTTGAAGTCGGCTGAAAGAGAACCAATAATTATAATACAATTGACTTTTGTGGATTGGCTCTGTAGCTGTGTACGCATGGGATGAAGTGAAGCGCATCTTCGTCCAAGCTCCGGAGAGGTTCAATCCAATTGGAGGAATTTAAATCCAACTCCAAAACACAAAAAAATGCCGAGAATAGTTCCCGGCATTTTTAATTTTATAATCGAGTTAGGATTATCTTTTGACAATCTTCTTGCTCACTGTTTTACCGTCCATTTTGATGTTCAGTATATAAACTCCAGTAGGCAGTTGTCCGATATTGAGCTGACCGTTTTGGGACTTCAACTGAGATGAAATCAACAATCTACCCGAAACATCTGTCAGGCTCACTGATTCGATGATTGATTTTTGAGAAACGACATTCAGTACATCTGAAGCCGGATTCGGATAAACGGTGATACCGTTGCTGTCGCTCACTTCTTCCAGACCCATCAATCCGCAGTCTACGGTGGCTTCCCATCCGTAAGCTACTCCTGTACCGTCAGAAACGAATTTGATGGTGATGGCTCCCGAACTGTGGGTGGATTGGAACTCAGGACCGGGATTATTGTTGCCGGTGATTGTTCCGCCGGGGAACAAATCAGAACTGGTGCTGTCTCCGTCATAAACATACATAAAGTCTGAGTTGGTCTGCAAACCGATTCTTGCAAAACTCAATTTCACTTTTTCGCCTGCAGAACCAGGGTGGAAAGTTTTCACAAATTCTTGGTTTGGACCATAGTTGCCATTGGGACCGCCTGTATCTGTAAACTGGGTGCCGTCGCAGAAGTTACCGCTGAGAACAATGGTCTTTTTGCCGGCGCCTTTTGAGCCGTCTTCACAGACATTCACCACATATACTTCATAGTATTTGTTGTCGTCCAGTCCGGTGATATTGAAACTGTTTGATGAAGTGCTTGTCCATCCGCTGTTACCGGGATCTGTACCGAATTCCACAGCTTTGTATTCCCACAAGCTGGAATTGTTGTCCGTTACATTGATGGTTACATCATTGGCGTTCAGATAAGTTACTTCAAGTTTTTGAATGGCGTATGTACAAACTTCGGGAGGTGTGGTACAATCGGTACCCAGACAAGCCGCAGCCTCCACTGTATTTCTAATCAGCTGGGCGGGCTGAGGACCGAATCCGTTGTTGAAGTTAATGCCCACTCCACCAATCAAATGACAGTAACTCATGATGGTTCCACCATTCTCAGGAAGTGGTGCATTACAACCCTCGCCGTATCCTGCCGCAGGACCACAACCGTCAATCGCTGTGTTATTTCCGTTCCATGCACACGCATGTGTATGTGGTGAACCCAACGAGTGTCCCATTTCGTGGGTCATTGCCATAATGGTCCATGAATAGGTAGGAACATTGGCATAAGCAATGTTAATGCCTGAGTATGCATAATTGTAATTTGTACAAAGTGAATTCAGGTAGGCAACACTGGTGGTGCTCGGTATATTAACCAAATGTGCAAGGTCAGCGTCGAATTCGGTACCCGAGGTTCTGAAACTATCAAGATTCTGACTGTAGCTTCCGGTATAAGGATCTTGATAAGTCCAAATTCTTACTTGATTCAATGCTACATCGATATCGTCGTTGCCATAGAGGGTGCCGATGTTGTTTTGAACACCGGTGATCCAGTTCAGCGCAGAGGCCACAGAACCAAATGAATTAAATACCTTATAAGTAAGTTCATAATAAATTCTCACACATCTGGTGGTTTCTGGTCCCATCTCCACACTGGGGTCATGGCTGATCTGATCCATGATTTGATGATTGTATTCCAACTCATCCACCGCACAACTAAAAGGATTTTCGCCCAATAGATTCACATCCGAATAAGTGATGAAATCCTGTTGGTCAACCGATTTTCCGAGTACGATGTTTCCGTCTGCGTGTGTAGAAATCACACCGATGACATTGTCTTCAAAAAAGCTGATGGCTACCAGCGATGTATAATCGCCTTGCACGATGCCTCTATAATATTGACCGGGTGTATAATCCAATGGATTGCCACTCTCGTCAGTCGCGAAGAAAGTATCAGTCATCGGGTTGTGTTTGTACAATTGTACGGGCAATTCCTTGCTTTGATAAGGGATGCTCACCGAAATCAGCTCAGGCGCATCGGTCATGATGCCATCCAATGCCGAAGCATTCATTTTCAAGACCGTTACATCGGTAGCAGATTCCTCGTATTTGCTGCTTTTGTTGTCGTTACTTTTGGTAAACAATTCGTAGTGATTGAATTGTCTCTTGGCCGTCATTAATTCTTGTACTTTTTGTGATACCGAGCCGATTTGTCCGAACGCCAATGCCGAACATATTAGCAGTATCAAAAAATTAAGTTTCCTCATTTCTTTTGTGTTAATTATTAATTTACTAATCGCCAAAGATAATTAAATAATATCAATAATTTTGTAGGCAATGTTAAAATTTGATTATTTGATTATCGGGCAGGGTGTAGCTGGCAGTTGTCTGGCACTCAAACTCATTCGTCAAAAAAAAAGCTTCTTGCTCATCGATGAAGACAAGCACAAGGCCTCCAAAGTTGCCGTTGGAATCTTCAATCCGGTGGTGCTGAAACGATTCGCCCCGATCTGGGATGCAGAAGCCCAACTCAATTGGCTGTACCGATATTTTGGCGATTTTGAAAAGCTACTCGGCCAATCTTTTATCAACGAGCTGCCTGTCTATAGGATTTTTAAACAAGCCGAAGAAATCCCAGTATGGAAGAGAAAATCAAAAAACGAAGCACTCGCAACCTTCATTCAAGCCCAAATCATTCATAAGCAACATCCCGGAATTTCTACCCCCTTCGGTTATGCCGAAGTCAAAAAGAGTGGTAGAATTCGGCTAAAGGAATGTTTGCAGTTTTTTAAACAATTCCTGATCGAACAAAACCTATACTTGCAACAAAGATTTGATTACGATTTGCTCAAAATGAAGAACCAACGAATGGTTTACAAAGATATTACGGCCGAAAGAATTGTTTTCTGCGAAGGCTTCGGGCTGAAATCAAATCCTTTGTTTAATTACTTACCGCTGATTGGTGTCAAAGGAGAAGTGCTGAAAATAAAAACTGACGGCCCGGTATTCCCCGCCGTTTGGAAGGCATTTAACTTTCTGCTCCCTGACGATGAAGAACATTGCTATACCGCTTCCACTTATGACCGAGACGATTTGACACCTGAGCCTACCGAGAATGGGAAACGACAAATACTGAAGCACCTAAAAGAAATTTATACCGGAGATTTTGAAGTCATCGAACATACCGCCGGCATCCGGCCAACGGTCATCGACAGAAGGCCTTTGATTGGAGAACACCCCGAATGGAAAAATGTTTTCTTACTCAACGGAATGGGTACCCGAGGGACACTGCTCGCACCCAGAATGACCGAATTTCTGTACGATTTTATGGAACATCAAAAACCCATACCCGCAGAAGCCGACCTTCGTCGTTTTGATAAACTGTATTACAAAAATTAGCAGGATTGACTTGCTAAAACCCAAAAAACTTTTTTCGTCTCGGAGGTCCGTCATCTTTGTAGAATTCAAGCAGATAAAGCATGGCACAGCCTGCTACAAACGACCAAACATGGTCAAAATCAAATTCACTGCCCAACAGTCTTTCAAACAAAACACATTCGATTGCCCAACCCGAAGTCTTGGTAATTTCAAGTGCCAATGCCAGTATTCCCGAAAGGAAAATGCTGAGTTTTTTATTGGCTGGCACAAACGACTGTATCAGACAATAAATCAATGCGACGAGCATCACATTGGCTGCACTTCGATTGAAGGCAGGATCCCGCACCAGAAAATATAACAGCAACAAGGCCAACAGCAAAGCTGCCGAACAAAGTCCGTATTTTTTGTTGAAATTCATTTTCATTCCTTAAAAGTAAGCATTTTGTAGAAATGCTTACTGAGAAATTTATCGTAAATTCGAAAACCGATGATACAATGTTTTATTTTTGACTTGGACGGAGTGTTGGTCAATACTTCGATTTACCATTTCCGGGCTTGGCAGAAAATTGCGCTGCAATTAAGCATTCCTTTTACGGAAGCCGACAATGAACGGCTCAAAGGTCTCAGCAGGGAAGACTCGCTCCGGGCTTTGCTCCAAGTCGGTGGAATGAGCATTGGCCAGGAGGAAGCCGAAGTGCTGTTGAATCAAAAAAACCGCATCTATCTCGATTTGATTGCTCAGATAGATGAAAGTGCGGTACTGCCTGGCGTAAGAATTGTCCTCAGCCGGTTGAAGCAATCGGCTTGCCCCTTGGTGTTGGCCTCATCGAGTAAAAATGCAAAATTTGTGATACAGAAAACCGGGCTTGAAGATTTTTTTAACGAAGTGGTGGACGGCCATCAAATTTCTAAACCCAAACCCAATCCGGAAATCTTTCTGACGGCAGCCTTTTTGGCCGGCGCCCAAGCCAAAAATTGTCTGGTGTTTGAAGACGCTGCGGCAGGGGTGAAAGCCGCAAAGTCCGCAGGCATGCGCTGCATTGGTATAGGTGAAAAAGAGCCGCTGAAAGAGGCCGATTTTGTTTTCTCCGACTTCACTCGGTTCAGCCCTGAATTTCTTTTTGAATTGTATGGTTCGGTATGAAAATTGACTGTACAGCTACCAAATTAAACACAAAATCATGTACAAAAGCTTATTGTTGACCACATTCGCAGTCTTGTTTATGACAAATTGCAATTCAACCAAAGAAGAAAGTTTGACCCGCCCGGAAGCGGACACTACAGTAGATGAAACTGCCCCGGACATGCACAACGCACAGAATTCACTCGATTATACAGGTGTTTATAAAGGAATACTTCCATGCGCCGATTGCGAAGGAATTGATACAGAAATCACACTCAATCCAGATGAAACTTATGAGACAAAGTACATCTATTTGGGCAAGGACAACAAGGTTTTCGAAGATATAGGAAGCTATGAATGGCTCGAAGACGGAACCCGCATCATTTTGGAAAATGTGGATTCAGGCACAGAATATTATTTTGTGGCAGAAAACCAACTCATTAAACTCGATATGCAAGGCAACAAAATTACCGGACCTAATGAGAAAAATTATGTTTTGACGAAGCAATAAGAACAGACTTTGGCACGCCCTTTGCAATAGGGTAAGAGGAATTTAGTAAAATAAATTGTCCTCATGTGTTAATTAAGATAGGAAAGCCCGTATTTGCGGGCTTTTTTATTTTTCATTTCCTAAGAACCGTTCACAGTTTTCCACAGTTTTATTTTTGATTTCAAAAACTACTTTTCGGTTCTTCCAGCTTTTTTTCAATTCTTTTTATTTTTATTAACTTTATCCTTTTCAATTCTTTAACAGAAAACATGGACTACCGTCAGAAATCTATAAAGAACTGGGCTGAGGACGACCGTCCCAGAGAAAAGATGCTCAGCAAAGGACAGCAAAGCCTGTCGGATTCCGAACTTCTTGCGATTCTACTCAGGAGCGGAGACCGACAGAACTCTGCATTGGACCTTGCCAAACAAATATTGGCTTCGGTGGACAACAATTGGAATGACCTCTCGCGACTATCGGTCAAAGAATTGTGTAGATTCAAGGGCGTAGGTCCTGTCAAGGCGGTCACTGTGATTACCGCCCTTGAAATTGGCAGACGAAAGGCCACACAAGAACTCTCGGTCAAACCGCGCATCCGTTCGGCAACCGATATTTTTGAACTCATGCAGCCATTGCTCGGAGACCTCAATACCGAAGAATTCTGGGTGCTTTACCTCAATCAGAAAAACTTGGTACTCAAAAAAGAAAGAATCAGTGCAGGCGGAATCACCCAAACCGTGGTTGACCCCAGACTGATTTTTAAGCACGCATTGCTCGAAGGAGCTACCGGCATAGTGCTGGTACACAATCATCCCTCGAGCAACCTCAAACCCAGCCATTCCGACAAATCAATCACTTCAAAAATCAAAACCGCTGCCCGTTCGCTCGATATTGAAGTACTCGACCATGTGATTATCACTCAAAAAAATTACTTTAGCTTTGCCGAAGAAGGATTGCTCTGAATCCTCCGACACAAACCCTGAATCATGCAGAAAGTCCTGATTTATTCGCCTCAGATTACAAAACGCATCCGTTTTTTGTTTGATTTTGTGTGCAATGAATTTTCGGGCTTACAAACCGAATACACCGATAATTTGCAAACCGCTGCCTCCACAGCATGGCCGCTCATCAATTATTCCAATGAGCAACTCCCCTCAGGTCATAGCCTGGCTGTGGATGAGGTGATGTTTCAAACCGGTCTTGATGAAAAAATTAACTTCGGGGACTTGAAACCGGTCGGAAAATGTTTTTATGCGTTGAGCCGATATGAGGAATACCTACCGCATACAGCCGACAAACACGGCAGATTCAGTGGACATGGAAAGGTGTATGCAAGCCCTTTTGTGGATGAGTGGATCATCGGTTTGCAACAGCAGCTAAAAACGATTTATCCCACACTGGTTTTCAAAGAAAGAAAGTTCAACATACTTCTGACTTCTGATGTGGACCAAGCGTGGAAATATCAATACAAAGGATGGCTCAGAAATTCAGCTGCCTTTTTCAAGGCTTTGCTGAAAGGGCACTTTGCTGAAGTCTCCGACAGGGTCTCAGTCTTTTTTGGCAAAAAAAAGGATCCTTTTGATACTTTTGACTACTTCTTTGAATTGGCCGAAAAACACGGAGTTCCAGTGATTTTCTTTTGGCTCATGGGCGATTATGGCACTTATGACAAAAACAATCCGGTGAGCAATACGGCCTTTCGTAAGCTTATTTCCGAAGTTTCCAGTTGGGCGGAAAGCGGCATACATCCTTCTTATGCTTCCTTTGGCCATCGGGAGATTTTAAAAAGAGAATGTGCCCGACTTCAGGCAGTACTCTCTCGCCCGGTTCGTCTTTCACGACAACACTATTTGCGTTTGACTTTTCCGTCAACATACAGGGATTTGCTCTCGGTGGGTATCACTGACGATTATACCATGGGTTATGCTGATACAATTGGCTTTAGGGCAGGTACCTGTACTCCTTTTTATTGGTATGATCTTGAAAGAGAGGAAAAAACATTGCTGAAACTTCATCCTTTTTGTGCCATGGATGTCAGTTTGAGACACTACGGGAAACTCAGTCCTGAAGAGGCTACGGCCGAACTTCTCCGTCTCAGGAAAGCCGTGGAGCGGGTGAACGGACAGTACTGTCTTCTCTTTCACAACTCCAATCTGACCGATGATTGGAAAGGCTGGAAACAAGTTCTGGAAAGTGTTTTTTAGCCATTATTTCAAAATTCATAGTTTCGAGATTGCTGAACTGAAGAGTAAAGGCAGTTCTTATTTTGACTTTTTAAGTCGATGTTTTATTTGCGCATAGTCCTGAGCAGCTGATAATGAGTCTGTTGTATTTAATAAAATTAAAATCAAGATAAATTTCAAAAAATTCTTTTTTTTAGTCATTATTGCCGTCAGCAAGTTTTTTATATGATTGTTAAAACGAATTTAAATCACTTCCAAAGAGGTTGTTTTTTTGTTTTCAATTAGAAGTCGGTTGGAAAAATTGGGTTGTTCATCAGCTATCCTTGCTGTATGCTGCATTTTTATTCATTCATTTTTAATACTTCAAAATCATACAAGCTTATTAAATCAATTTTGTGGGCCCATATTTCTTGAGTATCAGTTCCGGGAAAAGCTCCAACAATACTTGTGTTTTCAAAATCCTCTTTGAAATAATATTTAATGTCGGCTTTATACATTAAAGGAACTTTTAAATTATTTCTGATTTTAAGTAAGGTTTTGTAGTCCTTATCTTCTTTACCTTCATTGTAATAGGCTCCGACGAATAATATATCTACTGTATTTTCTTTTGGATCATCAGAAAAAACCTTTTCACGCTTATCAAAAGAATACATTTCATCATAAGTTTCACTACTTATAATTCTATATTCAAAATTATCTTTGGAAGTTTCTTTTAATTCAAGGGTCAATTTTGTCCACAAAGGGATTGTATAAACACCATATTCGGTTGGTAATTCTTGAACATTATTTTCAGTTTCTTGAGCATAGGTATTTTGACTTAGAAAAATGAATAACAGAAATAAGAAGATTTTTTTCATAGGATTGTTGTTAAATTTTGACCAATGTTTTCAATATGCACTTATAGTCAATTGGTTACAGAATTCATATCTTTATTAGTCAAACCAAATTTAGTGATTTGCTTTTTAATGTTGTTGACTAATTTCAGCTTTCTTTTTTCATGAAGAAATTGGGGTTGTGCGAGGCTTACTGCTTTTGTTCGTTTGGTTTTCTTATTATCTCCATTTGTTTACTCGTTCCACTTTGTCGTCAAACTGTGCCGCTAAAGATTTAACTCTTGATTTCAAAAGTAATTTTCTTCCTTCAATTGTCCTTGTATAAATCAATTCGCAAGCTCCCACAAGTCGTTCCCATTGGCTTTGGAAATATTCAGCCAATTTCTTGTTTCGTCCGAGTATTTCAGGAACGGAATGATAGTCTTTTTGTTTAACGAAAAGCATAAATCTATTCTTTCTGATGATCACATATCGTGGGTTGTCAATGGGAGCAATGATTTCTTGAAGTGCATTTATAAATGTTGATTTGTCGAAAGTCGTACCACCTTCCAAATGACAGAAAACAGCACCAAAACTGTCAACCGAAGTTTCCACCTTTAATTTTGAATAGTTTGTTTTTATTGTTCCTGCCTTAATCAAGGAGTTCAAAAGTGCATCTCCAATTTGTTGAATATCTTTTGAAATGTCTCGGTATTTGAAATACAGTTTTAATGTCTTGTAGGTCTGACTGCCGAAAAACAATACGCCAGCGATACCAATAACAGTTAGGAAAACATATAAGTCCTGCAAGGTTTTAATGTTTCTTGCAGCCTTCCCTAATCCTTGTATGATACCTTCTAAATACCCCAAAATTGAAAAGCCAAGCATTGCCATTAAATTCTTTATGGTCTTGTCAAGGTACATTGACTTTATAGTTTTGTATTCTCGTTCTTCGGGGAATGGAATTTTGATTTCTTCAACAAGGTTTACACCTGTTACCAATGCTTCTTCCCAACGATGTTTCAGATTTTCTCTGTTGCCCGCTAATGAAAACATTTCCGCATTTTTCTTTTCTGCTTCTTCTTTGTGATAAATGTTTTCGGGTAAATTCAATCTGCCAACTCCGTTTTCAATAGCTGGTTCTTCTTTGAAAGAAACCCCTACAAAACTTCTAAATCGTCTTTTCAATAATTCAAAATCAACTCCGCCGGTATGTGAAGTTGGGTCAATACAGACCAAATGCCAAATATTTCCTGTTTTATTTTGGTTGCCGTTTTGAGTTCTTATGGCTCTGCCACGCATTTGATTGGATAAAACAAACGAACCGACAAAACTTGCCAAGATTAAAGAATTGATTGCTGGAGCGTCCCAGCCTTCACCCAACAAAGATTTTGTTCCAATCAATACTTCAATTTCTCCTTGTTGAAAGATTTGGGTGATTATGTGGACAATGTCGTGTTTGAGTTGCTCGGTTTGATTGATTAAAATATAGTTGTTGTCAAATGGAACTGGACTTGAATTGATTTGAGTAATTCCGTGTTTTGTTGCTTTGGCTTCAAATGCAGGATAAGCACCAACAGGAATAATTATCATTGAGCCTGTCAAAACTGCAATTTTCTTATTCTCTTTATTTTCTCTTCTTAATTTTTCAAAAATTGGAATGACACCAATTTTATTTAGCTCAAGATTGTTTTCAGGAGCGTTGATATAAAACTCTTTACGAATGAAATCGGAAAGAATAACTAAGCGTAAGTTACTGCCTAAATTCTTGTATTCAAAATCAACAATTTCTTTGATGCCGTTTAATTTACTGATGCTTGAAGTCAAAAACCCTGTAACTCTTTTGTTATGCGAAAAATTGATTTGTCGCCTTTCAATTGCTCCGTATCTTCTCAGTCTGTTTTCAAGTGTTTTCTGATGTTCTTCAAAAGCTTTAAAGTGTTCTTTTTCTTTGTATAGATAAAAATCTAAAAGCGTTTCAATCCATTCGTAATCGAGTTTGGGAATTTCAAATTTCTTATTTCCAATTACTTCAAGATGTGTTTCGTGAATTATTTTTCCGTTGGCGTTAAGAAAAATTAAACAAGCCGAATAATAAGAAAGATTGTTGTAAATCCAATCTAAATGCTGTTTCGGGTTTATCCAAATGGGATGTTGCTCGATGGCTTGGATGATGGTTTCATCGTTTTTAATTTCTTGAAAAAGCTTTTCAATGTTTTGTCTGAAATCCACAATGCTTTGGTTTTCTTTCTCGGTTGGAAAAGAGAAGTAAACATAATCTTGGTGCGGACACAAATCGCCTTCAATGACCAATTCGGGAACGGAAATTTCGGTGTCAACAGCTCCGTTTAAGTCAATGTATCTCTGCCATTCTGTGGCTGATACATCATAGGGTGGTGTTGCGGTCAAGCCGACAATAATCGGGTCTAATTTTTCTTTGACTTTTGTCAGCGTTTGCCACCATTCATTTTTCAGATGGTGTGCTTCATCAACCACAATGGTTTTAATTTTTTGTGCTTTAAGTCCGCTTACGATGTTGTCAAGATTGGGATTTGTTGCTCTGCCATTTCCGTTCGTTTCTTCAGTTTCTTCTTCGCTTTCAATTTCCTCTTCATCAACTTTCCAATTGTTACAAGCAGCGTGCAGCCCTTGATAAGTTACAACGGTCATAAATTTTGGATTGCGAATGTCTCTCGAAATCCAATCAGGCGTCAGATTGGTTTGAAGGAACAATTCACAAAATCGTTGTATCCATTGGTTGCGAATGGCAAGGGTCGGGGCGAGAATTAACGACGGTTTGTTAAGTCGAATTGCTACTTCAAGTCCCAAAACTGTCTTGCCCGAACCAGGAGGAGCAATGATGTGTAGATGATCATCGGTTAAGTGGTCTTGTAAATCATCAAGCACTCTTTGTTGGTATTTTCGCCAACTGTATTTGAATATTATGTTATAGTACTACCCATTTCCTGTACCACAATTAGGCTGATTTAAGTTGAATTGTT